>Ga0315284_10001438_pt1 | contig 33965 bp, 26 predicted proteins | sample YL17G09_16_MG_FD_203696 | JGI IMG/M metagenome (GOLD analysis project Ga0315284, IMG submission 203696) | Sediment microbial communities from Yellowstone Lake, YNP, Wyoming, USA - YL17G09_16 | ecosystem: Environmental > Aquatic > Freshwater > Lake > Sediment | place: USA: Wyoming | collected... | reverse complement strand
TTGCGCGTGCAGAGCGTCCGCCACCAGGTTCTGTCACTCCGCCTCGCCGGGCGGGGTTACAAAAAGATCATGAAAACCCTGTTCCATGCGGTCCAACAGGCCGCATAAGTGCGAAAGTCGAACTTAGGGCGCCGCGAGCAGGATCTCGACACTGAACGCGTTGTCCACCAGGGCCCGCGGAGTGGCCGTGCGGACCTGGAGTGTCAGCGTCGCCCCCGCCAAGTTCACCGGTTGGTAGGCCACAAAGATCTCAGGCACGGGACTATTGCCAAAGTTCACGTCCGGCGTGACGAAAACCTCAAAGTCGCCGGCCACCGTACCTGCGGGAAGCACGTCGCCAGTGAGATCCACCGTCAGGTCATAGATACCACTGAGGAGGCCGTGGACGACCGCGATGTCATCGGTGTTCTCCACGGTCCCGTTGGCGTTTACGACCCCCCGCGCAATAATGATGTCCGGACCGGCCGGCCCCTGCACCCCCTGCGCCCCCTGCGCACCCTGCGCACCCTGGTCCCCCTGGGGACCTTGATCGCCCTGCGGTCCTGCGTCGCCCTGCGCGCCCTGGTCCCCCTGAAGGCCTTGATCGCCCTGCAGTCCTGCGTCGCCCTGCGGGCCCTGGTCGCCCTCCGGACCTTGCTCGCCCGCCGCACCCTGTTCGCCCTGCGCGCCGGTGGCTCCCGCCGGCCCCGCGGTCAAGCCTCCCACCCCCAGGAGCCCGGCCAGCAGATCACGCTCCCAGTCCTGCAAGTCCAGCGCACCGGCCCCGCCGCGGTCGCCACAGCCGGCGACGAGCGCCACCAGCATCACTGCACCGACGGCACCCAGCCAAGTCGTCCATAAGACGCCACCTCGCAACCTGCAACACATCGTCGTACCCCTTTCTGGCCGCCTAGCTCGTGCGCTCGCGCTCAGCACGACACCCGAGAGACCAAAACAGCGGCCAGTCAGAACTGCACGCCCTCAAAGCCGCTCCGCTGCGGCCCGGCGAGCGCGCTGGGCCCAACCGCACACACCTCACACGGGTTATGTCAGTAGCGGCGTATCGATACCGTGTCAATAGCGCCGTGACGATCCCCGGCACGCCGGACCGTCCGGACTCCCGCGCTGCCCGACCGTAGACCCTGCTTGGGGGCTCGCGGTGGCGCTACCCGCCGGTCAGCAGCGCCACAAACGGGTTGATGTCGCCGAAGTCGAAGTTGCCGTCGCCGTTAATGTCACGGTTTCGCAGGGCGCCCCCGTACATTTGCATGTAGGCCGACGGATCGGTCAAGGCTAACACGAACGGGTTGATGTCGCCGAGGTCAACTGTGCCGTCAGCGTTGATGTCGGCATCGTGATGTCGCAGGTCGGATAGGCTGCGTGGTAACCGACCGAATCGCTCGGTGCCAGCCAAAGGGGCTGATGTCTGCAATGTCGAGCCGCCCATCGCAGTCTAGCTCGCCGCGGGCGCCGTCCGGAAGTGTAGCGTCGGCCCCCCGTGGCCGACGTCGAATACGGAGGGCCACCCGCCTTCTACGTCGCCCCCGGCGCGCCGGGGGCGGCGACGCTATCCGCCGCGGCGGACCGCCGATACTGTCACGGGCCCGCAAGCCTTCGCATGTCCCGAACTCCTCTCCGGCGGCGCGCGCCTGCCCGTCGCGTGCTCTTTCTGCCACGGATTGACGCGCGTTGGTATCTGGCGACCCCGTTCGGCCGAGCGCCTGAAGGCCCACAACGCCGGTCGTTGCCCCCACACCGCGAAGTTCGTTCCTTGGCAGGCCGAGACCGCCGTCGCTTTCCGGTCCCAGGAGAGAGCACTCAGCGAGCCGGTCCGCCATTCTGTCAGTGGGGCGGCGTCGTAAACAAAACGGCCCAGGGCACCGGCTATGGCCGAAGGGTTCCCGATCTGCTAATAATCTCCGTCAGTGTTGTTCCGTCGGCGGCTTGCCCGTTTAGCGTGAGGCTGCCGGAAAACTCAAGGTCGGAATCCGACTCCTCAAGAACTTGCTGGCCCGTGCCTTGGTACACGACGTTGTCTTGGCGATACGCAACCTCAAGCGCCGCGACGGCGCGGGTGTCGCTGACGACGACGTTCGTCACCATCTGCCACTGCTCAACCCCGACACTCGACTCCCTGACAAAAGCGCCAACAGCGAGTTTAAGGCCTGTCCCCACGTCCAGAACGGTACCATCGCTGAAAACCTGAATCGCATACTGCCGCACCAACGTCGTTTCGGCGACATCACCAAGCGCGTAGACTGTGAAGGTTTCCGTGATGTCGCCAACGTAAACGCCGGGTGCAAACCCGGTCGCGACTGGCGCCTGTTCCTCGATATCGGGAGGCGCCGGCAACTTGGGTACCGGACTTTGCTGAAGTGGGCACCCGGCCAGCGACACGGCCAACAGAATCAACCCGGTCGCGACAAAAGCGAGCTTCGTCAGTCGCATGTTCTCTCCTTGTGGCTGCCGTGCCGCCTCAATGCCTCGGGTCGGTCAACAGCGCGACGAAAGGGTTGATGTCGGCGAAATCGACGTACCCGTCGCCGTTGATGTCGGCCAAGTAGATGTCGCAGTTTGGGAAGTAATCCGGGTAGTGGAAGGGATTAGTCAGGGCCAGAACAAACGGGTTGATGTCGCCGAAGTCGACGTACCCGTCACAGTTCAAGTCGCCATGTCGAAAGAGTATGGTGAGCGTAGCAAGTGCGCTCCCACTTGAATTGCAGTCGTCTGTGACAACCGCGTCATACTGGCCAGCATCCGCCGTCTCGACAGGGTTGATGCTCAGGGTATCCGTCGTCGCGCCCGAGATACGCCCCCCATCGACCAGTTGGATGCCGTCTTTGTGCCACTCGTATGTGAGTGGCCCCGTTCCGGAGGCGCTGACCGAGAACGTGACGGCCTGGCCCGTATAGACGCTTTGCGAGGTTGGCTGTGCCGTAATGTCTGGCCCCACAGGCGTCGCTCCGCCAATGTAATTGGCCGGCTGGCCGCCGGCCTCGGTGAAGCCGCCCCCAGCAATCGGGCCAGGGCCATAGGCCGTCAGGGCGGCCACGTAGTGGTTCATCCCGCCGCCGAGTGGTCGCCACTGCGCGCCGTCCCATCCGGCGATATTGGTGGCCGGGCCGCCGCCGGCGAGGGTAAAGCCGCCCCCGGCGATCAGCTCACCATTGTACACGGTTAGAGCTACCACGGTGCTGTTCGTCCCGCTGCCGAGCGGTTGCCACTGCGCGCCGTCCCAACGAGCGATGTAATTGGCCGGCTGGCCGCCGGCCTGCGTGAAGTATCCCCCGGCAATCAGCTCGCCGTTGTAGACCGTCAGCGCAAGCAATTCGGGGTACGCCGACTCACTGCTCACGCCGGAGCCCAAGGATGACCAACTCGTACCGTCCCAGCGGGCAATGTTGTTGGCCGGCTGGTCGCCGGCCTGGGTGAAGGTGCCCCCGGCTATCAGTTCGCCGTTGTAGACCGTCAAGGCCCACAGATGGGGGTTTAACCCGCTTATCCCGCTGCCGAGTGGTTGCCACTGCGCGCCGTCCCAACGAGCGATGTAATTGGCCGGCTGGCCGCCGGCCTGCGTGAAGTATCCCCCGGCAATCAGCTCGCCGTTGTAAACCGTCAGCGCAAGAACCGTCGTGTTCATGCCACTACCCAGCGACGACCACTGCGCGCCGTCCCAGCGAGCGATCCGGCTCGCCGGGTTGCGGCCGGCGTCCGTGAAGGCGCCCCCGGCGATCAGCGCGCCATTATAGACCGCGAGCGCATGCACGCAGCCGTTCGTCCCGCTGCCCAGCGGCCGCCACTGCGCACCGTCCCAACGAGCGATGTAATTGGCCGGCTGGCCGCCGGCCTGGGTGAAGGTGCCCCCGGCGATCAGCTCGCCACCGTAGATTGTCAGCGACCGAACCGCGTCGTCCATCCCGCTGCCGAGCGGTTGCCACTCAAACGGGCACTCCGTCCGGCCTAATGTCGTCCCGCCTAAGCTGACCAGCAAGCTGACCCCCATTGCCGCTGGCGCGAAAGCCAGCCAGAGGAAGTACGGTGCGAGGTGCTGAGACTTCATGACCTGTCCCCTTGTGCAAGCTGCCCAGAAGTGCCACCCGGTTCAACGGGATTCGGCAGTGTGCATTATACCGCAGGGCGGTCGCGGGTCAAAGCTGATTTCCCCCGGCGTAGCGGCATCAGCCGCGAAGCCGGGCGCTTGATGTTGTGGCCGAGCCGCGGTGCACTACGCCTTAGCCCGCCACTCGCGTGGCGGGTTCTGTTAGAAGGCCCACGCGAGCGGCCTCGGATTCCCCAATCGCCGCCTTGCCTATCTCCTCACCTCTCGATACAGCGAATCGCGCTCGACCGGCTCGCAACCTGCCTCGCGCAGCAGCCGGCGAATCTGCGGCACGGTCAGCTCCTGGCGGTTGCTGCCGCGCGCTTCGCGCTTTGTGATGTCATACCACACCACCGTCCCGTCAAAGTCGTCGACGCCCCAGTTCAGCGCGACCTGCGCCAGCTTCGGCGAGTGCATGACCCAGAACGCCTTGAGGTGTGGAACGTTGTCGAGCATCAGGCGCGAAACCGCGAGCGTGCGGAGGTCGTCCAGCCCGCTCGGGCCCGGCAGATGCGCCAACGCACTCCCCTCTGGAATGAACGGCAGCGGCACGAAACACTGAAACGCCGCCTTGCGGCCGCTCAGCGATGCATCCTGGTGCTCGCGCAACTTCAGCATGTGCCGGAGGCGTTCCTCCACGGACTCGATATGCCCGTACAGCATCGTCGCGTTGGAGGGAATGCCCAGCTCGTGGGCCGTGCGGTGTACGTCGAACCAGTGCTGCTCGCCGACCTTGGCCTGGAACGCCTCGGCGTGTACCCGGTCGTCGAAAATCTCGGCCCCGCCGCCGGGCAGGCTGTCGAGGCCGGCTTCGCGCAGCGCGGTCAGCACCTCCGCGATGCTCAGCCGCGGGCGGGCGATCCGCGTGAAATGCACGATCTCGATCGCCGTGAAGGCCTTGATGTGCAGTTGCGGGCAGCGCCGCCGGATCGCCCGGCACAGGTCGGTGTAGTACGAGAACGGCAGCCTGGGATGCAGGCCGCCGACGATGTGTACTTCGGTCGCCCCGCGCTGTGCAGCCTCGGCGGCCAGGGCGACGATCTGGTCGACGGAATACTCGTAGCCGGGGGTGCGAGAAAGGATTCTCGCACCAGCATCGCCGGGGGTGCGAGAAGGTCCGCCGCGGCGGATCGCACCAGCATCGCCCGGGGTGCGAGAAAGGATTCTCGCACCAGCTTCGGGCCGATAGAACGAGCAGAACTTGCAGCGCAGGACGCAGTAGTTCGTGTAGTGGATGTGCCGGTTGATGTTGTAGAAGGCTCTTCGGCCGTGGCGGCGCTCGCGGACCAGGTTCGCCAGCTCCCCCACCGTGAAGATGTCCCACGTCCGATAGAGTGCCAGACCATCGGCCAACGTGAGGCGCTCGCCGTCGCGTACCTTGTCTCGGATGGACTGCAAGGTCGCATCAACCGAAGCGACCGGCGTCGCACAGGCACGCACGCTCATGGCGGCTCCACGCGCGGCGGCTCGAAATCCGCCTGCCGCGTGCTACGATTGTACCAAGCAGCCGGCGGCATGCCGGATGCAGTGAGAGGAGCATTTGAAGAAGACCTGGCCCATCCTGTTTTTGCTCGGGCTGGCGGCGTATGCCTATCTGCACCTGACCGGCCGCGTTGGGTCGACCTGACACACGGCGGCCCCGCCGCCCAGTTCGGGCCGGCCCGTCGCCCGTCGGACTGCCCCCGGCTTCAAGGCGGCGGCCCTCTCCGGTCAGACGATCAGTTTCCCCAGCGACTACAAGGGGCGCCTCGTGCTGCTCGACTTCTGGGCCACCTGGTGCACCCCCTGCCGGGCCGAGCTGCCCTACGTCCGCAAGGCGTATGAGCGGTTCCGCCAGCAGCCTTTCGACGTCATCGGCGTCTCGCTCGACGCCTTCCAGCGCGTGCCGGCGACGCGGCTGGCCGCGTTCGTCCAGGAGCAGCAGATGCCCTGGCCGCAAATCTACAGCGAAGGCCCGGCGATCGCCGCCACCTACGGCGTATCGGCGATACCCGCCGTCTTTCTCATCAGTGGAGACACGGGGGCGATTCTCGCGTCCGGCGACGATCTGCGCGACGAGGCGCTGTTGCAAACCATTGACCGGCATCTCAAAGGCGCCGTGCGGCAGTGATGCCCACGCCCCCCCCGGCCGACGCCCCAGCGCACCAAGCCCCATCGTGTGGACGACGTTCCCCTCTTCGAGGAACATGGAGAGGACGGGACTGGGTATCGCGGCAGCAACGTGCTGCTGCCCGTCAGAGCCGGAGGACAGGGACATGAAGCTCGCGATGGGATTGGCAGCGCTCTTGGCCGTGCTTGGGTGGAACGTGGCGGGTGCGGTCGGGCAGGAACGCTGGTGGAATACCGGACACGCCCACATTACGGTGGGAGGCGTGCAGCACCTGCCGCCGCCGCTGCTTGACTTCTTCGCGGCCCATGCCTCGACGGTCGGGTACTACTCGGGTATCGAACCGCCGAGCTCGCACTGGTTCCACCGCAACGCATACCCGGAGTCCTTTCCGCACGACTACGACGAGCTCGTCGCGCTCTACGGCGAACAGTACGTGCAGGACAACGGGGTCGTCCCGTGGAACGCCGCGGGCTACGCGGATTATCTCACGCCGCTCATGGCCGGTGCGGTGACCTCGACGGACTGGACGAACCTGCTTCCCGTCGCCGGCGCGCTGGCCCACTACCTCGAAGACTTGCACAACCCGCTGCACACGACGACCAATTACGACGGCCAGGAAACCGGCAACAACGGGATTCACTACCGGTACGAAGGCGTCATGATCTCGCAGCACCTGGCCGGGCTGGCAATTACCCCCTCCCCCGCCGACTGCGTTTACTACGACCCGAGCGCCATGCCGCTCATCGACGCCATCTTCGCCAGCATCGACGTCACCTACCCGTACGTCGATGACCTCCTGGCGGCTGACACCGCGGCGACCGCGATCGACCCCGACCATGGCCCGCCGTATTACGCGGCGCTGTGGGCCGCGACCGGCAGCTTCACGCACGAGCTATTCCAGGACGCGTCGGAGATGGTGGCCAGCGCGTGGTACACGGCGTGGATCAACGCCGGTGCACCCGCGCCGGTGCTGCCCGGCATCATCGGCGACCTCAACTGCGATGCCACGGTCGACTTCGCTGACATCAATCCCTTCGTGCTGTACGAGTCCAACATCGCCGGCTGGCGCGTAACCTTCCCTGGCTGCGACCCGCTCAACGGGGACATCAACCAGGACGGCACCTGGGGCGAAGGCTCCTTCGGCGACATCAATCCGTTCGTCACCCTGCTCGTCGGCGATCGATAGGAGCCCCTCATACCTGCCATTGAGCCGCGCCGAAAGAGCGACTCCGCTGCACGCACACCCGCACCCGCTCCTGCTCACCAGGGACAGCCGCCTGTTTCTCGTGCCCCGAGCTGCTTCAGCAAGTTCTCGACCTCGGCCCGCAAGACGGCGAGCTTCACCTCGATCACGTTCCAGACTGTGTCTGATTGAAGGCTGTCGTAGCCGTGCACGAGCACGTGACGAAACGCGATGATATTCTGGTGCTCGGAAATGCCTGCGGCGACATGCGGCGCAGCCCGATTCAACTGGCGCACTGCCTCGCCGATGATCTGCAACTCGCGCTCGACCGCGGACCGGAAAGCGCGATCGCCGGTGTAGTCATCCACCGTACGCCCCGCGGTGAAGTCGAGCAGAAAATCGCACGAGTTCTGGATGTCGTAAAGGTATTTCTGCGCATCATGCGGCATAGACGAGCCTCCGGCTCTCGTTCAGCCGCCGGATAAAGTACGGATTGCGCGGCGCGCCGGACTCGACCAGGTCCACCGGGCGGCCGAAAAGCTCCACCAACGCCCTCTGCAGCCCGAAAAACGCGTCGAACCGCTGCCCTGGGGGCACGGCGCCGAATTCCACCAGGAAATCCAGGTCGCTGCGCTGCGGGTCAAACGCACCGCTGGCGACTGAGCCGAATACTTCGAGGCGGGCCACGTGGAACCGCCTGCAGATGGCGGCCAAATCGCGCTGGTGCTCGGTGATCAGGCGATGCATACTCTCGCGCTCCACAGCCCACACAGCTTCGAGACTGCCACGAACCGCGAAACCCGGGCCGGCGGGTGAATAGACCTGATTGCAGTGTACCCGCTCGGTGAGGGCCGCTGAAGTCCGAAAAGGGGTCGGGAGTCTTTCTGGCAGGCACATGACTTCTCCGCCTGGCCCTTCCGGCCCCGGCCTCGCGGCCGGAGTTCTAATACCCGCGCGGCGGGATCCCGCGTGCCAACAGGGTTGCCGTGTGCCATCTGCTCTTGAGCAGTGCTTTGCGGAACCACTGCTGATCCCCCGCGGCGGACGGGGACACCCGGACGCATCTACGGCTTGTGCCGACCATGGCAAAACGCTACCTTGAAGACAGGGCATGCAAGGGGCGTCGCAGGCAAGGGGCCGCGAACATGCGAGTTCCGATGCCGGTTGGCGGCGGCGCTCACAACTGCGAGACCGGAGGCCGGAAATGGACATTCGTGCACGCGTCGCGGGCTTCTTGACAATCCTGGTCGCACTGGGGCTGGCAGGGTCCGACCTGACCTTCGCCCAGCTTTCGCCGACGGACATCGCCGCCCTGCAAGAACAGGGCAAGGCCGAGGGCTGGACCTTCACGGTCGCCGAAAACGACGCGACCCGCCGGCCCAAGCACGAGCTGTGCGGTGCGGTCGAGCCACCCGATTGGCGGTCACGGGCGCACTTTGATCCCTGCCCGCCGCGCGCCGACTTGCCGGCCACCTTCGATTGGCGCACCCTGCCCGGCTTTCCCGCGATCCGCAACCAGGGCGGCTGCGGCAGTTGCTGGGCGTTTGCGGCCACCGGCGTCATGGAATGCGCCATCCTCATCGACCAGAGCCTGAGCCTGAACCTGGCGGAGCAATGGCTGGTGAGCTGCACCAATGCGGGCGACTGCGGTGGCGGCTGGGCCATCGAAGCCTACGAGTTCGTGCGCTGCAATGGCCGGCAGGATCCTTGTGGTGGCAACGGCGTGGTCCTGGAGTCCGATTTCCCGTACGTCGCCTACAACGCGCCGTGCAACTGCCCTTATGCGCACCCGCACTGCATGGACTGGTGGGCCGCCGTCGGCCCCGAGTGGGGCACGCCCAGCGTCGAGCAGATCAAGCAGGCGATCCTCGACCACGGCCCGGTCTCCACTTCGGTGTGCACCAACTCGGCCTTCTTCGGCTATCACGGCGGGATCTTCAACGCGTGCACGGAGGGTCCGGTTGACCACGACGTGATCCTGGTGGGCTGGGACGACAACCAGGGCCCCAACGGCGTCTGGTTCCTGCGCAACTCGTGGGGCACAAGCTGGGGTGAGGCCGGCTATATGCGGATCGCCTACGGCTGCTCGCGCGTCGGCTACGGGGCGGCTTACGTCGAGTACAACCTGCCCGACTGCAACGGCAATGGTGTCCGCGACGCTGTCGATATCGCCGATGGCACCAGCCAGGACTGCAACAAGAATGACATCCCGGATGAATGCGACGTCGCTGGCGCCAGCCGGGACTGCAACGGCAACGGCGTCCCCGATGAGTGCGACGTGGCCTGGCCGCTGCCCGCGTTGGTCAGCGACGTGGCGCCGGTCCTCGACTGGATCGAGATTGCCGGTACCGGGACGCCTCTCAACCTGAGCAGCGACGGCGTAGCCGAAGTCCCGCTGCCATTCGCCAGCGCCCTCTTCCGCACCGGCCCGGTCATGGTTGGCAACGACGGGGCCATCAGCTTCTACGGACCGCCGTGGCTCCCCTACTGGAACAGCCCGATTCCCAGCGGGGCGCTGTTTGGCGGCGAACCGGTCCTGGCGCCGTTTTGGGATGACCTCGGGGCGCGCACCGGAAACGTCTTTTGGCAGACGACCGGCACGCCGCCCGAGCGAACGTTCATCGTCGAGTGGTACAACCGGCCGTATGACCCCGGCGACTACGTCCTCGATGGCGACGAGGTGACTTTCCAGGTGCAGGTGTTCGAGACGGCGGTCTATGGCGTGTTCGCGCAATACCTCTACCTGGACACCGATTTCCTGGATCTGTCCCACGACAACGGGGCCTCCGCCTCGGTCGGGTTCCAGATGAGCGGGGCCAGCGGCTGCCAGTGGTCCTATCACATCCCCGGCTCCGTCGCTCCGGGCCTGGTCCTGTCCGTGCAGGCGCAGGCCGGCCCCTCCTCGGCAGACGCGAACCTGGACGGTATTCCGGACGAATGCGAGGTGGTCGGCGACGTGAACTGCGATGGGAACGTTGACTTGGCCGACATCAATCCGTTCGTGCTGTACCTGTCAAACTTCGTCGGTTGGCTGGCGACCTATCCCGACTGTCCGCCGACCAACGGCGACATCAACGGCGACGGCACGTACGGACAGGAGTCTTTCGGCGACATCAACCCGTTTGTCGAGCTGCTCATCGGCGGCACGTAGACGGGCGCGCGCAAGTTGGCGCCACAACCCAAGACCCGAGACCCGTTGGCCGGACCGCTAAAACATGCCGCAATGGATCCGAAAGACCAGCGCTAGAATCCCCTGCCAATCTGGCACGCAGCGCTGTGTGTGCCCGAGTTTGACAAGGACACGTAGCCGCAGCATACTACAGAGTGTATAGGAGCGGCCTGCCGATAACGAGCGCCGCGCCTGGCGCAGAGCGAGCGCCTGTGCAGCGTGATTTCTGCCGGTGCCAGCCTCATTCGCCGGCTGGGCACGCGGCAGGGTAGGTTTCACGAATGGCGAAGTTACCCGCACTTACAAAATCGCCGGGCAGAGCCCGCCTGCGTGCGCGGCCCTGGCGTGGGGGGCCTGAGACTTCGCGCGCTCAGCGCCTGGTCCGGCGCCCAGGGCCGAGGGGGCGAGACATCCTGGCACGAGTTCTCGGCTGTGCCATCGTGCTGGGTCTCGTGCCGGCCATGGCCAGCTCGCCGCTGTTCTACAGCAATAGCGGCGACCTGGACGATCCTTACATGATCACGCGTCCCGGCGGCCAATGCAGCACGAATGGCGATGCCACCGACCTGCAAAGCAGCCTCGGGCTCAGCAGCTATGGCTTCGGCTGCCAGGCGGCGGTCAACAACGCGGTCGCCGACGACTTCGTCTTGCCCCACGGGTACCTGGTCGACCAGATTGTCTGCTACTTGTATCAGGCCGGCGCGACCGCTCCGAGCATCACCAGCCTGGGCTATGCGTTCTCAAACACGAGCTTCAACGGCCAGCCACAACCCGCCTGGACGACCGTGACGCCTGCGGTGGTGCTGACGAATGTCTACAAGAAAATTGACATCAATGGTCCAACGGAAAACTGTGGCCGCCGGATTCAGCAAGTCACGGTCGCGCTGAATCCACCCTTCGTGCGAAGCGCGGGCACCTACTGGCTGGCCTGGCGGGGGACGGGGTCCATCGGCAGCGGGCCGTTTCAGCCGCCGGTCGTGATTCCGGGCGCCACGCAGAAACCCGGCGCCAACGCGCTCGCCTCGGCATATGGCGAACCCTTCGCGCCCATCCATGACAGCGGCAATGGGGCCGCGCAAGACCTCGTTTTCGAGCTGCACGGCTACCAACTGGGCGACCTGAATTGCGACGGCACCGTGGACTTTGGCGACATCAACCCGTTTGTGCTCGCGCTGAGCAACCCGGCACAGTATGTGATCGAGTTCCCCGAGTGCCCCATCAGGACCGCGGACATCAACGCCGACGGGACCAACAACTTCGGCGACATCAATCCCTTTGTCGCGCTGCTTTCCGGCGGGGGTTGATGGCCGAGAAACCTGTCGTCCGCCCTGCCGTTTCGCTGCCCGCGTCCCTTTCGTATAATCTGCAACTCACGCGGCGGCGACCGCCCGTATGGCGGAGAAGACCGACGAGACGCGCGGTACGAGCATGGACGACTTATCCAGAATCCGAAACATCGGCATCGCCGCGCATATCGACGCCGGCAAGACGACCACCACCGAGCGAGTCCTCTACTACAGCGGCATGATCCATCGCATGGGCGAAGTCGACGACGGCACCACCGTCACCGATTTCGACACCGAGGAGCAGCAGCGCGGCATCACGATCTACAGCGCGGCGGTGTCGTTCGAGTGGCGGGACTGCCGCATCAACCTGATCGACACGCCGGGGCACGTGGACTTCACCGCCGAAGTGGAGCGGAGCCTGCGCGTCCTGGACGGGGCCATCGTGGTGTTCGACGCCAAGGAGGGCGTCGAGGCCCAGTCGGAGACGGTCTGGCGGCAGGCGGACAAGTACAAGGTCCCCCGCCTGTGCTTCCTCAACAAGATGGACAAGATCGGGGCCGACTTTCATCACGCGCTGGCGACGATCCGCACGCGGCTGGCCGGCAACCCCGTCCCGATTCAGGTCCCCTGGGGCCAGGAAGGCACCTTCCGCGGCCATATCGACCTGCTCACGATGCAGGCGTTTGACTACAGCGGCAGCCCCGACGGCAGCAAGTTCGTGGTCACCGACATCCCCGCTGAGCTGTGGCTCGAAGCCCAGGAGTTTCGGCACCGCCTCGAGGAAAAGCTTGCCGAGTTCGACGACGGGCTCATGCTGAAATACATCGAGAACCAGCCGTTCACCGCGGAGGAGCTGCGCGCGGCGCTGCGCAAAGGGACGCTGGCGCGGCGCTGCCAGCCGGTGCTGTGCGGCTCGGCGCTGCGCTACATCGGCGTCCAACCCGTCCTCGAAGCCGTCTGCGACTACCTGCCGTCGCCGCTGGACATTCCGCCGATCGAGGGGCATGACCCGGACCATCCCGCGAAAGTGGTTGTGCGCAAGTGCGACCCCGGGGGGCCGCTGGCGGCGCTCGTATTCAAGCTGGTCGCCGACAGCCACGGCGACCTGCATTTCATCCGCGTGTACTCGGGCGTGCTCAAGGCCGGCACGCGCGTCCTCAACGTGGGCCGCAAGAAGAAGGAGAATGTGCCGCAGCTCTTCCACATGTTCGCCAAGCGCCGCGAGAAAGTGGACCGCGCATCCGCCGGCGACATCGTCGCCGCCATCGGGCTCAAGGAGACCCAGACCGGGGACACGCTGTGCGACACGCGCGGCGGGGGCGTTCTGCTGGAGCGTATCGAGTTCCCCGAGACGGTCATCAGCATGGCGATCGAGCCGCAGTCGACCAACGATCGGGAGAAGCTCCTGGCCGCGCTCCAGATGATCGCGCGCAGCGATCCGACCTTCGAGTTTCGCGCCAATGAGGAGACCGGGCAGACGCTCATTTCCGGCATGGGGGAGTTGCACCTCGAGGTGATCCGGCACCGCCTGGAGCGCGACTTCAACATGCCGGTCCGTGTCGGCCGGCCGCGCGTCGCCTATCGCGAGGCCATCAGCTACGCGGCGGAAGCCGAAGGACGCTTGATTCGCCAGACGGGCGGACGCGGTCAGTACGCCGTCGTCAGGTTGCGTGTCGAGCCGTTTGAGCCAGCTCCGGGCGCGGAGTCGTTTCTGTTCGAAAACCGGCTTCGGGCCGGAGCGATCCGCCATGTGTTTGTCCCCGCCATCAAGCAGGGCGTGCGCGACGCGGCGCGCAGCGGCTCCCTCGGCGGCTACCCGCTCATCAACGTCAAAGTGACGCTGCTGGGCGGCGAAGAGCACCCCGAGGATTCATCGGAGCTGGCCTTTGAGTCCGCCGCCTCGATCGCCTTCCAACGGGCCGTCGCGCAGGCCGGCCCCGTCCTGCTCGAACCCATTATGATCATCGAGGTCGTGACGCCCGAGGAATACTACGGCGCGATCAACGGCGATCTCATGGCCCGGCGGGCGACGATCCTGGCCACGACGCTGCGCGGCCGGAATCATGTGATCGCCGCGGAAGTTCCGCTGGCGACGATGTTCGGTTATGCGACGCAGGTCCGCTCGCTCTCGCAGGGTCGCGCGTCCTACGCAATGGAGCCGCGCCGCTACGAGAAGATGCCCGCGAACCTGGCCCAGCAGGTGCTGGGGGTCATGTAACGTCGGCCCTCCCGGCGCGCCGAAGTGTGGCACAGCCGCCCTCGGCTGTGTCCCTCACAGCCCCGCAGCGAGCCCGCACCGCGCGCCCCGAACGGGGCGCAGGTCAGTAGCCGTGGGCGCCAGCCCACGGAACGTGCGGTGTAGGACCCCAAGCCCCAACGGGGCGTCGGTAGCGCGCGCTCCGCGTGCCGCAACGACAGCGCACCGAATCAGAACGCGAAGCGCCAGCAAGCGCGTGGCCGCCCCGACCCGCGGCGTGGCCTTGCGGCTCCGAAACAGACGGTTGTCCTTGGTCGCCCTACTCCGCAAAAAGCAGAATGTCCGCCTTGCTGATGTCCCCCTTGCCTCCGCGCCGCTTGGTCGTCTCTTGGGTCCGAAAACCCGGTCCGGACATTGACTTCGCCGCCGGCTCGTGTTACTCTCCTCTAGTAGCGAGGTGTTGACCTCGTCCAGTTCGGCGGGGTCAATACCGCAGAGAAGGAGCGCCTGACAGAACGCGGCCCGCTCGTACCGGGCCTAGTCGGTGTATTGCCCGCGCGGCGGGTTCGGGCGGTCCGCACGCCGTTGAGAAGGAGCAGGAGATGAGCAGGATCGGTATCGCGATGGCGGCCCTCGCGCTGGCTATGTCGCCCGCCGCCGCAGACCAATTCTGGGTCACTTACGAGGGCAACGACTTCCCGGAGAACGAGGGCTGGGAGCGACACGTATACGGGGGGGGCGCCGAGCGCTACCTCCAGGACGGATCGCTCGTGCTCGATGGGCGGGCGACTACGGCGATTTCCGATTTCTACCGTGGATACATGCCGGTTGAGCCCACTCCTGGCGACGGACTTTGCGTCGAGTGGGAGGTCGCGATATCCGACGTTACTGGGGCGTTCGACCCCGGCGTCCTTGTGTTCGTCGCTGGTCGAGGGAACGTGTTCTTGGTGTACCGAAACGACAGGCTCTACAGCCTCTTAGAGTCAACGTGGGTCGAGTTCACGCCGGGACTTCCCCACGCTTACCAGCTTGCGTCGACTGATCTAGTCAATTACTCGCTTTACATAGACGGCACATTGAGTGCCATGGGCCAGTTCATCGGGGTGGCGGAAGCGTCATTTGTGAGTTGGGGTGATGAGACGCAGGGGGCGAGCAGTCTTTCCTCTTGGGATTATGTCAGGTTCGGCAGCGTGCCCGAACCTTCGGGCGCCCTGCTTTTCGGGTTGGCAGGTCTGGCCGCATCTGAGCGGGCGACCCGATCGATCTGGAGGACACGTCATGTGCTACGCTAGGTGGAAGCTTGGGGGCTTGACCGTCGCGCTCGCGCTGCCGTTGCGACTTCTGGCGGCTATTGTCGTCGAGGAGCACAACCCCACAGTGTATATGCAGGGGGTCCATTACATGATCACCGAGACCTCGGTGATCACGATCCTCCAGTCGTCTTACCCGGGCATACCATATGATTTCAGTTGCTTCGACGATTCGACCCCGCCGCCTTACGAGCCGGCGACCATCCAGGCCATAGTGCACCTCCCAGGGTTCGTCGGCACAGTTGAGCTCAAGGTCATCGGGCATGACGGCCGCGAATACGGGGCGGAGAACGTCGATCAGATCGTATTCAACTACAACGGCGGCTACGGTCCCGCCGCCACGCTTGAGGGCTTCAAGATTCGCGGGATCTTGGGTACGGTGGTAGGTGTAGAGAACCATGTATTCGCCATTGCTGGCGACTTTTCCGCCGCCAGCATTGCCGCGCCCTTCTACGTCCTCACCGGGCTGCTGGCCAACATGACCATCACGGGCGACGTGCCCGACACGGCGGTTCTCCAAATGGGCAAGCTGGACGCGCCCTACGCGATTACCATCGGCGGCGACTTCCTGGGGGACATGATCTTCCACAATGACCTCTGACTGTGGTGCATCATATCCGGCACCGTGAGTGTCGGCGGAGACGCACAGAATATCAGCATCACCAGCGCCACCGACGGGGGCGGCTTCCAGGGGCAAGTGTCCATCGGGGGTAGTCTCCTGGGGCTACTGGAGGTCGTCGGAAACGAACTGGCCGGCCCCGGCATGGTGGCGCCTTCCGGCGTGATTCAAATTGCTGGCGGCATGCCATATGGTAGCCAGGTGCAAGTGGAGGGCGATATTCAGGGCACCTTGAGCTCCGCCATGCTGGCGGGTGGGATCGACATTGGCGGCGACCTGTCGGGGCTGATCGATGTGCTGTACTGCATCGGCGACAGCGATCCCAACCATCCCTTCGCCGGTCACATTCGCGTGAACGGCGGGTTCCGGCCGTACCAAGGCGGCCCGGCGCCGCGGATTCAGGCGTTCGATATGGGATCACCGAGATCCTATATTACGTTTGACTATGATGGGAGCGGTGATCCGTGGGCCAGTGGCGCCCAGGTGGTCCTGGAGGCCGACCCGTACCCGTATACGCACAACACCCCTAGCGCCAGGATTTGGCATTGCGTTCACTGCTTTGCAGACATCAACAACGACGGCAGTATCAACTCCGCCGATGGGACGCCGTTCGGTACCGGCCCATTTTTCCTGGCGCTGACCAACCCGGCCCAGTACGCCCTGAACTTCCCGGGGCTAGGGGAAGCGAACCCCGACTGGGATCCGAACGACCCGGAGGCGGTCCCGAGGTTCTTGAGCGGGCCCATCCTCTTCCATGGAAATTGCAATTGCGATCAGCTATTCAATTGGGACGACGAGCCCGACTTTCTCGATCTTGTATCCAGTCACGCGTGCGTGAACGGGTGCGCCGGGCGGGGCGAATTGTCCCGCATGGCCCCGGACGCGCTGGCCACCGAGATTGTCGCCAACGTCGACCCGGAAATTCTGCCCGACGCGCCCGCGCTGATGGAGGAAACGATCGCCCTCTACCCGGATCAACCGGAGGCGCAGGAGTACTGGCAGACAGTGCAGGCGTACGTGGGCGAGTGAGCCCGCGCCGCACGCTCGGAACGCCCGATTCGGGGTCGTTTAGAAGCCACAGCCGTTCCGGGCCCGAAACGCGAGCGAGGAGCACGTTATCTATGGGCCCCTCGCTGGCGCTTCGGGCTCGGTTGGGCCCGGTCCCGGCGCGCCGGGACGCTTCGGGCTCGGATCGCACCGAGGCTGCTGCCTACGGCTTCGTGGGCTGCGACGTCGCGGGCAGCGTTCTGGTGGCGCGGTATTGGTCCAGCCGCTCTTCGAGTGGTTGGGCCAGGGCCTCATTCCCCCCCGCCTGCTCACTCACGCGAACAGCCTCAGCCGTTCGCTGGGCACTTCCATTGTCTCGCCCACCGCGGGCAGTGAGAACGGCCGAAACTCGCCGTCGTGCCACCAGAGCCAGCGGAGCGACGCGTCCTCCAGCGGTACGGCGAAGCGAAACTCCGCCTCGGCGGGCCGGCCATCGCGGGTGACCGCGGTTACTGTGGCGGTCATCCCGGTGAGCACGACCTGCTCGCCGGCGTGCATCGGGTGGCGCTCGTCGCGGAACAGCCGCTCGAAGCTCCAGCCGATGTACCCGCCGGCGACGCGGATCACGAGCGTCTGCGCGTCGGGCCGCCGAATCGTCAGCCCTGTGGGGCCGGAGGCCAAGAAGCGCACGCGGCGTGGGACCGGCAGGCCCGCCCCCTCGCGCTCCAGGGGAAAATACGCACCGTGCAACAAACTCGGCGGGTTGACGATCACGACGTCCTGTTGCGCAACCGTGGCGTCCAATGGTACGCGCATCGAGAACCGCTCGACCAGCCGCGCGGCGGTCCACGGGCCGCACAGCACCGGCAACGCCAGCGGAGCAAGCACTAGATGGACTGCAATGAGCAGGCCGCCGGCGACGCGCGCCGGGATCCGCCACGGGCGGCCCGTCGGCAACTCAGGCGATGAGCCGAAGACCAGCGCCAAAAACTGCGCCAGAAGCCCCATAGCGCCGACACCGGTGAAGAGCAACATGCGATCGGCCGGAAACGTCGTGCAGATCGGCAGCAGCGCCAGCAGCAGCCCGACGGCCCAGAAACGTGCCGTCGCGTCCCGCCGCAGGAGCGGCCAGAGCAGCACGGCCAGAAGCAGCGCGAGGCCAATACCGACCCACCAGAGGCTCCGCACCAATGTAGCCCCCACGATCTGCTCCAGGATAAACACCTCGGCCGGCGGGCCGGTCCATTGGCCCAGAAACAGGTACGGTGCCCGTTGCACGAGGGCCGCGAGGTAGCGTAGCGGCTCGTGCAGCGGATCGACGTAGAAGCCCACCTCGGCCACGCCGTAACCCAGGCTCGACCAGACCACCCGCCAAGCGATCAGGACGGCCGCGTACGGCGCCAGCGTCCACAGGCGGCGGGCCAGCGGACCGCGCTCGAGGAACACTGCATAGGCCGCCAGATAGGCGCAGGTGCCAACGCCCTCTTCTTTCGCAAGGAGGCTGAGCAGAAATAACGCCGACCCCAGCAGCCCGGAAAAACGCCGGCCGCCGCGGCGCCAACGGTCATGGGCCACGAGCGCGAGCACGCCGAAGAAAGCCGACAGGAGCGCGTTGCGGTTGGCCAGAAACGCGATCGGCATCGCATGAGTGTCGTCCACCACATAAAGCAGGGCCGCCAGGCCCCCGATCCAGGGCACAGGAATAAAACGACGATAGAGCACAGCCACCGCCGCCGCGAGCGCCGCGTACCAGGCGACGCTCTGGGCGTGCATGAGCCACAAGTGCCCGGGCCAGAGGTGATAGTCCAGCCAGTGCGTGAGCACGGTCAGCGGCCGCCAGAAAGCCGCCTTCACTCCCGGATACACCCACCAGGGAATGAACCCGGCATCGATCAGGCGCAGCGTACGTACCGGGTCGCCGTCGAAGAAAGAGAACATGTCCAGCGGCCCTGGCACGAATTCGCCGAAAGTGCGCGACCCCTGCAGCGCGGCACGATGGAAGTAGTCGTCGGCGAATAACCCCCGGTACAGCGACGGCAGCCCGAGCAATAGCGCAACCAGCGCAGCCAGCCACGGCCACCGGCGGTGCCCCAGCACGCCCGCCACACGGCTGCGCCACGTACGGCGTGGCGCCCGGCTATGCGCGGCGTCGCTCATCCGGCCTGGCCCATCAACCCTTCAGCTTGCGGACTTCCGCGGTCAGGGCCGGCAGCACCTTGAACAGGTCGCCGACGATGCCGTAGTCCGCGAGCTTGAAGATCGGCGCTTCCTTGTCCGTGTTGATCGCGACGATCACCTTGCTGCCGCGCATCCCCGCCAGGTGCTGAATCGCCCCGCTGATCCCGCAGGCGATGTACAGCCGCGGCGTCACGGTCTTGCCGGTCAGGCCAACCTGCCGGCTGTGCGGCTGATAGCCCGCGTCGCAGGCGGCGCGGGAGGCACCGACCGCGGCGTCCAGCTCCTTGGCCAGCTCGAACAGGATCTTGAAGTTGTCCTCGTTCTTCAGGGCGCGGCCGCCCGAAACGATGATGTCGGCCTCGGTCACATCTTTGACGGCACCGCCCGCCTTGGCGATCTCTTTGACGTCGATGCGGTCATCGCCGGTCGCGGGTGTAAAGGCCAGCGCCTCGCGCGCGGCTCCACCGGCCGCAGTGGCCGCGGCAAACGCGTTCGGCCGCACCGAGGCAATCGCGAGGCGGTCCTTGGGGAAGTGGACGTGGCAGAAGGCCTTGCCGTTGTAGACGGGCCGCCGGATGTCGAGCGTGCCGTCAGCGGCGATTGTCAGCTCAACCACGTCGGTCGCGAGCGCCGCCTTCACACACGCGGCCACCCGCGGGGCCAGGTCGCGGCCCATGAACGTCGCCGGCAGCAACAGCACGCGTGGCTGGACCTTGGCCACCACGGCGGCGAGCGCAGCCCGATAGCGCAGCGCGGAGTACATGGCCAGCCTGGGATCGCTGACGCTGACGATCCGGTCCACGCCGGTCTTGTCGACCGCCGCAAGCGCCGCGTCCAGCTTGTCGCCAACCAGGCACGCGACGACCTTGCCGCCGGTCTTCGCGGCCAGCTCCTTCGCGGGCGTGACGGCCTGCAAGGCCGCGGGGTGAACACGATCGTTTCTCTGCTCGACAAAAACCAGAACGTCGTTGGTCATAAAGAGCCCTCAGCCTTCAGCCGTCAGCTCCTGGCCGTCGCCATCAGGCGGCTGACGGCTAGTTGCTAAATCACTTTGGCTTGCGCGCGCAGCAGCCGTACCAGCTCCTTGGCCGCCTGGTCCGGCTCGCCGTCAAGCAACTTGCCCGGTGGGCGCTCCGGCGGCGGCTGAAACGTGTGCAGCGCAGTTCCGCCCAAGGCGGCAACCGCCTCGTTGAAGCCCGGCACGTCCGCCGCTTTCAGCACCTTGACCGGCTTCTTCTTTGCCTTCATCAGGTTCGGCAGCGAGGGGTAACGCATCTCGCACAGTCCCTTGTCGCACGTCACCAGCGCCGGCAGCGGCACCTGCACGACTTCCTCGGCCCCCTCCACGCGCCGCCGGGCGAGGAACGACTTGCCGTCCGCGGCCAGTTCGAGCTTGATCGTGGCTCCGACGTGCGGGATGTCCAGCAGCTCCGCCAGCGCCGGCCCAAGCTGCCCGCTGTCCAAGTCGATCTCCTGCTTGCCGATCAGGATCAGGCCATAGTTTCCGCACTTGATGACGGCCGCGATCAGGGCCGCCGTCTGCAACTCATCAAGCTTGTCAAACGCCGGGTCCTGGAGGTGGATACCGTCGTCGGCACCCACCGCGAGCGCGGTCCGCAGAGCTTCGGCGGCCTGGGCCGGGCCGATGATCAACGCGGTCACGCTCTCGACGTCCTTGCGCTTCTCGCGCAACTGGACGGCTTGCTCGATCGCGAACTCGTCGAACGGGTTGACCACCATCTTGATGCCGGTCCGATCGATGTCCTGCCCGTCGGGCCGGATCTTGATCGTGGTGGTCGAGTCGGGCACCTGGCGTACAACGACAAGTACTTTCATACGCGCTTCCTCGACACAGGGGCGATCCGCACGCCTTGGAAGTGCCGGATGATAGCGGCCAGTCGCGAAACCGCCAAGGCGCCTTGGCGGCAGGCGGCGTTCGTGGTAAATGGGGTGCCACTGCTGTGTCAGCAGTGGTTTTTCCGGGGCACTGCTCAAGAGCAGTGGCACACGGCCGGCTATAGGATTATTGCCCATGCGTATCCGCGAGCTGCTCACCACTGGCCGGCCGAGCTTCTCCTTTGAGTTCTTCCCCCCAAAAGACGAGGCCGGCTTCATGCAGCTCCGCGAAACCCTCGCCTCGCTCCGTGAGCTGCGCCCCACCTACGTGTCAGTCACCTATGGCGGCGGCGGCAGCACGCGCCGCCAGACCGTCGAGCTGGTCACCCGCCTGCGCAGCGACTACGGCCTCGAGGCCATGGCCCACGTCACCTGCGTCGACGCGGGGCGCGCCGAAATCCTCAGTGTGCTGGAGTGTCTGGCCCAGGCCGGCCTCGAGAACGTCCTGGCCCTGCGCGGCGACCCGCCCGACGGCGAAGCTCCGTTTGTGCCCCATCCGGACGGCTTTGCCCACGCGAGCGAATTGGCGGCCTTCGCCCGGCGCTATTTCCACTTCTGCCTGGGCGGTGCGTGTTATCCCGAGAAGCACATCGAGGCGCCCAGTCCGGAGATCGACCTCGAATACGCCAAGCGCAAGGTGGAGGCCGGCTGTGAATACCTGATCACGCAGCTCTTCTTTGACAACCAGCGCTACTTCGACTTCGTCGCGCGGGCCCGCGCGGCCGGCATCGGCGTGCCGATCATCCCCGGCATCATGCCCATCACCAACGTCCGCCAGATCGAGCGCTTCACGCGCCAATGCGGCGCGACGATCCCCGAGCCGCTCTTCAGCGAGCTGCGCCGGTTACAGGACGATCCCCACGCCGTGCTCTCGCTGGGCGTCGCCCATGCGACGGCCCAGTGCGTGGAGCTGCTGCAACGCGGCGCCCCCGGCGTCCACTTTTACACGCTCAACAAGTCGCCCGCGACGCGCACCATCCTCATGGCCATCCGGACCGTCTATCCCCCCGCCCGCCAGCCGGCCGGGAGCTAGAACTCCGTCAGTCACGGGTCGGCCGGATCGTGGGTGCCACGCGCAAAGCAGAGCTTTGCACTACTGCCGCCAGCGGCGCGAAGATAGAATCCGCAGTTGGTCATGAGGATCACCTGGAGACCTGGTATGCTCGGCCGGTTCGCACTGCGCAGCAGTCCATGCCTCGTCGCCCTGGCCCTGCTGGGCCTGCCGCCCCTCCGCGCCGACGAGCCGCGCCCCGTCTCGTTCAAGGCCACCGACGGCATGCGCATCAGCGCGGACTACTTTCCGGCGCCCGATACGCAGCGCAGCGGCGCCCCGGTGGTCATCCTGCTGCACATGTACCGCAGCGACCGCACCACCTTTGGTCCCCTCATCCCACCCTTGCAGAAAGCCGGCTTTGCCGTCCTCGCGCTCGATCTCCGCGGCCACGGCGAGAGTGCCACGACCGAGACGCGCGAAGCAGTCATGAAGCGGGATACCGCGACGTTCCGCAAGATGCAGGATGACCTGCGCGGGGCATACGACTGGCTCGCGCAGCAGCACGACGTGGACCGGGCCCGCTTCGCGCTCGTCGGGGCCAGCGTCGGGGCCAGCATCGCCCTGCAATACGCCGCCAAGGACCGCAGCGTGGACGCCGTCGTCTGTCTCTCGCCCGGACTGAGCTACATGGGGCTGGATTCGGCCGGCGACATGCACCAGATCACCGGCCGCAAGATCCTCCTGCTCGCGACCGAGGACGAACGCGATGCCCCCTATACGCTCCAGAAACAGGCCGAGGGCGTGCAGGTCCATATTTACGAAGAGCGCCAGGCCCACGGCACAAACATGTTCGGCGTCGTGCCCAAGATCGAGAGGGAGATCGTCGACTTCCTCAAGGCCAGCGTCGGTGAGCCGACGGCGACCACAGTCTACGGCTCGATCGAGCGAAACGTGTACCACGAGGCGGATTCGGGCTGGCTGAAGGAGATTTCGCCCACGAATCTTCGCTATTACTCGTCGCCGCAAGAGGCGGAGTCCCGCGGGCTGCGGGCGGCGAAATCCAAGGGCCCGCCCAAAGAGGGTCCGAGCAAAGGGAAATAATGCTACCCGGCTACGTGTCGATGGTTGTGATGATGTTGCTGTTTCCTGCCGGCCAGCCGCCCGAGAACCCCTGGAAGGACAAGGTGGGCCCGGCGGTCAAGCGGGCCCAGACCGAGAACACCGTTGCGGCGCTACGCAAGGCGTTCGATGTGGTCTGGCGGGCTGATGATTGGCAAGCCGGCCGGCAGCTCGCTGAGCAGGCCCAGAAGAGCCACCCCGACGCTCCGGGGTTGCGTGGACTGGTCGCGCGGGCGCTGTGGCGCGGGGGGCAAGTCCCACAGGCCGAGAATGTGGCCCGGCAAATCTCCGCGGACACCAAGGATCACGTCGCCCTGCGAACCGCCCTGGAGCTGGACCTGGCGCGCGGCCAAACCCAGCCAGCCGCCGAGTTCGCCGCCCGCCTGGAAAAGCTGACGCCGCACACCGCCGAGGACTTGTATCAGCTCTACGCCGCGCAGTTCACGCTGAATCGGCTGGAAGGCTTGCCGCAACTGCTGCGCAAGGCCGAGCAGCTCACCGATCCGAAAAACGGCTACCCCGAGACGTTCGTCGCCGAAGCGATCGAAGGGGTCGCCGATTTCCTGGCCGCGGTGGGCCCGGCCCCGCTGAACCAGGTCACGCGGCCCGGCGCCGCACCCCTGCCGCCGCTGGTCATGCTCAACCTGCCCAGTTGCGAGGCTTTCATTAACGGTCACGGACCGTACCGGATGATTGTCGATACCGGCGGCAGCATCATGCTCGCGCTGGACCAGGCCGTCGCCGATGAGATCGGCCTCAAGTCGCTGGGCAAGGCGAGCGTCCGCGGCGTGTCGGGCAAGCAGGAGACCGGCCAGGCCCTGGTCGACGAGTTGCAGATCGGGACGATCCGCTGCCGCCGCGTGATCACGCGCACGTTCGACGTGCGCGGCTCGATCATGAACGCCGCTGACGGCGTCGTCGGCACGGGCATCTTCGCGGCGGCGCGGATGACGCTGGATTTCGCCGGCGGCCAGCTCGTCGTTTCCCCGTCGTGTGACGAGCCCGGCGTCGGCGCGCCGGTCGATCTGCGCCTCGTGTCCGATGCCAAGCTGGTGGCTCTGGTGACGCTGGAAGGGCAGCCGGGCGTGGCCATGCTCGACACCGGGGCCGACGCCGTTGCGATGGCGCCGTCGCGCCTGAAACGCCTCTTCCCGGACCGCAAGGTCGAGAGCATCGCCCCCGGCCTGGCCCTGGGCGTCGGCGGCGACCAGATGCCGAAGATCTCGTTCGGCTCCGGCGTCACGCTCGAGATCGCCGGCCGCAAGTACGAAAACTACGGCGGCCTTGGCCTGGACGTGCTCGACGACATCCTGAGCCCGGCGATCGGCATTCAGACCGACATCCTGCTGGGCATGCCGCTGTTCCGCGACATGAAGTCGTGTACGGTCGATTTCCCGAAGTGCAAGATGTGGATCGACTGGCTGCCGCACGAGTAGGGCGAAGCTCCAGCTTTGCCGCAGCCGGGCGAGTAGGGCAAAGCTCCAGCTTTGCCGCAGCCGGGCGAGTAGGGCAAAGCTCCAGCTTTGCTGCAGCCGGGCGAGTAGGGCAAAGCTCCAGCTTTGCCGCGGCCGGGCGAGTAGGGCAAAGCTCCAGCTTTGCCGCGGCCTTGGTAGCGCCGGCCACGGGGGGCCAACGCTACAGCCCGTGCGGCAGGAATGAATGCGCCGCCTGTTAAGGACACACGACCAGCCCGGGACACATGCAACCGTCGCTGCACGTCGTCATCAGCGTCACGAAGGAACTGATGTCGTCGAAGGCACCCTGGCCATACGTCCCATCGCAGTTGATGTCGCCGTTCCGCGGGTCGCAGCCGGGGAATTCGTTCTGCCAGGCGGCGAAGCTGGATACGTACGAGACGAACGGGTTGATGTCGGCGAAGTCGATGGCTCCGTCGCAGTTGAGACCGCCGGTGCAGGGCGGCTCACACTCGTCGGGAATGCCGTCGCCGTCGGCGTCAACGCTCGTTCCGCTGGCGATGTCGCACTCGTCGGGCACGTGATTCTGGTTGCAGTCGGCGCTCGGGCCGTCGTAGATGTCGCAGTCGTCGTCCACGCCGTTGTTGTTGCAGTCCGCAAAGCCGGCCGGCGGATAGGGCGATTCGTAGGCCCCCATGTCCACGCGGCACTGCTGGACGCGCGGCGCACCGTCCAGGTCCGTGGCCGGCAGCGCAGGAGCGTAGTTGCTCCCCGCGTTGATGCACGGTGAGCCGGCCGTGAGACGGTAATCATAGATCTCGTAGTTGGTGCCAGCACCGACCCACGAGACACCGGCCGTCACCGTGCGAGCGTCCGCCCAGGCGGTGACCGTCGTGGGCGTATTGGCGACGATGGTCAGGTGCAGCGGCTGCGACGTATCGGGGTTGATGGCCTTGCCGGCTAGCTCGTTCTCGGCCCACGAAGCGGCGGCGTCGGTGAACGTGACTTGATACGCGGGCCACTCGTACGCCCCGGCCGTCGTCCACACGCCGGACGGGCCGCCGGCAAACAGCGGATCGGCGTCCAGATTGCCCAAACCAGGCCAACTTCCTTCCACGTCGCTGAAGGCTACGACAGATTCGCCTAACTCGTCGTACACTTCCGGCGCAGTATCTGCCCATAGCACGCAGTTGATGATGAGGGCGCCTTGGTAGTCTGTCAGGATGGCGCCCCCTCCGTATGGGCTGGTGAACGTATTGCCGGCGAAGGTGCAGTTCGTCAACGCCAAGGTGGCACTCCAAAGGGCGTACACGCCGGCGGCGCAGCCCGCTGAATTCCCGCTGAAAGCGCAGTTCACGATGGCCGCATCGCAGTCGGCAATGTCCATGGCGCCGCCGCTGCCCGCCAGGTTTCCCGTAAAGGTGCAGTCGGCCGCCGTCAGGGGGCTTCCATACCAAGAGATCGCCCCACCCTCGGCCCATGCCGTGTTCCCGGTGAATGTGCAGTTAGTACACACGAGAGGCACCTCGAACGCGCCGTACGGCCCGATGGAGATGGCGCCGCCATTGCGGGCCGTGTTTCCGCTCAGCGTCGAATTGCTAATCGTCACAGTGTTGAAGCCGCCGTCGCAGCATAGGCCGCCACCGCGACCCCACGCCAGGTTGCCGCTGAACACGCAGTCGCTGACCGTGACGGCTGCGGCGAAGCCGTTGACGTACATCCCGCCTGCGTCGCCGTGCGTATCCCCCGACCACCACTCATAGTGGTACGCCCAGTTTCCGCTGATCGAGCAATGTGTGAGGAGCAGCGTGCCCTCTCCTGCGCAACTGATGCCGCCACCCAAGTCATGCGCCATGTTCCACTGGATCGTGCAGTTGCTGACGATCACCAGCTCGCCGGCACCCGCGCCGCAGTACATGCCGGCGCCCTCGGCAGCGCCGTTGCCGGTGATTACGCAGTCACTGATCGTCGCGCCGCCGCTGCAGAAAATGCCGCCGCCTTTCCATTCGGCCCAATTGCCGGTGATCACGCAGCCCGTGATCGTAGGCTCGCCCTGGGCGAAGATACCTCCACCGCTCCCCCTAGCGTCGTCCGCACGGTTCCCGCTCAGCAAACAATCGGTGATTATCGCGTGGCTCCCCGGGCCGCTGTAAAGCCCGCCGCCGCAGTCAGCCGAGTTCTCAGTGAATCGGCAATGAGCGACGAGTGGGCTGCCCGAGCCAATGTACATCCCAGCGCCGTACGGATACAGGTACCCGGCGTTACCCCGGGTGACGGTAAAGCCGTCGAACGTGGCCGTCTCGTCCGCCGCGCTGGCCGTCACGACTTGATAGCTGTTCTCGGCATCGCTGCCTGCACCTGGCGGGTCGTCCCCCAGCAAGTCCCCGCTCAGAATGGTCTCGTACAGCTCGCGGTCCCGTTCGTCCGGATCGCCGCTCGCGCAGTCGCCGGCGGGGCAGCCGCGATAACCGCCGTACAGAGCGACGCCGCTTGCCAACTCGAAGCTGGCCGCGCGGTCGCCGGGCGTGACGACGCCGCTTTCGCTCTGGTCGGGTTTGTATACTCCCTGTGCGACTCGAATTTCGTCGCCCGCCGCCGCCAGGGCGAGCGCATCTTGAAGGTATTTGAAGGCGGTTGCCCAACTCGTCCCGTCACCGCCCAAAGGGGCGTCATCGTCCACGTAGAGCGGGTCGGCTATGGACAGGGGCACAAGCAAGGCGATCGGCACCAGAACGCTCGGAAGTCGGATTCTCATTTCGGTCCCCTTTCGTCAAGTGCGGCGCCTGGCCATGAGGACCAGCATCGCTATCGCAGCCAAGGACCCCGGCTCCGGCACCAGCCCGGCCAGGCCCGCCAGACCGGCCATCCCGCCGCGGACCGTCTGGAGCCCGAAGTCCCAGTCAAAGTCGGGGTTGTAGAGTGTGTCGGTGACCTGGTGGTACGTGTCGTTCGAGCCGTCCCAGATTTCGTAGGCCGTGTTCTCCGACAATTCGATCGCGTGATAGCCGTAATCCCAAAAGGAGGCGTGGTCCGAGCCGCCTGCCCAACTGTTCCGCACTTCGACACTGAGCGTCGTGTAAGCGGCATACTGCGCTGCCAAGTACTGCCCCAGCGGCAGCGAGGCGTGATCGGTCGTGATGTCCAGGTCGTAGTCCGGATCGGGGTCCTGGTTGTCGAAGCCCGGATGCAAAATCATGTCCAGGTTGATCGCGCCGACAATGTTCTCGTCGGCGTCGCGGGCGGCGTGGACATACGCTTCGCTACCCACCAACCCCTGCTCCTCACCCGAAAACGCGATGAACCGGATCGTGCCCTCGAACTGGTATTGGGAGAGAATCCGTGCCGCCATGAGCACCGCTGCCGTCCCGCTGCCGTTGTCATCGCAGCCCGGCTGCACAAGAAAATCGCCCGTGACAGTGTCGTAGTGGGCACAGATCACGTAGATGTCGTCGGGCCGCGTGCTGCCGGGCAGCTCCCCGATGACGTTTTGCCCCACCAGACCGTTGTCGAACGTGAACGGGTGGATCGACGCGTTCAGGTCAAATGACTCAAACTGCCCGCGAATCCACTGGCCCGCGACCGGATTCAGCGGCCCGTACGAATTGCGGTTTAGCAGGCAGACGGGTGGGTTCCCGGGTACGGGATCAACTCCCGTGAGCACCCGCAGGTACGACTGGTACTCCCCCAGAGAGGTCTGATTGATGATGTCCTCAATCGGGTCCGCGGCCGCGCTGGCGACAAACAACGACATCGCTAGCACAGCGCCCCATGGCCATACTCGGTGCGCACGCATTGATGACTCCCTCCCCCCGATTTCCCGGGTATCCATCGGGTTATAGGCCCTGTTTTTTCACACGGTCAACTTGGGCAGGGGGATTCTTCCCCTTCTTAACGGTTCTTCCGGGAATGCCGGGATGATTTCTCGCGCCGGTCTACGCTCTGGCCGTTCATTGGCCTGGCGCGCCCAGGAACGCTCTTCTCCGCCCCGTAGGGGGCATGGGTCAGTAGCCGGGGGCGCAGCCCCCGGTCGCAGCGCGCCAGCCTGTCTGAGCCCCAGCGAGGCGCCGGTGGGTTGGGGGAGAGCGCTACCGACGCCCCGCTGGGGCTCAGGGTCTTCGGCTCCGTGTTCCGTGGGCTGCCGCCCACGGCTACTGACCTGCGCCCCATCCGGGGCGGGCGGCTTCGGGCTACGGAGTGCTCTCGTCGCACATCGGTTCCGCGACCACCGCGCTCCCCGGAATTCCCGGATGATCCTTTTCAACGACGGGAGGAAGACAGCGCGGCGTCCAGCAGTGCCCGCATCTCGGGCTGCTGCCCGTCGACCGCGAGTGACCGCCGGCACCAGTCGGGGGCTTCGTCACAAGCCGTCCGGTTGCCGTCCGGTGCTGACTCGCAGCGGGCATACGCCAGTTGCGCCAAGCGATTCAAGAGCGGGACGTGGCGGGGATGTTCTTCGAGCGACTCGATCAGCCGGGCGCGGGCTTCCTCGTCACGGCCGAGCTTCGACAGCGCCAGCGCCAGGTTCAGCGTCGCATCCGGCGCGCGGGGCTGACTCGCCAGCACACCCCCAAAGTCGGCAGCCGCCAAAGCCCATTCCTGCAGATCGAGCAGCACTTCGCCGCGGCGTGCCAGGGCCTCGGTGCTGGGCGACAGCTCGATGATGCGGTCCCAGGCCTGGCGCGCGTCCCCCAGGTGCCCGACCGCCTGATGCGCCACAGCCAGATTGAACCACGCCCTGGCATGTTCCGGCTGCGCGGCGACGACGGACTTCAGCTCGGCGATCACGTCAAGCCACTGCCGCAACTGCATCAGCACGATGGCGCGCTCATAGCGCAGCCCGACGTCGTTGGGGTTCAGCTCCACGAGGCGTGCGAGCGTGTCGGCCAGCGGCGACCACTGGCGGAGGTCCGCCAACGCCGCCGCCTTGTCACGGAGGGCCTCCGGGTGAAACGGATCGTCACTCAGGATCTGCTGGGCGCGCTCCAGCCGGCGCTGGGCATCTTGTGCGCTCGGATCAGTCGCCCACCGCACGGTCGGCTGCGTCGTGGGCGCATCTGCCGGCGCGGCGCTTGTCGCGACAGTCGCCCGAGCTTCTTCCGACGACACTCGGGCAACCGTCTCGCGCTTCGGCTGCGGGATCGCGCGGGTCGTCGCGGCGGGCTGGCTGACCAACTCTTGTGTTCGGGGGACCATGATGTACCAGGCCAACAGCCCCAGCATGAGTATACAGGCGGCGATAAACGTCCCGATGAGCTTCACGTTCCGTGTTCCGCGTGTTGGCCTGGTGCCGGGTGCCACTGCTCTTGAGCAGTGGTCGCTGGCGAGAATGCCTTCTCGTCGCTGGTGCGAGAATCCCTTCTCGCACCTACTACCCCCGCTGGTGCGAGAATCCCTTCTCGCACCTACTACCCCCGGAATCCTCGCCGGCGCCGCTGCGTCCGTTCGCGTTCTACGTCGGCCACGGGGGGCCGACGCTACATCGGACGGCCAACGAGCCGTCGGCCGCTACAGGATGCCGGGCTACGCCACGTGGAGCGCTTCGATGACGTTCGTCCGCGAGGCGTGTCGGGCCGGCGCGACGCCAGCCACGATGCACAGCCCGATCGTCAGGGCCACGGCCACGCCGACCAGCTTCCAGGGCACGTCGAGCGCCAGCGCATAGCCCCACATGCGCTCGGTCATCGTGGTCACATTCCAGGCCAGGTGCAACCCCAGCCCCAGGCCCAGCGCACTGCCCAAAAGCCCCAGGATCAGCGCTTCGCCGATCACCATCCGCAACACCAGCCCGCGCGTCGCCCCCACCGCCCGCAGCGTCGCAAGCTGCTTCATGCGGCTGGCCACGTTGGCGGTCATCAGGTTCGCCACGCCGATCGCCGCCACGATCAGCGCCACGCCGGGCACCGCGGTGAGCAAGTACGTCATGCGCGTCAGCTCGGCGTCGATCTCATCTTTCAGCTCGCGTGCCGTCCCATAGCGGGCATGGGCCCGTAGCTCCCAGCAAATGTCCTGGAGCACCTTCGTTTCCCGGTAGTTCTGCCAGCGCCGCTCCACCGGCAACGCCTGGTTGTAGTACACGTGCGACAACCCGGCCGCTTCGGGCGTGCCCCGCGGCGGCGGCCAGCTTGGCGGCGGCGGCTCCGGCGGAAGATTGAAGTTCAGCAGAATCAGCTTCGTGCCGTCCACATGCCACAGCCGCTTCAGGTCCTCGTTCGTCCCGATCACCGAGCCGACCGCGGCCATGTACGATTCACTCTGCACCTGGAAATAGCTGGCCGCGATGTCGAGGGCCGGCGAATCGATCACGCCCGCTACGGTGAAGACCGTCCAGCGGTTGTTAAACAGCACCTGGACCTTGTTGCTGATCAGCACCTTGCCGTGCTCGTCCTTGACCTCTTTCACGCCCTTACGGCGCGTCCGGGCAAAATCCGCCGCCACCAGCACGTGCCCGCCCTTTCCCAGCAGCTCCCGCGCGGTCTCCTCGTCGCCCTCGACAAACTCCAGCTTGAGCAGCTTGAAGAACGAGTCCGGGTCGATGCCCAGGAACCAGGTGACCGAGCGGACGAGGCGCTCCGGCATGAGCAACGGTTTCTCTTCAACGATCACGTTGGGCGCATTGGCGCAGGTGAAGTTCTTCACCCCCGGCGTGCTGGCGACGACCACCGGCGCGTCCCCCTCAATCTGGTCATCGCTCCAGATGTACGCCTCCGGAAACTGCTTCGGGAATTGCCAGCCGCTGCGAAAGCTGCTGTTGAAGACGATCAGCCCGACGATCAAGGAAAGCCCCACCATCAGGCCGCAGCAAATGCCCGCCGAGCGCCACACGGCGTGGCCGACCTGGTCCTGCAGGAGACGTGTGCGTACGCCGATCAGGGCCGCCGTGATGGGCACCGCCAACCGGCTGACCGCCCACACCAGCAGCGGGGCCGCGCACGCATAGATGAGGTACAGCATGACGACGGCGGCCGCCGACCATTCCACGAAGACCAGGTCGCGCTGCACGCGGTACATAATGACGTAGTACTGGCCCGCCAGCAGAATCACGGCCAGCGCGAAGCTTACGAACAGGGCCGTGAGCCCGGCGCGTCGGGCGCGCGGGCGGGTCGCCTCGAGCGGCGAGACCGTGATCGCGGCCACGGCGGGCAGCGACGCCGCGACGAGCGTGGTAACCAGTCCAGCGCCGGCGGCCAAAAGCATCCCCGCCCAACTGATGGTGAACCTCCCGACGTACTCGGGCACGAGCCAGACCGTCAGCCCCGCGAGCGCCAGCCCGACCGGCACACCCAGGATGATTCCGACCACCCCCAGCGGCAGCACCTCCCCGATCACCAGCCACGCGAGTTGCCCGCCGGTCACCCCGATACAGCGCAGGAGTCCGAGTTGCGAAATCCGCTCGATCATGCCCATGCTGAGCGTGCTGAGGATGATGAACAAGGCGGTCAGCAGTGCCACGCAGCTCAGCAGCACGAGCACCACCCGCTGCTGATTCTGGGCCAGCTCGATTTGTTGCAGACGCGCCGCGGCACTCCGCACCAGGACGTTCGGCACGTCCCCGCGGATCAGGCCGTGGATCTCGCGCGCCACACGCAGCACTTCCGCCAGACTGGGGTTGGCCAGCACGACATCGATCGAGTTGACGAAGGCCTCCCGGTGACTGATCTGCTGCAAAACCGGCAGCCGAACCAGCGCGACGCCTTTCTGAAACCGCGCGATCCGCTCGCGGCGGACCAGCCCGACGATTTCGAGCGCGGTCGGCGTGTCCTCCGGCACGCCGGTGCCCCAGACCAGCAGCGTGTCGCCGACGCCGACGCCCTGCTCCTCGGCGATCGACTGTTCCAGCACGCAGGCATAGCGGTCTTGCTCGGTGAGCATCCGGCCGGCGGTCAGCCGCTCCAGCCAGTCGGGCCGGATCTCGAACTCGCGCGACAGATCGATGCCCCCAAAGTCCACGTCGGGCATCGTGGGCCAGCGCTGGCCCGGCGCGGTCGCCGCACCGCGGCGCTCCGCGGCCGACGGCAGCCGCTGCGTGAGCACCGCGGCCACGTACTTGACCCCCTTCACATTCTCCATCTTCTGCACGATCCGCTGGGGCAGCACGTCGTACTTGCCCAGCGGCGACTGGATGGTGATGTGGCTGCGGCCCATGTACCCCGCCGCCCAGGTAAGCATCGTCTCGCGCACGGATTCGTAGCAGCAGGTCACCCACACGACCGCACCCGTGCCGAGCGCGATGGCCAGCACGGCCCCCGCGGTGCGAACGCGCTTAACCCGCCAGTTCCTGGTAGCCAGTTGCAACCAGTGCCGCATCCCCGGTGCCTTTCGGTTCGAGCGTGCCCACGACGCAGCCGTCCTTGAGGACGATGACGCGGTCGGCGTACGCAGCGCCCTGGGCCTCGTGGGTCACCATCAGGATTGTTTTGCCCCGTTCGGTCGCAATCTGCCGCAGCAGCGTCCAGATCTCCGCCGACTGCTTCGAGTCCAGGTTCCCGGTCGGCTCGTCGGCCAGAATGATCGCCGGGTCGTTCAGCAGCGCCCGGGCGATGGCCACGCGTTGCTGCTCGCCGCCGGACAGCGCGTCCGGCCGGTGCTCGGCCCGCGCGCGGAGATGCACGCGGTCCAGTAGCTCGTCCACCCGCTGCCAACAGGCCTCCAGCGGCTGCCCATCGACGAGCAGCGGCAATGCGATGTTCTCGCGGGCGGTCAGCGTCGGCAGCAGGTTGTACTCCTGGAACACGATGCCCAGCCGGCGCCGGCGGAAGATGGTCCGCGCGCGGTCGGACATCGCCGTCAAATCGTGGCCTTCGACGCGGAGCATGCCGGCCGTGGGCGGCGTCAGCCCGCCGATCACGTGCAGCAACGTGCTCTTGCCCGAGCCGCTGGCCCCCATGATGGCGTAGAAAGCTCCAGCCGGCACTTCCAGGTTAACGCCGTCCAAGGCCGTCACCGGCTGCCCAGACGTGTCGTACACCTTCCGCAAATCCTGCGCCGCCACGACGATGTCGGTCACACCGGGCCCCGCAGGCACACCTTCGACAACGCTCATGCGCAGCAGTGTAGGCCGCCGCCGCCGCATTCACAACGTTCGCGCCGTGTGGCAAGTTGTAGGGCAGGTCAAACGCAGCGCGACCTGCCAGGGCCCTGGGGGATGGCAGGTCTCGCCCGCCAGAAGGCGGACTCGACCTGCCCTACGTGGCCCGCTATTCTGTCCCCTGAACCGTAGAGCGCCTATCAGAACCCCGCCCGCAAGGGCGGGGCCGCCTTGGCCCGTCCGCCGCGGCGGACGTGGCGGGTTCTGTGAGGAGGTCTTAGTTCGACTTTCGCACTTATGCGGCCTGTTGGACCGCATGGAACAGGGTTTTCATGATCTTTTTGTAACCCCGCCCGGCGAGGCGGAGTGACAGAACCTGGTGGCGGACGCTCTGCACGC
>Ga0315284_10001437_pt1 | contig 33975 bp, 36 predicted proteins | sample YL17G09_16_MG_FD_203696 | JGI IMG/M metagenome (GOLD analysis project Ga0315284, IMG submission 203696) | Sediment microbial communities from Yellowstone Lake, YNP, Wyoming, USA - YL17G09_16 | ecosystem: Environmental > Aquatic > Freshwater > Lake > Sediment | place: USA: Wyoming | collected... | reverse complement strand
ATCAAGTGTTCAATGTGTGGTGGAGTTATGGATTTTGTGGGAGTAACCAGGCCGGGTTATAATGAAGATGATGATTTTACGTGGTAGTTGTTAGCCTATTTTGCGCCGAAGGCGCATTTCTTGTTCACTTTCCAGAAAAGCTCGTTGAACATAATTTGCGGCGGATCATGGCTAATACAAGCGATTCTCTACGCATCCGGCGTGCACGGTGGTTATGAAGCGTTGAAAAAGGGCGCGGTGACGCTTGAAAGGGCAGAAGGCCAATGCTTGACGGTCGATATGCTCTCAATGAACCCTTTATTGCTCAATGAATTGCATGACTGCCTCAGCGGTGTTCAAATCATAGCGTCGATTCCTCTTGGTTTCAACACTGAGATGCTTGATGAAAGAGCCGCTTTGTCAGCCTGCGTTCATATTTGTTAATGGATGACTGGGCATTTCAGTCTGCAAGGGCAGGCTTGACTACTTCACTTTTTGCCCTGTCTTGTCCATAGCTTTGAGACGTGGATAGTCTTTCACTCTATGGAAACAGCCTTGACTCTTTCATCAAGGACGGCGTCAAAGAATTCACGAAAGGTGTTAACCAAGACACTTGCCTCCTGAAGTTCTCTCTGAGATGTATTCAAAGCATCATCGGCTTTCAGAAAAACAGGCCATTCCTTGTCAATCACAGACTTCATGCTTTGAGTGATTCTGTTCTTCTGAGATAGATACTCTTCTTGGCATTTAGAAATGAAGATTCTTTCATTTTCGTCTACTTTGGCCTCAACCTCTTGCACGTCGTCTAGGCTTGATTCGTTCAAAAAACAAACGTGAAGTATCTCGTGAACCATAGTTCTGAAAATCCCGTCATAGTTTAATGGCGGATACATATTGATCTCTATCAACTTTCTTTCTGCGTTTGTGAATCCTTTGAAAGTCTCCATGAAATGACCTTCGTCCGATGTGGCAGTGGGCAAGGGCGGAAGATAGAACAGTTTGAACCTTAATGGTGGGCTCTTGATTTTCATTTTCTGATCTAGTGACTCAACAATAAACTGAGTTGCGTAGGTGTCTTTGAGTCCATCAACCTCTTTGCCAAACGAGAGAAAATAGACGTTATGCCATGGTCCGGTAGGAGGAAATGCCTGTGTCCCAATCGCTTCATAATTCAAGTCTAGCATCAGCTTCTTGGACATTTCTTGAATTGGCTTCTTCATTTTTGCAAGAATGATCCTGCCGCGGCCTGCAACTTTGATAATTCGATCGATCAAGACGCCGTCCCCAGTAAACTGATACCTCTGGTATTTTGAGTCAAAATCGTTTATGAGCCAATCCAACAAGACGAAGGTCTCGATATTCTTGAGGGGCATCTTAATCTTCACTTACCAAGAAGACTCTTGCAGTTATGAGTCTTGCTTGTCGCAAAAAGCCTGACCAATAACCAGGGCAAGAATACGGGTTACGCAGGTGCGACAAGTATTCTTCAACGCTTGCTTGTTCGGAATTCAGAAAAGCGCTGGCGAATTCCCGGATTTGAAGCCTTCAGTGCACATTCATAAACGATACGGCAAAGAAATCACCGTCAAGTACTATCCAAACGTGCCAGCAAAGGATTGCAGCCTAGTCGAGGAGATGCGGGTAGAAGCAGGGACAACGAAGGATTGGCGAGAGCTTGCCGCATTTCATTATCGCAGCCACAAGATAGCTGCGCCGCGAAGGATTTTCTGTTTGAAACGGGGAGACGAGTTGTGCGGAGTCATCGTATACTGTTATCCGCCTGTGACAAGTTTTGGGCGAAGGCTTGTTTTGCCGAGGATGAGCATGAAAGAGTTGAACGAGAAGCTGAGCGTAGTATCCCGTGTGGTGGTTCACCCAAAATACAGGACAATCGGCTTAGGCGAGAAGCTTGTGAGGGACACGTTGGAGTTGGCGAGCACCGAATATGTGGAAATGTCTGCTGTCATGGCCAAGTATAACCCGTTCGCGGAAAAGGCTGGAATGAAGAAAATCGTTGAACAGCAGCCTCCGAAAGAAGCACTATACATCACGAGACTTCTTCAACAGCTTGGATTCAATCTTCAACTGCTTGGCAGTGAAAGGTACGTTTTGGGCAGGCTTCAGGCTCTTGATGACGATGACATCTTGAAGATAAGAGACGTCTTCATCAAACAGAGGCACACGAGGTTCATGAAAAGCTTCTCATACCATCTTCCATTCGGCACAAAAGACGCCTACGTTAAAGAGATAATGGCGGCGGACCTGAATAAGCTTGCCAACCTCATAAAAATCTGCGGTTTCTTGATGCAGACAAAGATCTACCTCTTCTGGAAAAAGGCTTGAAGGGACTAAGGAAAAAACAGGGGGGTTATTGTGGGAATATTCGGTGCAATCCTATCTGAGGTCCTCTTGGCATGGGCACTATTGTTTTGATTGTTGTGCTTCTTTGGAATGGTGTTCTGTCATTGAAATAGCATATTGTGGTCGGTGCGTTTCTTGTGGATGTATTTTCTTGTGAAGATTATGAGGGCCAGTGTGGCTGTCAGGAACAGTGGCAGAATTATGGTTGGTGTGAATTCTGGGATGACTGAGTAAACGTAGTATTCTCCATCTTTGTCCTCAACTCTATAGTTTCCAGCATTATCGTAGGCTGTAGTTTTGTATCTTACGAGGGTGTCTGCTGGTTGTCCCGGAATTGTGGCTTCGTAGATTCCTGTGGTGGAGTTAAGGGTCATAGGCAGGTCAACCCATACAGCGGCTTCGTTTAGGTTATGTGACAAAGTGACATCTTTGACGCCGCTCAAAAAATCAGTGACATTTACTAAGACCCTCACCTCTTGGTCTGATTCAACATTGCCTTCTGGTATGCGGGACGGAATTCCAATTGTCGGAACAGTCTTGTCGAGCCTAATCCCCGTCAATATTTGATGCGGAAGCTCCTCATTGCCTGCGTTGTCGACACTCCAATACTCTAGAGTGTTATTGGCACTTTCTATCGCTATGAAAGGTTGTCCGTCGATGCTTACGGTTTTATCAGCGCCATCGTTGATTTTGTAGAACGCTTTGTTTACTCCACTCAAGTCGTCCGTTGCCGTCAAAAATATCGTGAAATCTGTTTTGCGCCACATTCCATCATAATTGTGAGTTGTTGTAGGCGGACTCGAATCCACTATCGGAAATTCGTATCTGACAAGGTCGTCTCCTCCTCCGACCCATGTGCTAGGCGCACCCTGCCAAGCATAGATGTGATTGTCAGCGTAGCCGAGGCGACAGCCAACGTAGTATCCCACTCCGAAAGGCAAGTCTGCCAGCCGTTCCCAAGTGCCATTAGAGATCGTGTACCTGTAAGTGCGGTTATCAGGAATAGCTGGGCTTTCCGGAAAGGCTTGGTTTCCGCTCAACGCGTAAATGTAATCCGCTTGGGTTGGAAGCCAATATCCGACGTAGAGAAGCGAACCTCCATCTCCGACTCCCCCAGATCCGCCGCTGTGAGGATCCGCGAGAATGTTGTTCATGCCGGTCCAGATATTCTCTGATATGCTGTAACGCCAGAAATCACAGAGTGCAGAGTCTTCAAGGAACTCACCACGCAACGCATACAGATAGTTGCCTCCAGTCCAAGCGAGAGAGGCTCCGTCGCCCATGCCTGCAGGCGAGTCTGAGGGCGCATCGCTCCAACTGTCAGTTGAAGGGTCGTAACGCATGAAATATGTGGGTCGCTGTTCGCCTCCTATCGTGGCATATATGCAGTTTTCTGAGCTTACCCACGCCATTGCATCGCCTTCTCCCTGATCCGCAGTTGTGTTTGCCAAGGCCTGCCAAGAGTCACCTGAAATACTGTAACGGCTAAACCATCTGCGGTTGTCGGGTGTAGCTGCCCCATACAAAGCATAGATGTGGTTGCCAGAATCCCAAGCTAGAGCAGTGCCAGTCTTGAATGTGTCTCCACTATCCGGGTTAGGCGGAGCAGCCATCTCAGTCCAATTATTTCCAGAAGGCGAGTATCGATGGAATTCTGTCCCTCTCGCAACGTAGAGTGCAGTTCCAATGCTGACCACAGCCTCGCCGTAATCGCCAGTAATTGTATTTCGAATCCAAGTCCACGAATTATCAGCCAACACAATTTGAACGCTGGAAGCTGAAGTTGCCATAATGGAAAAAGCAAAAATCAGTATCGCCCGGCACATCATTCTCTGTATCTTATTCATAGTCTCTCGCTTGACCAAGCGTTTGAGGAAGTATTTCACATTTTCTTTAACCAATTATAGAAGAAAGCTCTATTCACCCATAGACAGAACAGGCAAGATAAAGAGGGGTTTTTGCGGGTGACGTCGCCACTTCGTTGTAGGAATAAATATCTGCTATTGAATTGGCACTTTCCCTGTTCAGTAGCCATACGAATTCCTTGTACGATGCTCCCTACCCATTCTTTCCCGCGGTGACATATCCTTCTTTTTCCAGTTGTCTCAAAGCTTTTCCGGCGGGTTCCCTGGCTTCTTTCCCTGGGAATGGTATTCGCCTCATGCTCATCGTACTCGTCAGTTGGCCGACCTGGGACGTCAGCGAGCTCAGCTGCTGTCGCATGTCGTCGAGTTCTTTCTTGCTTTTCTCTTCAGCTTGGACTGTCGTCTCAACCTTCAGGAATAACAGACTCTCCCTTATGATTTTCCGATCGCTCGTATGCTGAGGATTTTTGCCTTTTCTGAGGAGAAGATGGATAGGCAGGTAGACTAGAAGTCAATTGGAAAGGCGCCAATCGCGCTAGACATGCACAGTTGAACAATTCTTAAATTCTTAATTCTTCTAGGATTGAGTGGTACTAACATTGGGCGAGATTAGAGTAAAGGACGTTAGCGGAAATGGAGTCCCTGTTTCATTTGGACCTGTATCGTGTCCTGACAAATTCAGGATTGACTTGTTAGCTGAAGCGCGTAAAAGACTCTCAACTGACACATTAGATTTCAACGAGTTTCAATTGGTGATAGGAGATCGTCTAGGAGAGAATCCATATCCTGTTACCGATAGAGCAACTATGCCCCCAAACTATCTGTGTGAAGGGAGTGTTTGGCTGGCTCTTTTCAGTCCTGATGGCAGAGGCGCGAACATAGGACTGGTTCCGCACCTGCACAAGTCAGATTCACACCACAACTTCTGGTTATACTGGCAAGATTTTGATGGTTCAAAAGGTTCCTGCAAGCACGTACCGGGACATCAGATACCAGTGGATGAACCAGTGGTAGTGAGCATAAGTTGCGGTGAAGAGACGCGCAATGGCACCGTGACTGTCAGACGTTAGCTCTCTCGGATATTCGTTAATGGATGACTGCGTATTTCTGCGTTGCAGGGCAGGCTTAGCTGCTTCACTTTTGTCCTACTCTTCCTCGTCCTCTTCAGAGCCTTCGTCTTCGTCGCCCTCTTCCTCTTCCTCTTCGTCCGTTCTTTCACTCGCTTCAAGCATAACCCACAGAAACACGCTGAGCTTAAATCCCTTCTGACGGGCTACAATTCGGCAAAAGCGACTCAAAACTAGTGCCATCAATGGCACTAGAAAACAGCTCCTATGGACGTAACAGGGCAATCTTAAACGTATAAGCAATGCAAGCTTTAGCAATGCTTATACACGCACCTTGCTGAAAAAGAGATTGCGGAGAGACTAAGATTTGAGTGGAAGAAATGTTCAGCAGTTACTGTCAAAAATGGGGGTTGCACACCAGTTTCCTTTCGAGATTGAGTCCTTGACTTTCAAGGATTTCAGATTCACTTTCCAGAAAAGCGTGCTGAACATTATTTGTGGCGGGTCATGGCTAGTTCAAGCGATTCTGTACGCCTCTGGCATTCATGGTGAAAATGAAGCGTTGAAAAAGGGCACGGTGACGCTCGAAAGGGCAGAAGGCCAATGCTTGACGGTCGATATGCTCTCAATGAACCCTTTATTGCTCAATGAATTGCATGACTGCCTCAGCGGTGTTCAAATCATAGCTTCGATTCCTCTTGGTTTCAACACTGAGATGCTTGATGGAAGAGCCGCTTTCTTGGTTGACTGTTACGACGGCATATTTGTTAATGGATGAGTAGGTATTTCTGCGTTGCCAGGGCAGGCTTAACCGCTCATGCCCCACTCTTCCTCATCATCTTCAAAGCATTCGTCTCCCTCTTCCTCTTCATCTATTCTTTCGCTCGCTTCAAGCATAACCCGCAGAAACATGCTGAGCTTAAATGCCTTCTGATGGGCTACAATTCGGCAAAAGCGACTCAAAACTAGTGCCTTTTCAGAGTTTCTTCATTTATCTCGACCCAAATAATATCCTGTGCCCCATTCCTTAGCAAGGAAACCCATAGTTAGCTCGAACAACTCAGCTGCCTCTCTGAAGCAGAAGCACGCGCAACAGCAACGAACGCGCGAAAAAGATCAGCCTCTCTCCAGCAACGTCAAAAAACTTATTAGCCTATTGGGGACAATGCAAGTTGGTGAACTTTGTGTCTAAATATGATTACAAGTGCGCAGATGTTGTACCGGATTGTTCTTTAGAGATCAGGGGTGCATCGAGCGAAGAAGAAATGATGTCCATGCTCCAGGTACACGCGAAGATATGCCACAAATTGGACAAGGTCCCCCCTGCAACCGTTGAAAAAATAAAAAAGGCCATCAAGAAAAGGTGAACTACTCCATCCTACTCCCCGTTTTTTTCTTCAAGAAAGTCGCTCCATTATTTAGCGAAATTAGAAATTGTGACTATATTATCTACATGAAATGGCACGCCCGCAACCAGCTATGGACGTGACAGGCCAAGAGTGAGCGTCTAAGCCTGCCCTGGCAGACTCAAAACACCTACGCGTCCATTAACAAACGTTTCATCGGAAAGTTCTTCACGCGCTACGAACTTGGGCATTTCAGCGTTGCCAGGCAGGCTTTTTCTCTCCAGCTATGTATAGTTAAATCTCAGATGTGACACTATTAGCGCGGCTAGACCTTGGCAAGATGGTTGAAGGATGGTAGCTGTTAGAAATTGCTTCAAGAAGCATGCAAAGCTTATTGCTGCTCTTCTTGTAGTAGCTGTCTTTCTTATAGGCTTTCTCTTTTTCCAGTTGATGTTTGTAAGGAACAATAGGGTTTCATCGGATGGAATCACCGAGTACGTGCATGAATATTTGTCTGAGTACACGTATCTCTATAATGGTCAGAACGTTCCTCTTTTTGATCTGAATATCACGAATCTCAGTAACTTCACTTTCTTTCTTGGGTATCAAGGCATTGATACTACTGCGGTAATATCAGCTACGCATGGAGCTGCACTCTTCTTCAATGTTTCAGAACAAGGCGCTTCAAGAGCTACTGTCAACGAGACACCCGATCCTATCGAATATTCTGTATGGCCCCAAATGCTAAGGAATATGACTGGATTGCCAAGTGTTGCAATCGAACCCGGTGATTATCCACTTGATGGCGTGGTCACTGTTGACAAGGCCTTGCTGTATGTCGAACCTGGAGCAAACTTGAGATGTGTACTGAAGGATAGGCCAGTCAATGTTACAAGCAATGGGGCAATTTGGATTCTCGGCACCTATATTCTAGAGCATTCAATTCTGTTGAAGGGAAGCAACGCTAAAGAAGACTGGTCAAAGACACAAGCGGATATTGACGCTTTATCCGAGTTTCTATGGGACTGCAAAGGCACGGGGATGAATGATACTTCAATTCGTAATATTGAGACTAAGTATAAGCCTTCTATGATTTTGGACAGAATCGCTTCTCAGATGAAGAGTGGTGCTTACAAGAATAACCATGTCCTTTTCAATTCTGACTATGAAGAATTGCGGAGAGTGGCTGCTGGTACTATGGACGACATGTTAACCAAAGTTCTCAATGATTACTATGCTCTGCAGCAAGTAACTCCTCAATCATTATTTGAACAAATAGGGAACTACCTGCTTCAAAAGGCTGATGCAATAGTCATGAGTGTAGTGTCAACTGCAATAATAACATGGTTTGCAGCCAACCGCAGAAAATCCCAACAGTCTCAGACCTCTAGGAAAAAGGCATAATCAATGCAACAAATTCACAAAGCTACTTCAGACGCAGACGCATGTTTTTGACCGAGCGCAAGGAAAAAGTCAGCGGTCAGTACCACTCTAGCAGTTGCCAGAGCAGGCTTAACTGCTTCACTTTTGCCCTGTCTTGTCCATGGCTCTGAGCCTTGGGTACTTCCTTTAGCGAACGCTCGTTGTACGCATGTCATGCCTTGAAAAAGTAGTCCTTCTTATCGTATTTGTTTGCGTGTCCTTTGGGACAGGTGTGATAATTCGAATGCAATATTGACGTCTCGAAGCTCTTCTTGTCGAAATCCATGCTTGATGGGAACTCTTGATTGCACGTTTTGCATTTCAAATAAAGCATAGGCAAGTTTCTCGCCTCTTGTAACGATGAAGACCTATATGCGTCGTTCGTTAAAAGATTTTTCCTTCGTGCAAGGGAAAAAGCGTATCTGTTATTTCAGACTTCAGAAGCCGCTTATTTCTTTGCTGTCTTCAAAAGGCTCCACATTATTGACAGGCTAAGGGAGAGGAAGCAGATAAGGCTGGCAAGAGAAACATACCGGGCATCCACTAGAAGATCATATCCTCTGACAGAGATCATGTACAATTGGCCGACAGGTGGAAAGAGTAACATCATCAGTGGTACGAATATTGAGAAGAAACCCATAGCTACGAAACCCGCTATGATTAACCTATAATGCCCGATTGCATTCTCAATTTTCAGTCTCTCGTAGTTCTGCTCATGGCTCAATGCTTCACTGACCAAGCTTCTCAAAACTGAAATTCTTTCTATCATTAAGAAAACATCTTGCGATCTCAAAAGTGTGTTAGGATGTCTTGCTTCCCACTCCACCATTTTGCGTGCTAAAGATTTCACCCAGCTAGATTCACCAAGTTCATGACAGAACCATTCAATGTGCTGAGTGTCAAGAATAAATTCCTCGCCCCATTTCTTAAATGATTCTGGATCGGTTTCAACGGCTGGAATAGAACCATCTGGTAGAATTCCTCTGACGAGATCTTCCAGTCCTGTTCTGACTTGCTTCCAGACGTCATTCTCATTGATTTCGCCAACTTGAACAAGCATATCCCAGGAAACTCCCGCAGCCCATCTAGTTATAGACAGGTTGTCCCATTTTTCTCCGCGAGTGTCTCTTTTAGATAGGAGGCTGTGCACCACACCTGGGATAGGTGTTTCAGCAAGCTGATCGGCTATCGGGGACATCTCTTTTCTTAGTTCTGCCATTCTGTCTTTGATCCGATCTCTCTGCTCCTTGACATAGAGCAGATAACCAACAAATAGCGTAAACGCGATTGATACCATTGTTGCGCCAATCTGTCCAAATAAGTCGAGAAAAGCCGTCTCCAAAGTCATACACTCATTGTCTAGAGATACAATTCACTATTTAACGCAAGCTGTAGCAGTGACCGTTGGCTGACTGTTTCACTTCACTTTTGCCCTGTCTTGTCCATCACTTCTCAGTGACATATCCTTCTTTTTCCAGTTGTCTCAAAGCTTTTCCGGCGGGGGGTTCCATGGCTTCCTTCGATGGGACTGGTATTCGCCTCATGCTCATCATACTCGTCAATAGGCCGACCTGAGACGTCAAAGAACTCAGCTGCCCCCGCACTTCGTCAAGTTCCTTTTTGCCTTTCTCTTCCACTTGGACCGCTTTGCTAGTATAGATGTTGATGTAAGGCTCCAGCTTCACATATTCTTTTTCAATCACTTCCGGCGCCAACTCAGGCGTCCGATCATAAATGCCGCCCACCGACTCTATCCCTGAAATGTGTCCCATCATAAACTCAACGCAGTCCTGGTCTATTCCGCGTTCTGGCGGTCTCGACTCGGTCTTGAACAGTTTGCGAAGCATGTGACTCGACAGGCTCCAGGGACCGTCCCAAAGTTTCGCTTTCGCAACGTGATAGCCAAAGTTGCCCTCAAAATCGTACAGGTCAAACACGCCGCCATTATTCTTGATGAAAATCGTGTCCGCAACAGGCTTCCCTTCAACCGTACACTTTCTGACTATGCCTTCCCTGAGCCAAAGCCACTTTCGCAACTCCTGAATCGCGTCTTCCGAAATGAAAGTGAAGTAGTTGAAGCCGTTTCCCTTCCGCTGGTCCACGTCCACGCGGACCCGTTTCTGGCCATTCTTCAAGCAGCCTTCAACGTATTCGCGTTGAAAACTGAACTTGGATAACACGTCACCGACGCTCATGCCGCTCTGAAGCATAATCAAACAAATTGCCTTCTCCCGTTGCGGCAACACACCCAAAACCCGGCGTGCAACCTCAACACTGATCTGTTTCGGCCTGTACTTTCGCGCTCCACGTTTCCCATACACGTTCTTTCCAGAAGTCAAATCTGCCTCAAAATAACAACAGAACGAGCGCACCACACTGAACAAGTGATACTTATGCGAGCCGCTCCTTTCTTTAAAATCGGGGTTGTCACGGCTGAACTCCAACGCCAACCGCAATGCCCAACGATTCTCCCCAATATCAACGCTCAAACGCTTCTGCCTATGAACACGCAAAAACTCGCTTGGACTAAGCACAAGACCCTTCCGCACCTTCAACCAACGAAAGAAAATGCTCAGGTCTTCACCGTAACTTTTGAATGTGGAATCCTGGAAGCGTTTCAGAAACTCAGCTGCTAACTCGTCCTTGCATAAGTCTTCAAGCATACCCTTCTGGTAACCATACTCGAGACGAAACACCATCAGGCTTCACAAAACAAGAATATTCCATAAGAAATAAAAGGTTTGTCCCAAAAAAGTATAATATTCTTACGGAAGCAGCCAAAGCTCACCTACATTGAAAAACTCACAAAGAGCTAAAGGTCCAGCAAAGAAAGTTGGGAACCCTTTTATAACCTTCTCCAGACTCCTTTCAGCTATGCACATTGTTCAACTGTCAACTGCCTTGCCAAAAGACGAGTACTCAACTGATGAACTGTTGAAAGCCTTCCCTTGCAAGCTTCCTGACGGAGTGAAACAAAACGTATTCAATCTGGGAGTCTCAACCCGGCGTCTCATCACACAATGTGATTCTTTAAAACCGGAAAAAGTGATGGATGAAAAACCCTTCCTCGACCTCTGCAAGGAAGCTTGCCAGACCGCTATGCAAGAGGCAGGACTATCAGCCAAGAACATCGGCTGTTTGATTGCTGCATACGACGCAAACCCCTTTCTCACCCCCGGCCTCAGCCAGCTCCTGGTTCCGAAGCTCGGACTAGACTCGTACGTTAGGCATGTTAACGCGCAAGGGATTGCAAGCACAGCCTTCATCAAGACTCTAGAGCTTGCTGGGAACTACCTAGCTGTGCATCCTGAAGACAACGTTCTGATCTGTGTATCAGGCGTCAGTTCCTACTGGTTCCAGAACCAAGTCCAAGGGTTAACCGAAGTCAGGGAAATCGGCAAGATCAACGAGATGACGGACAAGGCAAAAAGAGAAATAGAGCTGAGAAAATGGGTGGCGACCATGCAGTATTTCCTGTTCGGCGACGGTGTTGCCGCAGCCGTCGTGGCCAAAAGTGACAAAGGAATGACTGTTGACAGGATCACCGAAGTAACGAACGTTGAAGAGAAAGACTACCTCGCCGGCTACGCTAGACTCGCGTGCCTTGGCGAACCGTTCAAGTTCGGCTTTCGTTCACATCTTGACAGGGAAATCCCGAAACTCGGAGTCAAATACACAGGGCTAGCCCTTGAGAGGCTGTTCGGCAAAGACGTTGCGAAAATGAAAGATGTAAGAAAGTGGGCAATACACACGGGCAGCGAAAAAATACTTGACGCCCTGGCTGAACACCACGGAATAGGCCGCGAAAAGCTGAGCGAATCGCATGAGGTGCTCAATGAGTATGGGAACCTAGCTGGAGCAAGCTTGCCTTTTATCTTCGAAAAAATTGTTTCAAGCACCACTTTCTCAAAGGGAGACACAATTCTCATGCTTGGCTACGGATGGGGATTCTCGGCTTCCGCTTGTCTACTGGAATCTCGATAGAAGCATCAACGATAGACCCGGCCTTGGGTAGTGTCCCAGTTTAGAACGCTTTTTGGTTATTGCCTTCTTTTCACGTGTGGAAATGGCTTGAATTGTGCTCTTTTGAATTAAGCATCTTGGATTGGCACACTACCCCGCCTTGTTTTCAGGTGTTTGACAGGTTCATGAGGGATAACGTGCGCGTTGCCTTTCTTCACAGCATCAATGAGCTTGTTCAGTTCGCTCTTAATGTTCCTTTAGAGTTGTTCTACGCGTCCACACGCGTGATTAACAACCGATTCTATGAATGAAGTCTTGGCTTCGGTGTAGGCGTCGCGGTCTGCACCATGCTTGGCGGCCAATTCCTTCTTCAAACGGCAATACTGCTGAGCTACTTCGGGATGAGTGCGGAGGTAATCCCGGAACAGTATGTGCCGTTTCCAGAAATTGCTACTTCGTTCAACCATGTGCAAATGAAAATGTTGATTCGGAATATCAGAAGGCCCCCTATGGAAAAATCGTCTTTCTGGAATTGACGCTTCATATTCGGCCACATATTTGTAACCGATGTTCTTGAGTGGTTCAATGCACCCTTCGGCATCAGGAAGGATGCAGACTCCAGCTATGATGTCGACTATCGGCTTAGCACCCAAACCAGGAACAGCGGTGCTCCCAACGTGTTCTATGGCCACAATTCGGCTTCCTACAATCTTCAAGATTTGGGCTTTCTCCTGTTCGTACAATGCCGGCCATCTTGCATCATAATCCACAACCACGATGGGTTCTTTCACGAAACCATCACGCTCAGACTACATACGGTTCAAGTGACCCACCAGTACATAAAACTTGTTTCGCGTTAACGTTCTGCTCCGTTTTCATGAAAAAAGCAGTGACCGCATGAAACATGAGGTTCGACGTTTTTGGACCGATAAAAAAATATCTATTTAGGGTAAACGCTGATATGTTAGCATCAGACCATTCACGTTTGACAGAGGTGCCTGAAGAGCATGCTTGATAAGAAGAGAATAAGAGAAATCAGGAAAGAACGCGAAAGATGGGAACAGACAACTCTTCCGAAGTGGATGAGCCAGTCAGATGAAAGAAAGAAGGAGTTCCAGAACACTTCTAACATGCATGTTAAGCGACTCTACACGCCTGAGGACATGGAGAGAATGGATTACTTAAAGGACCTCGGGTTTCCGGGGGAGTACCCGTTCATTCGAGGCGTACACGCAACTATGTACCGTGGTCGCCTCTGGACGATGCGGCAGTTCTCAGGCTTCGGAACGGCCAAACAGACAAACGAGCGTTTCAAGTATCTCCTGAAAGAAGGCGAAACGGGCTTAAGCATCGCCTTCGACTATCCAACGATAATGGGCTATGATTCAGACCATCCCCTGGGAAAGGGTGAAGTGGGTACTTGCGGCGTGGCCGTCGCATCGCTGAGGGACATGGAAATCCTCCTGAGCGGCATACCCCTAGACAAGGTCACAACGTCGATGACGATAAACGGGCCTGCGGCCATGCTTCTGGCCATGTACGTTGCTGTGAGCAGCCAGCAAGGCGTTCCCCGTGAGAAGCTCGGTGGAACAACACAGAACGACAACCTGAAAGAATACTTCGCACAGAACCTCTGCATCTACCCTCCCAAACCCTCCGTCAAACTGACCACGGACATAATAGAATACTGCGCAAGGCACTTGCCAAAGTGGAACCCGATAAGCATAAGCGGGTATCACATAAGAGAAGCAGGCGCCAACGCCGTACAAGAACTGGCTTTCACAATCTACGATGGAATAACCTACGTAGAATCGACTATGGAAAGAGGGTTGAAAGTTGACGATTTCGCCCATCGCTTATCGTTCTTCTTTGCTTCCCACAATGACTTCTTCGAAGAAATAGCAAAGTTCAGAGCGGCCCGCCGACTGTGGGCAAAACTCATGAAAGAACGCTTCCATGCTAAGAACCCCCGGTCAATGTGGATGCGTATGCACGTCCAAACTTCAGGATGCACACTTACGGCTCAGCAGCCTTTGAACAACATCACGCGCACAACAATTCAGGCATTGGCCGCAGTGCTAGGAGGAACCCAATCGTTGCACACAAACAGTTTCGACGAAGCCCTGGCTCTGCCAAGCGAAGAAGCTGTGAGAGTCGCCCTCAGGACACAGCAGATAGTAGCCCATGAAAGCGGAGCAACAAACACGATAGACCCCGTGGCAGGCTCATACTACCTTGAAACGTTGACAAACGAAATGGAACAAAAAGCTATGGACTACATACAAAAGGTGGACGACATGGGCGGAGCCATAGTGGCCATCGAGAAAGGCTTCTTCCAGAAAGAAATTGCTGACAGCGCATACAAGTACCAACGGGAAATAGACGAGAAGAAACGAACGATAGTGGGCGTAAATGACTACCAAATCGAAGGAAGAGAATCGCATATAGAGCTTCTGAGAGTCGACCCGAAAGCAGAAGAGGAACAACTGCTTGGACTGCAGAAACTCAGGAGAGAAAGGAACCGCAAGAAGGTCGAAGAAACCCTGAACAAGCTGCAGCATTCAGCAGAAAAGAAGGCGAACCTCATGCCCATGATTATCGACGCAGTAAAAGCCTACGCGACGCTGGGCGAAATCTGCGAAGTACTACGCAAGGTTTATGGAGAATACAAGGAGCTAATTGTGATCTGAGAGGATCAAAAATGCAGAGCAAAAGAAAAATCAGAGTGTTAATCGCAAAACCCGGCCTAGACAGCCATGACAGAGGAGCAAAAGTTGTGGCCAGAGCACTGAGAGACGCTGGAATGGAAGTGATCTACACAGGACTCAGACAAACACCTGAACAGATCGTTGAAACAGCCCTCCAGGAAGACGTAGACGTGATCGGCCTCAGCATACTCTCGGGAGCACACAAAACCCTCTTCCCCAGAATCATGGGCCTCCTCAAGAAACAAGACCTCACAGACGTGATGGTTTTCGCTGGAGGAATCGTTCCAGAAGAAGACATAGACGAAATGAAGAAACTCGGGATAAAAGAAATCTTCGGCCCTGGAACAACCACGGACGCTATCATACAGTATGTCCGCGACAACCTGCCGAAGAAAGATCAATAGTTACGATGTGCACCATCGTTGAACAAAACCGAAGAAATAGTCAACGGCGTGCTTGCGGGAAACAAAAGAAGCATAGCTAAAGCCATAACAGCCATTGAAAACTGCACTAACCAAGGCCAGGAGCTTATCACAAAGCTTTTTCCTCACACCGGAAAAGCTCACGTCATCGGCTTGACAGGTACAGGCGGAGCAGGAAAAAGCACACTCATAGAAAAGATCGTGCGAGAATACAGGAGCAGGGGCAAGAGCGTGGGCGTCGTCGCCGTAGACCCCACAAGCCCGTTCTCAGGCGGCGCATTTCTCGGCGACAGAATCCGAATGGCGGAACTCAGCACTGACGAAGGCGTCTTCATACGAAGCATGGCAACCCGAAACTATGCAGGAGGAATAGCAAGAGCAACAAAGGACGCCGTGAAAGTACTTGACGCGGCAGGAAAAAACATAGTAATAGTAGAAACCGTGGGCGCTGGGCAGTCAGAAGTAGAAATAATCAAAGTCGCCCAGACAATAATCGTTGTCCACGCACCTGGACTCGGCGACGAAATCCAAGCCATAAAAGCGGGAATAATGGAAATAGCAGACATCTTCGTCGTCAACAAAGCAGACCGAGAAAACGCCGACAAAGCCGTCATAGACATCCAATCCAACCTGCAACTGAGCAATAAGCAGGCCGCTTGGAACCCGCCTGTGCTCAAAACCACAGCCATAACAGGCGAAGGAGTACGGGGACTTGTCGATAAGGCAGAAGAGCACAGATGCTTCCTAGAAGGTAACGCTGAATGCAGAACAGCCCTGCTCAAGAACAGGGCAGAAGCAGAACTTGTCGATGCCATAAAGGAGAAAGTCGCTGACACGCTTATCGATGAGCTGAGAAGAAAAGGAAAGCTGGACGAACTTCTGCAGAGAATACTTGAAAAGAAGGTGGACCCAACTTCAGCAGCGGAAAAAGTCCTTAAGGAGACACTCAAAAATGGCGGAACTTGAAAAAGGACTCATACAAGTTTACACTGGCAACGGAAAAGGCAAAACTTCCGCAGCCTTCGGTCTTGCATTAAGAGCCGTCGGAAGAGGCCTAAAAGTTTACATGATACAATTCATAAAAGGCGGGTTCGACTATGGCGAACTTTTCACCGTGAGAAACTTGCCGAACTTCACACTGAAAGCTTTCGGAAGAGGAAAATTTGTAACCTCAAAACCTCCCCAGAAAGAAGACGTCGACCTCGCTCAGGAAGCATTGCACCTCGCAGAAAGAATAGTCCAGAGTGGAAACTACAACATCGTAATTCTGGATGAGATAAATGTTGCTTTAGACTTGAACTTGATAAGCCTCGAAGACGTTTTGAAACTGATAAAGAGAAAGCCTCCCAGCCTCGAGTTAGTGCTCACAGGACGAAACGCACATGAAGAGGTAATCACAGCGGCCGATTTGGTCACTGAAATGAAAGAGATTAAGCATCCCTTCCACAAAGGAATTGAAGCCAGAAAGGGAATTGAATACTAGTTTTGCCGGGAAGGTTGAAATGCGCGCGAACGAAACTCCATGTGAATCTGGCAAATTCTCTGACCTACTCAAAACATCGTGGGTGAAGTCCGCCATAAAGGCAGGCGTAGTATTCACGGTTGCAGGCTTGGTCGTCCTGTTTACCATGAAGTTCACGGACATTGGCAACTCACAATTGTTCGCAGACACGAAAACCTTCGTACTGCAAGGCGGATTGCCGGGCATTTTCTTCATAACAATGCTCGCCGGAACTCTCTTGCCCATGGGAAGCCCGGGACTAGTCGTCGCAGCAGCTCTCTTCGGCCTCCCGAAAATACCTCTTATCATCGTCGCAACAACAGGCTTCACAATCGGCCTCCTCATCAACTATGTATTGGCGTATTATCTAGGAAGACCTTATGTTACGAAGAGGCTTTCAGCACAAAGAATCGAGGAAATAGCACGTACATGGAGCAAATGGGGGTGGATACTCTACACGATATTCGGATTGATCCCTGTCCTGCCGGTGGAAGTACTCTCATTCGTCTACGGCCTTTTCAAAACACGCCTAGACATGTTTGTCATCCTAAGCTTTGTCCCAAGACTGATCGTTTTCACATTGATGGCATATTTCGGCGAGTACATGGGAAGCTGGATGGGAATCAGCTGAACATGACAATCATTCCAGATTGAGACGGAGGTTCAGAAACGTCCGGTCTCAGACTGACCGGCTTTCTTCTCTTCAACAGGACAACTGAAACTGCTGCAGATACAGCCGCCGTAGCCGCCACCGCTACTATCACGTACTGGGGAACTGTCCAATCTGCGCTTGTCTGTTTCAGATCTGCACTTGCCTGTTTCAAACCACTTATGTCAGCCTGAACCTGTCCGATCCTTGGAACCATAATGGTTGCGGTCTGGTCATTTATCGATGTGACAGTACCGTTGACTGTTCCGAGAAGCGTTTGGATCGTTGCCGTTGTGCCGTCTATCGCAGTGACTTCAAGCTTCATAGTATGCAAGTCAGTCTGAATCGTTCCCAGCGTCGAATTCAATACGACAACGTTTCCCGAAAAACTGGAGAGAGACGCGTTGATTTCGTCGAACTGCACTTGCACCAGACCCAGGTCTGTTCTAATCGTTCCCACAGTGCCGTTCAAGCCGACCAGCAAAGCATTCCAGCCTGAAAGAGTTGGACTCACTAAAAAGGATTTGAACGAAGCTCCCTTCGACATTGTGTTCTCCGTCTCATAGGTGGCAGTGACTGTAAGAGCGTAGGAGCCAGGTTCAGCTTCGCTCGGTAGGGAATAAGAGCTTTTGTAGAGACCTGTCGCAATCAGCTGCAGTGTCAACGTGCTTTTGGTTCCATCAGGTTCGTACAATAAAGTCTCTGTTATCGTGGCGTTGACAGGCTGACCCTTAAGGGTTGCTTGAGCATAGAAGGTCACGATTTCTCCGCTGAAATGAACCGAGCCACAGTCCAGTTGAAGGCCCAGTGGAGCAACATCAACAACCGTGAAGTTTGCTTTTCCAATCACATAAGCATCGTATGCTTTCACGACCTGCGTTCCTGCAACTGAAACAGGCACGTTGAAAGTGAAAGTGAAGTTCCCAGAAGATTCTGTCATGGCAGAACCAATGTACAGGTCATTGAAAGTCACTGCAACTATGCTTAACGCCGTGAAATCCCTGCCGCTGACGTTCAGCAACGCACCTACAGGTCCGCTTGACTGGTTCAGCTTGATCAGAAAGTGCACGCTGATCATGGCTGAAACGACGTTATCATCAGTCACCGTCTCGCCTGGCACCGGGTGCACGTAGAAAGTGACATTGTACACGCCCTCCTCTTGAGGAGTCCACCGGAGAGTGACGTTCGACAATGAGCCGCTCGGCAACGGTCCGACCGCTGAAAAGTCCGTGGCAACTCCGTCCACAAGAAGGTCGACGAGCACGCTGCTTTCATGGCTGAGACCGAAATTCAGCACAGTGACGCTGAATAAGGCTGGGTCTCCTGGCTGAACGGACCTTGGTTTCTCGTAGCTGGACAGAATAACATCATGCTCCGCTGGAACTTCCGACACGGCTTTGTACGCATTGATTCTCCCATACCCGTAGAACGCGTCGAAACCGGCAGAACCCAAATCGTCTGCTGAACGCTTCAACTGTTCTCTAACCCAATTCCGTGATGCATCAGGGAACCTGCTCCATACAAGCGCCGCAACGGCTGAAACATGTGGGCACGCCATCGAAGTGCCGCTTAGATAACCGTAGTTCATGAAAAGGTACGTAGGCATAGTTGAATAGATATCTACTCCTGGAGCTGAAACCTCGATCCAGTCACCCCAGTTCGAGAAACTCGCTGGGTCATCATACTCGTCTGTTGCGGCGACAGAAACGACTTCAGGATATGCCGCAGGATAAAAGGGAACGCTGGAGCCTGCGTTGCCAGCCGCTGCGACGACTAAGACATTATGTTCATATGCATACTGAACCGCGTCATGGATCAGCCAACTGTCTGAATCGCTGCCCCAACTGAGGCTGAGAATTTTCGCACCTTGGTCAACAGCGTGGACCATAGCTTTTGCCAGGTCAACATCCTCGCCCCAACCTGTCGAGTTCAAAGCCTTCTCGGCCATGACACGAACCTGTGCAACACCTGCAATGCCAACTGCATTGTTCAGCGTCGCAGCGATTATTCCAGCAACATGAGTTCCATGCCCATTGTCGTCAAGTGGACTATTACTGTTGTGAATCCAGTCATAACCGAGTGGTTCATAGTTGCCCACAAGGTCAGGATGGTAATAGTCAATTCCCGTGTCAATGACCGCAACGAGAAGAGACGAGTTTCCAGTCGTCACGTCCCAAGCAAGATCGGCTTCTATCTTGGCCGGACCCCACTGGTGGAAATAGTACGGGTCGTTTGGGGTGAATTGAGTTTCAAACTTCATCGTGGGCTCAACATATCTCACCAGCCCTCTGGCCACTGCAACTTTCTGAACAAAGGAATAACTGCTCCCTGGAACCTCAGCGACCAACGCGATCACTTCGCCACCAGCTGAAACCGTGTCCACGACCTTTCCGCCTATCTGCATAACCAAACCTGTCAGGTCACTGCACGCCTCTGGATGCCCCCTGCTGACACCCAAGACAATCCTGGACGCGACACCATCAAAACAGAAGCCAGGGCAAGCCCCGATGATTGAAGACCAAGACAAACCAGAAGAGTCCGCATTGCCCAGAACACTTCCAACGCACGAAAGAACAGCGATAGCTACCAGAGCAAGAATCACAAAACGCTTCAACATGATCTTCATTCCCAGGAAATCTGACGTGAATTGTGATCATCCTTCCAAATATAAGACTTTGGAAAAAGACACATGATTCCTCGATGTTGAGCTACTTCCCGCCTTTTCCTCCGGTTCGACATCACTGCAGACATCCCTTTTATGGTCTGACCATTCCATAGACATAGAGCTGTCATCGCAACAGTGTGAGGTCAAACTGGATAGAAGCGTTGAAACACTGTACCCTTGCCAAGCGCGCCGCGCGGGCGAATTAAATAATTCCTGATTCATGTCGAGAGAACTCGTTCTCATTCTGTTGGAACCATTAGGCCCCTGAGATAGCAACCTGTGAAATGTGGCCTACCTCAAATCTAAGACAATTATCTAATCGGCCCGCGCGCGCTAAAACCAAAATCTAGCTTAGGAAATTGCGTCTTTTACGTATAGAATATGTGTTAAAGTCCAACTTTATAAACATAAAACAAACAATTTTCCAAAACCAAGCCGAGTTTTCACACGGTCTCTGTTCGCAGACTTGATAAGCGCAAGTCTATTCATGACGTTTACTATTAGATACTCGTCAAATCCAAATAGCATATGAGATTTCGCGTGCCTAACCCTCGTTCTATTCCTAGACGAGCAACGCTTTTATTGTCGTTGAATCATTTGAGATCGGAATTGAGGTTGGCTGCAATCCTAAATCGGCATGCACCCTTGAAGGATGAACCGTCGCAGATAAGCGCATGCTGGGCAGGATCAACGTGAGAATCCTGTTCATCGAGCCGCCGAAAGACTTCTTTTTTGTGATGGGTGAGTACCTGCCACCGCCATACGGAATCATCCAGCTGGGTGCTTATCTGGAAAAGGAAGTTAAGAACGTGGATATTGAAATCCTCGACTGCAACGCTGAGCAAGTGGATTGGAAGGGAATGGAAAAGCGAATCGAATCTTCTAATCCTGACATTGTTGCGTCGAGTTCTTTGGCAACCTGCAACACCTACGTCGTTGCTAGGACGCTTGAAACGGCTAAGAAGGTGAACCCAGACATTCTCACCGTCACGGGAGGCCAGCATTTTACAGCAACGGCACAGGAAAGTTTGAAGGAATATCCTGTAATAGACGTGATCGTGCGTGGAGAAGGAGAACAGACTCTTGGCGAAATCGTAACCAAGTCAGAAGACAAAGGAAACGTTCTTCCAAGAATCAAAGGCATCTCCTTTCGGCACAACGGAGAAATCATTCACAACCCTTCCAGATCTTTGATTGAGAACCTTGATCAGCTCCCGTACCCAGGTTACCATCTGGTCAAGAACACGATGGACAAGTACCATTTTACCATGATGGCAGGACGCGACAGCAGATATGCTTTGATCGAAGGCTCAAGAGGATGCTCCCATGAATGCTCTTTCTGCACTCAGTGGCGACATTGGCAGGGAAAATGGAGACTGAAAACTCCTAAACGCATCGCTGATGAAATGGAGTTTTGCCACAGAAACTTTGGAAGCAAATTTGTTTGGTTGACAGATGACAACTTCGGCGCGGGCACGCGTGCAAACGACCTGGCCGAGGAGATAATCAAGAATGGAACAGCCGATGAGAAGACGTGGTTTGTGCAAGCTAGATGCGATGACATAATCAGAAACAGGGAAGTCCTGCCGAAACTGCGAAAGTCTGGTCTCATATGGGTCCTTCTGGGAATCGAGAACACTGAACCGTCAACCCTCGAAGCATTCAAAAAAGGCATAACACCGGAGGACGCCAGAACGGCCGTGAAACTTCTCAAAGAGAATGGAATCTTTGCACATGCGATGTTCATAATAGGAGGACGCAGGGACACCGCGAAGTCCATAGAAAACCTAAGAGAATTCGCCAATGAGTTGGACCCTGATTTTGTGATGTTCAGCGCCTTGACACCGTTTCCCGGAACAGAGATCTTTGAAGAGGCAAAGCGAAACGGGTGGATCGAAGACTTCAACTGGTCACACTACGACATGGTTCACGCGATCATGCCTACCGAAACGTTGTCAAGAGTAGAAGTCCAGGAACAGCTCTACGAATGTTACAGAAGCTTCTACGGGCCATGGAAAAGGAAGCTTCAAGGAGTCTTCTCGAGCAATAAGATGAAAAGAAGGGTTTTCAGGTACATGGCCGGCAGGTCGCTGGTAGAGCAGTTCAAAAGTCTGTTCATGGGCGCTCATGCATGAAAACACGTGCAAACCTCAATCTTACCTTGGGATTCATGATTGCTTCTTCGATCTTCGGATCACTGGTAATCCTGCTGATGGTCGTCTACCCGCCTATGACGATGCAGGACAATTTCTGGCGAAAACCGTTTGTCGGTTCAATCTTTTTCCTGATATGTGCTGGGGGAAGTCTGGTTGCCGTTTCTCCTAGAAAGTGTTCGGTGGCACACGAAACGCAGATGGTTAAAGCGTTGATGGACTCGGATGTCAAGACAGGTTTTCCTGTTTCTTCAGAAGGGCATCATCCTGATTGTGGAAGATTTTCAGCCCACACGATACGGTTCAAGGGAAACTCCTATTGTGCTGCATGCACGGGATTGCTCATGGGAGGTGTCGTCGCGATGATCGTGACTGCCCCGTATTTCTTTTTCGGACTCAACGCCGAATCTGTCAACTTTACAGCTGTCCTGGTCGGGCAGTTGGGACTCGCATCGGGATTGATACAGTTCAAGTTTAAGAGCTGGACCCGTTCAGCCGCAAACCTGCTGTTTGTTCTTGGAAGTTCCTTCATGCTGATCGGAGTTGATCAACTTGTCGGCAGTGTGTTTGTTGACATCTACGTATCAGGCTTGATAGTTCTGTGGATTCTTACCAGAGTTATGATCTCACAGTCGGATCATCGTAGAATCTGTCTTAGCTGTGGTTTCTCATGTGGAACTGAAAGAAAGACCAGCGTCTTAGCGTCTGCGACTTAGCCCGTATAGGGCGCCGATGACTATTAGAATTCCGAAGATGATTGCTGCAAATGGCCACACGTCAACCTTCGAAGAAAGCATGCCTGATTGCTGCATGAACCATATGACGCCTGCCAGCAGAATTATAGCGCCTATGGCGATACCTACGATTGCGCCTCCTCCTGGGAGGCCGAAGCACTCATTTTCCATTCGCCTGTACGGCTCGCCGGTTCTGCGTCTTCCTCCGCACTCATCTTCGTATCGTTGTTGCCCCGCTTCTCCTACGGTGTATAACGGAGCAGCGCATTGAGTGCAGTTCTTGGCGTCGTCGGGATTTTTGGTTCCACATTTTGTGCAGTAGACCATAGATGTTTCTCCAACCTAATGATTCATAAATGATGTTTTTTAAGACTTTTGGTGAATTGAGAAAAAGCATGCTTGGATTTTGGTTTCCAACGCGCGCTGACATCGTGCTAAACACAAGTTATGAAAGGTCAAAACGAGAGAAAAGCAGACCGGTCACATGAACAAGAAACTCGTGCTGGCAATCGTGCTGCAACTACTTTTCACTTGCTTCACTGTGATGCACCTTGTCAGAGGAGCAGAGGCCAGTGGAACGATATACATCGACACTTTCGGGGTCGTAGTTCCATCCTCAGCACCCGTTCAACGAAATGGAAGCCTCTACACCTTCACCGCCGACATCAACGAGGCCATTCAGGTCCAGGCGGACGACATAGTGGTTGATGGAGTTGGCCATACCGTTCAAGGAACAGGAACCGGAACAGGAATCGTCGTCGGCAACTATCCTGACCTGCCAACAGTGCACAACGTGACATTGAGGAACATGAACGTCAAAGCGTTACAGGGCGGAATCCTTTTGCGCTATTGCCTGGACTGCAACATATCCGAGGTCAACATAACACTGGTGGGCGGCGAAGGTATATCGGTCTACCAGTCTTCAAACAACATTATAGACCAGAACCACGTGAGTGCCCAGACAGCAGGCATCCGCATAGATCAAGCCAACAACAACAGCATTTCCCGCAACGACGTCACAGACAGCTATGACGGCATTGAAATCTGGAGCTCTCAAAACAATAGCATAGTAGAAAACAACATCACAGGCAACAGCTGTGGCATTCGCCTGTCCGACTCCTCGAACAACAGAATCTACAACAACAATTTCATCAACAACACAAACACGGTAATCCTTGATAACGAAGGCCTAGACGTCTGGGATGACGGCTTTCCTTCCGGCGGCAACTACTGGAGCGACTACACAGAAAAATACCCAAACGCAACCGAGACTGGCCATTCAGGCCTATGGAACACACCCTCTGTTCTGGACTCAAACAACAGAGATAACTATCCAGTAGTCCCCGAGTTCTCATCATTCGTCATCATGCCCGCATCCTTTATTGCGACACTCTTGGCAGCTGCAAACATCTGGAACCAGAAACGGAAATCCTCTCGAGCAAAATAGCCCATTCGCGCGCACACTCTTATATTCTCAGGGGCGCGTTAGGACTGGTCTGGACTGAAGAGGGTTGAATGATGAAGGCAAAGCCCAAAGATTTGTCAATGCTTCTGAGACTCGGTCTCATGTGCTTTCTAGTGGGCGGAATCGCATCAGCAGTCTCGCCCTACGCCCCCGCACAACTCTTTGCCGCTTTTCTCAGCCTCGGTATGTTCACTTTGGGACTGGGATTCGGATGCGTCATATTCTCAATCCGGATGAGCAGACTCGAGAAGCAGGCGTCACAATCGCCACCACCGCCGCCGCCCTAGGGCGCGTGCTCGTAGGTGCGAATTTCGCATTGAACGGACTAATGAGTACTTCTACAGTCAGCTCGTATCGTGACTTTCGAGAGTCCAGTTATCTTCGCGATCTCTTCCTGGGTTATTCCACGGCCAGTTGACTGCGCGCCCGACAAGCCAGCGCGCTATTCTCATTTTCTCTTTCTTCCATGCAGTCTAGGTCGGGAAAGATTTTTTGCGTGTTTTCTTTCGACTTCTGCTTCCAGATCAACGTTCATGACTTCAGACGTGTTGACGAGTCGAATAAAAATGTCCGCAAGTTCCTCAGCAAGATGCTCATGGTCATTATCACGAATAGCTTCGCCGGCTTCAGAAACTTCACCGTGAATTCTCAAAAGCATTGTGTCAATGTCATTTGGAGTCCAACAGAAGCCATGGTCAAGGGCATATTCTGTAATAGTCTTCTGCCATTCTTTAATGCTTCTCATTCGGCCGATCCTTCTCCATCCAGATAGTGTCTGTAGAACTGAACGCCAGATTGAACATATATTTTGCGGCACAGTTCCACGCGCGGGTGTTTGACCGAAACTTTATTAGAACGTTGGAGCTTACTCCCCTTTTCCGAAAAGTATTGCGGGTGAGGCATTGACTCAACTGTCAGAATAGGTGAATTGAGTGGATTCGAGAACTGAATTGAGTGAAGACGATTTTGAGCTGATTCGGGCAGCGAAGGAAACTGCTGACCGATTGCATGTTGATGACATTCACACGGTGGCCGCGGCTCTTCGAACGAAGGACAAAATAGTGTTCACTGGCATTCACACTAATGCTAGCTGCGGTTTTGCTGATGTGTGTGGTGAAGTTGCAGCACTCTGTCATGCACTTGCGCATGGTTTCAGGGATTTTGAAGCTATAGTGGCTGTATGGAGCGATGGAAAAGGCACGTATGAATTGATGAGTCCATGCGGAAGATGCCGTCAACTAATCAGCGATTTCGGCGGAAGCATTTGGGTAATCGTCGGATCTCTCGAGCGTCCATACAAAGTTACGGTTGCGGATTTGCTTCCCCTAAAATACGAACGCCATCATGATCCGTGATAAACAGTCGCATCTAGCGCGCGCCGTAGAAAACGGCAAGCAGGCGATTAGAGCCCTTGAAAAAGGATGTTTTGACCTGGCCCCAGTTGACATTGAACATCCTGACATGAAGGGGACCGAGCTACTTCTTAGGCTGAAGGAGAAGCAACCCAAAATGGTCAAAATAATCATTACTGGCTTTCCATCACTGGAGAACGTTATCAAGACAGTTAATGAGGGCGCCAATGGATACGTTTTGAAATCTTTCGATGCGGAAGAGTTGCTCATGATAATCAGAAAGCAGCTGGACGAGAAGGTAGCCAGGCAACCACGCACCCGGATCGCAGAATCCGAAATGGAACAAGAGAGAACCATATTCTCCGAACAATTCAAGAAACCGAAAGGCAGCCTTTTCTCGCGCTAGCGCTAGGTGCGCGCTAGAAACGTGGATGGGTTGATCTAGCCGACTTCTTTTGTTGGGTTCTCTTCAAGCTTTTCCACATGTTTGATTTCAGTGAAGAACCATGACAATGTAAGTATCATTAGTCCCAGCCCAGCACATCCCAGGAAAAAGTTGGCTGTTCCAATGAAGACTGTGACTATGCCTGAAAGAACCATGCCGATTGGTTGCGCAGCATGCGCCAAAGACACGGTCACTGAGATTACTCTTCCTTGCATTTCGATGGGAACTACCGTTTGCAGTATCGTCACAGCCAACACGTCGATCATCGGAATACAGAATGTTTGAATGAAGCCAGATATTGCCATGAACCAAAAGAGTCCTGTTGGAGTGAGAGCTACTAGTATGTATCCGAGAAAGAGAATGTACATTGAGGAGACGATTATCGTAGTCTTTCTTTTGGAAACCTTAATCACGACCATTATTGATGCTCCAGCAAGTATTCCTCCTTGAATGAAAGCCATGACAAACGCCAAATCTGAAACAGCCCCGAAGTGGTCAAACTTCACATAGTAGGGAAGCAGAGTGCCTAGTGGAGTGACCAAAACATTGACTGCAGTCGCTAACATAATAAGTGGAAGAAGTCCCCTTGCTTTTCTTATGAAACCAAAACCTTCTCCGAACTGTCTTCGGAAAGAAGAAGATTTATCTTGTTCCTTCAGCACAGAAGGTATCCTTATGATCAGAAGTGGGGCTAATGCGAACAGAAAGGTCACAACATCGATCCATAGAATCTGAGTGATTGTCCAGAGACCAAGCAGTAGGGCTGCAACAACTGGCCCAGCTAGGTTGACTGCACTGGTGAAAAGGTAGTTTACACCATTCATGCGACTCAACTTGTCTCTGGGAACCATCCTGGGAATTATGGCGAATACTGAGGGCATATGGAAGGCTTGAAAAACTCCTTTCAAAGTGAGCAAGACTAGAACTTGCCAAATTGTAGCAACGTCAAACCAGAACAGTGAGATCAGTGCTAAAGTGGTCAAAGCTTGAAATAAGTCCGCTGCAAGAATCAATGCTTTGCAGTTCCATCGGTCAGCAAGCACGCCGGCTATAGGTCCCAAGATTACAATAGGAGCAAGGCCTAGGACGGAGGCGAGTGCCAGATATAGAGTGCTTCCAGTTTCTAAGGTTATCCACCAAATTATTACAAACTGCGAGATAGCTGATCCTAGCAGTGAGGCCAGTTGTCCAGACCAGAATAACAGATAGCTTCTGAACGTCGACAGATCTGGCTGTGTAGACCCTTGCCCCATGTTTCCTCAAATTCTCATTCAAGTTGGGTATTGGTTCCTGCTTAAAGCCTTTTTTTGTAGAAGTGACCCTTCCGGATTTATTATTCTTGTCGAAGCGGGTGCTTTCTGAAGGGTTTTGACAGTGTTGAAGAAAGGGACAGAGTTCAACTATGAATTGTGAATTCATAATCCTTTTCTATTCAGACCTTAAAGATTAGGCGTCAGTGAGAAAATGAAAGTTCAAGGATATATTCGATCTAAGCCTGGTGGAAAACACAAGACAGTGCACGTAAAGAGTTATGTGCGCAAAAAGTAGCAGGTCGTCGACGTTTCTGGTCGATGTTCTACTAGCTCCCCGTTTCTGAGAAAAGTCTCCTATCACCGTTTGCGCCACGGCAGTGTGGTTACGGTGAGGATGCGTGTTTTCGTCGCCAAGAGAAGTCTTAGCTGTCTTTGTTTTCCCTTTTCCGTTGAACCATGCATGAGTGCACGTTCTTCCGGTGCTGGCCCATTTCGCAGGAGCGTTCTTGTTTTCCCACAGCCTACGCTCTAGTTTCGTATATTGTCCAGATACACGTTTGGAGAATGCGGCTGGGTAAAGATTTGTGTCCTATGGCCAGTGCGAAGGGCTTTGATTTTGTCATATGTACCGCGCGTCAGAGGTTTGACGTGTGTTTCTTTTTGGAAGAAGTGCAGCTGATTTCATGCTGTTTGTTTTGATTTTTCGGCCCCTCGTTCTAGGGGCGGGAGACCCTTGAGTCGTTCTGTATGTTTAGCTGAATGAGTTAGACTCGGAGGTTGAACAGTCTTGTGGGAAGACTGTATTCGGCGCAAACTCTCGCGGTCTTGAAGTGTGCAGACTTGGTTTTCAGAGCTTCTTGTTTGCGCGTTTTCGCGGTGCTTAAATATGGAATAGTCAATTGCTAAGGGCAGTGGACTGCTGAGGGTTCATTATGTCTGAGAAGTGCGGGTGCCGACATCTCTTCACCCTTCTGAAGCTGGCTGAGATGGGAGCTCATAGGAGAACAGCCAAAATCTCTACAGAGTATCTGGCCTCGAAGATTGGAGCTTCGCAGCAGACGGCCTCACGTTACCTCATCGAACTGGATAAGAAAGCATGGATAAAGAGGACAATGACGCCCGAGGGTTGTCTGATAAGGATCACGGATGTGGGCAACAAGGAACTCACTGCGCTCTATTCGACCCTGCGCCTGCTGCTCGAAGCAGCGTACCCCCCGTCTGTAACGCTGGAGGGAACTGTCTTCACAGGCTTGGGCGAAGGAGCATATTACATATCCAAAGAGCATTATAAGAAACAGTTTATCGAGAAACTCGGGTTTGACCCTTACCCTGGGACGCTTAACCTCAAACTGACGACCGACTACGACATCAAAACACATGATGAATTGGAAGCCTACCCGGCCATAGAAGTCGGCGGTTTCAAGAGCGAAGACCGCACGTTCGGTTCCGTGAAATGCTACCCAGTGACAATAGACAACAAGGAGAAAGGCGCACTGATCTCTGCTTTAAGAAGCCATTATGATGCTTCAGTGCTTGAACTCATCGCCCCTGTTCCCCTGAGAAGACAGCTTCGACTCAAAGACGGTCACAAAGTCAAGGTCGAAGTCCTAACGCTGCCTTAGACTGCACTTCTACTTCGAGTAGGAATACTTGTAGTTGTACGTGATGGTTTGTGTAGGCTTACGAGAACTTGCCAACACGTAACCAAGCAGTAAACCTACGACCAAGCCGCCGAAATGTGCGAGATAATTAACGTTTTCTCCGACGTTCAGGAAGAACAGAAAGAAGGCGTACATCAGCGCTGTGATTATCGATTGGCCGATCGCACGTTTCGCGTAGACAATCGTGGCTCCAAGCATCCCGAAAATGGCTCCAGAAGCCCCAACGGACAGCGTGTCAGGCCACAGTGCTAGTGTCAGGGATCCGCCTGCAAGTCCGCTAAGAAAATAGATGAGCATGTACTCCTTCATGTCAAACATTTCCTCTGCTCTCAGACCGAAGATCAACAGGAAAAACATGTTCCCGAACAAGTGCACGATGTCAGCATGGACAAAAATTGCTGAGAAAAGGCGCCAAACCTCGCCCCGCATAACGGCATAGTTATCCTGTCCAAACGCTACTAGAACAGGGTCGCTCGTCTGAAGGAAGCTTCCGCCCAGAAAGGCCGTGAAAACGTAGACGACCACGTTCGCAGCGATCAGCGCAAACGTTGGCATAGAAATCTTCGAGTTCTTGTGCATGAAAGCCTCACCGCTTGAAATCCTCTACAATCTTCTGCTTTATCTTCAAGGAGCTGTCCAGCTCATCCGATTCGAATTTGCCTATGCGCACAACCTTCACAGCTAACCCGTGCTGCTTCAGGTATGCCTTGACGTTCTTTTCCATTCCTTCTTGGTCATAACCGAAGGCGACAACGTCAGGTCCGAGTTTTTCAACCACCTTTCCGATGTCAAACTGCTCATAGCCCAGTATCGCTTCATCAACAACTTTCAACGAGGCCACGAGCGCACACCGCTGATTCTCGGGCATAATGGGGTTTTCGCCCTTTCTTCTCTTCACTGTTTTGTCCCGGGCAACGATGACTATGAGCTGAGCACCTGGTCCACCAGCTTTCTTTGCCTCCTCCAGAAACCTCACGTGGCCCAGATGCAGAAGGTCAAATACCCCTGAAGCTAAGATTGTTTTGTGTCCTTGTTTGTTGTAGGCCATTCAAACTTCACTACTCCCATCAGTCTCAGAGCGTCCAGCAAACCTTCACAGTACGCGACCGAGGTTAAGCTTACCTCAAATTTCTTCTTTTCCCTGTAGTACTCAGCGTCCTTCAGGTAATCCTTGGCATAATCAACAACCTTGGTCACTCCTGTGACATCAACCGTTACTTGAGTCTGGATTACCTCTATACGTTCAAGAACATTTTTCGCCGAGTCAACGTATTTCGAAACAAGCTTTTCTAAACTCATCTAGGCTCCTCCATTACGCTCTCGGGAGCACTTGCTAGGACTATCAACGCCTCAGCCTCCATGAAGTGAAGTTTTCCAGGAAAGATGAGACATTGAGGAGGACCTCCAAAATCATAATTCAATAGACAACTCACACGTTCTGCCTTGACAGTCGGGTTTTGGCTTCCTGCTCTGGCTATGCCCACGGCAAGAGTGTCCACAGTAACCGCCTTCTTTCCTTCGTCTTCCTCAACCCTCAACAATGCGCTCAAAGCCTCACCGATACTCAGATAGCGTTTCTCGTCCGTTTTGATGTCTAAGAAGCAAAATGTGTGCAGGCTCAGGTTCTTGTTTTGCGCGACTACCGAGTACGAAGTTGCTGAAGTGTTCTCGTCTGGAAAAGGTACAGTCACGCTTTTCCCGAACTTGTAGTTGTGCAATCCTGAAAGACCCACTGCAGCAGAAAGAATGCTTGCTCCATGAACGATTCGAGTTTTAACCCCACGTTTTGCGGCCTCAAGTCTCAAAGCAACATGCGTCGTCGCGATCATAGGGTCTCCGGGAACAAGCAAGGCGACTCTTCCCTTTTCAGCCGCTTCCAGAACGGCCTGTCCGTTCAAATCCTCGAGGTCACGCCGCGAAAGGAGGATAAGCTTCTTTCCGATGAGGGCTTCGAAACGTTCTAGTGAAAAATCGGGAAGCAGACTCGTGTAGAATTCCGCGAAGGCCTTGTCCGCAGCTTTCGCTTCTTCTAGTCCGTTCAGGCTCAGTCCGTGGTCATCATGCAAACCGAGACCGACGAAAACTATTTGGCCCAAGTTTTTCTTGCCTCATTATAATCGTAGGCTCTTGTCAAACTTAAAACTGTTAGCAACAACAGCGCTTGGAACGCACGCTCAAAGCAGGAGTGATCTTTGCCGATTGTCGATGTTCATGAGGGAGACAGAATGGGGGAGAAAGGAGTTTTGGAAAAATTCTCTTGTTCTGTCTCCCTCACACATCTAAATACTACCCGAGTTTCATGCAACATTTAACCTTGCCGAAATGGCTGAGCGAATCTGCATGTTGAACTGACATGATTGGCAGGCTGCATGTTGGAAAGAGCCCCTTTTCTTGTGTCATAACCTTTTTTGCTTTTTTTGGCAGAATCTATTGATCATTTCTGCTCTACCTTTTTCCGGCGCTATAAAACTTGCTCTGACAGTCAAGACAGGATTAACGAGAATGGACAGTTTACGTTGTGTCTAGGGTAATGGAGGATGTAAAGCGAGGAAAACGTAGGAAGAGGAAAAAGAATAAAATGGAAGTGCAAATATGCCGTTTCCCTCGCTCCTTCCCTTCTCCAAACAACTATGTAGTGCTGGTGCTTCTTAATCTTTTGTTTCATATTCAACGTATTTCTGCGACAAGGGACAACGTTTGGATTGAAAAACATGTTGAGAATAGGATATTCCTTGAATAGCATGTTTTGTTTGAAACAAGGCACTGTGAAGAAGGGGCTGCAGTGTCTGCGCAAACTGCAACTTGCCAGGCTATTCACTCAAAATGGAATGTCACAGTACGGTATCGTTTCCCGCAAGAGTGTTCATAGACTGTTCTTTCGACGAGTATCTGCGCTGCAAACAGAAAAGCTTTATCCAGCTTACATCACAGAGCGTTTGTGGCGGGCTTATCTGGAGGTCACGGCACCTGGAATAGGCTCTAATGGGCTCCAGACTGTTCGCACTGCGAGACACAAACCGAAAGCTCTATATCTTTTCTTGGTCGAGTTTCTTTTCCGAAGGAAGGTGGGGCCCGTGGCTCAGTCAGGCTAGAGCGGCGGACTCTTAATCCGTAGGTCGCGGGTTCAATTCCCGTCGGGCCCGCCAACAACCGTGCAAATTTGTACTACTGCACATGTTTCTTCCCGCCTTTTTTATTGATGCAGGCTCACCGCTTTGACGTTCTAGGTTATGCGGAAAATGTCGCTTCCATCATCAGGGTTATCTTGGCTCGATGAGCACGCGCTGGTTCAGACAGATACTGTTAATTGCTAATTGCAGGTGCATGTTCAACAAGTCTTCTGCCAGTTCCACCTGTAGCTCCAAAGATTGTGATTCTCATTTAGCCGACACCCATTGTGTTGCCTACACCAACCACCCTGGTGATAGCTTTTCTTCAGTTCTTTTCTGGCTTTTTCTTGGCCAATCTCTTATTTGTCGCCTGAAGCTCCTTCTGCAACATCCTCATTGCACTTTTTAGATGGGTGCGTTTTTGTCCCAAGTTCTTTATGTCATCTTCCTGTTCTTGATTCTTCTCCTCAAGGAAGGGTGAGAAAAGGTTGGTTACAACTGGCAGGGGTAACGTTTTTGTTTCCATATTCAAAACGTCTTTCGCAAATTCTTGAAACAGGGCGTTCATACTGCTAGCGATTTCGCTTTGTTTGACAATTGCGCCTTTGAGAATGATCCTGCCTGTTTCGGTAATCTTGTAGACCTTTATTTTTCGCTTTCTTTGGCTGGACCATTCTCCTTCAATGTATCCTGATTCTTCTAGGTCTCGAAGAATGGGGTAAACACCGCCGGCTGTTGGTTTCCAGAAGCCTTTGGTTTTTTCTCTGATTTCTTTCATCATTTCGTAGCCGTGGTGCGGCTTCTTGCTGAGGAGAATGAGCACTCCCACTCGTATGTAGCCTTTTTGTGCCTCCTTCATCCATTGTCTGGTTGTCTCTTCTTCACATTCTGTGTGCATGTGCATTTCGAAGTTACTATTGTCCAGAGAAATATTTATATTTTACTTAGATATATTGCAACGGATAATATTTCAGATGAAGGTGATTTACAGTTGGAAACCGCGTCAATAATCGCAGTAAAGAACTTGACCAAATCATTCAACGATTTCGTAGCGGTTGACAGCATCTCGTTCGACGTTAAGAAAGGCGAGATATTCGGCCTGCTCGGTCCCAACGGAGCGGGCAAGAGCACAACCTTACGAATGCTCTCCACGTTAGCCAGGCCTACGAAGGGAACCGCCACGATTGGTGGTTACGACATAGTGAAGAATGATACTGATGTGCGGAAACTGATAGGCATCGTTTCCGAGAAGATGATAATGTACAATCGTTTGACGGCCAAAGAGAACCTGTGGTTTTTCGGAAGTCTCTTTAACATTCCCAAATCTGTCTTAACGAAGAGAATTGACGATCTGCTGGAGCTTGTTCAACTTACCGAATGGAAGAACGCTCAAGTGGGTACATTTTCCACTGGTATGCGACAGAGGATGAACGTGATACGTGCACTGCTCAACATGCCCCAAGTGCTTTTTCTGGATGAACCAACTCTAGGTTTGGATCCTCAGTCGTCCGTTGAGATCAGGGACTTCATAAAGAAACTCAACAGAGAAAATAAGACCACAATCATAATAACGACGCATATGATGGTTGAAGCTGATTTGCTATGCGACCGAATAGGCATTATGGACCATGCCAAAATTGTTGCGCTTGATACATCAACGAACTTGAAAAAACTGATTTCAGGAAAGGATACTACAATATTGAATCTGGAGATCGCGAATCTTACATCAGAGCTTACTGGAACGGTCCGAGCACTCAAATGTGCGGATTCTGTCACTCAAGAAAACTCTACCCACTTGAAGGTTGTTGTTCATGGAGACGAGGCGTTCGACTCTGTGATCGATGCGATAAGGGC
>Ga0315284_10001436_pt1 | contig 33977 bp, 54 predicted proteins | sample YL17G09_16_MG_FD_203696 | JGI IMG/M metagenome (GOLD analysis project Ga0315284, IMG submission 203696) | Sediment microbial communities from Yellowstone Lake, YNP, Wyoming, USA - YL17G09_16 | ecosystem: Environmental > Aquatic > Freshwater > Lake > Sediment | place: USA: Wyoming | collected... | reverse complement strand
GTGCTTGGGCGAGTGGTCCGTTACGAGGGGACCAAGCGCTTCTCGTGTGCGTTCCTGATCACGTGGTGGCTCGACACCAAGACGATCTGAGATATGAGAACCGTGATGAAGGTCGTGGGGATCCCCATGCTCCCGGCGATCCCCATGCTCCCGATTCAGGGTCGCTTGCTCATGTCTTTCCCAGATGCCCTAGAGGCTGCCGCTCATGGGGTCCCTCGTGAGAAGATTGGGATCGTGATCAATGAAGATGGGGACTGGGTAGCGATGGATGAGATGAAATGGAATCACGCAGTACATGAACTCTGAAGTCGCTAGGATCAAGACCGCCTTCGTTCGCCAACTCCGCGAAGCCATGAAGACCCAGAAGGTGAACCAGGCTCAACTCGCGAAACGCTTGAAGTGTAGCCGTGCCCGCATCACTCAAGCACTCGACCCAGAATCCAACAGCACCACAGAGATGTTGGTCAAGCTTGCGAACGCCCTCGATCTAGAGGTACGTTTCGAGATCAGACCCCCATTGCTCCCGTAGCTTAGTGGTTAAGCAGACCCTTCTAAAAGGTCCAAACGCGGGTTCGATTCCTGCCGGGAGCGCCTTCTGAACCCTGAGGCATAAAGCACTTGTGCGTTTGCTTCTGGGTATGGCACTAGCGTCAGACCCAGAGGTTATCACAGCGGTTAACAACAGCCGCTCAGTTTCAGGTGTCTTGCACCTGTTGCAGCGATCTAAAGTTGGGACAAACTACAAGTTAGTGCTTGAGGCCGTGGTACGTCTTAACCTAGACACACGCCATTGGGGCAAACCTCGAAGGCAGACTCGCGATTTAAGGCAAGTATTCGTTGAAGAAAGTGTAATTGATAGGGGCCAGGTTAAGCGGTTGATTATCCGAGAGAGCCTTATCCCTTACCTGTGTGAGCTATGCGGCTTGGGGTCAAATTGGAACAACAAAAAGTTGGTCCTTAGGTTAGATCATCGAAATGGGGTACGAAACGACGACCGTTTGGAGAACCTCCGGTTTCTCTGCCCTAACTGCGACTCGCAGACAGACACCTTTTGCGGGCGTAACCGCCCCAAGGGTAAAGATCCTAGACACCGCTGTCTTGACTGTCCTGCAATGACAACAGGACCCCGCTGCCGATCGTGCTCCTCAAAACACCAACATAAACTAAACCCACAGCCAACCAAAATCGTATGGCCCCCCATCCCACAGATCCAAGCAGCCTTACAAGCCTCAAACATGTTGGCCGTTGCTAAGACTCTTGGGGTTTCGGACAATGCCTTGCGAAAGCACCTACGCCACAATTCAGTGTAGAGACCACCATCGCTTATCGCGAAAGTGCCGCGAGGCGTGTGACTAAAGTCACGGCTGCCACTTCCCGGCTTTTCTTCGATTTCGCCTTATGCCACCGGGTCCAGAAGTCTTTCCCCAGGGTGAGGATGTCTTGCTCGAAATCGCTGAGTCCAGGCTTCCTCATCTTACCCGCAAGAGCGAGGTACCTTTTGAAGTCCGCCGTAGGGGACACATGATGTACTTTCGCCGAAGCCCCCGACTGAGTGGACCTCAGCTTGCCCCTAAAAACTAGGCAACCGGTCTTCACCAGTTCAGAGTAGCGGACGCTTGCGGATTGATGCAGTAGGTCAAGGGCCACCATGCATTCATCGCATGTCGCACCCTGGTTTTGCTTAGATACAAACTCCAGAATGTTCAAAGCCATGGCTGCCCGTTGCGGACCCAGACGGATCGCCTGAACCTGTTCACGGGTGAGATTGAACGAAAGCTTCGATTGTTTAGGGCGAGACGACATGTTCCCCTCCACCCGAATGGAAGTAAAACCGGGTAAGCATCTTGATGCTGGTCCTACCAGTGCCTGGATAGGCGTAGCCTTCCGTGCTTGGGGTCCACCCCAAGAGCTTGGCTTGGATCTTGTTTTCTGCGGCGAGGACCTCGGCTAGACTGTTCCGTTTAGCTTTATAGGGGTCATCAAGGATGATGTTCAGAGCAATCATCTTCTTACCCGGCACTTGGTTCACGATGTCCAATACCTGGCCGAGAAGCTGCATGGCTTTTTTAGGGTGGTGGAGAGTATCAAGATTCACGATGCTTGGGCGGAGCGTACCACTATCTAGGGCATCCTGCATGACCTGGACGATATCCCCGTGGTACAGCTTCGGAAGCTCCTTCAGGGGGCGTGTGGCCCGGACGTTGGCTTCATAGGTAGCGGAATCTAGTTCGACCGCATGAAACTGCTCGGCTTTCAGGTACCCCGACTGCAAACAGTGACTCAGCTCGCACCCGAACGACAGGTTTCGGCGGCCCTGATCGTACATCTCGATCAGCTCCGCAGGTGAGGCGTCGGCTTCAGCGAACCGTCCTGTCTCAGTGAACATTGGGCCGCAGAGGGTCCAGTAGTCTCCGGGGATCAGGTTGGTCTTGGTCCATTGGTACCACCAGTACAGTACAGCCTGACGGGCCTGGAACTTCTTCTTACACTTGTCGTAGGTCTTCATGGGTTAGGCCACCTTCCTAGAAACGCGGCCGAACAGATTTGGCCAACTAACCCATTCAGGGTACATATGATACGGTGCGGCGTATGCTCCAGGGATCTCCTTGTACCGAGAAATATACTCCGTACTAGAGGTGATCTTGAGACGCTTCACTTCCCTCTTGAGTTGATCAAGTGAGATCTTCTCATATACCGCACGACCGAACAGATCTGGCCAACTGATCCACTCGGCGTAGTAATCATCGGGCTGTGAGGGTGCCCCCTGGATCTCCTTGTACCGAGATTTATAGTTTGTCTCAGAGGTGATCTTGAGGCGCTTCACTGCCTTTTTGAGTTCGCGGAGAGAGATCCTCTCATATACCGCACGACCGAACAGATCGGACCAACTGATCCATTCAGAATACCTCTTATCCGGTGCGGCGTATGCCCCATGGATCTCTTTGTACCTAAATCTGTATTCACTTTGAACAGTGATCTTGAGTCGTTTCAGTTCCTTCTTGAGTTCGCGGAGAGAGATCCTCTCATATACCGTACGACCGAACAGATCGGGCCAACTGATCCACTCAGAATACACCAGATCCGGCGCAATGTATGCTCCAGGGATCTCCTTATACCGAGAGGCATACTCCGTACGAGAGGTGATCTTGAGTCGTTTCACTTCCTTCTTGAGTTCGCGGAGAGAGATCCTCTCTTCTACTATCCGACCGAACAGATCGGGCCAACTGATCCATTCAGAATACCTCTTATCCGGTCCGTTTGGTGCCCCCTGGATCTCCTTGTACCGAGATTTATAGTCAGCACAAGAGGTGATCTTGAGGCGCTTCACTGCCTTCTTGAGTTGATCAAGAGAGAGCAGTTCCTCTACTTCCCGACCGAACAGATCTGGCCAACTGATCCACTCGGCGTAACCAGTGGGCTGGGAGGGTGCCCCCTGGATCTCCTTGTACCGAGATTTATAGTCAGCACAAGAGGTGATCTTGAGGCGCTTCACTGCCTTCTTGAGTTCGCGGAGAGAGATCCTCTCTTCTACTGCGACGCGCGGCCTCCGACCGAACAGATCTGGCCAACTGACCCACTCATCAGCATATGTCGCATTGGGAGCGTTGGGCGCACCAGGGATTTCTTTGTACTTAGATTTATAACCTAACTGAGAAGTGATCTTGAGTCGTTTCACTTCCTTCTTGAGTTCGCGGAGAGAGATCCTCTCTTCTACTATCCGACCGAACAGATCATACCAACTGATCCATTCAGGGTATGTCCTATCGGGAGTAGCAGACGCCCCTGGGATCTCCTTGTACCGAGAGTGGTACTCCGCACTAGATGTGATCTTGAGACGCTTCACGTCCTTCTTGAGTTGATCAAGAGAGAGCAGTTCCTCTACTTCCCGACCGAACAGATCATACCAACTGATCCATTCAGGGTATGTCCTATCGGGGTTACGGGGTGCTCCAGGTATTTCCTCCTTGTACCTTGAGACGTAATCACTACCACTAGTGATCTTGAGGCGTTTCACTTCCTTCTTGAGTTGATCAAGAGAGATCCACTCAACATAAGCATCGCGGAGTGCTTGAAATTGCTTCTCACCAGCCAGGGCAATGTAGACCGCCTCGGAACCCCCGTAAGGGTTCTCGTCGATAGCCTTGCAAACGTCCTGAAACTTACCCCCAAGGCGCTTCTTGGCCGCATGGGCCAGGCTCCAGAGAGCGCCCTGCATGCAACTCACAAGGGTCTGAGCGACATCCGAACCCAACGACTCGCAATCTTCCCCAAAGACCCTCTTGAGGGCATCACGAGCCTCATCTACGGCACTCTGGTCCCCCGAACCCGTGAAGGTATTCTTCCGCAAATCGTCCGCAAGCTCTTGCAGCTTCTTCTGCGTCCGAACCTTCTTGGGAAGCTTCGTTCGGAAGAGCCACCCGAGAGCCATGACCATGAAGACCGTTCCCGTGTAGTCCTCAAACTGCCCATCTTCGGCCAGCATGTTCTCCGGGAGTACGATGTTGAACTCGACGTGACGCTTGAAGCTGCACTTCTTGCACCTATCCTCCGGAGCGTTCAGATGCTTCGCACATCCGACCGAATACTCACGGAGAAGGCGTCCCAGCATCTGAATGATCATCGGAATAGAACGACGGGGTTTCAGCACCAGCGCTCTGGACAATGCTGGCCAGTCGAAGGCTTCACGACCCTTGTTCTGAACCGTCAGGTTGATCACCTGTGAAGCGTCGCTACGCATGGAACGGAAGAACTCGTCCTGGCGTTGCTCTCGCCCTTCCTTGGTCACGAACTCAACGTGCAAGATCTTCGTGTTTGGTGTGAGTTGGTGCATGCTGCCGTAGACAAACTTCTTGCCCGTCAGTGCATCCGTTCGCGTGACCTTCGTGTGCTTCCCCAGAGACCGCTTACAAGACTTGAGCAACTGTAGCTTTTTCGCCGGGCTCCAACCCATGGCGTTGACCGGAGGCAGGTACGTGATGGTGTTATGGTTGGGGTCACGAAGGAATTCCTCACGAAGGAACCCGGCGTAATCGTCACCCTTGGCCAGCGAGAACTTGAAGGTGATGTCACCCTTGGGGAGCTGGATACCCAAATGCTCATGGATTTCCAGCTCGAAGGTCTCGAAGCGGTGCAGATTTTTCTCGGGGACGATCGTGAACCCATCGCCACGGAGCCACGTAGCAGTCGTCAACATCAAACGACCCGCACTCGGTGTGTGCATGTAGTGCTTGACGATCTTCGCCAAGGCACCATTGCTGTCCCTCAGCTCTTGCGCCTCGATTACGGTAAGTTCTGTGTCGTCGCTGTACTTGGAATGGTGGGCTTCGTCGATGAAGAGGGCGACATTCTTCCAAGCTGCCTTCGGGATCTGCTTGAACGCAGCAACGAGGGCAGCATGTGTGCAAACAATGATGCGATCTTCAACACGCTCAGCCACGGGCGAAGTGATGAATCGTTTGAGGCGGGCAACGGTGCCACGTTCCTCGCAGAGAGTATCGCCCTCGGGAAAGGTCTTCCGGGTGGTGCCCTTGAGCAGGTTGCCGCCTGGCACCTTCCAAGCCAAAGTCTCGTACATCCCAGGGACATTCAGGTTGTAACGCCTATGGTCACTCCCGAACTGTTGGATGACCATCGACTCCGGTACTGTGATCACCACCTTGTTGCTGTTCAGGGCACAGCACCAGGCCAGAGCTTTCTGTATCAGGGTTTTACCGCTACCCGTCGGAGCGATGAGGATCCCGAAGGGGTCTACGGGGCCCATGAGACGGGGAAACAAGGCTCGGAGGCCACTGGTCTGCCACAGCCATGCCTCGTACAGGTCACCCACAGGCTTCACAGGCTCCTGGTAGTGCTCCCCGACGGGAATGCGCATGAACGGATCATACTTCTTGTGGGACGACTTTCCCGGGAAGTGGACAAAGCCGCCTATTTTCTTGCTCATAGGGGTACTACACTTGAAGTCTGTTAAACTCCATCGTCAAGAATGAGAACTGCCTCAAGTCACGTGGAATGACCGAACTTCGAGCCCATTGACAATTCCCCCTCGTCTTCATCGGACTGCTCGATTGCCTTGGTATGCGCAACATCAAGCATGGCCTCAAAGAACTTCTCGTGATCCTTGAAGTCTCCGTACTGAGGGCCGCAGAGCGCAGAGGGCCGCCAGATGAAGCGGATGTTCGAGAGTACGCAATGCACGTAGGCCATCTCCGCTACTGAGGCGATGAAGTCCTGAGCCTTCTCTAGCGGGATGTTGTGTTCAAGCAGGTAACGCCACTGTCTGGAGAGCCCTACCACCGGACCAAGGACCGCTCGGTCATCGACAATCCAAAGAGTCTTGGGAGGAACGCTGTCGAATCCTCGCAGCAACTCTAGTCCTCGCAGCAGCAACGTCGCAGGGGGGTCACTGAGGGGCTCAAGATTGCGCAAGGCGACGCCTTTGACACCCTCAAGGAAGAGTTGTTGAGCTAGTTCGCCTGCATAGGCGGCAGTCAAATCAGCCAGGTACTGTTTGAGAGGCGTGATGGACACCCCCCAACTGCTATTGTTGTCAAGAAGCAGCAAGGCTTGCCATACATCCTCACGGATCATCGCGTATGAGACTTGCAGAGGGCTGTCCTCCGTGGGGGCGTAGAGCGAGCGATCAGGACCCGGCTTAGGTAGGACACGTAGTTCTGGTTTTGAGTGCGAGTAGTTCCCCGAGCCTGCTGTGATGACCGTCGCGAACTGCTCCAGCTTGCCCTGCATTCGCGTGAGCACCCCTAGCTCAGACCCCTTACCGTACTCACCTACCCAGCGGACACGGATGACCCCGTACTCCAAGGCATCAACCAAGAAGCCTTCTTGCCCATACTCAGTTGACTTCGGGAAGTCTGCGAGGGCAGCTTGAACACGGCTCAACGTCGGAAGCCATTCGGGCTGTGCATCTTCAAGAGAAGCTTGTTCGGCTAGTGACAGTCCTTGCCTACGAGCCCTCTGAGACACCTTCACGCGACCTTCCCACAGGGCTTCCAGGAAGCCTTCAAAGTCTGTGTCAAAGTCTACCGCAACATCATGGACGGTATTGTCCCCTGTCCCCTGAGGGATACCATCTAGCTTGAACGTATCGAGCCACAGGTCTTGCCCGACCCCTGGTTCAACGTTCTCGACAGTTCCGTAATCGTTGTACTCCCCTTTAATAGGGAACGTACGGGGCACCCACCAACCGTGCATGTGGCAGGCACGGTGCGCTTCGTGCCTATCGTAGGGGTTCTCAGTCAAGAGAAGGATGCGAACCTTATCCCCTGCTTGAAGGGGCATCCCCGAGACTACGCAGGTACCGTTGAAGGAGCCCATTCAGACCGGACCGGTGGGTGAAAGAGGAAGCATGATGGGTTACTACACCGGACGAATCGAGAATTCAAGTGGTGTAACCGCTTCACGTGCCTGTCAAAAAGATCCCCCCGCACAAGACCCTGGTGCGGAACCTCATCGCCTCGAAGAAGCTCACAAGGGCGGAACAGACAGCCTTCGAGAAGATGGCTGCCAAGTTCACTACCGAATACGAACTCGACGCCCACGAGAAGCTGTGGGTCGAAGCCTTGAACGCCAAGTATCTCAAGAAAAAGGGCTAGGTGCTCACGATCCACTCACGTTCAGGGTCTGCCCCTAGGTAAGCGGCAACACGCAAGCCTTCGGTTCCGGGAGGTAACGTAAAGACTTGGCCCTGGTTCTTAGCAGCCCAGAGTTCCGCGACCTTCCTTGAGGTGGTCCAAGGTTGAACTCCGCGAGGTTTCTCATGGGAGCCTCGGTACAGAGGTTCCGCACTTCTCTTACTGTTATGCTTTAGCTCCCAGATAAGTGCCGCTGCTTGGGCTCTGAGTATCTTCCCACTCCCGGATCCGGGTAATGGAGCACCCTGCTTCTCATCGGACATGACGAGGACCATATCCGTAGGGGACCCCTTCCAGGAGTTCAGTGCCTTGATCACGAGGGCTTTATGCGCTTGCCTCCAACGCGGTTCACCCACGGATCGATCCCATTCGCCTTGACTCGGCGCTGTGTTGTCCGGGGTGTAGACGGCTTTGCCTACCGCCGCAGCAGCTAGAAAACGCTGTGCAACACGCAGCGGTAAATGTAACTAGGTTGGAAGCTTACCTGTCCCCATGAACTCAGCCAAGTGCCCCATGAACTGGGTTCCGGGATCGAGCTTCTCATTCGTGATGTTATAGTGCCCGATCGCTCCCCTGACTTTCGTCAAGTCCACAACACCTGGGACGGTGCAGACATCCTTGGCGTATCCCGATAGAGCCTGAGTCATCGTCAGGTTGAGCGCACATGCCGCCGCAGTCTGGGCAGGGTAGAACCCGTAGCACTTCAGCTTCTTGCCATGCAGAACGGTATCGTAAGCTGGACGAGGACCCAAGGGTGGCTTCCGGTACCTGGGTTCCTGCCACAGTGTATTCATGCGGCGGATACCTGCTGAGACGATCTCGACGCCCCAAGACCTGGAGTTGGCGATCCCGGCATCGGCGGTATCGACCACCGTGGGGTCACAGAACTGGTAGATCACGCCAAAGGGGGAAACCGCAAACTCGACCCCGAGCTTCCGGGATCGAAGCGTCTCCACCATGGTCTCCACCGAGTTCTCCGAGCCGGTCCAGTGAAAGACCCCGAGATCAATCGGTTTAGTGCGCTTTTTGTTGTACCCGTCCCCCGCCTTGAACTCGACCTTGTGGTCCTGCGGTCCAAGCACCGGGATGGGGTGTCCCGTCACCGGGTGGAGCACAGGGTAGACTTTTCCGCCAATCAAGATGCCTTCAGCCATGCCCAGGCCGATTCATCGAAAGAAGCTCGTCAAATCGGTGTAGTAAGGCTCATGGTCGAAAAAGTTCTGGCCCCCTTGACAACAGTGTCCTTCGGGCACAATGTCAAACGTACACAAACATGACCTACCAGTACAAATACCCGAAAGCGGACATCACGGTCGATTGCGTGCTGTTCGGGTTCAACGCCTCTGAACTAGAGGTCGTCCTGATCCGTCGAGGGGAAGACCCTTTCAAGGGTCGGTGGGCATTGCCTGGGGGCTTCATTGAGTTCTTGAAGGGGGAGACTGCCTACGACGCTGCCAAGCGAGAGATGCAGGAAGAAACTGGAGTCACGGTTGACTACTTGGAGCAGCTCGGTACCTTCGATGCTCCCGATCGTGATCCCCGAGGCCGGGTATTCTCGGTTGCTCACTACGCTTTGGTCAGATCTAAGGATCACACCCCCACAGGTGGTTCGGATGCGATGCTAGCCACCTGGATGCCTCTCAAGAAGGCGATGGCTTTGAAGGCGGATGGGTGGGCTTTCGATCATCAGGAAATTCTGCGTACGGCGGTTGCCCGACTGCAAGCCAAGGTTCGTTACGCACCCATTGGCTTCGACCTGTTGCCAGAGAAGTTTACGCTTAGGCAGCTACAGGATCTCTACGAGGCGATCCTGTTGCGTAAACTAGACCACGGAAACTTCCGTAAGCGTCTTCGAGTCCTCAACACCAAGACCCGTGAGGGTGCGGGGTCCGAGTTATTGGTGGAGGTCGGAGACGAGAGGAACCCAAGCGTCGTAAGAGCGGTTCGATCAGGTCCACCAGCCAGGCTCTACCGCTTCGACAAGAAAGTCTATCACAAGGCCGTCAAGAACGGCTTCAACTTCGAGATTTGAGGTGCAATCATGGCATGGGAAGACTGGAAGTGGTGCCCCTACTTACCGAGTTCCGAGAGCTACGAACCCAGTTCAAGGTTGGGTGTCGTGGGGCGGACTCGTTGGCCAAGCTGATTTTCAGCGGGGCCATTCCAGTCGAGTTCTGCCACATGTTTACCGAGCTACCACAGACACCCTTTGGGCACATGAGTTCCACCCAAGTTAGGGGCACTTAGGATCCTCGTCATCACCCTCTTGCAAAGCTCCCCATAGCCCCAAGCCTCCCTCACCACCACCACCTGCTTGTTGTTGCATCATTCGTTGAAGGGGTGTCATGGTTTTGAACAGAGCTGCTTCCCCTGTCTGTGCAGTTGGGATCGTTAGGGTAAAGAGCAGCACTGAGTGCGTCTCGTCCAGGATCGTCAAGAGAGTCAAACCTTCTTTGGGTCCCGGATCGAAAATGAAGTTGAGACGCCACACCCCACTCTTCTGTGTTCCGTGATCTTGAAACCCTGTCACGACACAGTAGGGTTCATCTGGTAGAGGTTGGGGAACAAAGTCGGTCGCCTCCGCTTGTCTGTAGGTCACCCGATTGTACGTCAGTTTGTACTGCGGCTTTACTGCCCTGGGGTTAGGCAGCACTGTCTCTAGGTACTCTTGGCTCCCACGTAGCGCTTTCACGCTTGGGGTGGCCACGTAAGCAGTGCTACGGTTACGGGTTTCTTGGTGTAGTATGCCATTACTTCCCCCAGAGATGCCCATGGTACGGACCACGATAAGCGTAGGGCATTCTTCAAAGTTCAGCCTGATAGGCCGTCGCGTCACATCAATCAACATGCTAGTGTACTACACCGAATGGGAAGCCCGTGAAAGACCCTCAGACAATTGAATTCACACGCGCCTGGGGCGTCAAAGACGTGCCCACCGCATCGGTTTCCCATGGCACGATACGCCCGGGCCTCTACCCTGCGTTTGCGTTGCTGGCCTGGGTGGAGCAACGGAAGGCTGGGTGGCCCGTCGTGGGGATGCGCCTGACCCTGCTTGCCCAACACGGGCTAGATAAGACCATTGGTGGGCTTACGATGGGTTTACCGTTGACCCCAAAGAGTGAACGGCATGTCTGTTGCCTCTTGCAGGACCTGGGCTGGGACGGGCGTGTGTGGCCCTACAAGGACCATGGGTGGCCTGAAGACACCCCTGAGGGAGACGGCCTGCTGCGCCTACTCAGGGCAGCCAAGCTTGGGGCCACCCTGACGTTCCCCCACGACTCGGAGAAGGGGACCCCGACGGTCAGTATCCCGGTACTGAAGCGTTCTGGGACGTTCTCGGTGGCACCCTTCGGTGAGGAAATCGTGCCCCGGCACCTAGATGCCCTCAGGACTCTTGCGGCAAACCCCACACCCTTTCGATCGGACTGGGCATGAAGCCCCTACAAGACACATTCTCAATTACGCTGCCCCAATTGAAAGGGGTAAGCGGCCTTGACCCTCACCGACTCTTATCGTTAGAGCAAGTATATGGTGGGATCCCACAGTCCAAAGACTTCTACAATCGAGCTAGGGGTGTGCGGGTACTAGAAGTGTACCCTAGAACACGGGTGACGTACCGAAACGCGGTACAGGCGCATGCAACATTCTTTCGGCGAGAGTTTGGGTACGACTTTGTACAGTATCATGCAAACGATCACGACAAGAACTGCCGTATATTCATGTGGGCGGGGCGGGATTACCCGGAGTATGCTTTTGGGTCCGTATGCTTTCGCTTTCGACCGTATAAAACCAGTGAGGGGGAGGTAACTGCGGGGTGGGAGATGGCCTGGATTTGGCTACACCCTTACTGTCGAGGGCAAGGGTGGCTGAAGAATCTTTGGCCTTATCTGCTCCGAAGGTTCGGTTCATTTTACGTATCCCCGCCGCATAGCAAAGCGATGAAGCAATACCTACTAGGAGCTGGAGATCCTTGGTTGTCCCCTCAAAAACTTCCGGGTTTAGATCCTGGGGGTTTTGAGTGCGTGCTTAATCGACACGCATACACGTTGGTAGAACAAGCTGAAATGGGGGTGCTGCGAAGTGCTGAGTCTTGCCCCCGTTGCCCCCGTCCGATCTGCCCGAGCACAGGTAGTCATGTCGTGGAGTGTCGTTGTTCTGACTGTACGCAGGTGTATTCCGAAGTTGCCTCAAGCGTAAGGGCTCTAGAATGACCATCAAATTCTACGGCAAGACCAACCCGCAGTATAGTTGGCTCTCGAACTTCCATGTGGCGATCTTCACGCTTCAAGGGCACCAGTGGGCTTCGACGGAACACTTCTACCAGGCGATGAAGTCCGAGGACCCCGAGGTCCAACGCCAGATCAGAAGTACCGCGACCCCAGGTCAAGCAAAACGCATGGGCTCCAAGTGTGAGCGGCGTGATGATTGGGAAGACGTGGTCGGCTCCTCTGCGTTGCACGCCATCTTTCGAGACGACCGTGGGATCGTGGTGGAACTCGTGAAGGACCACTTCATGTACACGGCGCTCATCGCGAAGTTCACTCAACGTCCAGAGCTACGTACGGCGCTACTCAATACAGGCACCGAAGAACTACACGAAGTGGCTCCCAAAGACTTCTATTGGGGTCTGGGGATCGATGGGACGGGGCAGAACAAGCTCGGTCGGATGCTACAGCTCGTGAGGGCTAAACTCCCGCAAACAAGATGAACTACCAGCATAACAAATCCCAACTGGTCAGGGCTATTGCACGCCAATTCCCTGAACGCGCCAACGCAGAAATAGCCCGAGAGTTGAACTGTTCCCCGCAACTTGTTTACAATGCCCTTCATCGTCGTAACGCCCCCAAGCGTGAACTACCCTCTGAAGAAGCGGCACTCTGTCAGTTCTTGCCGCCCTTTGAGCGTTCCCTTCTGAACTTCTACTACCTGGAAGGGCACTCTCAAACAGCTTTGGCTAAGCGTTACGGTATGACGCAAGCAGCGGTTTCCTATAGAATCGGGAAAGCCCACAAACGCCTAAAGTTCCTTAAGGAATTTCCTCAGTTCTCTGAGGCAGAGTTACGCCGTCTACTGGTGTCGGCAGGGTATGATGCTCCCCATGTTAAGCTAATGCTGCCGCTTTACGCGAGCACGAATCAGAGTGTGGCTGCCATTGCTGCCGGATCTACGCAAGGCAGAATCAGACGCAGGCTGCATAAAACTGTGAGCGAGCTACAAGCGTTAGTGGGTGGCGGTCGTGAAGACTTAGCAGAGGTCCTCAAAGGGTTTCGGATGATTAGCGTGCAGCCCTCCATCTTGCATGAGTCGCCTTCGCCCACCTGGTTCAAGAAGTAGGCAGCGTCACCTGATACGCTGAGCCGCAAAGCCATTCAAGTAGACTCTCGCGGCATCACCCCCGAAGGTCCCCACTTGAATGTACGCTTTACTGCAAGCGATAGTGACAATCGATCCATCCTGTAACACCCCGCGAGGCGCTACATCAATCAACACCTCTACAGGTTGTGTAGCGCCTGAAGGCCAACGGATGTAGAGCTTCTCCCCCGCCGTAAGCACTACCCCGTCAAGGCTATCGTGGAAGCCGTTGTCCTGCTGAAGAGTCACGACCTTGTTTGCCATTAGTCCTCATCCCGTCGGGGATCTTTGACAGGTAAGCGAGGTTGTGGCGTTAGGTGAATCGGCCGTGAAGGCGTTCGTGGCCGGACAACCGGCATAGGACCGGCAGGCGTTGGGTTTCGGACCGCTGGCATACCACGTGGGGTGACAGAGCGTACCGGAGATGGTGGGGGTTCGGTGGGCCGATCATGGGCATCCTCACTCCCACGTTTGAACGCCTCCAAGACGCCTCGGGTCACCACGGACTCGACCTCAACGGATAGGTGTTCCTGCGTTGTGTGGGCCTCTTGGGCTACCGTCTTAAGAATGATCTCAATGAGATCATTGACACGCTCATGGGTACTCATGATGGCCGGACTTTCCCGGCAGTCATGCACAGAATTGAGTCGTCGGGATGGCCGCTCGACACACCAGACGCGACCGTGCAAGAGGCGTTCTGGCTAAGCTTGTTGCCCCCACCGTGCTTTGGCTTGTTCTTCAACTTGACGCTCCCATTCACGCGGGTTGTTAGCCAACTCGGGATCTCGTAGAAGAAGCGCTCTAGCCATTGGCATCAACGCTCCACGATCTTGACCCTTGATCTGATACGTCTCGAACAACAGCACTTGATCAATCGCTGGTCTCTTTAGCAGTTCAAGAAAACGCTTCTCAAACGCTGGGTCATCTGCATGGGTCAACAGAACTTCCCTGAGCCTAGTCAATTCGAGTTGTGACAAGAACGACACAGGGGTACGCACGACCCACCCAAGATCCAGTAGGTCCAGCAGTAGATGAACACTTTGTTCATTTAGACTGCGGCCAAGTGCCGTGGCAAACCCAGGCTCCGCTGCGAGCATTTCCTTGAGCACCTCGCCGATCCCCAGATCATGTAGCAGCTCGACTGAGCGTCGGGGCTGCGGAGACTCCAAAATGTCTTCTACGAGGATCTTACGGACAGCGTCCCAAGGCATTTGCTTGAGCTTGTGGGCGTTCTTCTCAATGCTCGCTCGGACGTCAGGGGAGATCTTGAAGCCGTACTTCGCGACAAATTTAACAGCGCGAAGCATTCTGGTAGGGTCGTCTGAAAACGTCTTGTCGGGGTCCACGGGAGTCGTGAGCAGACGGTCCTCAAGGTGCTGTCGTCCGCTGCCCAGAAGGTCCAGCACTTCGGCCCGATCAGGTCCGTGCTCCAGGTCCAGAAGACGCCAGAGAAGAGAATTAAACGTAAATTCGCGCCTCAGCAAGTCCTCTTGAATCGTCGCGGGCTCGACCATATGCGGCTTGTAGCCTTTACCCGAGGGATCGCCGTAGCTTTCCTTACGAGCATTAGCAATCTCCAGGACCTCACCCTTAAGTTCATGACCGTCGAGAACCCACGAGTCTGACACAGTAAGTATGGCCACACCGTACTGATTAGTCGTAAGATTTGTGCGAGACGGGATGATCTGTTGAAGCTGTTCTGCGAACCATGCTGAGTCCTTCTTGCCACCAAGAGCCACGGAATCGACCACGATGTCCACGTCTTTGGGCGCAAGGCCCATCAAGTGGTTCCGTACGGCTCCACCCACGATATAAACATCTTCGCCAACACCAAGACGTTTAGAGGCTTGAGACAAGAAGCGTAGGAGTGCCGTTATTTTTGTCATGCGTCTGCTACTTGAAAAGGAAAAGTATGCTCACAAAGCCGCCACCGCCACTACCGCTCCACAACCCGATCTGGGAGTACAAAGTCATGGGCCTTGATCCCAAGTACGTTGCGGACTCCGAACGTACCCTCAATAACCTAGGAGAACAAGGCTGGGAACTGGTTTCGATGGTCACGGACTCCGGGAAGGTGTTTGCAACCCTCAAACGAAGGAAGCGGCCTACCTGATCCTAGACTCAAGCTGTTGAAAAGCCTTACCGAGTGCCCCGTTACCGCCCTTGTCTCCCATTGTGTAGGGCACGCCCTTGACTTTGCAGGCTGCCGAGATCTTCCTGAAATCCTTGTGGGTCATGAGCCCTTCTAGGATGATAACCGCACCTACTTTGCCATTCTTGATACGGGCTTCGATGGAGTCGATGATACGGGGGCTTCCTTTCTCGAACACCACCCAGTCAACCAAGATCCCGTAGTTCTCAACGATAGACTCCAACTTTCCAGGGACCTTGAAGCCCCCTACCATGATGATCCCTTTGGTTGGAAAGGTCCTTTGTAGTTTGGGGTAGGGTGATACTCGTGGAATCGCCTCTTCCAAAACGGGTTTTACGACGCGGGGTTTCGTTTCAAGCCGTGGAGGTTCTACGGTCTTTGTCGGCGGCTCGGCTTCAAGAGCTTTGTTCTGGATTCGGACTTCGGCGGCTTCAGTTCTCCTTTCTACTAACGCCAGTGCCCGTGTCAGAGCGTGCTTGAGGGCTTGCCGTTCTTGGCTGAGATCCACGAGAGGATCAGGCTCAACCCCCAAGCAAACCGCCAAAGGGGCTTCTACAACCTGTTGGCATTGCACCAAAAATGTCCTTTCGTATGCCTGCATCGCTTTGTGCAGGGTATCGAGTACCTCTCGTGTGGGGCGTGCCGATGTTTCGATTTTACCTTGGATTACCGATGAAAGAGTCATGGCCCCAAGCTACTACACCGACAGAATCAAAGGTAGGGCCTCCGGCTAAAAAATGAATGTCTGGACTCTGTTGCGGTATCCGGTGTAGAACATAGGACGGTCACGATGGCACGGCGCAAGAAGACCCACACAGCCAAAACTACAGTACGTACAACGGAGCTAGGGCGTGCCGAAACCTTGGGTTCGACCCAAAATAAGTTGGCCCGACGTCCCAATGCCCCCGGTTACGTTACGGGAATCGTTACGGGAATTTTAGGTAAGTGGTACCTCGTGGTGCATGAGGGGGAGACAATCCCCGCCATTTACAACCCTGAAGAACTCACGCTTGAGCCCAATGCGTATTGGAGAGTCCAGCACGTTTTGTCAGGGCAGACCTACTTCAAGGAGTGGGCCACCTACCTCGAAGTTGAGGAGCATTTGGAAGAAATCTCTACTGCGGGCGGTGTAAGTATCATGGTCGAAGGTCCTTTTTACTCCGCCAAGGAATTGGAGGAGGGTTTGATACCTTCAAAGTCTCTGTTTGATCACTTGGAAGACGAATGACTCAACCAACTGCCAAAATGTGTGCCTTTCACTGCGGGCGTCCAGCCCATCTTGGAAAACGCCTGTGCAAGACGCATCTCGAACATCAACGGCTAAAGATGGCTGAGTATCGGGTCGGGCGAAAACAAGCTGGGCTTTGTTCACGGTGCCCCAATCCAGCTCGCGTGATGCTTAACGGCGAGCCCTCAACGCTATGCGAACGGTGCCGTACTCAAGTCAGGACATTGGAGCAGCTTGAACGCAGCAAGTACACACGCATGGTAAAGCGCGTCATTCGAGCAAAAGCTTCGGGCAAGACCCTCAAAGAAATTGGTGCCAAAGAGGGGCTACCTCCCGACGAGATCCGGCAGATCTTGGTCAAAGCAGCGTCTAAACTCCAAGCCTAACTCGGTGCCTACCCTAAAAGGACGCTCAAGCCATGAACGACGACATGATCGACGACGCCGATGGCGTACTCGATGAAGAAGACCTGCTACTTGAAGTAGTCCGTGCCATTGTTCGCAACCCGCAGAAAGTAGAAGTCGTGGCCGAACGCGGCCCTACCATGACCACACTTACGATCACTGTAGACCCAGAGGATCGCGGGCATGTGATCGGACGTGAACGCAGGACGATGGAAGCTCTCATCCATCTGTTCTCGAAGTCCGCTACCATTGAAGGCCGCCGGACCGTCATCCGCTTGGCAGGTGCGGATCTTCGCCCGAAGCCGGAGCAGCGCCAACAGAGAAACCAGAGGCACCCTCAACAGCGTGGGGGTCGGCAACGTAACCCTCAGCAACGCACCGGTTGAGCTGTGCCTAAATTATTATGGTTGACCGATATACATTTAGGTCATTTGCGCACGCTGAGTGCTGCACGAATCTTTGGCGAATACCTCAACGTCGAACACGACTTCGATACTGTCGTGATCACCGGGGACATCGCGGAAGCCCCATCGGTCCGTGAACTATTGGACCGTTTCGCTCAAGGGATTGGTAAGAGAATTTTCTTCGTTTTGGGGAATCACGATTTTTACAAGGGCAGCATAGCTGGCGTAACGAAAGACTTGAGTAAGCCCACGAGCCCCAACCTAGTTTGGTTGGACCAGGCCCCAGAACCCATCCTGCTAGATCCAGACACGGCACTTGTGGGGCAGGGTGGTTGGTACGACGGGCAGTTTGGGGACGCTGAGAAGTCTCGGGTCATCATGTCTGACTTCGAGCTGATCAAGGACTTCAAGCCCTACTACCATGAGCGTACGTGGCTCTTTGATTACGGGGGCCGTGCGGACCTTCTGGACAAGCTCCGGACTCTGAGCAAGCAACACGCCAAGGCAGCCAGGATCAAGCTTTTGGCTGCCCTAAAGCTACGCAGGCAGGTCATTTTCGCCACGCACTACCCACCGTTCAGTGGAGCGTGTTGGCATGAGGGCAACCTTTCGGACCCCCATTGGATGCCGTGGTTCACGTCAGGTTACATGGGCGAGATGCTGGGGGACGTGGCGGCAGAACACCCTGACAACCGCATCCTCGTGCTTTGCGGGCACACCCACAGCCCAGGGATGTACGAGCACCTGCCAAACCTGCTTGTGCTCACCGGAAAGGCCGTCTACGGGGCTCCCGAGGTGGCAGGGGTACTGGAACTGCCCTTGCAGCACTGGACAGGCAGACCGGACCGCTGTGACCGCTGTGACGATCAGGACTTTGAGAGTACCGCCACCTGCATCACTTGCAAGACGTGTCAACGAACCTGGAATCGCGGTAACGGCCCATGGGGTCTAGACCCAGAGGCATAAACTTCCTGTGTGCTCCGGGGCCTAGACCCCGGGTTCAGTCTTCCGACTCGTACCGAGCTACGAGACGCTCAACCATCTCGGCATCAGCGGCGGCTTGCTTCTTCTTCGACTTCGCCTGCCACTTCTTGAGCAGACTGTCGAGCGGCTTGCCCTTGTCCATCTGCTCGCGGATCTCTAGCAGGTACTTCTCGGGATCCTTGACGCTCTTGTTGAGCCCGTCACCCCAAGCCCCCTTGAGCTTCTCTAAGAGCTTCTTGTCGAGCGGTGGCATCTTGTTGGGCATTACTCAGCGTCTCCCCAAATACGGCGACCAATCGTGGCCCCCTCGTAGATGTGCTCCGGAAGCGTGGCCTTGTGGTCATCCACGTACTTCGAGGCATAGTCGTATAGCTCGTCGCTATCAATCTCCAGAGCATCGTCAGGGAAGTCGTCCACGATGTTCGCCCGCAGCGACTTGGGATCCTTGGGGTTCTCCGCTTCGGGATCGGGAAGAACTGCCCCGAAGACAAAGCTCTCTGGCCCCAGATCATCCTTGTATTTGTCGTAGAACTCCTTGAAGTTCTTCGCCCCCTGCGCGTAAGAGTCTGCGAACACCCGAGCGTCCACCATGCGGCCGATGCTCTTGGCACGCTCTACCGCACCCTCCCACGAAGACTTCGGATCCTTGTGTACGAACAAGAACGTGGGTCGAATGCCCCGCTTCTTGGCTTCTTCCAAGATCCACTCGTTCTCGGTCGCGTTCTGCTCACCCGCAGCGTCCCAAGTCGCAGAGACGCTTTCCTTGAGATCCGGACGTGCCTTCAAAGCCATCCCCTTACCCGCTGCAACGCCGCCGCTCGTCACAAGAATCGTGCGCTTCTCTGGGGGCATCTTCGCGATCTCATCCAAGCGATCAATGAAGGCTCGCTTCGTAACCGCATTCGCAGCCTGGTGAACCACCGCGTTGTACTTCGCCCGGAACTTTGCACGCTCAGGGTGGATCGGCTTGCCCTTCTCATCTGGCGGCAGATCAGGTCGCGACCACTGGGGCACAAGGCTCTTGGCCGCATCCGTCTCGAACACCCAGTTGTCGTTCTTGGCGATCTCTGAGAACGCCTTGGCCGCGTTCGCAGGATTGCCTTCGATAGCCTCGTTGAAGTCCGACTCGACCTCTTGTTCGTCTTTGCTGAGCCCCGGCAGCCTGGGCAGCTTGGGCGGCGGCAGCACCGCCTTACCAGGAATGCCGACACGAGACGCCTCTTTCGGCTTGGCCATCGGCTTGGACTTCCGCCTAGCCCCACCCTTGGCTTCTGCCTTGGGTTTGTCTTCCTTGGGCTTCTCGTCCTCCTTCGCCTTCTCTCGTGGCTCCGACTTCTTAACCCTGTGCTTGGTCCGATCCGCCAACGGATGCTCATGCAGGTAGTCCCGCAAAGCCTCAGGGGAGTGGAAATCTAGACCTACCCGTGTGCTCGCCACCAAGTAGCGCCGGACGATTTGCTCAGAGATACCCATCCCTACCGGCATTCAATAAAACGAATGTGGGGTGGGCGTAAAGGTATCTCTTGCCGGGTACCTGGTTACCCACTCGAAGACTCAGGTATCCAGGTACCCGTAACGACGTTGTGAACGGCCCTGGGGGCTCCTAGGACTAGAGGCGGGACCTCTAGTCCTAGGAACGCCGCCTACGAGCAAACCGTAAAGCCACGGGGCACTGAGGGATCGAGCGTGATGCGCCGCTGATTGAACTGCTTCCACGAATTCGGGTCCTTCGGGTCCATCAACTCCGAGATAAAGAGACGGACCAAGGTCCCCGGGGTGATGTGGAAAGCGCGGACGTAGTAGGCACGCCCGTCTGTGTGATCGTAGCTTTCGACCACCACGTTGTTTCCCTCGAACAGCAGGTGATCAGGACCGAGCTTGTTGAGCGTGGTCCTGCCAATGGCACAGTTGAGGTTAGTCTTCTCCCCCGTAGCTTTATCAACACCAACGCTGGAGAGGATCAGCAAGAGCGAGGGGTTGACCACCGATCGCCGAACGAAGAAGTGCCTGGCCTTCGTCCACTTCGATGCAACGTCTCGCACGTAAGCGTGCATTTCTTCACGCAGCCTGACAATGGACGGGTCCTTTGCCATTGTCGGCGGGGCATCATTGAGATCCAAGTCGTCAAGGAATCCGAAATCAACCTCTTCAGGCTGTGCGGTTGACCGCACGGCGCGACCTGTGGCCTGCTTCACGTCGCTCAACGGTGTAGCCAGAACCAAAGTGTCAAGAGTGATGTCCAGTCCTTCCTGGGCGTACCCCCGGAGCAAGATGGGGAACAGGGACTCCTGTACCAGCTTGTCCACGAACTTCTTGGCCGACGCGATCACGTCCGGCTTTGCACCGGTCATAGGGAGCACCTGGGCAACAGTTGCTCGAAACTCCGTCATCCCAGTGGGAAGCTTGTCACAGTAGTGCAAGCTGAACGCCTCGTGGAGGCTGGTGAATACGGGGGGCCACTTCTCAGGCGGCAGCAAGGACAAAAGCTGCACGTGGCACGGCATCACACTCTGGGCGTACTTAGAACGCACCCCTACAGGTTCTCTGGACATAGCAGTATCCTTTCGCGCTTTTCAGGCGCTGTCACGATCACGACAATCCACTTCAATTCGCTTCAATTCGCTCAACTTCGATCACAGGTGGGTTTTACCCCAGACTGCGATTGATCTTCGTTACACCAACGATCGCGAGCCCGCTACGAAAAACGACCAAGCCAGGTACGAATTTTCGTCAGGCTTTCACAGACGTCGGAAACCCTGTGAGGCTGATTCTGAAGGCAGCGGTCAGGATAGCGTCTTGCACCGCTTGCGGAACGCAAACACCCAACGCTTGCATGGCCTGGTCTAGAGCATCCCCGTACTTGAGTGTCGGGTCCTGGGTCACCAGATCGACCACTCGTTCCAAGACAGGTGCATACGGCATCATTGCGTCAGACATTTTCCCCCTATACACCCTTCCTGGGAACATGGCACCAGCTCAATGGCGTGAAGTCCTTAAAGATAAAGTGTACGCACTCTACGTATACGAACACCACCGCATAGCGATTGCCCAACTTCTGGATCAGGGTTGGGTCGTCACTATACCTGATGACCCTGCGACAAAGCACCCTGCGAAGAACCAAGAGGAAGCCTTCCGTATTGGGCGTAAAGTCTCAGTGGCTTGGTTGCAGGGAGCCCTGAAGCAACTCGCTGTCGAAGCCCCTCCCCGTACCCTTACCCCGACAGAGGTGCAGGCGGAGCTAAAGGGTAGGCGCAGAGGCTTCAACAATAATTGACCTCTTGACGCTTTCACGGCGTTCGGGTAGTTGTGGTCGGTGTACTACTAACCGAACACTTCTTCCAAAGGGAACACCGTGAAAGTTACTCTCGCCTCGAAGCTGAAAGACATTCGTGACCTCAAGTCCAAGGGATCGGGCTTCGAGGTTCAAGCCATGTACGAGATCCTTGCGCTTGAGAAGGCCTCGGTGTTGTGGCGTCGGGACGGCACCGATACGTTTGCCCTGGTGCTCAAGCAAGAGATTGGCGTGTGTACGCCGACCCGCTTCAAGGCGTTCAAGAAGGCTGCGGAGTATTTCCCGCAAGACACGATCGAACGGCTTGGCGTTCCGTGCGTGTGTCTGATTGCTATTCAGAACCAGGGCGTCCGATCAAAGATGCTCAAGGAAGCGCTCACGTACCGGAAGAACCACGGTTCCGAGCCCACCTACCAATTCGTTTCGCTCTTTTCACCGCGTAAGAAGCCCGAGAGTCATGGTGTCTCTCGGGTTCGGCTGATCAAGTACATCGACGTGCTCAAAGCCGAGATCAAGAGTCTCGGTGGACGCATCCCCGTGATGGAATGAGTCCGAGTCCTAACCACAAACAGGAGAACAAGATGAAGAAACAAGAACTGCACTTCCTACTCAACCTGCATGAAGCGATCGACAAGGGGTGCAAGCTCCTTGAAGTAGGTCGGGACACGTTCATGCCCACCATGAGCCGTTTCTTTGATACCGTGAGTCTCGGGATCGAAATGGGCCTCACAATGAAGAGCAAGGCAGCAAAGAAGGCTGCCAAGACAGCCAAGACTACCCAGGCAGTGGACTCGGTATTGGGTAAGAACGACGCCCCCAAGGTGCCTTTCGCAACACGCCTGGTGCAAGTCATGGGCACACAGACCATGCATCTGAGGGAGATTGAGGCAGCTCTACACAAAGCGGGGGTTGCCCCTAAGAGTAAGGATCTTCGGTCCTACATCTGCTCCACGTTGACTGCATCAAAAACCGAAAACGGCAAACGGACCTTCACGTCCCCAGAGCGTGGGCGGTACTTCGTTACGGCAACCAAAGCCCAGGCGAAGCCTGTCAAGCCTTCTCCGAAGACGGTCAAGCCTTCTCCGAAGCCCCCTACCCCGAAGCCTACCAAGCCCAAGAAGGCTGTCAAAACCAAGAAGAAGGCGCTGAAGAAGGACCCCCAGCGGTCCCTCAAAGTGACCGCCGTTATCAAGACTCACCTGGAGAAGGGTCCGATGCGTCTGCAAGATCTCCTCCAGGTGGTCCGGCCTATGCTCCACGGGATCAAGGACCCTCAGCAAGCGATCTGGAAGATGCTCAAGGCGTGTCCTGAGATCGAGAGCGTGCCCAAGCAGAAGGGCTGCTACCGTTTGAAAGCGGTGATGAATGGCAAGACCAAGAGTACGATCGTCAGTGCTCCTGCATCTGCTGCGAACTAGCTCTAAGGAAGATGAATGGGTGGTGGCACCCACGATAAACTCCCTTCGGGGATAACGTTTATCAAGGTACGCCGATAGGTGTATGGGGTTCGAGTCCCCCATCTTCCACTATAGGATTCTTGTGATGCGCAATGCGTTGTTGCCTGCCTGTGTCTTACTAGGCATGGGTGGCTGGTTAGCCTTAGGCGTACACCTTGCGTCTACTGGTAAACCCTTCACGGGTCCCAAGCCGTTCTCGTCCTGCATGGCGTGTGTAGGCTTCTGCGAGATAGCACACGTCGGTCAAGTGCAAGAATGCGGGGGCTTGACCTGTAGCTGCGTGTTCGAGGACAACACCATCATTCAGATAACATGGGATGATGAACGTTATCTGAATGCGCGGGACGAGGCTCGTCTCAAGAAATACATGGCCGACGACGCGGACTAGGCCGTGGCAATGAAGCGCTCTGCCACAATCCTAGCGGTCTTGTTCGAGTCGGACTCCATCGAGTTGAGGACTTCGGTGAAGTCTTCGTCGGAGAGCGCTTCAATTTCCTTGGCTACCGCTGCCATCACAAGCTTGGCCATCGCTTCCTCAGCGGCAGAATCCTTGCCTTCGGCAGCAATATGAGAGATAAAGTCAGTCACACCATGGCTGATATGGCTGAGTTCTTGGAGTGTGTGCAGGCTACCCAGCGACTTCGTGACGCTCTTGAGTGCCACATGCTGAATCAGGCCCTTGGTGAAGATACCGGCGGCGGCTAGAGGACCGGAAGCCGCAAAGGCTGTGGCGGCACCCGCGATAGCCATATGGGTCGCCACCTCCTTGAAGGCCGCCTTCTGCTTCTTGGACATCTTACCGCCGGACATCACGGCCTTGACGCCCTGACCGGCGGTCTTGAACTCGTGAACCTCTTCCTTCGCTGTCTCCACGAGGTTGTGGATCATCTTCTTGGGAGCATTGGCGATAGCGTCCTTGGCCTCAGTCAATGCATGCTTACGGAACTCGCTGTCCCCGAAGAAATGCTTGACGGCCTTGGGGGCCTTTTCCATAAACGCTGTGGCGGGCTCAGTAAGCCCTTTGAACTTGGCTTTCCAAGCATCGAACTTGCCTTGCGGCTTCGCGGGTTCCTGAGGTTTATCCGCCGGGGCTTGAGGCTTTGCCTCGGGAGCCTCGGGCTTCTTTTTGGCCTTATCCGGAAGCGGCGGGGGTGTACCCTTGGGGCGGCCAGCGGGGGGCGGTGGTGCCTTGGAGGGTGTCTTACCGCCTGCTGGTGGTGGCGGTGCCTTAGAGGGCGTCTTACCGCCAGCAGGCGGTGGGGCTTTGGGCCGTTGTTTGGTCCCAGGCTTATCTGCCGGACCGCCCTCTTGCGACTCGTTGACCTTGTGCTTGGCCTTGTCCGCGTCCGGGTGATCCTTGAGGTACTGCCGTAAGGCCTTTTCGGAGGGGAACTCCTTAGCCAGTCGGTACCTTGATGCAACCTTCTCTGCGAGACGCATGTAGACGTGGTATCATCGAAAGATTTTGTGGGCTTTCAAGGGGATGACGGACAAGATTGCCAGGCCCGTAGAGCGAGACATGCGGTACCTACCGGACATTCGTGAGCTGGAAGGGCTGATCAACGACTACCGAAGTCTTCGTCGTGATACCCAACAGGTGGTCCAGAAGCTTCGGACTAGAGGTCCAGTCGGTGAGGACGTCTACGAAGCCTTGAACGGTTCTGAGGGTGACGTATCGATCTTCGACTTACTATCCGCTGCCATTGAGGGGACGCAACGACTCGATTCATTCTCGCTCAAGGATGCTTTGGACGCCTTGAATGAGGGTGATTTGCGTACCGCAGTCTTGAAAAAAGCTCAGTACAGTTACGACCGTCGTCGTTAGGTCACCCACCCAAAAAGCTGCGTTCAATATCCTCGCCGGTCATCTCCCAGTCCTCTTGAGGGAGACGAGACACCACACGGGTCTTGAACTTCTGGAAGTACCTGATCGCGAGATACTCGTGTAGTTGCAGCCCTAGCCGACCATCATCGGGTAGCTCAGTCTCACCCAGAGCGACCAAGACCGCCGCGTGTGTCTCGGGGGCGGTCAGATGTGCGACCAGGATAGCCAACGCCGTCTGCGCTGGTCCTGATCCGTTATAACCCCATTCAAGACCCGAAGGACTTTTGTTCAAGAGGTCAAACCGAGGGTCCAACTCTTGCCGGTTACCCGCTGCATCTTCGACAAGGATCGTACAGGCCATCGTCACAGGATCACGGTGACCCACGTACTTGTTGGATCGGGACATCACGCAACCTCCGGTTTGGGGGTATTCAGTTCGACCCACAGGGCCATGAACTCTTTGAACTCGCGAAGAACTCGCGAAGGGTCCAGCGGCGGGTCTTCACCCATTCGTACGCAAGGCGAAGGGCATCATCCTTACAACCCTCAAGGAACAGCTCTCTGACGCGATCTTTGTTTTCATTCATCGGCTGTACTTTCGATCCAAGTAATCCCCATCATCGTCGGGTTCGGGGATTGAGTCATCGGGATCTGGGGTTGGGAACTGGAGTAGGATGGCCTTACCTTCCCGCACCATTTGTTCGTAGACCTCAGCGCATGCGTTGCAGACCTGGCTATTGATCGGAGCCAAGGGCCCCTGACAATCACGGTGACCTTCAACACAAACGCTTTGGTTTGACATACACGTTACTACCCCCAAGCCTTGGGAAACTCCAAATAAAACGCTCTACCCGGTGTACACTGTAGGGCATGAAACGAACCAGAACCCCTCAGTGCTACCTCGTACGAGGGGGAACCGGCACTGTCGCATTCGTACCTGACCCTGGCATTGGGCCGTTGGCTCAAAACGCACGCTTGTGTAGCACTCAAGGCTTGCCCTGTCTGCCACGCGGCTGCCGGTGTCCCCTGTAGTGGTGCTCATGGTGGGTACATCATCCACCATCCACCACCACTACAAACGTGCCCTTGGGCTCAAGATCCCTACCCAGCGAGGGGTGGTGGTGTGCAGCGGTGTACAGATCAAGCCTGCGTAGGCAGACCTCACCGCCCTATGAGACCATCCAAGCTACTGGTTGCTCGCCTACGGGCACTCTGGAACCCCCTAGAGGTCCTGAACCTACACCCACATGTAGTGGTCCATTACAGGCAAGTAGAGCCCATTTCGACTTACGGCTCTAGCCGGAGAGGCCGCAAATATCACTTGGGGCGGATACACTACTTCGTACAGCTCCTCAGGGAAGGCGTTGAACTAGAGCCTATCTCGATCGACAACGATTGCGGGGAGGGGCGTATCCTACCCGTCCCTGTGGTATGTGACGGAAACCACAGATTCGTTGCCCACATCCTTACAGGACGTGCAACAATCAGGGCCCACTACTCGGGACGGGAAGACCTCCTACGTTACCTGGAGGGTAAGCGAAAGACTCTGCCCAAAGAGTGTGGTACCCTGCACCAAGAGTGAGTTTGAGGCGAGGTAGTGGCCATAGGTCGAAACTCCCCCAGTTATCGGCCGGTCGCTATCTCGCCTCAAACTCACTAGGCAAGCAATGGCACAGACAATCAAACAAGTGGTCGTGGTCCGCAAGGACCTTAACATTCGCAAGGGCAAGCTAGCATCCCAGGTGGCGCACGCTTCCCAAGGCTTCCTACTCGCTCACGGGGACTTCGAGCCACGAGAGTCCGGGGCGGTGTTGTTCCAAACGAAGCTCCGGCCCCTGGAAGCACAGTGGTTACAGGGGCCGCTCAAGACCAAGATCGTAGTTTGGGTCAACTCTGAGCAAGAGTTGAAGGACTTGATCAGCGCTGCCATCAAGCAAGGGATACGGACGTGCCCTGTTATCGATGTTGGGCTCACCGAGTTTCACGGGGTACCGACCCTTACTTGTGCGGCGTTCGGTCCTGACTTGTCCGAGTTTCTTGATCCGATCACGGGGCACCTACCGTTATTGTGACCCGTCCTTTGGAGTTTCCGCCCACTGTTGTGTAGTACGGGTATGGAAGCTGATAGAAGCTTTCGACCTGACTGGACTAGACTTTTAGGTGAACCATGTCTCCCAAGTACCCCCGAACTTTGCATCTTCCGTTTAGCCCAGGTGGCACATCGGATGACCGTCGCATGACGGACACACAGTCGTTGATTGGGCGACCGGTGGTCATTTCCGAGAAGCTTGACGGCTCCAATGTGTCGATGGAACGCCTGGGTTGCTTTGCCAGAAGTCATGGTTCAGCACCCAACCACCCAAGCTTTGACGCCTTCAAGGCAGCTCACGCGGCAGTCAAGCACCTGATCCCAGGAAGTACCCAAGTGTTCGGGGAGTGGTTGTACGCCAAGCACAGCATTGGGTACAAGGCCCTCCAGAGCTACTTCCAGGTATTCGGGGTCCGTACCGAGGGCGTGTGGGCTTCTTGGTCAGAAGTCGAGCTGTGGGCCACTGAGTTGGGCACCGTGACCGTTCCGCTGTTGGTTGGTCCCCGTGTGTTTGAGAAGCCGAGTGAGCTTCAGGGTACAGTAGAGCAGTTATCCCAGGAGCCATCGGCTTGTGGGGGTGAGCGGGAGGGTTGTGTGGTTCGGATTGCAGAGGCGTTCACAGACCAGGAATTTGGTACCTCGGTAGCTAAGTGGGTTCGCAAAGATCACGTCCAAAGTGACGATCATTGGACCACCCAAGAGGTTGTCCGTAACCAAAAACTAGAGTTACCCCGTTCTGACGTGTAATAGTCGGAACAAGCGAGACTGCACCCCGCTGGGTCTTGGGCTCAGGTGGCTGCGGCTTCTTCGCCACCCCTACGCCCGTCCTTGATCAGGTTGGCTGCCGCCACGGCTGAGTTGCGATTGAGCAACAGGTGTTCTTGCAAGACCGCCATCGACAGCCCGTTCCCCTGGACCTGATCCCCGAACTGCTGGGCCAGCGTGCCCATCCCTGGGAAGAACCGCAAAAACAACCGTTGAGCCATATCAGAATCAGCGTCCTTGAACTCGAAACGACGATCCACACGCCCTGGTCTAAGCAACGCAGCGTCCAGATTCTCGACGTGATTCGTGGTCATGAACAGCACACGACCGGGTGGCGCTGACACCCCGTCGATCGCATTGATGAAGCCTGAGAACGACACTTTGTCGCTCACCTCTGCCTTACGTTCCCGTTGGTTGAACAGACAGTCAACGTCCTCCACCAACACCAGGGCGTGCTCGGGTAACTCAGAGATGAGCTGCACCAACTGGTTATCTGACAGCATGGAAAGGGATATGATGTGGATGTCCCTATCGAACAAGCTCGCGAGAGCGATCACGGTAGAGGTCTTACCGCTACCCGGTGGCCCTAAAAGCAGATAGCCCCGTTGATAAGGTATCCCGTGATCCGTGTACCACTGCTTAGACTCAAAGAAGGATACCAGGTCCTGCCTGATCTCACTCAACGTGTCCCCGTAGAGAACAACAGAGTCGCATGATCGCGGCGGGCGTCGTTGAACAACACGCCAACCATTGTAGTTAGCCCGCAGGATTGCAATGCGGTTATCCGCAGGCGGGAAGGCTATATCACGCGCCGCAAAGATCAGATCTCGAATAACCTCCCGAGAAAACGTCTGGAACACCATAGACTCATGGTACGCCACCTCACCCATAACACTGTCGCCTTCTCGACGAACCCGAGTCAATAGGATGTAGTGCCCTTGGAACCGGATCAGGTGATGCCCTGGGGCGGGGCTGAACACCACTTCCGTGATGTTACGCTTACGCTCTCTTGGTTCCTCTATGTCCCTAGTTTGTTGGTTAACTGGCCTCGTCCGAGTCGAGGCAGTCAACAACCTAGCTCGTTTTTCCGTGTAGGGTTGCTTCCCCAACCATTGCTGCACCCAGTAGAACGCAGGGTCGTGATCAGCAATGTCAACGGTTGTTACGAAGTTCCGTAACGCCCAAGCCCAGAGGTGCCTGGGCACGTTCCTCAACAGCGCCAACAACCCCGTGAACACCACGAGAACGGCACCCCCAGTGAGGAATTGGTTTTCGAGCTGTTTTCTAGCTAGTTCTAAGAGAAGATCCATGGGACAGGTTACACCGCTGAGGTGACGTCCGAGGTGTCAACGAAGCCTTCAACACCTTCAGGCGATCCTTGAAGGCAAGCCGTGAACCATGTCTACCCTGCACCACGCGCTATCTCAGCCGAATTGGCCGGAAGTAGCGCTAGTCGGTTTCTCTCTGATAGCTGTGCTCTTGGGTGAACTACAGCTACGACCGACGCTTCGCGTGGACCACGGAGCTACCCAAGTCCTTTCCGAAGCACGAGATCGGGTTGATGACCCGGGACGAGTTGCTGGCGTTCCGTAACCCTAAAGACAAGCACCATTCGTCGGACGCCTACGATTTCGATCTGGTCCAAGCGGCGACCGCGCCCCCAGTAAACAGCTTCAAGAACGAGCGACGTTTCATATCACGACCTCTAGTGCAGTAACCGCTGAACCTCAGTGAACCGTACCATACCCTCTGGGGTACGGTGAAGATCGAGGATGACCTTCACGTCCTGGCGTTCGTAAACTGACGCCAGGAACTCAGACTCGTCTTGAATCAGCTTGATGGTTTCCCACGCAATGTCCCCCTCTTCCAGCACACTTTCGAGCTGTTCAGGGGAGGAAAAGCACGGCAAATACAGAGACGGACTGCCCGGCAGCCGGAGAAAGACGGGTTCTGTCCCAGACCACGGGAATACAGCGCCCGTGAGTGTGACGGCACTTGGTTCTCGTCCCGTTGGCTTGGGTCCTTCACTCTCGTTCATGTGCAAGACCTCGTCAACGGGTGTCCACTATGCCACGGGAAAGGAACTTTCTACGTCGAGCATTTGGATGTCCTCCAGGGTCGCCAGCCCAAGTTGCACCAAGGTGCCCTCAATGAAACCGAGCCAACGGGCCGCTCGGTCCAAGCGCCCTTGCTCCAACGCTCCCCGTGTTTCCGCGATCATCCAGCGCAAGTGGCCCGCCTCCCCTAGAATGGGGATCACCGCATCGGGTTTACGGGAAACTGGCGCACCAGGGAAGGTGGCAGTGACCCGTGAGTCGTAGTGATCCAGGAGACGCCGTGCGTGAGAGGTGTTCATAGGTTCCAATTACACCAGCTACTTCAATCGCCGCCACCGAAGCCACCACCATCGAAGCCACCACCCCCACTGTCGTAGGAAGACGACGAATCGTGGGAGTAGCTTGAAGAATCGTGAGACGAGGAAGAGTGATCGTGGTGTGCAGGGCTTGGATCGTGGTGTGTCGAAACGTGATGCTGGTGATGCACGGGCTCTGGGGCCTGTAGGGTGTTCAAGAGCAACAGATCTGTGGAATCAGAGAACTGTTGTCCCGTTGGCGGGTGTACCGAAGCTCTTGCTTTGGCCCCCACCGATTTTGACTTTTGCCCTCCCGACCTGATCGGGACAGACACAGGTGGGATGGGTTGATCATTCCCCTCTGTGTCTTCCTCGAACCCGAAAGAAGCCAGAGTCTGCTGCCTGACACGATGGTAGAGCACAAGACAACCGGTAACTGACGCAAAAAGCAGAATGAGCAGAACGATGTTTTCCATAGCTCACAATACACCAGTTCGGTGTAGGGTACCCAGATGATTGACGTGTTACTCGGCTTGAGCCTGATTCTCAACCTCTTCCTTTTCTGGAAGGTTAGCCGCCTCCAGGGGTTTAGGTACGCCGCAGAGAAGGATGCGGTTAGAGCAGTGCTTCGCCCGATCCATTGGACGATCAAGACAGTCGTACCCTACAGCACGGGGATCTCGGCGTTTGGCGTTCCACCGGCTGGACCCTTTGTAGAAGGGATGGTCATAGCTCATGGGAAGGATCATACCTTCATCTACCCAAAGGTCACCCTGACGGCAAAGGATGGCGTACTCACACCTCAAACGAAAGAGTATAAACGGCAAGGATTTTTCACGGTGCCGTTTAAGAAGGTCAAGCAACTTTCCGAACAGGATAAGCAAAACTTGGACCAAGAGATCCAAGAATACTTTGGTGCTCCTCCCTTGGCACAGGATACCGAGAGATCAAAGCTCCAAGCCACATACCGCTTCGAGGGGATCGGGTACCCGTGGGAAGATCAAGACACTTTCAGCCTTGAGCACATCGAGAACAACAACAAGAATGATCCGCAACTGGTTCAAGCCATCCGTGCTCTAACCGTTGGTGGGGTGCTTAACTGGACACTCGCCACAGAGGGTGGCGATCCAGACACCAAGATCACTCGACTCTCCTAGGCACTGCAATGACTCAAACAAACGAAGACACGGAGAAGCTCTCCCACCGAATGTTGCGGCCCCTGCCTCAAAGCAGGCTCTGCCCCCACTGCAACACGACAGAGGGGGTTGAAAGCAGCGGTGTGAAAGCGTTCGTCGCAGGTTCCTTCGTGTGCGTTGATTGTGGCTCTCAATGGGACCCGCAGCCGGTCTGATCGATCAGTCGTCAGTGTCGATAGACGACACAATGTCTATGAGGGCCTCCACCGCACCCTCGACCAGCACAACCAAGGCACCAAACACCACCCATAGCCAGGTCATGGGAGCAACTCAGGCGGTATCCACGTGGTGATTGTCCCATCGGGGATACTCTGGGTCACAGGCTCACAGAGGCACGTCTGCATCATGATCACCCCAGCAGGCTTCATTGGGTGTTGATGGTTCACGTACTCAGCTTTGCACTGCGGACAATGCGTATGGTTTTCAATAGTAATGCTTATGTCTGGCATCTGAACCTCGTTAAAAGAATGGGTATAGTGCTGTGAGGCGTCGAAACATCGCCAACTCACGCTCTTCTGTCGCACGATAGTGCTCCAGCCACTTCTTCGATAGAACCTCGTAACCTTCACGATCGCGGGCCAATCCCGCCTTCTCTACCGCATCGTGCATCCTATTATCGGCGTCATGCTCAGCCTTGCGTTCAACCATCCAATACCGATAGAGCGCTTGAGCCTCATCGTACACAGCCTTGTCTTTTACGTACCAAGGCTCTGCTTTAACGGCCTCGGGAAAGTCTTTGAGGGCTGGATCCGTAGGCTTTACCTGCTCAATGTAGAGTTTCAACGCCTTCCAAGACGCGAGCCACATGATGGTCGAAGGGTGCAAACGATTGTACTCATACAGCCACAGGGTCTCGACGCCCCGCAAATCAAGCATGTGGTCACGAGTGATCCAACGGGACTTGAAGCGCCCTAAACGTCGCCTCATGAAGCAGGCTTGAAGTGAAAGCCACCGGCCAACCACCTCGGACAGAAGGTAACGAACAGGGTACTCACGCTTGACCCGCTCGTTCCAATCTTCCCAAGTTGGACCCTCTTGGAAAGGCGTCAATTTCCGGGAACCCAAGGCATCACTAGCGGCCATCCCCAGGGCTTGGGGGCCTGGAACCTCAAGTAGCTTACGGATCGTTTGACGGAAGGTCATGGCTTGAGTCTAGGGTCCAAGGACCCAGCGTACCAAAGCGCTTCTTCCCACCCATTGTCCGATCCTGGGAAACGGGCAAAAGGACTTGGAGCTTCGCCCCGCATAGGCTTGATCTGAGGATCTCGAAAGTGCGGATTAATCCGCTTCCATATGAGGGCGTCCAACGGGGTCATACCATAGAAAACCAAGACCTTTACGCCCTCGTAGGCACAACGGGCGCAATTTGGATACTTGACCTTCAGAACGAGGTGACGATCAACTTGAGCAGCGTCCAAGATCTCGTACTGAGAGGCGTCGGGCGTCGGAGGTGGGGGTTCTGGGGGTGGTGGGAACTGGTTAGTACAGCTACGGTCACCGGGAGCATGGCGGCAGGTCATGGCCCTTTATACACCAAACTCTTTGGAGTTGTCCCCCACTCGGTTGTAGTACCTGCATGTCAAACAACATCGAAGTCATGAAGGCGGTACTCCAGGTCATGCGTGGTGAAGCAAGCCTGGACGCCTTCCCACCAGAGATTCGTAAAGAGGTGGAGGAAACGGTGGCCCGATACGAAGCGTGCGAGGCTATCAGTGTTGGCCAGACGCCAGAAAGGTCCTAAGAACACTTCGTTGGGCAAAGCCTTGCATTTGGTGTAAGCTCACAAGGTTATGACCCCCCTACAACGCCACGACTGGGACGCCCTCCTGAACGCTCAGGATGCCGACGAGCGTCTTGAGGACCTTCAACAGGACGGAACCCTCCAAACCACATTCCCGGCGTTGCATAAGCTCGTGGGCTTCGGTGGGGGAGACCAGGGGCACAAGGACCTGTGGGCGCACACCAAGCAAGTTGTGATCCAAACAGTCCCGCAGGCCCTATACCGCTGGATGGCCCTATTCCACGATGTGGGCAAGCCTCAGTCGTTCACTCGGGACCCTGACGGCAAGATCGCTTTCCACCAACACGAGGAAGCCTCTGCCAGCATTTTCAAGCGGGTTGCACGTGAAACTGGACTGTTTACGCCAGCCGAGACCGCTGAGATCACGTTCGTGATCCGTCACCTTGGACATGTAGAAGCCTACGAGTCCAACTGGACTGACGCAGCGGTGCGTCGTCTAGCCAAGGAACTCGGTACCCACCTTGAGGCTGTGATCGCGGTAGCAGAAGCGGACTGCACCACAGCTCGTCCTGAGAAGCGCCTCAAGCAAATCAACAGGGTTCACGAGATCAAGACCCGTATGGAAACCATCAAGGCCTTGGATGCGGTGCCCCCGGCGCTCCCCACAGGGCTTGGGGACGTGTTGATGCAACGGCTGGGAATGCAGCCTGGGCCGGAGTTTGGAGCCTACATGAAGGCGCTAAAGGCCCGTGTGGAGGCCGGTGAATTGCCTCGGAACGCCCCCATCGAGATCTACCTCTTTGCGCTCAAGCTCTAATGCGTGAATACAACGCTAATGGGCGACACCGCGAAATCCCGTCGGTCCAAGATCACGCGGAAGATCAGGTTGCGTCCGATACGCCGCCAGTGCCTGAAAACAACTCCACCAAGCCGGTGTACTCTGCCTAGTGCTAATCAACCTACTTGGCCCGATCATCCTGCACCCGTACGTGGACCAGGATAAACTCAGCTTCTTGACCAGGGACACGAGACCCAAGGGTGCTGTGGCTGCGGTACACGACGGCCTTGTGTATGAGCAGCAAGGTG
>Ga0315284_10001435_pt1 | contig 33984 bp, 25 predicted proteins | sample YL17G09_16_MG_FD_203696 | JGI IMG/M metagenome (GOLD analysis project Ga0315284, IMG submission 203696) | Sediment microbial communities from Yellowstone Lake, YNP, Wyoming, USA - YL17G09_16 | ecosystem: Environmental > Aquatic > Freshwater > Lake > Sediment | place: USA: Wyoming | collected... | reverse complement strand
GCCCATTGGATGGCGCTTGGCTTCGTCCACGGCGTCATGAACACCGATAATATGGCGATCTCGGGTGAGACCATCGACTACGGTCCATGTGCCTTTCTTGACACCTACAGTCCGGAGCGGACGTTCAGTTCTATTGATGTCAATGGGCGCTATGCCTTTATAAATCAGCCGAATTGTGCGCAGTGGAATCTGACCAGGCTAGCCGAGGCCCTGTTTCCACTTGTTGTAAAAGAGGGGCATGAAGAAGCCGAAGCAACAGTCCTTCTTAACGACTGCCTCAAGGCCTTTTATCCTCAATACACCGCCGCTTACCAGATGAGGCTGCGGTGCAAACTTGGGCTGACCCTCGAGACAGCTGACGACGCGGCATTAGCGCAGGACCTGCTCACTTTAATGGCGAACAACAAGGTCGATTATACTCTGTGCTTTCGCCGCCTAGTCGATTTGGTGGAAGGTGTCGACGCTTCTGTGATCACGGGCCTTTTTGCCGACCCTGAGGCGATTGGCGAATGGTTAAGGCGCTGGGACCACCGGTCGCAGCAAGAGCCCAGAGCCCATGCGGCGAGAGCGGCACTAATGCGGAGGGCAAACCCAGCTTTTATCCCACGCAACCATCGCATTGAAGAGGTCATTGCCGCAGCTTTGCAAGGCGACATGGCGCCGTTTGCGCGCCTTCACGCCGTCCTTGCCCGCCCTTATGAGGATCAGCTAGATGCCCGAGACCTAGCCTTGCCACCTGGCGAAGAGCAGTGGGACTACAGAACGTTCTGCGGCACCTAAGTCGATGCTAAGCACCATTCGGGCAACGTGAAGTAAACTTGCAGCTGCCGAGTAAGTTGACGATTTGCCCCCAGTCCAAACCTTGAGCTATAAGCTTAGGGCTCACATAACCTGAAGATCCTCCGAGGACTACACGATGACCGATTCCCTCGCCGCCGCCTACGATCCGCATCAATATGAGGATAAGCTATATGACTTCTGGATGAAGCATAAAGTATTCCGCGCGGAGAGGGACCCAAGCCGCAAGCCTTATACGATCTTGATGCCACCACCAAACGTGACTAGCCAACTTCACATGGGACACGGCACCGGCTACACCATGCAGGATATCCTGATTCGCTGGAAACGCATGTCTGGTTATAACGCGCTCTGGTTGCCCGGAACAGACCATGCGGGTATCGCCACCCAGATGATGGTCGAAAAGTCCTTAGCCGCTGAGGGCAAAACCAGGCATGACCTTGGACGAGAGGTGTTCACTAAGAAGCTTGTCGAGTGGAAAGATAAATACGGCGGCATGATCCTGAGCCAGTTCCGTAGTATGGGCTTTTCCTGTGACTGGGATCGCCTTGCCTACACGATGGATCCGCAATTATCGCATGCAGTGCGCAAGATTTTCGTCGACTTGTTTAACGAAGGTTTGATTTACCGCGGTGAGCGACTCGTCAACTGGGACCCGGCCCTGAAAACTGCCGTGTCCGATGACGAGCTCGATAATCAAGAGATTCAAGGCCATCTCTATCATTTGATTTACCCGATTGATGGTAGCGACGAAACCATAACGGTAGCGACGACTCGCCCAGAAACGATGTTTGGTGACACCGCTGTGGCGGTGAATCCAGATGACGAACGCTACAAACACCTCGTTGGTAAACAAGTCCGTTTGCCCTTGGTAGACCGCCTTATTCCGATCGTAGCCGACAGTTATGTGAAAAGTGAATTCGGTACCGGAGCGGTGAAGATTACTCCTGCACATGACCCGAATGACTTCGAGCTTGGCAAACGCCACGACTTGCCGCGCATCGATGTCATGACCGATGCGGCAACGATGAACGACAAGGTTCCTGAGCGGTTCCGCGGCATGGCTCGTTTCGTTGCGCGCAAAGAAGTCATCCGCGCCTTCCGCGAATTAGAACTTTTGGCTAAAGAAGAACCCTACAAGACTACTGTGCCAATCTCCGAGCGAAGCAAAGAAATCATCGAACCGCGCCTGTCCCTGCAGTGGTATGTAAATATGCGCGCAATGGCAGCTCCGGCTATTGAGGCGGCCAAAGACGGTAGACTCAACTTCTTCCCGGATCTGTGGAAGAAAACGTATCTGCACTGGCTCGAGAACATCCAAGACTGGTGTATCTCGCGGCAACTTTGGTGGGGCCACCGCATCCCGATTTGGTACTGCGGCAAATGCCAAGGGGCTAGCTCGGGCATGACTGACCCAACGGTTTGTAGTCATTGCGGCAGCAGTGATTTAAAGCAGGATGAAGACGTTTTAGACACTTGGTTCTCCAGCTGGTTGTGGCCGATCTCACCCTTTGGCTGGCCAGAGGATAACGAAGATCTCGAGTACTTCTATCCAACTGACGTTTTAGTAACCGCACCAGAGATCATCTTCCTCTGGGTAGCACGTATGGTGATGGTCGGACTAAAGACACGCGGCGAAGTGCCCTTCCGTGACGTCTTCCTGACCCCAACCGTTTGCGACAAGCAGGGCAGGAAGTTCTCAAAGACTCTGGGCAATGGCATTGACCCGATGGAGGTCATCGCCAAATACGGGACGGATGCCGTGCGCTTTACCGCGGTGCAGTTAGCGCCTATCGGTGGTCGGACGCGCATGTCGGCTGAAGACTTCGAAGCCGGCGGCCGCTTCGTCAACAAGCTATGGAACGCCTCGCGCTTCCTGCTCGGCTATATCAAGCCAGGCCAAAAGTTAGCACCTCTCAATCCCGAGGCAACCGGACTATCCGGAATGTGGCTCCTAAACGAACTGGCGGCTGCCGCCGATCGAATGGAAAAGTCACTGACCAATTACCGGATCAACGACGCTACCGACCATGTCTATCACCTCATCTGGGGCAGCTTCTGCGACTGGGGTCTAGAGACGGCTAAAAGCGTGCTGATGGGTTCCGACGAAAAAGCTAAAGAGCAAACGCTATCACTTCTTGTTTACGTGTTAGACGGCATTCTCCGCCTCGCCAATCCAATCATGCCGTTTGTCACTGAAGAAATTTGGCAAAAGCTACCGCACCATCCGAATTGGGACAGACCCGTGAGCCTTGCCGTGGCCAAGTTCCCCCAGGCCGATAAGCTACCGCAATTCCCTGATGCTGCTGCTAAGTGGGCGACGGTTCAGGCACTGATTGCCGACATTAGGTCGGCGCGGTCGCAGTCAGGTATTCCACCAAAGACCGCGCTCCAAGCACATGTGCGAGCTTCAGCAGAACTTTCTGCTTTATTTACAGCAGCAAGCACTGACATTTGCCGCCTTGCCAGCCTAAGTGAAGTTAGGGCAAACCCCACCATGGAGAGACCAGGACAATGTCTTGCCGCCGTCGGTCGCGGCTACGAGGCCTTTATACCGGCTGCTGGCATCGTCGATATTGCCAAAGAGCGCGCTCGACTGAGCAGCGAAATAACGCGCATCAGTAAAATCCTCGGGGGTATCGAAGGCAAGCTCGCCAACGCGAACTTCACCGATCGTGCGCCACCGGAAGTCCTGGAGCAAACGAGGGGGCAGCGTGACAATATGCGCTTTCAGTTAGATAGCTTAAAGCGCAACTTGGAGACTTTAACCTAACTCCCAAGACTTTGAAGCCCTGAGCAGATCAAAGAACGACTCTGCTCAGTGATCGACTATGTGGAGTTGAGTGTAGATGTCGGCTGGTAACGTCTTCTGGAGGTCCGAGACGATCTCGCTGATCGGAATGGCCATATTGAAGTCGTCTTTGCCGCCCCAATGCAAAGCCACCACATATCCAGAATTCTTGTCTATTAGGGGGGAGCCGCTTGAGCCACCCTCTGTATCGCAGGTATGGGTGATGGTCTTGCGCTCCTCAATGAGCTCGGGCTCCACTGAACGCAGAGCACACTTCGCACCGCGATCGATCTCTTTAAACCGTGCCCCAGGGTGCCCAGCTAGATACATCGGAGCGCCGAGCTGCATAGGACCCGCCCAAAGAATCGCTGTCGGAAAACTGCTTAGCGGCGGCGCAACAGACGCCTTAGTCGCTTGCGGGTTGCCTTCATCACCAGGTTTGGGACTAAAACCCACTGATTCCACTCGGTACAGAGCATAATCATAGGCGACGCTCTTGCTGAGCATTTCCTTGCACTTCAAAACCAGTTGTTGTTCCGGGGCGATCGCTTTTTCAAAAGCCAAATGAAACTGGATGCTGTCACAGGCTTTATAGTCCGAACAATGATAGTTGGTTAGAAAAAGGTCTGGCCCCACACGCACGCCAGTACAGTAACCAACCCCGTCATTGGTCTCTAATCTCGCAACAATTTGGGACCCAGTATAAAACGGGCTTCCCAGCGCGTTCTCTATCGGCTCAAGTTCACTTACGCCTATGATACGCCGCTCAGTTTGCCACGGCAGATCATCGGCATAAGCAACTTCGACAGTGGGCGCGAGCACCACTAAAAGTCTGAAAAGTTGCGTTGCCGTCCGTACCATCCGTGATCCTTTCCAACTCCAGTTAGTTGGCGGTGGGGATGCACTTGTCCCTCACGTTATCATAGCTGCTCTACTGTCATCGCAGTAAATTGACTGAGGCCTTTACAGCTTCCAGGCCACTAATTAACAAGGGTCTGGGGATGTTCAAAGCTGGGGTGATACTAAGGCTTTCACCCCTAGAACCACTAGCAAGAGCTATCACCCCTTGGGCCCTTAGTATATCCATGAGTCGGGCACCATTTCCATCTTTCTTGAACTCTATCGCGAGCATTAGTCCCTCACCGCGGATATCCTGGACAAGTGGATCTTCGCCAAGTGCGGCCTTTAGCCAGCTTAAGGCTTCAAGCCCGAGATCGCGTGCCCGGTCGATCAAGTCAGACTCGCGCATCTCCTTTAGAGTAGCCAGGGCAATATCGCAAGATAGTGGGTGACCAAAAAAGGTACCCGTGTGGATGGCTTCGCCCTTACTTGCCGGCCATGCGGTCATTGCAGCCGCAGTGCCAACGCATGCAGAGATGGGAAATCCACCACCAAAGGCCTTGCCTAAGCAAAGCAAGTCACAAGGCACATGCTCCGCAAAAGTAAGTTGGCCTGTTCGTCCCAGTCCGGTAAAAACCTCGTCGTAAATCAGCATGCTACTATGTTTATCGCACTGCCGCCTGAGCATCTGTAGCCAGGTCAACCCTGCTGGTCGGCAACCCGTGCGACCCTGCACTGGCTCGACGATGACCCCGGCAATGTCGCTGCTGCTGAGAGCGCACTCGAGCTCGGCCTCGCTACAACGAAAAGATAAAGGCACGACTTTATCCTCACGCAGAAATCCACGAAACGGAGCTTTGAAGTCGGCGCGCTCCGTCAGCGGCAAGATCCCTAAATCAAGGCCGTGGTAACTCCCGCTAAATACGACAAAGCGGCTGCGACCAGTCGCCAACATTGCTGTTTTTACTGCTATTTCAACCGCTTGCGAGCCCGTTAGCGCCAGGGCTGCCATCGTCAAATCAGGCGGCATGAGATCAATTAAGTAGCTAATTAAATTAACTTTTGCTGAGGATGAATAGACATCGCCCATACCGTGCGTGATGAGAGGGGCTAGTTCTGACTCGGCCTCATACAGGCGGTTAACCAAAACTTGCCGGTGCGCAGACGGGTTATGGCCTAGGGCCAATGCTCCGAAGCCGGCGCAAAGATCAATGTATGCAGTACCCCTGACATCGAACACCACTGAGCCTGATGCACGGTGCATGACCAAAGAGGGCTCTGTGGCAGGAAACGTAGCATCAGGACATTCTATCGCCTTCAGGCGCCGCAAATAACCTTCGTTTTCGCCGGCTCCTACTCCCACTAGGTCCATGGCTTTAAACCCCTTTCACGCGAGGGCCCCAAATATATTTATGCTGCTGCAACTGCATACGACAGCGGATTGGATTCTCGACTATCCACGCCGCAAGATCCTTGGGCGCGACCAGGCCCCAAGCACAAGAAAATAAAATGTGAAATCGCTCACTGAGCTGTTCACGGCGAATGACATCCAACGACCAGTCAAAGTCTTCCCGGTTGGCGACGACGAACTTAATCTCATCTGTCGACTTGAGTGCACTTAAGTTGCTTGGGTTGTTGCGTTCACTCATCCCGCTGCCAGGACACTTCCAGTCCATAATGATATGGGTCTTACTTGGAAGCGGACGGATATCTTCCGAGCCACTGGTCTCGATCAGCACCGTATAGCCTGCCGCCAAAAGTTGGTCCGCAAGCAATGGCGTCGCCGCCTGCGCCAATGGCTCACCACCCGTCAATTCAACAACGGATATGCCTAAGCGTTTGACCTCTTCCATGATCGCAGTCAAAGTCCAAGATGTGCCACCTTTGAACGCATAGGCCGTGTCACACCAGCGACATCGCAGTGGACAGCCCGTCAAACGAATAAAGGTACACGGAACGCCCGCATAAGAGGACTCCCCTTGAATGCTTGCGTAGATCTCGGTAATGGTAAGTTCGTTTAATTCCTGCACAGTAGCCTCGTGGATACTTAGATATCGAGTTCGAACATGCACTCTGAACGAAAAATTTTGCTTTCTAGTAATATCTGGCGTCTTGCCATAACCAGCGTCAAATCTACTTGGCGGCAAACGGCTCTTCTGGTTGGGGTAGGTTTAATTCTGCCGCAGCTTGTGGTCAATCTTGGGCTCGACTTGGCTAGTCATCCGGTTGTCTCCGAACTCCGGGCGATCTTTACCTCGAAAATGGCCGCTTCGGGAAGCCCCCTTGCGTTCAATCAACTCATCGCCCCTGTATTAAACTACCTAGGCCGCGTCACCGCCGCGGCAATAGTACTTTCATTACTGCTGCTTGCAAGTTTTTTGGGCTTGGTACAAACGGCTGTTGACCACCATCGCGAACTTAGGCCGCGCGGCACTCTAGCAGTCTGGTTCATCGGCCTCAAAAAGGCCCTGCCGGCCGGCATATCATTGTTTTTACTGCTCTTATTTATTGGGCTGGCAGGCCAGATTGTAATTTTGCCAGCTCTGCTAATCGGCGCCCTGGGCTTGATGATTCCCGCGATACTGATGAGCGAAAGTCGCGGCATCGGCTACGCTCTCTGGTCCGCTGTTACCTTGCGCTTCATTCGGGGCACCGGATTCTCCGGCTGGACCGTGGTGCTGAACGTGATGAGCCTTGGGGCATTTCTATACGGCACGATGGCGGCAGTCGGAATCCTCTCAGAGTTGCTCCTTTTCCTGGATGAAACAATCGGAGTCTCCCGAAATTTATGGGTCACCGTAATCCCAGGCTTAGACAACACACCCATCTATTCGTTCGTAGCAGTGATGGAATCCGTCTTGAGCATGGCCTGCCTCGGACTCCTGCCAGCGCTCACCACGGCTTTGTACTTTATAGTCCGGCGCGGCGGTGAAGGCCGCCCCATTGCTCGGGTATAGACTCAATTAATTCCGCGCCAAGTGTAGTGTCCAGTGCCGCGGGCAAACTCTGTTTAAGCCTATCAGCACAAGCAGATGCCGTGATTTCTGAGACCACTGAGTTGAGGCCGCGCAGAAAGGACCCATGGGACCTACCGCGGCGGTACTCGGGCTCTCGACTAGGGTGCTTTAAGTAACGGTCGATGACATCTAGTTGGGTATCGACGAGGATGGACGCCTGATACAAAAGGTAGTTGCGACTTCTAAAAAGTGAGGTCCCCGCAACCTTAAACTCGCCGTAGGTTAAATCGCTCAAGCCATTTTGACTCAGTTGCGCGAGGTCGCTCCAACCGTCAGCAAGCGCAGCAATCACAGCGTTATTAACCAGATTAAAATAGTGCCGATTCTGAAAGTGTTGCTGAACCCAACACCCGAGACTCACCACGGCACAGCCGCTATGCAAGACAACCGTCCCACCGCCACCGTAGCGCTTCAGCACCGGAACACGGTATAGCTCGCACGTCTCGACGTTTACTTCCACCGTCGGATCGTTGCTGGCACCAAGGACTACCATCAGCTCTTGCGGCACCCAACAGTGACTGACTATCGACTCTTGGCAGCGACGGAGGATATCGTCATCAATCCACATGTTGTGGTTGCCTCGAAGTAGGGTGTTTAGATTTAGGACATAGCTTTGCTGTTGCTGCGGCTAGATCACCATCGCTACTGTCCACCGCACTTTTTAACTCATTGAGGAAGACCCTGATTTTTGGCTGATCGATGCACTTACGCAACAGATCAAACCGCTCTGTGTCCGGAGAATAAAGACCAGCGCTAAGCACGGAAGCATTATTCCAATCTTCGCCACCGACAAAATCAACCAGACGAAACTTCGGCTTACGTGGTGATTTTTGGTACTCAGCAAATATTTTGGCTTTAAGTTTCAAAAGCCTATCCTTAGGCAGTTTGTCCTGCCCATAAAGCTTCTCTAAGTCAGTCTTTAGTTCACGCAGCCACTGATTAAAGCGGTCCTTGTCTTGGCGACGCATATCATAATTTGCCAAAGCCGCAGATTCACCAAGGTCAGTGAGGTACTGCCGCGTCAGCACCGCCGCCACGTATTCTGCAAGGTTTTCGTTAAACGCCGTAGCATTTGGTATCCAAACCGTGCGGTGGGTTAACTCATGAAAAAACAGATGCGCGAGCTCAGAGTCCTTGCGGACTAACATACTGCTAAAAATAGGATCGTTAAACCAACCAAGGCTGGAGAACGCTCCAGCACCGCCTTCGGTGACATCGTAACCTTTCACCCGTAGCCGTACGGCTTCCTCGTCGCGCTCGTCTTTTTGAAAGAAGCCTAAGTACGGAACACTGCCCACGACCGGGAACCACCAAGTCACGAACTGAAGTTTGTCAGCCTCAGCCGCCTGTACCAAGTAGGACACAACGGGGTCATGAGTTTGGATAAAGTAATCGTATGCACCGTCGGTGTTCAGCTGCTCCTTCGTGGCATAAGCGAGGATGGCCTGCACTCGCTCAAGCTTGGCGCGCGTTTCGGGGGTTGTCTGTGGGTCACTCACAACCTCACTCACAGGCCTCCGGGTGGTCAGGAGACTGCCTTGATGCCAGGCCTGCCGAGTGACGTAACAGCCAGTGAGACCGACTCCAAAAAGTAATGAGATGATGGCGCTAGCTTTAGCCAACCGCCGCTCCTACGCTGGCTGTGATGTTAGAGAAAGGTCTAGGAGGCAAAGCGTCCCATCAATATCAACGCAGGTATCCTTATTCAGTGCAGCAACAGCCACTGCTTTGACAGTTAAGCTGGTGGCCAAAGTCTCCCGACTAATATAGTCGCGGAAGACGTCTGCTGCGGCCGCTAAGCTTGCCTCTGCCGTGATACTTAGACTAATGCGGTCGGATACCTGCAGCCCCTTCTCTTTGCGCAGTCTCTGGATGCGGTTGATCAACTCCCGCGCCAAGCCTTCTTGAACCAGCTCGGGGGTGAGTTGGGTATCAAGTAGGACTGTAACACCGCGGTCAGTAGCAATCAGACGCTCGTCCTTCGGTCCGCGGTCAATAAGGAAGTCGGCCTCAACCAACTCATGGCCCATCACCTCAACTTTGCCCGCCTCTTCAAGTAACGTCAGCAGATCAACTACCTTTTGCGGATGGCGGTTCAGCTCTTCTAGATGCTGACGCATAGCGTTGAGCTGTTTACCAAGTCGCGGCCCTAAGGTTTTTAAGTTGGGCTTAAGAGACAGGAGCACATACGCTGCCTCGTCTGTTGAGAACAGCACTTCTTTGACGTTAAGTTCGCCACGGAGTAATTCCGTACCACGTTCGATCGCCTCGCGATCGGCCGACTTGCGTGTGATCACAAGCATCGATGGCAGTACTTGGCGAGTCTTGATTTGATGTTTAGCACGCAGACTTCTGCCCAAGATACTAGCGCGGCGGAGTAAATCCATGCGCGCCTCCAAATCCCGGTCGATCAGTTCGGCATCACCCAGCGGGATGTCGCAAAGATGCACGGACTCAGGCAACCCAGCGATGCCAGACGTAAGATTCTTGTAGATTCGATCTGAAATAAATGGGGCAAACGGAGCGAATACCTTGGAAAAACCAAGGAGTACATAATACAGCGTGCGGTAAGCCTGCGCTGCATCACTGGCATCATGTGCGGACCCACTGGCCCCATCGTCGTCAGTACCCCAAAAGCGTTTACGGCTTAAGCGGATGTACCAATTAGTCAAGTCCTCGATAAAGTCGAGCACCTGTGGCACGACGTTATACAGCCGGTAATGATGCATCTCTTCGTGCAGGCGCTGACACAGAGTATGGAAACGAGAAATGATCCAGCGATCTAATTCACTATCAACCTTCGGGGCGACGCCACTTGCCAGCTCACTGTCTGGTTGCCACTTATCGGCTTCGGCATAGGTCGACAAAAAGCTGTGAGAATTCCAAAGAGGCAGCAGCACAGCTCTGGTGGTGTCACGCACGCCCTGATCCGAGAAGTACAAGTCACCGGCTTTAAGCACTGCCGAATTGAGCATAAACAAGCGGACGCTGTCGGCGCCAAATTTCTCGATCAAGGTTTCAGGCGACGTATAATTCTTAAGCCGCTTCGACATCTTCTTGCCGTCCCCGGCCAAGACCATGCCGTTCACGACGACGTTTTTAAATGCTGGCTCGTTAAACAGAGCCGTCGAAAGCACGCTTAGCGTGTAGAACCAGCCTCGCGTTTGATCTAGACCTTCAGCGATAAAATCAGCCGGAAAACGCTGGGGAAACCGCTCTTTATGTTCAAATGGATAATGGATCTGCGCATAAGGCATCGACCCGGACTCGAACCAGCAATCGAACACCTCGGGGATGCGCTTCATCTCGCCCTGGCAATGACTACAAGCAAACGTCAAACGATCGATATGATGAATGTGCAGGTCGTCTATCTTGGCTCCGGATTTCTCTTCCAACTGGGCAACGCTGCTCATAACTTCACGATGGTTCACATCGTTAGAACATACCCAGATCGGAATAGGGGTGCCCCAAAACCGATTGCGACTGATAGCCCAATCACGGGCATTCTCCAACCACTTGCCCATTCGCCCATCACGCAGATGCTCAGGCACCCAGTTAATGCGCTGGTTATTGGCGATAAGGCGGTCTTTAATTTTCTCGACTGCGACGTACCAAGTTTGAATGGCTTTATAAATGAGAGGCGTATCTGTGCGCTCACAGAATGGATAACTATGGAGCAGCTGTTCATTGCGGAGCAGTTGCCCGCTATCGCGCAGTCGACGAATCAACTCCTTGTCAGCATCTTTAACAAAAACACCTTTGTGCTCCGTGATTTCGCTTTTGAAGCGGCCTTCGTCATCGACCGGATCGACCAGCCCAATGCCGTTCGCCCGGCACACGCGGAAGTCGTCTTCACCGAATGCAGGCGCTTGATGCACCACTCCGGTGCCGTCCTCGGTCGTCACGTATTCGTCGACTAGGATGCGGAAGGCATTTTTGTGATCTTTGAAATAGGCGAACAATGGCTCGTAGGTTCGGCCAGCTAGCTCACTAGCACTGACCTTAGCTATCACCTCGTAAGGCTTAATGGCCGGGTCTTTCGACGCTTTTTTATAGAGCGCAGGTACGCGGGCTTCAGCCAAATAATAGAGCTCGCCACTCTCAAGATCGCGGATTTTCACGTAGTCGATCTTTGGACCGATACACAAAGCCACATTCGAGACAAGCGTCCAAGGTGTGGTGGTCCAGGCGAGTACGTAAGCGTCTTCACCTGACAGTTTGAATTTAATGGTGATCGCCGGATCTTGAACGTCTTTATAGTTCTGGTTGGCTTCGAAATTAGACAATACCGCTGTGATTCTGGGTGAGTAGGGGACCACTTTAAAATCACGATAAACTAGGTCACGGCGATACAGCTCCGAGAGGACCCACCATACGGACTCCATATAGCTCTTGTCCATAGTGCGGTACTGATTCTGCCAATCGACCCAGCGACCCAAGCGCGTGATGGTCCGTTCCCACTCTAGGGTATAAGCCTGCACGGAGGCTCGGCATGCCTCGTTGAACTTATCAACGCCCATTGCCAAAATATCTGCTCGGCCCTTCAGGTGATCACGCTTTTCGATCTCATATTCGACTGGAACCCCGTGACAATCCCAGCCAAACCGACGGTCCACATAGTAACCGCGCATCGTCCAGTATCTCGGCACGGTGTCTTTGATGGTGTTGGCAAGAAGGTGACCATAGTGAGGCAGACCATTGGCAAAGGGTGGGCCGTCGTAAAACGTAAACTCTTTGGCACCTTGACGCTGGCGCATGGATTCAGCAAAAGTATCCCGCTCGCGCCACTCTGCGAGTAGTTCGTTTTCCAATTGCGGAAAATTCACGTCCGATGTGACGGCTTTCATCACTTAAACCTCAGATTGTTTTAGTTAGGGTAGGCTAGCCACCCTGTGAGGGCTAGGATATTAGCCTAAGCATGCTTTTGCCGGCTATTAGCTAATTAACATCGTGAAGTTTTCCTTTAACTCTGTATCGTACGGCCGCCAAGGGTGCCAGCGGGCTGGTACCACTGAACGCCCCAAAAAACACCCCAACCAACTGATTTGGCTATAGAATGCGGATACAAAACCTTCAGAAGACATTCGGTACCAAAGTTCTGTTCGCCGACGCCTCTTATCACTTTCCTGACGGTGAACGAATCGCCCTGGTTGGTGCTAACGGCGCAGGCAAGACCACCCTGCTCAACGTCATCTGCGGACTGGAGCAGCCGGATGCCGGGGGCGTTGTAGTCTCGGGACAGACGACTGTCGGCTACCTACCGCAGTCGCCAAATCCAAATCCAGCGGCCAGCGTCCTAGACGAGTGCCAAGCTGGTGCCACCAAGATAGTCGCACTCCGTGATTCTATGGAACAGGCTCTTGCCCGCATGCAAGTCGAGCATGATCCGAAAGCCCTTGATCAATACGAAAGAGCCGAGACCGCTTTTCGCCTAGAAGGCGGCTACAGCTTGGAGTCCAGGGCTACAGCGATTCTATCTGGCCTTGGGTTTAGCGCCGCAGATTTGAGCAAAGCGCCCACCGAACTTTCCGGCGGCTGGCGTATGCGCTTAGAGCTTGCCCGCTTGTTCCTGCGTCAGCCAGACTTCCTGATTCTCGACGAACCGACGAACCACCTCGATCTACCAAGTCTCGTTTGGGTGGAAGAATACCTTCGTAGCTTTCGCGGCACGCTACTCTTTGTTTCTCATGATCGCTCTCTACTTAATCGCCTGTCGACATTGACACTTCATCTCGCCAACGGTCAGCTACAACCTTACCGTGGTAACTTTGATGCATTTCTCACCGCACGGGAAGAACGCCTAGCCCAGGCTCAAGCTGAACGAGATCAACTTCGTCGCCGCCGTGAGCAGATGGAGCATTTTGTTGAACGCTTCGGCGCCAAGGCCACCAAGGCAGCGCAGGCTCAATCGCGCGTTAAGATGATCGCCCGCATTCGCGACATGGAAGACACCCTTGCCCCGGAAGGCGAAGAGGAGACGGTTTTTATCCCGATTCCTAAGCCGCCGAAAGTACCGCGCATCGTGCTCAAGATCGAGGACGGTGCCATCGGATACTCGAGTCCACTCGCTAGTCACCTTGACCTTGAGATGGAACGAGCTGCCAAAGTTGCCATCATCGGTGCCAACGGAATCGGCAAATCAACCTTGCTGCGCACGATCGCTGGACGCTGCCATCCACTTGGCGGGTCATTTAACCTAAGTCCTGGAGTAGATCTGGCCTATTTCGCCCAGGAACAACGCGAAACCTTAGCCCCCAATGATACCGTGTTGGGAAATCTAGTCCGGATCGGCAACATTAGCGAAAAAGAGGCACGCGCCATGTTGGGCGGCTTCCTTTTCCACGGTGACGCTGCCTTCAAGCGCGTAAGCGTGCTGTCTGGGGGCGAGAAAAGTCGTGTCGGACTTGCCTGCGCGCTATCGCAAAAAGCTGGCCTACTCTTGCTAGACGAGCCAACTAACCACCTCGACATGGCTAGCGTAGAAACACTCGCAGCTAGTTTGGATGATTACGAAGGGACTGTGCTTTTTGTCAGTCATGATCGCAACTTTATCGACGCCATCTGCACCCACGTGTTTGCCATGTTGCCAGATGGCCGCTCGATGCTTTTTCCCGGAAAACTTGCCGATTACGAACGACTCGCTGCCGTCGCCGGCTTTCCGAATGTGCTTAAGCCGCAAGAGACAGAATCAGCTGCAGCCCCCGGCGCGAAAGCTCAGGCACCCAAGACCGTTGGCCGTCATCAGGACGTCAAGGAGCTCAAACGGCAGCGGCAGCGCCTGCAAACTCAACTTGCAAAACTAGATGAAGACAACGCCAATCTCCGCAGAAGCCTGGCGAATTTAGAGAGTCAAATGGCGTTGGTCGATAGTGCTGATTTTAGCAAGACCGCCGATTTGCATAAAACCCACCAACAAACTCAAGAACAGTTGGATACGAGCGAACTAACTTGGCTAGAGGTAGCGGAGGAGATAGAAAACTTCTCCGCTAAGTTGGCGGCTCAGGGCAGGGATTAAAGCCCACACGAAAAATCAGCCCACTTGAAGCAGCCGAACATCAGCAAGGATTGGGAAATGATCCGAGTTGCGAAAAGAGGTGTCGACTCGCACATTGCTAACCTCTAGACCGCGACAAAAAAGCTGATCTAAGGCTTGCGTCACCGGCCTAGGGTCGTTGGGAATAGGAACATATTCGAGACCGATTCGCCGAAGCACTCCGGCAATAGCCTTAAGGTATCCGGGTGTAAAAGTATTAAAGTCACCGGCCAGAATAATCGGTCCGTTGTGTTCTGGTAATCTTGCAAGCAAGTGCTCCATCTCTTCTATTGCTACCGTCTTAAAGCGTACGAGAGTCGCATGGATATTAATCACCATGAGACTCTGGTCAGTGCCAATAAATGGATACTTCTTGATCAACGCTGCTTTAGGCGTTTTGAAGATAGGCTCTGGATACTTGCAGATGATCCGTTGCGGCTCGACGCAGGTCTGAACCCGAGCAACTGTCATAACACCATCTCGAAGTCCGTCCCGTCGCTTATAAGATGCGGCATGCACGGACTCGAAGCCGGCGGCGGCAAACATGGTTTGAGCGTGCTTTGAAAGCAGAGCCTCTTGAGTGATAACAATGTCGGAAGAGTAACAGAGCATGCGGTAATCATGCTCGAACAAGATGCCGCCGGACCCTTTGCAAAGATTCCAAATCGCTATACGAACATTTTGCGTTGGCAATGCCGCAAGTGCAGGCTGTCCAAGTCGCCAAATAGATTCATGGTCGGGAACTCGCTCAATCGACCACACCTGCCGCAAGCTTTCAATCAACGTTCGGTAAGAACGATTCGGTCTTTGTTTAGGTATTGATGTGCGCTTGTTCATAAAACTTGGACACTCGCAAATCGCTGATCAATTGGTAAAACCTTAGGCGACTCTGAGGCGCTAGCCCAGTTAGCCTTATGTGCGGTACCACTTGCCTTAAACTCACCGAAATGGGTCAATATTCTATCGCCAATCGACTCTGCCAAATCGCGATAGGCCGTCAGCTTCCCACCATAGATCGTGATGATAAGGCCCCGGCCGCTGACTCGCTCCCCCAGCACATAGTGTCGCGATGTGTCTGACAAGCCGCGCCCTTCTTCTACCGCCAACCACCTTAGACCGGCGAACACCTGTTTCACATCTCTGCGCCGCAGAGGTTGCAGGAGAAACTGATTACAATTGTCTAAAAGATACTCGATGTCGCGCTCGTCTACGCCAACCAGGTCAGGGTTGGCGGTATAAAGGTCCTCGGTAGTGCCAACCAATGTCGAGCCCAGCCATGGCAACACGAAAAAGATCCGTCCGTCGGCTTTGAGCGACTGCAAAAGAAGACCAGATTTCAGTCCAATATCAGGCAATAATAAGTGCGCCCCTTTATTATTCATGCCGCGATAATTTGGCGGGATGCCGCTCTTTTCAAGGATTAAATTCGCCCATGGGCCCAGGCAGTTAACCACATATAGGGCGCTGATCGCATGCATGCTGCCATCTGGCTTCCTGACAACAACTGTCCATCCGTCCGGGTTAGCCTCTACTTGGACTACCTCGAGATGCTCACTAATTGTGGCGCCTAGTTTATGCGCCGAAGCCGCCACGCGCTGAACCAGAGCCAAATCATCCGTCTGGGCGTCCCAAAAAGAATATACGATCTTGCATCTATCCTGATCGAGCTGCGGGGCTTTAAAAGCAACCTCGTCGGAGCTCACAGCTCTATGCTCGCTTAAGCAATTACGACCAGCTAATTTGTCGTAAATCGACAGACCAAATTTAACCATCCAACGGGGCATACCCGCTTGTTTGATGACCGGAAATAAAAACTCCACTGGCTTTACTAAGTCAGGTGCTAACTCCATGAGCAGGCGCCGTTCACTGAGGCCCTCGGTTACTAGGCCAAAATCACTCATTCTTTGAAGATAACGTAATCCGCCATGAATCAATTTAGTCGACTTAGAACTTGTGCCAGAGCCTATTGTGGATTTTTCCACCAAATGAACATCATTCCATCCTCGACTAACTAGATCATGTAGAACACCGCAGCCATGGATACCGCCGCCCAGCACTAAAACGCGCACGCGGATGGGAGGTTCATCGCTATAAGTCATCAAAAAAGTCCCCGCAATCATCTAAGATTTACTCATGGACGGGAAGACCGAGGACATACTATAATTTTTGCACGTCCCCATCTAAGTATATACTACGCATCGTCGGCGAGGCCGCCTTGAATAAACAATCGAATTCAAAAAAAAAGCCACTGGACCGTGAGAACCGCTATACCTCGCACGCCCTCGTGGAGTTTCGCAAATTCAAGGTTTTGCCAATCGGGATCCACAGCGCCATCCTCCTAGACATCAGCTTAGGCGGCTTTAAGATCGAATTAACCGGCGACAAAAAGGTCCGCACTGGCGAAAATTTTTGGCTGCATATACCGCTAGCACCTCTGGGTATTTATGCGCCGACCCGACTTATGTGCCGCGGCGAGTGTCGGTGGTTCGATGGCGAGCGCTATCGTGTCGGCGGGGTCTTCACTGATCTGAGTAACACCGATCGGATGATCATCGACCAAATCGTTGAGACCATGAGACAGCGCCGCAGCCCAGCCGGCTAGTGTTCCTCAAGCTGCTGTAATAAAAAATTTATTTCTACATTTTAGAAAAAAATGGCTAACACCTTCTCGTTAAATTGAAACTCACGACGGTTTGCGAATAAGCTTTATATTCGCAACCATCTGGCGGTTAGTGCACAATAAGTTTGCGCTTCATCAGGATACCCGGACGAAGTTCGAGCGGACACAATTGAAACGTGTGGGGAGAGCGGCTAATGACGGTGACCAAATATCGACGGAGCCTACCCAAAGGCAACGGTAAACCGGTAATCATTGATGGCGTGCGAACCGCCTTCGTCAAATCCTTTGGCGTATTTGAAGACAGCGACGCTCTGGAACTTTACAGTCGAGTGATCGATGGTTTGATAAGACGATTAGAGCTCGACCCCGAGGAGCTTGATGAGGTTTCCTGTGGAGTCGTGGTACCGCAAACTAAAAATGGCAACGTTGCCCGCGACGCGGTCTTAAATCTTGGACTTCCTGCTCACATACACGGACTAACACTAAATCGAGCCTGCACGAGCAGCCTACAGACAATAAGTGACGCCGCTCGAAACATTTCCTTTGGTAATCCGGCACTGATACTTGCTGGCGGCGTCGAGTGCTTGAGTGATGTCCCAATTGTTTACTCGCGCGAAGCACGGAAATTTCTAGTCACTCTTAATAAAGCTAGAACGACCGCTTCTAAACTCAATCTTCTAAAAAACTTTAGTGCCAAGGCCTGGCTACCTAAGCCGCCCAGTCTTTCCGAGCCGTTGACCGGCTTCACCATGGGTGAGCATGCGGAGATGATGGCGAAAATTAACCGCATCAGCAAACATGACCAAGATCTGTTTGCCGTTGAGTCCCACAAGAAAGCGGCCGCGGCAGTCGAATCAGGCTACTTCGATGCTGAAATCATCCCAACCTGGCCAACGCCTAAATATGCCGTGTGCGTCGATCGTGACAATATGGTGCGCGCAGATACTTCGATCGAGGCCCTTAAAGACCTAAAACCTGCCTTCGATCGCCGCTACGGCACAATCACCGCAGGCAATGCCTCGCCGTTAACTGATGGGGCCGCCGTCACTTTGATTGCCGATGAAGCCCGCGCCAAAAGTCTCGGGCTCAAAGCAAAAGCGCGCATTAAAGACATGGTCTTTGTTGGCGTCAATCCATACGAACAGCTGCTCATAGGACCAGCGATTGCGATACCATTGCTCCTCAAAAAAAATGGCCTCACTTTGAATGATATCGACCTGTTTGAAATACATGAGGCTTTTGCGGCGCAGGTCCTAAGCTGCACGCGTTCAATGGAATCTACGGATTTTATGGAACGTCATTTTGGCACTAAAGCGCTGGGAGCGTTTCCAATGGATCGAGTCAACGTCAACGGCGGCGCACTCGCCATCGGCCATCCATTTGGAGCCACTGGATCACGCTTAGTTACCACGCTGTCTAATGAACTTATTCGTAGTGACAAAAATTTAGGCCTAATTGCTATATGCGCTGCTGGTGGAATGTCCGGCGCGATGTTGATCGAGCGCATTTGACAATTAAAAGGAGTGACTCACCATGGGCGAGTTTTGGCGAATTGAGAGAGAAGTCGGCAACGTCGCAGTACTCACGCTCGACACTAAAGACAAAGACGTAAATGTCTTATCGGAGAAGGTGCTTCGTCAACTAAACGAAATACTCGACTCTTTCGAAGGTGACACCTCTCTTGCTGGCGTCGTGATCACGAGCGCGAAAAAAGACTTCATTGTCGGCGCTGATATTACCGAAATCACTGCCATGAAAACGGCAGAGATCGCTACAAATGGTGCCCGCCAAATGCAGGCCGTGTTACAAAAGATTGCTAATCTCAAAGTACCCACCGTAGCAGCCATCAATGGGCAAGCACTTGGTGGCGGGCTGGAGCTAGCACTGGCATGTACCTGGAGGGTTGTGACCGGCGATGCACGCACCAAATTGGGTCTGCCCGAAATCCAACTAGGGATCATTCCCGGTGGCGGCGGTACACAGCGCTTGCCGCGACTTATTGGCATTCAAGCCGCCCTAGACCTGATCCTGACGGGCAAGCGAGTCGCTGGTAAAAAAGCCGAAAAAATCGGCCTAGCCGACGCCTGCGTGCCAATGCAACTGTTGCGCGAACAAGCCGTCTTATATGCGCACAAACGCCGCAGTGAACACCATCATGGCTTGGCCGACATCAAGCCGGGAAACCTTGCCAGTGATCTGCCGAAATGGGCAACCGAGGGAAACCTGCTTGGGCGAAAGCTGATTTACAAAAAAGCAAAGGAAATGGTGCAGGCTAAAACGCACGGTCATTACCCAGCTTCATTCATGGCTCTCGAGGCCGTTTTTGAGGGATTTGAATTATCCCTAGTGAAAGGCTTGGAGCTAGAGGCCGACTTATTTGGACAGCTTGTTATTACGCGCGAAAGTCACAGCCTAGTCCATCTATTCCATGCCACTACAAGCATCAAAAAGCATCGTTTCAAAGACGCGGGCCGCGAGCGATTCGGGCAGAATAAAGTCGAAAGCATCGGGGTCATCGGTGCTGGTTTTATGGGCGCGGGAATAGCCACCGTCGCGATTGAGCGTGGCATCAGAGTGCGCCTTGCCGACCCGAACAAAGATTCTATCGGCCGTGCCCTTAAACACTCCCGAGACTACTTCCAAAAGAAGCTCGATCGCCGCCGCATCAAATCTTTTGAAGTCGGCCAAAAGTTAGGCCATCTTTCCCCAGGTTTGAGCACGGCTGGACTGAACAAGACTGACATTGTCATTGAAGCCGTGTTTGAAGATCTGCGTCTAAAGCAAAAGCTCCTTAAGCAAGTCGAGGAAAGGGCGGGAGAGGACTTCATCTTCGCAAGCAATACCTCTGCACTGCCGATTGCTCAAATTGCAGCAGAAGCTAAACACCCTGAAAGGGTGATCGGCATGCATTTCTTCTCGCCAGTAGAGAAGATGCCACTACTTGAAGTAGTGATCACAGACGCCACTGCCGACTGGGTAACCGCTAGAACGGTGGAGTTGGGGCAAGAGTTAGGCAAACAGGTGATTATCGTCAAGGATGGTCCGGGCTTCTATACGACCCGGGCACTATCTTTCTTGCTCAACGAGGGGTCTCTGATCCTCGAGGAGGGCACCTCCGTTGAGGCTATCGACAAAGCCATGATCGATTTTGGTTTTCCGGTCGGGCCGATAGCATTAATCGACGAGGTAGGAATCGACGTTGGCATCCATGTGCTCGAAACAATAGCCGGCGCCTTTCCCAGTCGCCTGGTGCCGCCGAAGGGACTCGGCGCAATTGCCGACAGTGGCCGCTTAGGTAGAAAAAATAATAAGGGATTTTATCTCTACGAAAACGGTAAAAAGGGCCGCCCGGACCCGGCCGTCACCGACCTCATACGCACATCGACGACGGGCAAGAAATCTACAGCCGAGGAAATCGTTGAGCGGTGTCTTCTCGTATTTGTAAATGAATCCATTCGTTGCCTAGAAGAAGGCATTTTAGCCAGCGCTTACGATGGTGATGTCGGAGCTGTCTTCGGCCTCGGCTTCCCCCCCTTCTGGGGCGGACCATTCAAATACGCGGATCACGTCGGCGCCGGAGAATTAGTCAGTCGCCTACAAAAGCTAGAAGACCTGTACGGCGCAAGATTCAAACCGGCTGAGCTTTTAGTTAAGTACGCTGCTGCCGGCCAGCGCTTTTTCCCGGATGAGGCGTGAGAGAAAAGATATTGATCATCACCTGGCTTGCCTTCGGCAGCCAGGCGTACTCCATTCCTGTGAAAGGCGGTTCAGCTCTTTCCGCTACACCTAACGAGCCAGGCGAGGGCACCCTACCCGAGGTGCATTTTACTGCCGCCGTAAATGCGGCTGAGGATGACGGCAGACCAAATCTAGTCCGTGGGGAGATGCGAATCAGGAACTGGCGTCCCCGAGATGGCCACTGTCTTTACTTGCCCTACGCAGACCCTGATTATGGCGAAGACCGCGGCACCCATCGACGGTTCGACATGCTCTCGGCAAAGTTCCCCGCAGCTGTTTTTCGCGGCGGCAATCTCCGCGTGACGTTAGCCACGCAAGCCATTACCGCAGCCTTCCCAATTCCCCAGCTGCTTAAGATATCGACTCCCGCCGATTGGTCTGCGGAAAAAGAACTGGTCCTATCCTTCGAAAGCCAAGTTCCGAGGCTGCCGAATTCAGATGATAACAACTGGTTTTACCACGGTTTCATGCCTGAATTACTGGACAACTGCCCGCCGCCCAATTTAGATCAATTCTATTACAGACGACAGATATCAGCACACTACATAGGGGAGCTCAGCCTCCCCAGTGAATGGCAGTACATCGGAACAGGAAAGATAACCGATACAACCAAAGTGTCCGTCGACCAAACAAGTCGAGATATCACTTTTGCACTTGGTAAAAATTATGAACATGTCAAATTCAATGCTGGTGATGTTTCGGTCGACTTTTTTTATTACTCGGCAGATTTCCTTAAACTAGCTGGGACAGTCAGTAAAATCCTACCAATTATGACCAACCTGCTTGGTCCGTATCCCTACCCCAGCCTGACCATCATGGAAACACCTGAGCTCCAGCACCATGGATTACCGGGTGTCATAGCACTCAATACGCCGGCTCAGACGATCTTCAGTAAGGCGCAGGGATCTTACCTCAACTGGCAGCATTGGATGATCACTCTTCAGTTAGCGAGGCAGTGGTATGGAGGTGCCATAAAAGGCCCATCACCTGACGACGACTGGTTGTCGGTCGGGATCGCAGAATTCGTCACCCTCGAGTCGATTAGACGCTACCCGTCAATCTTTAACTTGTTTAGTTCTTCAGAATTATTTAGCGACTGGCTTTCATTTGATTATTTACAAAACACAGAAATATCGGCGTCTTTGTTACGTCAGAACTCTCCGTTCGCGACTCTTACCACAGCTTCATACGACTCCACCCTCCCTTTTGCAGAGCAGAATCCGCTACTGTTCACCAAACACACTTCGGCCCTCAGACAACTTAGGGATTTAGTCGGTGATCAATTATTTTTCCGCTTCCTTCGGTCTTTGACCAAGAATCACTTACATAGATCCTTGTCGCCTAAGCAGTTTCGCTCTGCTTTGACTCAACTACCTTCGCCCTTCTCACCGGTAGCCAGAGACCAGTTGGACCGCAGTCTCACGACCTGGTGGACTAGCGATGGCTGGCCAGATTTTGCGCTGACAGACGTGAACTCGAGAATGCTGCCTAATGGTAATTGGATCTCTGAGCTTACAGCGAAACAGGAGGGGGGAATTGATTACCCTCCATCTTTTGCAATCAAAGACGCAAGCAATCGAACCTATGTTGCCCATGGTGAACCTCATCTCGAGAAAAACGGAGACGCATCATGGGTGGCTAGTATGGTTACACCGCATGAACCCCTGGATGTAGCTCTTGACCCCACACATGAAACATTTGATGCAGATCGGTTCAATAATCGTTTAGGTACTGCCCCTTGGTCATTATTCCCGGGGAATGCAAATACTCTGCAGGATGATGCTTATACATTATTATGGCTGCCTTATGCCTTCCGCCGGCCTGGGGAACCGTTTTCTTTAGGAGTTCAGGCTGCTCTCTTCCGATATATAAGTCATGGAATCATCGGGCGTGCAGAGGTTGCTCCAGGAACAAAACTAGCATCTTTGCGCATTAGCGATTCCATAAAACTCCCTGAAGTCGCTGCCAGATTGGATATTAACCTCAGTCAGAACTATGACCACGATCGCTTGCTGCAAGCTTCTTTAATTCGGTCGCCGTTGATAAAAAACTTTCCCTACCTAAGCATGGACTGGTCACTGCGCAATCGTGAACGGGCGGGACTACCAGAAACCAACCATGGGACGGCCGGAATTGGTGCGAACCTACAGCCAATTGGCTATACACGCCTCTGCAATTATCGTCTGGGGCTCAGTTTTGAAAAAGCCCCGGGAGTGTTGGCTCACGGCTTTAACTACGACCGACGATTTGGCATCGCAAGCACCGAATGCAACATAACTAATCAAAGTAAATTTAGCTTTAGGCTATTCCGCGGTGAGGTTGGCGGAGACGGAAATCTTCCGCAAGTGGCTCTCTTTAAACCAACGAATCTCGGAGAGGCACATTTAAGGCTTTACAGCATAGGTACGTGGGTGCGGTCTATAGCAACGACGAGCTTCGACCTGTACTTACCTTTCTTCCTCCCACTTCCTTATGACTCCCTGATACTCTCGAGACAAATGCGTTGGCGCCTCTACTATGATTTAGGCGTTGCGGGTAGAGAGCACTTTAGCTACAGATCTGCGGGATTTGGCTTCCTCCTACCCTTCGGCGGCGATCTGTCCGGAGCAGGCTCGCTAGCATTAACCAGACTAAGTATATTGGTTATTGCCTTTAATGATGTGGGCGGTGTCAAAGAACGCAAGCCGATGGTTACAATTGATTTAACCGGCGACCTCTAATTAGTCGGTCAATAAATTTTGACAAAACTTTGATCAAAACATGACTGATCAGTCCAAATAAAGCACCGCACAAAAACCCCGCCAGCACATCACCTGGAAAATGGACTCCCAGATATACCCGACTAAATCCAATCAATGTCGTCAGCAGCAAGGCGGTCACAGCCACCCAAGCGTTGGAATTAAGGGCGAGCAACACCGTGACAGCCATGCCGTTTGCAGCATGGTTGGAAGGAAAACCGTGATCCCCACCGCAGAACTCGGGGACCAAATGAATATCCTGAAACTGCCGACAGGGACGATCTCGCGCAAATGCCGGCTTTAGAACTTGATAAGTCATAAAATCCGACAGCCCGATAGTTAGCGCCATCATCAGACACAAAGGCAACAGGGTCCTACGCTTTCGGACGCAGGCGAACAAAACAAAAAACAAACCAACTATCGCCCAAGTGTACCTACTCGAAACGAACATCATCAGGGAATCAAGAAGTGGCGAAGCGAGTTGTTGATTGATAAAACGGAACGTCGCTTCATCAAAAGCGATCAACTCGGAGAGCATGGTGTCGACCTTTTAGTTTTCGGAAACCCATTAGCTTAAGTACTATTTGTAACTTTGGATCACCCGAATCGACTAGAGAAGATTTTAAGTTGACCAGCCAGTCAACCGGTGTTAGGTTCTGCCTACACCACCTAAAAGCAACAGCAGCGCAGATAACATGAAACGGGAAAGCCTTCGGCAGGCGGTTTCGAATTGTGAGAGGCGTGGCTTAAAATGAGTAGTCCTGAGCTGGGACAAAAACCCTCGGATAAAAATCTTGGCTCATCGGCTCATCGGCTCGCTCTATAGGTAGGGAATCCAAATTGAAATCCAGCCGAGGGCGCGTGGCTCGGCCACTGACTTTAACTCTATGGAAGCGAAGCTCCGCACTTTTCGCTCGTGGGCCTGAAGTTTGAGGCAGGGCTGGCGCAGCATAATCCACAGGAGAATGCTCCGCTTTTGCTGTTGCGGATTTCCTTAGTTGATCCGGATCTCGCATGTACCGCGCCGCCTCTCCTTGGTTAAGTCTCTGTATGGCTACACCATCGAAGCGGCGATCGTTTGGCAGTATGTATTGTCTTTCGCCTAGCGGCGGCAGCGAACGGCTAGCGAGCCTCTTCTGCCGAAAACCCGGAAGAGATAAGGCCCCAACAGCGATCATCGATAACAAAAACATGGGAATTATCAAACGGCTCATTGTAGCACTCATCGGCTGATTGAATGATTTCAGTTTCATACGTTTTATCGGCAAGTCTCCCCATCAGCTTAAGCTGAGAGAGACTTCAGCCGACACGCAGGAAGTCAACAAAGGGTTCTTGGAACAAACTGTGTCCATTAGGCAAACTAAGAAATGACCGTACTAATCGTCGAACGCGGTGCTGATTCCGGAAAACGAATAGTTCTGGCGCAATTTCCTATTACTATCGGCAGGGATGCTACGAACTCCGTGGTGCTCGATGACGAGGAAGTATCCCGTTTTCACCTCCGCATTAAGCGACGAGGGCGCTTATTTATCTGCGAGGATCTCGAATCAAGAAACGGGACTTTTATCAACGGTGACCGAGTCTTAAATTCCATTCTTCAAAATAATGACAAGCTGCTGGTTGGCTCTACCGAATTTCAATTCGTGACCTCGGAACCAAACATACAATTGACCAATGAAATATTGCAGTTCGATATGATTCTTTCCGAGGACTTGGGACTCAAAGGGCCGATTGAATTAGGGCGTGGCGACCAACCTAAAAAGTTCGCCCCTCAAAGACTTAATCAACTAGGCGTGATGAACCAGCTCACGACGGATCTCAAGGCCGTCAAAGAAGTCTACGATCTACATGGAAATATTGTAGTAATTCATGATTTTGAAGAAGCCAGCAAGGCTCTACTCAAGTCCCTAGGCAAGCTGGTCCCATCAGCCAATCGGGCTGCATTTTTTATGTGGAGCGCTCCCACACGACAACTTGTTCCAATTGCAAGCCGACACTACAGAAGAAAAAAAGAATCGTTCGTACTCAGTCAGCGCGCGTTCGAGGACGTTCTGGCCCGAAAACAAGGCATCCTTCTGCCGACTGAATTCTCACCTCACGTGACTCAACAAGGTGACACTCGGTTAATTCTTCCGATGGTCTATAACGACGAAACGATTTGTATAGTTCACTTAGAGGCATCGTCCGCCGAATCTAGCCTCTCGCCAAAAGAACTAGATTTGGCCCAAGCATTGATTAGTCGATGCGCGCCTTCTTTTGAGAACATGCTGCTTCGTCGCGAATTGGATGCCTGGATGCTCGGGATGATCGAGACAATGGTCGCGACTATCGAAGCTAAGGACACCTACACACATGGCCATTCGGAAAGGGTAAGCCGTTACTCGATCGCCATTGCGGACGAACTCAAATTAAGTCGAGACCTAAAGAAGCTTCTCCTAATCAGTGCCTTGTGTCACGACATTGGTAAAATTGGCATCCCGGATGCAATTCTCAAGAAAGCCTCCATGCTTAGCTCGGAGGAATATGAGGAAATGAAACTGCATCCCACGATCGGATCTGACATTATTAGTCATATGCCGAACGCACAGAGATTCATCTCTGGCGTCAAACATCACCACGAAAAGTGGGACGGCTCAGGATACCCCGATGGTCTGACGGGGGAGGACATTCCGTTTTTTGGCAGGATTGTGGCGCTGTCCGATGTCTTCGACGCCATGGTTTCCGGACGTGCTTATTCTGGGTTCATGGATCAATCCGATGCTATCAGTCGAATCACAGAAGAACGTGAGCTATTCGACCCCGAAATACTTCGCGCCATGATAAGAGCTCACGAAAATGGTTCGTTAACTTTAAAAACGAGCACTGCAAATCACGCCTCAGATCAAACTCCGACGCCAGCTACGTCTACCTCAACTCTTGAGCCCACTAAACACGTCCCTAACCACTCTAAGACAAAAAAAATACTCAGCTAATTTGTGGCCCGTTGGGCACCTGGTTCCACTGTGAGCGGCGCACCAAAGGCAGCCGGCTGGGTATTCATGCGCTTATAAGTTACAATAGAGAAAACGACTTGGAGCAAAACTATGTGGAGTGAGGTCGCCCGTAGCTTACAGATGGGTAATGGCTATGTGCTGACGATGTTAGCCATAGGATTTATCGCCTGTATTTTGTTTTTTGAACGGTTGATCATGTTACAAGCGGTCTACCACATAAATTTTTCAAAGTTTCTCAATAGTCTTAGGAAGATGGTTCTTTCTGAAGATTTAAACAGAGCCGTCAACCTCTGTAAAAATACGTCTTCTACTTCGCTCCCCAAAATAGCATGCAGAGCTCTCGAAGCTGCCGATAGCGACCCTACTAAAGTACGCGGCACCATTGAGGAAGAAGCACTGGAGTTCTTGCCAAGTATAGAGCGACGCTTGGGGGCCTTGCCGGCACTAACCCTTCTAATTATGTTGGTCGGCATCCTAGGGACCATTGACTCTCTGTGGGTGGCATTTCAATCTGTAGACGTACTGGATACAGCCAAGAAACAGGCGACCATCGCGCAAGGTATTGCTAGCTCGCTTTCCCCAACTGCGCTCGGACTTCTTTTTGGAACAATATTGCTATCCGGATATTATTTGCTCAAAGGTATGGCCATAAACTTAACCGAAAGCATCCACCATGGTGTTGCCGTTCTAATTAATCTTTTAGCCCCTCGTGACGCCATTTCATACGTTCCGATGACAGAGAGTTCCGAGATCTCACATTCACCACAGTCCGAACAACCATCCAATGAAAAGATTGCTGGCGCAGCCCCCGCGGCCGCTCCTGCGGAAGAGAGCTTCGATGATGTATCAATCGAAGATATCAAGGATGAAGAAGAAATCATCTGACGAGCAATGGCTTTTTCGAGCATTGCTAGTCAGTCTTTTCGGACTTTTCAGCATCCTTGCCTTTTGTTTTCGGGTTGTCACTTTGCCCGCAGGCTACGGCATTGTGCCGGTTGAAATTCCTGTTTTGCAGGCCTCTCTTCAAGATCCTGGCTTTCATCAATTCCGCGAAGGGGCTACCGAGTCATTGACTAGCAATACTCCGACCGTAGTCCTAACAACAGATGCATTTTTCTTTGGAGACTTATCCGCTTTTTCAGAAAACTTCTCAGACACGAGCAATAAATTTATCATCCGACATGCCTCCGGCAGCCCTCAACTTAGTTTGCTACTGCAACAGCTCACTAAGTGGGTCACAAATAGATCACATGAATCGAATATTCCTTTAAGTAAGGTTCTTGTTCTCATACCCGCTGGTGAAATCCCCGTCCCCATACTGACAGAAGTAATCGCTGGACTCAGGTCTTCTCCCCACTTCAAACGAGTCGTTCTAAGTAGCGGGCTAAACTAATGTCTTCTCCAATTTTAGACAAAAATCATTGGAGCTCCCGATTTGCTGTCGCCCAGAATCGGCTCCGTGAACCGCTTTGGTGGTTTCCCTATCCATTTCTGCTAACCTTTGGCCTGGTCCTTTTACTGATGGCCCATGTTCTGTTCACGACTAATCCGCGCATGGGCAATCCGGCAGACGTCGTAACTTTTCCCTCAATGCCTCAACGCGATAGCGCAATCTGGCTAAGCGTGACCCCCATCGGCAATGATGTCGTTGTCACTACAAATGACCGGAAGGTTTTCCGCTGGCCGCAGAAAATTAGATCTGAGCATGATATTCGCGAGTTGGTCTTCTACCTAAGGGAGCGCGTTCATCAAGAAATTCAATCGGCAGCTTTGCTGCAAAGAATTTATAACATCCAAACGACAGCGGTGATTGCTGCGGATCAGAGATTAAAATATCTACATTTGCGTCCAATTATTCACGCCTTGGCCCAGGCTGGCATTAGCAATTATGGTTTTGAAACGTTAAATCCGGTCCTCACCAACTCGACGCAGACACTTCATCGTGGAGGTGTCTCGCAGGAATGAAGAAAGCAGCCAACAGCAAGAAAAAGACTGGTAGTGCACTCGGAATGAAGAGTAAAGGCGCATTCCTTTACGTCGAAGTTTTGCAAAACGGCAGCACCCTGGCCTCGATGACTCGGGGGCTGAAGCGCCGTGGTCGACTGTCACTTACCAGCACCGGTTCTGGGCCACTTGTATTACCCCACTACCCCTTTAATGACGGCCGCTTGGACTTTCTTCACGTCACGTCCAGCGGGATCATGATCGATTTAAATCATGAGTGGAGTGGTTTTTGTAGCCTCAAAGGGCAACTGCGTGCGATTGACAAAGGCGGGCGCAACCAATCCTCAATCGAATTAAAAAATGGCGACTATGCCAGTATGACTAACGGGGATCTTCGTATTATGGTCAGGATTGGTCCTGCCCAGCGCACTCCCAAGGCTGCAAGCCTGCGTGTTGCGTCCGCATATAGGTCCTCAATATTTAGACTCATTATGCCAAGCATTCTTGAGTGGCAAATCACCTCGATCGCCGCTCTTATGGCCTTAGTTGTATTCGGAAGTGCCTGTATAGGACTATTAAACCGACCCGTGTCTCGCCCAACTGCCATGGGAGAGATTGCCGACGACTATATTTTAAACTTCGTCTCTCCGGCCCATTTGATTCATGCGCCCGAGGCCCTCCAAAAACAGCTAAATCGGCCGCTTTTGTTACAACAAGTAATGGCGTTTTATACGAATGTTACAGCATCTATGATGGGTTGGCCTCTGCAAAACGAACGCCTCCTGCCGCCTACAACGGTGGAAACCTACCGAGTCCTTCGGGAGAATTCTCGCCGTGTCGCTACCGCAAAACGGCAGAGGCAGCAAGAGATTGACCAACTGCAAATGATGAAAAACGGCGTCGGACTAATCACCATACCGAGTGTAGTCGGCGAGAGTTTGCCCGGAAGCATGCTACGAGTTGCTGACAAGATTTCCATTTTGCATAAAAGCTTTGATGAAAATCTCGCGGCAAAGCGTCGGATTCAAAAGGTGTTCCCGCATGATCCCGAGTACGCCTGGGAAGACTACAAAAACGTTAATGAAGTCGACCCGCTGTCCGCTGCAACGGGCAAGATAAAGCCTTTTAACATCCTTAGTGAAGAGGAACTGGTTTACGAAGAGAGCCGGGCTCTGGCCAAACGCGCCGAAAAAAAACAGTCAAAAGTCGTGAGTCTTATGGGAGAAAAAGACTTTATTACACCGGCGTCTTCAAAGCCAATCGCGATTCCAGATGGCGTTCGCTTTGCGTCTTTCGCCAACCAAGTCGACTTCATGATTGCCGACGAAAAACTTTATCAGCTTCAAGCAGCGGAATTTGGTCAAGTCAAGGCTGAGACCAAACCAGAGAGCAAGGCGGTGATACAGGAGCCACTAGTCGGTGAGATTGAACCAGCGCTCATCGAAAACTATATTAAAAAGAACCAATTTGAACTTCAACTCTGTTATGAACTCGCCCTTCGTCGCAATGAACAAGCCGCTGGAACCATGGAATGGCGTTGGCGAATTGATTCTAGGGGGACTATTTCGGGCCTGGCGCTCATCAACACTAGTATCAAAGACCCGCGTATGACAGATTGCATCCGGCGGAAAATTGCCGCCTGGCGCTTCCCGAGGCCGCGTCGGGGCAGCATCGAAGTGAGTTACCCTTTTGAATTTGCTCCAACCAAAGGATAAAAAGCCTTTGATCTCAGATCAGCAGTACTTTGCCCCTTACCATGACCCCGACTCAGTACGCATCATCCCATTAGGGGGGTGCGGCGAGTTTGGAATGAATCTCACCGCATTTCTCGTCCGCGGGAAGCTTTTTGTAATCGACGCCGGCGTTCGATTTCCCGAGCCTTTCCGACTTGGAATTGATGCCATGTTGCCGAACGTGGACCCATGGTTCCAAGCGGCGGGGGGCGTCCATGCCTATCTATTGACCCATGGCCATGAGGACCATCTTGGTGCGATGCCGCATTTGCTACAAAAGTGGCCGGCGCCAGTCTACGGCACAGGTTGGACTATAGAGCTACTACGTTCAAAGTTCTCCAGAATGGGTAAAGATGCCAACGCCTACAAGCTTCACGTCGTCGAGGCAGGCGATCACGTAGTCACAGCTGGCTTTGACGCTGAATATGTGCACGTCAATCATTCCATTCCAATGACCTGCTCACTGTTCCTACGTTTGCCTGGTTTAAATATTTTTCATACCGGTGACTTTAAATTCGAACAACACCCAATACTCGAAAATCCGACAGATTTTGAGAAATTAGCCGCCATTGGCAACGAGGGCGTCGACCTCCTCCTAACGGACAGTACAAACGCAGATAAAGATGGATTTTGCCCTGGCGAGGACACTGTCTTTGAGCCCCTTAAAGACGTGGTGAACGCCTGTGAAAAGGCCGCCATTATTACAACATTCTCTAGTAACTTAGGGCGCTTAAAAACAATCGTGGATGTCTGCCAAGCTACCGGACGCAAACTATACATAACAGGAGGTGGCCTAGAGGGTACGCTAGCGATAGCGAAAAACTTAGGCCTGTATCACTTGCCTGAAAATTTGCGTGTGGCTGACAATCAACTGGGGAGTATTCCGCGGGAAAGACTCCTGGTTTTAACCACTGGCTGTCAGGGCGAAAGACGCTCTGGGTTGGCTCGAATCGCAAGTGGCGAACACAGGCACTTCAGAATTGGCGATGGCGACACCGTAATCTGGTCATCGCGCCTGATACCAGGTAACGAGAGAGCCGTAATTAGCCTCTCTAATAATTTACTGCGAGCTGGTGCTCGGGTGATCACTGCGCGGGAAGCGCCGGGCATCCATGTTAGTGGACATGCGTACGGCGGTGACATCGACCGCTTGGTCGGACTCCTTAAGCCACGTCATTACTTGCCCGTGCACGGAGCGTTCAGTCAGCTCCACGCTAACTCTAAAAGACCGGGACGACTGGGCATTTCAACGCAGTGTCAATTGATTGAATCTGGAGACGTACTGGACGCTAACCGGCTTGGTGTCGATTTAGTCGGCCACATAGACGTGGAACTTGCATTTGTCGACGGAGACTCTCGGACGATTCTGGCTTATGAAGACCTGCGGGAACGACTGAGGATAGGTGAATTGGGTGCGGCACTAGTAGACGGCGTATTTGATTTTAAGCGAGAAACTTGGCTCGTACGTCCAAACATAGAGTTCACCGGCTTGGCCTTTCCGATTTCCATCAATGAAGCTAAATGGCGTGCTGATAAAGCCGCGAAGGTGGCAAATATCGCAGCTCAGGGTCTATTACAAAAAGGGCAAAATTCGGAAGTTATCAATGAGGAAATCCGCAAGTTTGTCCGCCGCGAGCTGCAGTTAGTCTTGAAGAAGAAGCCCGTAGTAACCGTCAAGCTCCATGTTGTTTAAAGCGAGTACTTGTGGATCCAGTCATCATTGCAGCAGCAAAATTTGAGCTCGACCCCTTAACCAATGCGCTGCAGGAAAAGGGAATGAATCCGACAACTAAGTTGATCGGAATAGGCTCACTTAATGCGGCCAAACGAGCCAGACAGGTCGCTGAAGCGTGCCGCGGTCGCAATGTAATCTTTGTGGGTACATGCGGAATATTTGGGTCATTCAATCGTGTCCATCTGATAAGGGCGCAAGAGGTTCACTGGTTACCAACGTGTGAGCGTTTAGGCCTCTCCTACACTGTGAGAGACTCAGCGCCACCAATCGTGCTGCCTCCTGCCCCTGCCTATTGCCAGTCACTTCCAGAGAAAAAGGTCATTTGCTCTCCGGGCATTAGCCTCGTGAGTAAACTACCAGATCATTTATCAGCCGATCCCTGTGTCGAGAATCTTGAGCTATACTCATGTATTGGTGAAATAGCGGCGCAAGCCGCTAGCTTAGCTGTGGTGTTAGCTGTCACCAACAGTGTCGGGCCTGACTCTCACTCGCAGTGGCGTCAACACTTCGCAGGGGCCGCTGGAGCGACTGCCGAGTTCTTATGTGCAAGATTAGCAAAATCCCAATAAGTAACTCTTCTCTCGTAATATAAACCTTGCTCCGCCAACGACTGGTCGAGTCTTTACAACCGTGCTAAAATTTTAAGAGTACCCCCTAAAAAATACTCCCGCTTCTCTCGAGAATAACTTTCCCGCAATTCTAGGAAGGATTATTTGCACGCCGACGCTGAAATCGCTGCGAGCGCTACTGGTGCAACCCATGTTGGATTAGTGCGTTCGTGCAATCAGGACTCGTTCCTCGTGGACGACGAGCTTCACCTTTATGTTGTGGCGGATGGGATGGGTGGCCATGCCGGCGGTGAAATCGCCAGCAACCTCTGCATTACGTCTATCTCCCAATACCTTCTGGATCAAAAGGATCTCATTACTAGCTCACAGGAGCGTCAGCACCCTGATGCAAGAATCAGCAATCTGATGGCCGACGCAGTAAATCATGCCTCCACCAAAATATATGAGCGCGCCCTTGAAGAGCCCACCCTGAGAGGGATGGGAACCACCGCCACTGCTGCGATCGTTGTAGATAAGTTCGCCTACATAGCACATGTCGGTGACAGTCGATGCTACCTGCTAAGGCGCGGCTTCATCTATCAAGTAACAAACGATCACTCCTTAGTTAGCGAGCAAGTGCGGGCTGGTATCCTCACCAAAGAAGAGGCAGATCTTCATCACCTTCGGAACGTCATTACTAGAAGCGTTGGATATCAAGAGGAAGAAGACGTCGACACGACCAGCTTGGCCCTGGAAAATGGCGACATGATCCTAATGTGCAGCGATGGTTTGCACGGAAAAGTGAGCGACAAAGAAATGTCCCTCATGCTTCGTGACAACGACCTTGATGCCGCACCTAAATTAATCAATCTCGCCAATGAACGTGGTGGAGAAGACAACATAACCGTAGTCATCCTGAAAGTTAATTTCCGCTTACCGCACCCGCCTGCCCCCACTTGAATCCGGCAAAATTTCTTTCCGCGCCAGTCAAGCAGGGCTCCCGCCTTCGGACGGACTCTCGATGAAACGAATCACTATCATGATCATCCCTGACGGCTGTCGCGCGACGCGTCATCTGCGCATTCCCGAAGCGCTGGTCAAGATCACCTTCGGTCTGAGCTTGGTGGCCCTGTGCGCTGCTGGCTTCGTCTTTTTTGATTATCTGGAACTTCGCTATTTTCGAAATAATTTTAGGCTGGTGGCGAGCGAAAACGAAGACCTAAAGGGCGAAGCTCGCCTACTTATGCAGAACCTGGAAGAGGTCAAGGGAGCTCTACGTCGAGTCCAGGACTACACCGGTAAGTTGGGTGAATTGACTGCACTGAAAGTACAAAAATTCACAAAAAAAACAGGCATTGGGCCGCTTACGGCTGAAGAGTTTAGTGTGGCCCAGCAGTCGACCGCGGTTGTTGCAACCAAGGACTCGAGCGCATACGTTCCGGTCGGACTGAATGTA
>Ga0315284_10001434_pt1 | contig 33985 bp, 31 predicted proteins | sample YL17G09_16_MG_FD_203696 | JGI IMG/M metagenome (GOLD analysis project Ga0315284, IMG submission 203696) | Sediment microbial communities from Yellowstone Lake, YNP, Wyoming, USA - YL17G09_16 | ecosystem: Environmental > Aquatic > Freshwater > Lake > Sediment | place: USA: Wyoming | collected... | reverse complement strand
ACCCCGGCGACGAGCAGGGCCTCCATGGGTCAGCGGCGCGGCCCCGCCGACCCGTCGTCGCCGTGCGCCGACCGGAAGGCCTCCGCGGACCCGGACGCGATGATCGTCTCGCCGGCCGCGAGGCGGCGCTCGTCGGCGGGGTTCGCCGCGTAGCGGCCGTCGTCGGCGAGGATGGCGAGCACGAACAGGCCTCGCACCCGGAGCCCGGCGACCGTCTCCCCGTCCAGTCCGCCGCCCGGCGTCACGTGGAGCTCCTCCAGGCTGAACGAGAGCTCCCCGTGGGAGAGTGCGGCGTCGAGGAAGTCGACGACCCGCGGCCGGATCGCCAGCTCGGCGAGGCGCCGGCCCGCCATCGTGTAGGGCGAGACGATGCGGTCGGCACCCGCGAGCGCGAGCTTCTCCTCGGCGGAGGGCGTGCCCGCCCGGCCGACCACCAGGAGCGAGCGGTTGAGGGCCCGGGCCGAGAGGATCACGTAGACGTTCTGGGCGTCGGAGTCGATGGTCGAGATCAGGCCGCGCGCCCGTTCGATCCCGGCCGCCCGGAGCGTGATGTCGTCCGTCGCGTCGCCCTCGACCACGAGGTGGCCGTCGGCGCGCGCCCGCTCCAGCGAGGTGGGGTTCACGTCGATGACCACGAACGGGGTTCCCTCGTGAACCAGCTCGCGGGCCACGGTGGAGCCCACCCGCCCGTAGCCGCACAGGACATAGTGGCCGCTCAGCGCCCCGACCGCCTTTGCCATCCGTCGCGTCCGGCTCCTTCCGCTCGTGGCCTCGATGATGAGGTACTCCGTGACGAGGCCCACTGTCCCGAAGATGAGGACCACGCCCGTCACCGAGATGATCATCGTCCAGATGCGCCCCGTTGCGTCAAGTTCGCGAACTTCCTTGAACCCGACGGTGGTGACGCTGATCACCGTCATGTAGAGGGCGTCGAGGAGGCTCCAGCCCTCGAGGACCATGTAGCCGGCCGTGCCGACCGCCACGGCGGCCGCGACGATCGCGACCCACGTCCGGAGGCCCGGGGCGACGAGGAGCGCCAGGACTGCGTCCCTTGCGCCCGCCTCGCCGCCCGGCTTCGCCACGCCCGCTCCTTGACCCCGGCACCCCGGCCTGCCCCGTTCCGCGGGGCCGCCGCTAGCGTAGCGCGGTCAGCCTGCGCCGGGCGCCTCATCATCCGGGCTCCCGGAATCGACCGCCCGGTCCAGGAGGAGGATGACGATGCCGAAGATCAGGAACGCGCCCAGGAACGCGTAGAGCTGCCCGCTCCCCGAGAGGAGGAGCGAGAGGGCCCCGAGACCGGCGCAGATCGCGTAGATGAGCAGGACGGTCTGCGTGTGCGTCAGGCCCAGGTCCAGGAGGCGATGGTGGATGTGGCCGCGGTCCGCCGAGAAGGGCGACCGCCCGCGCGAGAGCCGCCGCACGATGATGTAGAACGTGTCGATGATCGGCACGCCCAGGACGAGGAGTGCGACCGCCACCTTGGCGCTGCCCAGGATCGAGAGGAGCGCCAGCGTGTAGCCCAGGAACATGACGCCGCTCGTGCCGATGAAGATCGACGCGGGGTGGAAGTTCCAGCGGAGGAACCCCAGGAGTGCCCCTGCCAGGGTGACGCAGAGCAGCGCCACGACCGGCTCCGTGGCCGGCCCCGTCACGCTGATGATCCCGAGGGTGACCACCGCGATGAGGGCCACCCCCGACGAGAGGCCGTCGAGCCCGTCGATGAAGTTGATGCTGTTGATCATCCCGCCGGTCCAGACGACCACGAAGATGGCGCCGAAGACGCCCTCGAGCCGGATGGCGCCCGGGCCGAACGGGTTGGCGATGGCCCCGACCGTGATCCCCAACCCCACCGGGACCAGGGCGACGAGGACCTGGCCGCCGAACTGCCACCGGGCGCGGAGGTCGAAGCGATCGTCGACGAGGCCCACGAAGACGGCGGCGGCGCCCCCCAGCAGGAGGGCGGCGATCTCCGGCCGGGTCAGCGCGTCGAGCGGGCCCCAGAGGCCCACGGTCGCGTCGGCCGCAAAGAGCGCGGCCACCACGACCAGGAAGGCGATGGCCACCGCCACGCCCCCGCCCCGGGGCACGGGCGTCGTGTTGACGCGCCGCTCGTCCGGATGGTCGATGGCGTCCACGTGCTGCGCCAGGCGGCGCACGGCGGGCGTCAGGACGAAGGCGAGGGCGGCGGCCGCGAGGAACGCGGCAGCGGCGGGAACGAGGAAGGCCGGGCCGGTCACCGGGTCGTCCCCGGGCGGCCGTCCGTCACGCCTCCGGCAGGCCCGGGACCGGGAAGCGGGCGCAGATGTCGCGCACCTCGGCCCTGATCCGGGCGTGCTCGGCCGGCTTGTCGCGCGTCAGGAGCGCCTCGACGAGGAGGTGGCCGACCTCCCGCATCTCGCCGGGCCCGAAGCCGCGGGTCGTCGTCGCCGGCGTCCCGACCCGGATCCCCGACGTGACGTTCGGGGGCGCGGGATCGAAGGGAATCGTGTTCTTGTTCACGGTGATCCCGACGTCGTCGAGGAGGCGCTCGGCGTCGCGACCGCTCGTCCCGAACGGCCGGACGTCGATCGAGAAGACGTGGTTGTCCGTGCCCCCGGCGATGATCCGCCCGCCCCGCTCCGCCACCTCGGCGGCGAGCGTCCGCGCGTTCTCCACCGTTCGCCGCTGGTCGTCGCGGAACTCGTCGGTGGCCGCGAGCCGGAGGGCGACCGCCTTGGCGGCGATCACGTGCATGAGCGGGCCGCCCTGGATCCCCGGGAAGACGGCCCGATCGACCGCCGTGGCCAGCTCGGGCGAGGCGAAGATGAGCCCTCCGCGCGGCCCGCGCAGGGTCTTGTGGGTCGTCGTCGTGACGAGGTCGGCGTGGGGGAACGGCGACGGGTGGACCCCGGCCGCGACCAGCCCCGCGATGTGGGCCATGTCCACGAGGAGAAGGGCGCCCACGCCGTGGGCGATCGCGGCGAGACGCTCGAAGTCGAGGATTCGCGAGTACATGCTGGCGCCGGCGATCAGGAGCTTCGGGCGAACCTCCTCCGCCTGGAGCTGCAGGACGTCGTAGTCGATCCGCTCCGTCGACGGATCGACGCCGTAGTGGTGGGCCTCGAACCACTTCCCGCTCATGCTCACGGGGTGCCCATGGGTCAGGTGGCCGCCGTGGTCCAGGCGCAAACCCAGGATGCGGTCGCCGGGCGCCAGCACCGCGAAGAAGGCGGCCTGGTTCGCCTGGGCCCCGGAGTGCGGCTGCACGTTCACGTGGGCGGCACCCGGGAAGAGCGCGAGAGCCCGCTTCTGGGCGAGCCGCTCGACGACGTCGACCCACTCGCAGCCGCCGTAGTAGCGGCGCCCCGGCAGGCCCTCGGCGTACTTGTTCGTGAGCCAGGAGCCCTGCGCCTCCATGACCGCGGCGAAGGTGTAGTTCTCGCTCGCGATCAGCTCGATCTTCCAGCGCTGGCGGTCGGCCTCGCCGCGCATGGCGGCCCAGGTCTCCGGGTCGACCTCGGCGATCGACGCCCAGGCGGAGTGCAGCGCGCCGGACATGCTGACTTGCGACTCCTTCGGCCCACCGGCTCGCTCCCGTCCGGCCGTGCCCATTCTGGCCCATGCGGCCGCGCGGCGTCCCGCGGCGGACGGCGCTCGACGACCCGCCCCCGGCGTGGCGCAGCGCGTCAGGCCGGCCGCCCGCCGAGCACCAGGTCCTCGAGAACCTGCGCCGCCCCCTCCTCGGCCAGCGGCGGCCCCACCATGCGGGCGGCGGCGCGGACTGCCGCGGGCGCGCCGCCCATCGCGACGCCCATCCCCACCTCCGCGATCATCTCGACGTCGTTGCGCTGGTCGCCGATCGCGAGCGCGTCGCGCAGGTCCACCCCCAGCCGCCGGGCCAGGAAGCGGACGGCGCGACCCTTGTTCACGCCCGGCGCCAGGAACTCGAGGAACATCGGGTGGCTGACCGTCGCGTCGGCGCGACCGGCAAAGTCGGCCCGGGCGCGCTCCAGGGCCTGGTCGGCGAGCGGCGGCGGGCCCACCGCGATGATCTTCGTGACCGGCCCGCGGATCCACGCCTCGAGGTCGGGCACGAGAACGACCCGCCCGAAGTTCCACCGCGAGTAGTCCTGGGCGCCCTCGTCGGCGGCCGGGATCACCATCTTCTCGAGGTGATTCACGTGCGGCTTCAGGCCCGCCGCGCGGCACCAGGCCATCGCGTCCCGGGCCACGTCGGCCGGCAGCGGGCGGTGCAGGAGAAGGCGGCCCAGGCGCGCGCTCCCAGGCGCGGGCATCTCCCGCACGAGCGCGCCCTGGAGGCCGACGAGCGGGGCCCGCAGCCCCAGCTCCCGGGCGTAGGGGAGGGCGGAGCTCGTCATGCGGCCGGTGACGAGGGCCACGTGGACGCCGCGCGCGACGACCGCCCGGATCGTGGCCACGGTCCGCGGCGGGAGCCGCAGATCGTCCCCGATCAGCGTTCCGTCGAGATCGAGGGCGACGAGGCGGATCCGGCGGCCGCTCACCCCGCTGGAGCCGGGAGGGCGACCGGGTCGAGCGGGGCGCCGAGCACGGCGACGCGCGGCCGGCCCGCGAGGTCCGGCTCGACGCGTACCTCCCAGCCGGGCAGTCGCTCCGCGACGGCAGCGCGGATCGCCGGGCCCTGGTCGTCGCCGATCTCGAGGAGCGCGACACCGGCCCCCGCCACCCGCTCCGGCAGCACCGCGAGCAGGCGTCGGATCACGCCGAGCCCGTCCGGGCCCCCGTCGAGTGCCGCCTGCGGCTCGAAGGAGGCGGCGACCGGGAGCTCGGGCACGACGGAGGACGGGATGTAGGGCAGGTTGGCGCAGACGACGTCGAAACGGGCGGGCACCACGAGGAGGCCCGCGGGCCGACCGGCGGGCGGCAGCAGGTCGGCCGTCGCGACGGCCACCCGGTCCCCCACCCCCTGCGCAACCGCGTTCTCGCGGGCGAGGTCCGCCGCCTCGTCGGACGCGTCGGAGGCGACAATCTCCACCTCTCCGAGCATCCCGCGGCGGCGGAGCACCACGGCCAGGGCCACGGCGATCGCGCCGCTCCCGGTTCCGACGTCGGCCACGGCGAGGGGCGGGGTGCCCGGCGGCCGGGGCGCGCGCGCGAGGCGGTCGCCGATCGCGCCGAGGGCCAGGCCCACGAGCACCTCGGTCTCGGGGCGCGGGATCAGGGCGCGGCCGTCGACAGCGAAGGCCACGCCGTGGAACTCCTTGATGCCGCGGATGTAGGCCACCGGCTCGCCGGCCGCGCGGCGGGCGAGGTGGTCGAGGAGACGCGCTGCCGCCTCCGGGCCGACGGCCGCCTCGGGGTGCGCGAGGACGGTCGTCCGCTCGACGCCGAGCGCGTGGGCCAGGAGCAGCTCGGCGTCCAGGCGGGCGCTCTCCGAGCCGCTCGCGCGCAGGCGGTCGACAGCGGCCGTGAGATGCTCGCCGATCGTCGCCATCGCGGGGTCCCGCGGGCCCGGGCGCCTGCCCGCGCCTACGCGGGGCCGTCCTCCTCGGTCAGGCTCCGCAGCTTCTCGGCCTGGTCGGTCTCGGCCAGGGCATCGATGAGCCGGTCGAGATTCCCGTCGAGCACGCCGGGGAGGTTGGAGAGGTCCATCCCGATCCGGTGGTCCGTCACCCGGTCCTGGGGGAAGTTGTAGGTCCGGATCTTGTCCGCCCGGTCGCCGGATCCGAGGAGCGAGCGGCGCACCGCGGAGTCCGCGTCGCGCTGCCTCAAGCGCTCGGCGTCGAGCAGGCGAGCCCGCAGGATCGCCATCGCCTTCGCCTTGTTCTTGTGCTGGCTCCGCTCGTCCTGGATCTCAACGACGAGACCGCTGGGGAGGTGCGTGATGCGGACCGCGGAATCCGTCGTGTTGACGCCCTGTCCGCCGGGGCCGGACGCCCGCTTCACCTCGATCCGGAGGTCCTTCTCCTCGTCGATGGAGAGGTCGGTCTCCTCCGCCTCCGGCAGGGCGACGATCGTGGCCGTCGAGGTATGGATCCGGCCCGACGACTCCGTGGCCGGGATGCGCTGGACGCGGTGGGTCCCGCTTTCGTACTTGAGGCGGCTGTAGGCGCCGTCACCCGAGATCTCGACGACCGCCTCTTTGACCCCGCCGATGCCGGTCTCGTTGAGGGCCATGACCTCGGCCCGGAACCGGTGGCGCTCGGCCCAGCGGAGGTACATCCGGAGGAGGTCGCCCGCGAAGAGGGCCGCCTCCTCGCCGCCCGTCCCGGCACGGACCTCGAGGATGACGTTCTTGTGGTCGCTCGGGTCCCGCGGCAGGAGGAGAACCTTGAGCTCGTCGAGGGACGCCGCCTCGGCGGCCTCCAGGCGCCCGGCCTCTTCGTGGGCCATCGCCCGGAGCTCCTCGTCGCCCTCCCCGTCGCGCATCTCGCGCGCCCCGGCCAGCTCGGTGCGGATCACATCCAGGCGGCGGAACGTCTCGACGACCGGCTCCAGGCGGGCCATCTCCTTCCCCAGGCGGCGGAGCGCGCCGGGGTCGGCCATGCTCTCGGGCCGGGCCAGCTCCGCCTGCAGCGTCTCGTACTGGGCGACGACGGCGCGCAGCTTCTGGTCGAGCGAGTCCACGGTCAGGCCTCGGCGGCGGGCGCCGGCGGTGCTCCCGCGAGGACGAGCGGCGACCGGGCGATGGTGCCGCTCCCCTCCGGGATCGTCTCGCCGTCGGCCGTCATCGCCTGCTCCATGCTCACGATCGCGACCTCGATCATGTCGTCGGTCGGCTGCTTCGTGGTGATCTTCTGGACCCAGATGCCCGGCGCGAAGAGGACGCGGACGAGCGCGCTGCCGCGGTGACGGGCGCCGAAGCGGAGGAGCTCGTAGCTGACCGCCGCGATGACGGGGATCAGGATGAGCCGGCTGGCGATCATCAGCAGGATCTCCTGGCGGCCCACGATCGAGAAGGTGATGATCGAGACGAGGATGACCACGACGAGGAACTCCGTGCCGCAGCGCGGGTGGGCGGTCGGGTACTTCCGGACCGCGTCGACCGTGAGAGGGTCGCCGGCCTCCAGGGCGTGGATGGTCATGTGCTCGGCGCCGTGGTACTGGAAGGTCCGCCGCACGTCGGAGGTCCGCCCGATCACGATCAGGTAGGCGAGGAAGATCGCCACCTGGACGACGCCCTCCACGGCTCGCTCCACGATCCCCGGCTGGCCTCCGGCGACGAAGCGGGCGATGAGCAGGGGCAGGAAGAAGAAGAGCCCGAGGCCGACGACGAGCGTCAGGCCGAGCATGAGGGCGATCGAGCCCTTGCCGAGGTCTGCGGCGTCGGCGGGGCGCCCGTCGGACGTCGTGGCCGGCGGGAGCTCCTCGGCGGCGGCCACCCCGGCCGAGCGGACGAGCCAGCGCGTCCCGATCACGAGCGTCTCGTACAGGACGACGAGGCCGCGCAGCAGCGGCAGCTTCGCCCAGCGGGTGCCGCGAAAGCCCCTGCCCAGCCGCTCGTAAGACCAGACGATCCGGCCGTCGGGATGGCGCAGGGCAACGGCGATCGCGTCGCGGCCGCGCATGAGCACGCCCTCGATCAGGGCCTGGCCACCGTACGAGAAGCGAGCCATCCGGGGTCTACCGGCCGGGAATCGGGACGGCGGGCCGGGCGGCCCGCCGTTCGATCGCGAGGGTCGCGGGCGTCGGACGATCCGTGGTCAGCGGCCGGTCTCGGCGCGGTCCAGGCGGCGCTGGAAGCGCTCCACCTGGCCGGCCGTGTCCATGATCATCTGCTTCCCCGTGAAGAACGGGTGGCAGCTGCTGCAGACGTCGACGCGGAGCGACTCGCGGGTGGAGCCCACCTCGAACTCCGTCCCGCACGTGCCGCAGTGGACGGTGGCCTTGTGGTACTTGGGGTGAATGCCCTGCTTCATCGGAACCTCGGATCGGCGCGTCAGGCGGCGGCGGTCTCGGCGGCGACCGGCGCCTCGGCGACCGCGGCGGCCTCCGTGACGACCGGCTCCACGCGGACGCGCTTCTTGCTGCGGGTCTGGTGCTCGAAGCGGACCCGCCCGGTGACCGTTGCGAAGACGGTGTAGTCGCGGCCGAGGCCGGCGCCGGTCCCGGCGGCGAACGTCATCCCCCGCTGGCGGACGATGATCGAGCCAGCGGGAACGAGCTGCCCGTCGCCGACCTTCACGCCCAGGCGCTGACCGGCCGAGTCGCGGCCGTTCTTGGAGCTGGAGCCTGCCTTCTTGTGGGCCATCGGTCAGTCTTCCTTCTTGGCGGCGCGGGACCGCTTCGGTTTCGCCGTCGCGTCCGCCTCGTCGGCCTTCGGTGCGGTGGCCTTCGGGGCCGTGGCCTTGGCGGCGCGCGGGCGGGCGTTCTTCGGCTCCTCCGCCCCGGCCGGAGCGGCCGCGGCGACCTTCGCGGCGAGGGTGGCGGCAAGCGCAGCGTCGGCGGCCGCCTGCGTCGCGGCGACCTCCTCGAGGCGCTGGCGCTCGGTCTTCTTCGCCTCGGCGGCCTTCTGGGCCTCCGCGGCGGCGCTCCTGCCGTTGAGGACCAGGTCGGTGATCCGGAGGACCGTCTGCTCCTGGCGATGGCCCTTCTTCACCCGGCGGCGCGCCTTGGGCTTGTACTTGAACGAGATGACCTTGTCGGCGCGGTCGTTGCGCAGGACGGTCGCGCTGACCGTCGCGCCGTCGACGACCGGGCGGCCGATCGCCGCCTCGTCGCCGTCCGCCACGAGGAGGACGCGCTCCAGCGTGATCTCCTGGCCCGGCTCGACCTCGAGGAGCTCGACCGCAAGCTCGGTGCCGACCTCGACGCGGTATTGCTTCCCGCCGGTCTCGATGACTGCGTACATGGATCTCCGGGTTGGGCCGCGGCGCGCGGGCGCGGGGGCCGCTGGTGAAGCGGCCGGGTGGGGCCGCGGGTGGCACAGCGCGGCGTCCGGCCTTGCCGGGCGCGAATGGGGAGTGTACGGCGATCGGCCGGATCCCGCAACCGTCGCGACCGGCCCTGTGAACGGCCCTACGGCAGGAGATCCCTCCGCCGGAAGACGACCAGGGATGCTACCCAGCCGGCGACGGCCACGACCCCGAATACCGCGACCGACGTCCACGGCACCGCGCCCGTGTCGATGAGCTCGGTCACGGCCAGGTACCTGGACCACCCGATGTCGCCGAGCCAGGCCAGGTCGACCTGCAGCTCGGCCACGATGTTCATGAGGTACATGACGAGCAGGACGCCGGCCGCCACCCCGGCGGCGACGCCGCGACTGAGCGTGAGCGCGGCCACGAACGAGGTCACGCCCCCGATCGCGCAGGCGAAGAGCCAGAAGACGACCGACGCGGCGAGGAACCGGACGGCGTCGAACTCGGCGCCGACGAGTGCCCCGACGACAAGGACGCCGGCTGCTGCCGCCACCGCGAGCAGGGCCAGCACGATCGCCTGCGCCAGGATCGCCGCGCCGAGGCTGCGGGTCCGTGTCAACGGCGTGCCGAGCACGAGATCGGTCCAGCCGCGCTCGACGTCGGCCGCGACCGGGCGGGTGGCGAGGATGATCGCCCCCATGGCGGCGATGACCGGCCACAGAAAGCTGCCGATGTAGGTGCTGAAGAAGACCCCGGGGTCGGTCAGGGTTCCCGACATCCCGAAGGCCGCCATGAGCTCCTTGGGGAGGATCTTCATGTAGTCCTCGAGCAGCTGGGAGTTCTCCTTGAGGATCGGGTACATGGCGGCGATGATCCCGCCGTAAGCGAGGACGATCACGGTCAGCCAGAGGGCTACCACGCGGCTCCGGCGCAGCTCGAGGCGGAACGTGAGCGCGGTCATCGCAACACCTCGGCGGAAGCCCCGGCCCCGGCCGCCGCGGCCGACCGGCCCTCGGAGCCGGCGACCGACCCGTCGTAGTAGCGGAAGAAGAGGTCCTCCACGTCCGGCGTGGAGATGGCGATGTCGCGCACGTGCAGCTCGGCCAGGCGGCGCAGGAGCGGGTTCACGTCCCCACGCACCATCAGGTGAACGTCCTGGCCCGTGCTGGAGAGGACCGTGACGCCGTCGAGGACGAAGGTCCCGTCGGGCGCCGGCCGCTCGAGCAGGAGGTTGATCGATCGCGTGTGGTCGCCGACGAGCGCCTGCACGGTGGCGGTCTTCACGAGGCGCCCCTCGCGGATGATCGCCACGCGATCGCAGGCCCGTTCGACCTCCGTCAGGTTGTGCGACGAGAGGAAGACGGTCCGCCCGGCGGCCCGCGCCTCCGCCACCAGGGCGAGGAACTCGCGCTGCATCAGGGGATCCAGGCCGGTCGACGGCTCGTCCATGACCAGCAGCGGCTCGCTGCCCATGAACGCCTGCACCACCCCGACCTTCTGGCGGTTGCCGCGGGACAGCTTCTTGACGGCGACGCCCGGGTCCAGGTCCAGCCGCTCGGCGAGCGATCGCCAGGCCCCGGCAGGCAGCCCGCGCAGCGCACCGAGGTGGTCGAGGAGGCCCGATGCGCTCATCTCGCCGAGGTAGCCAGGATCGCTGCCGAGGTGGGCGAGCCGCCGGTGGACGGCGGGCGCGTCGCGCCAGGCGTCCAGCCCCCAGACCGAGGCCGTGCCCGCGCTCGGCCGGATCAGCCCCATCAGCATCCGGATCGTCGTCGTCTTGCCGGACCCGTTCGGGCCGAGGAAGCCGAATACCTCGCCCTCGTGCACGGTGACGTCGAGGTCGAGCACCCCGCGTCGCTTGCCGTACCACCGCGTCAGGCCGCGAAGCTCGATCGCGTGGGCCATGGCGCACCTCCGTGGATCCAGCGGAGCGCGGAGCGCCGGATGGGGGACCGAGACCTGGGCCCGCCCGCACCGCCAGTCGTGGACTCTGGGCCCGACGGCGGGCGGGCGCGAGAGCCGACCGGCAGGATCGCGCCGGGGAGGAGGTCCCGACCCGACGGCGACCTCAGCGGGCGGGCGGCCCGTCCGGGTCGTCGGCCATCACGACCCGCTCGCGGACGATGGACCAGACGGTGGGCGCCTCGCCCAGCGAGGCCGGCGGCTCGCCGAGCGCCGCCACCACCTCCTCGGGGCGCCCCACCGCGTCCGGAGCGTGTCGCAGGCGCATCGCCAGCGTCACGCCGCTCCCATCGCTGGCCCGGACCTCCAGGCCCAGGATGAGTGGTCGCAGGTCGTAGGCGGTGGTCTTCTTCTCGCGACGGCGCTCGCGGGGCAGCGTGACCGCGCCCAGCAGCGCCCCGACCGCGCCCTCGACGGCCCAGCGCGGCGGCCCCGCCAGGAGCACCCGGTAGTCCGCGGCGACGACCGCGGCCGGCGCGGACGGCGCCCCCACCCAGACGTCGTGGAGGTCCACGAGCGACGCGCCGGTGGGGAGGACCGCGGTCACGGCCGCCCGGACGGCCGACGCGGGCAGGCGCTCGGCGAGGTAGAGATCGACGACCTCCCGCTCGCCCGCGACGCCGACCGGGAGGGGCGCCGCCGGCGCCACTCGACCTCTGCCGGGCCCCTCCCCGGCAACCGGCAGCCCGGAGGACGAGAGCAGCGCGGGCCAGCTCCGTCCCGCGGCCGGCTCGGGTGCCCGGTCGGCGCCGAGCGGCGCCGGGAGCGCGACGAAGAGGCGCCAGCGCTGGCGGGCCGGGGCGTTTGGCGGAGGGATCCTGCGGGGCGCGGGGGAATCGGCGGAAGGGCCCTGGCGGGCTCCGGATGGCTGCGTCACGCGTGGTAGTCTGCCGGAAGGATGGAGGTTCGCGCCGGATCGCCCGCACCCGCCGGGCCCGCACCCGCCGGGCCCGCACCCGCCGGGCCCGCACCCGTCGCCCGCCCGCCGACGGGCCTGCCGCTGCCGTCGCGGCGCGTCCTCGTCCTCCTCGCCGGGGCCGCCGTCCTCGCGGCGCTCCTCTGGCTTGGCCGGGACGTTCTCGCGCCGTTCATCGTCGGGATCCTCGTCGTCTACCTGCTCGACCCCCTGGTCGAGCGCCTGGCCCGAATCCGGGTCGCCGGCCGGCGGGTCCCGCGAGCCCTTCTCATCCTCCTCGTCTACGTCGCGGCGACGGTCGTCCTCGTCGAGCTCGTCCTCCTCCTCATCGGACCCCTGGTCGACCAGGTGCGGGCCTTCGTCAAGGACGCGCCCGGCTACGTTGACGACCTGAACGCGCGCTTGGCGGACCTGCTCGGGTGGTGGAGCCGCCTGAACCTCCCGGCCGACGTCAAGGAGGCCATCGACAAGGCGGTGACCGACCTCCTGGCCAGCATCGGGTCGCTCATCCCGACGATTCTCCGCCCCGTCTTCAGCTCGGTCCTCGGGTTCGTCGGCTCGATCTTCGGGTACCTGATCATCCCCGTCTGGGCCTTCTGGATCCTCAAGGACCGGCCGGCGATCGTGCGCGGCTTCGACCGCGCGGTCCCGGCAGCGTGGCGCGCCGACACCTGGGCAACGCTGGGGATCGTCAGGCGCGTCTTCGGGTCGTGGATCCGGGGCCAGCTGATCCTTGGCCTCATCGTCGGGGTGGGGACGTTCCTTGGGCTTCTCGTGCTCGGCGCGCTCGTGGACCCCGTCTTCTCCCGCTACGCGGTTCTGCTCGCCGTGATCGCCGGGGTCCTCGAGCTCCTGCCGGTGATCGGCCCGATCATCTCGGCGGTCCCGGCCGTTCTTCTCGGCGCGACCGCCGGCCTGCCGGGGATCGTCGCCGCCCTCCTCCTCTACCTCGCGGTGCAGCAGCTCGAGAACAACCTCCTCGTGCCGAAGATCCAGGGCGATGCGACGGATCTCCACCCGGCGGTCGTCATCTTCTCGCTCATCCTCGGCGGGGCGATCGCTGGCCTCCTCGGCGCGATCCTCGCTCTGCCGATCGCCGCGACCCTGCGGGACATCTACGTCTACGCGTTCCGGCGCGCCGGCGGGATGACCCCCGCGGTGGCGGCCACGGGCGACGCGCGGGGCGCCCACGACGCAGGACCCGCGGGGCTCGTGCCCGAGGGGGCCGGGGGCGAGCCTGCCGGGGACGTGCCGGCCGTGGACGTGCCGGGCGCGCCCGAGGACGCCCCGCCCGCGAGCTAGCCTGCCGGGATCGCCGGGCCGGTCGAGCCGGGGCCGGTCGGCTCCGCTTCGGCGGCCGCACGAGGGATCACCAGGCTGAGCAGGAGCGGGGCAGCCACCGTCGTCAGGATGACGGCGACGAGGACGGCACTGAAGAGGCTTGGCGTGAGCAGCCCCAGGCTGACCCCGAGCGTGACGACCACGATCCCGACCTCGCCGCGCGGGGCCATCCCGACGCCCACCGCCAGCGCGCTCCAGCGGCCGGTGCCGCGCGCGCCGATGACGCCGGCGAGGACCTTCGTGGCGATCCCCAGGGCGGCCAGCACGAGCGCCGCCACCGCGAGCTTCGGGTCCGCCAGGGCCGCCAGGTCGAGCTGGGCTCCCGTCACGGCGAAGAAGAATGGGGTGAAGATGGAGGCGAGGGGCTTGATCTCGTGCTCGATCTCGTCCTGGGCCTCGGTCTCGGCGACGATCAGGCCCGCCACGAAGGCGCCGATGATCGCGGCCAGCCCGATGTACGCCGCAAGGATCGCGAGGCCGAGCATGAGCAGGAAGGCGAGCACCAGGGGCGTGTCGGTGAAGAGGGGCCACGTGAAAACCTCGCGCCGCAGCCCGCGCGCCCGGCGGGCGACGACGAAGCCGAGGACCACGAACCCGAGCGCGCCGACGACGAGACCGAGGGTGGCGACACCGAGGTCGCCCTCGGCGAGGCCCGAGACGATCCCGATGAGGATGAGGGCGAGGACGTCGTCGATGACCGCGGCACCGACGATGATCCGGCTGAAGCGCCGGTCGAGCACGCCCATCTGGGCGAGGACGCGGCTGGTGATGCCGATGCTCGTGGCGGCCAGGGCGAGGCCGACGAACGCCGCCGTGGCCGGCGGCTCGCCCGCGACCAGGGCGTAGGCGGCGCCGGCCGCGATCGGGAAGGCGACGCCCAGGACGGCCGTGACCACGGCCGGGCGGCCGACCTGGAGGAGCTCGTCGGTCTTGATCTCAAGGCCGACGGCGAAGAGCAGGATCACGACGCCGATCTCGGAGAGGATGGTCGCCGTCTCGCCCGGGAAGACGATGCCGAGCGCGTGGGGGCCCACGAGCAGTCCCCCGATGAGCTCGCCGATCACCCCGGGCTGGCGCAGCCGCCGGAAGACCTCCTCGCCCACCTTGGCAGCGAGGAGGAGGATGAAGAGCCCCACGATGATGTCGAGGGTCGCGGCGGAGCCGGTGGCCTGGGGCGAGGGAACGAGGGTGCGCGCGGGGTCCAGGACCAGGAGCGGCGGCATCATCTCCTAGACAAGATAGCGAGCCCAGACGTAGGCGCTGGAGATGAGCAGCGAGAGCATCGCCACCATGCCGCCGATCCGGAGGAACCGCCCGAAGCTGATGGGGTGACCGGCCCGCGCCACCGCGTTCGCGGCGATGACGTTGGCGGACGCTCCGATGATCGTGGCGTTGCCGCCCAGGCAGGCGCCGAGCGCGAGCGCCCACCAGAGCGGCTCCGTCGAAAGGCCGCTGGTCCCCAGCTGCTGGACGACCGGGATCATCGTCGCCGTGTACGGGATGTTGTCGACCAGCGCCGAGGCGATCCCGCTCACCCAGAGCAGGCCCAGCGTCGTCACCGCCTGGTCGCCGCCGGTGATCTCGGCCAGCCCCGTCCCCAGGGCGGCGATCACGCCGGTCGCGACGAGGCCCTCGACCAGCACGAAGAGGCCGACGAAGAAAAGGAGGGTGGACCAGTCCACCTCCCGGATGACGTCCTCGGGCTCGAGCCGGGCCACGAGGAGGAGGACGGCCGCCCCCAGCACGGCGATGGTCGCCGGCTGCTGGTGGATGACCGACGCGAGAAGGAAGCCGGCGATGGTGAGGGCCAGCACGACCAGGCCCAGGCGCAGCAGGCGATGGTCGGAGATGAACTCCGAATCGTCGATCGCGAGGACGGCCTCCCGGACCTCCGGAGCCACGGTCATCTGGCGGCGGAAGACGATGGCCATCGCGACGGCGAACACGACGAAGATCAGGACCGCAACAGGGCCCAGGTTCAGCAGGAAGTCGACGAAGGTCAGCCCGGCAGCCGACCCGATGAGGATGTTCGGCGGGTCGCCGATCAGGGTCGCGGTGCCCCCGATGTTCGAGGCGAGTACCTCGGCCAGGACGAACGGGATCGGGGAGAGCCGCAGCGTCGTGGCGATGTAGAGCGTGACGGGCACGAGCAGGACGATCGTGGTGACGTTGTCCAGGAACGCGCTCAGCAGCGCGGTGATCCCCGCCAGGAGCAGGAGGATCGCCAGCGGCTCGCCGCGCGCCACGCGGACCGTGCGAATGGCCAGCCAGCCGAAGACGCCGGTCCGTCGCAGCACGCCCGCGATGACCATCATCCCGAACAGCAGGAAGATGACGTTCCAGTCGACCGCGCCGAACCCGGCCTCCTGGGTGACGACCCCGGCAAGGATGACGGCGACGGCCCCGAGCAGCGCGGCCAGCGTCCGGTTGATGCGGTCCGAGGCGATCGCTCCGTACGTGACGACGAAGATCGCGAGGGCGATCCAGGGCTCCATCGCGCGGCGTCAGCCCGCGGCCACGACGGCGGCGGCCAGCTCCAGCCCGTCGAGATACCCGGTCGGGCGCCCGGTGGCGTCGACGACGTAGACGCCGGAGAGGTCCCGCAGGTACATGAGGTGGAAGGCCTCGGCCAGGGTCGCCGTCTCCGGGAGGGCCGCCGGCGGTCGCATGAGGTCGCCGGCCACCGTCGCCTCCACGTAGCGGGCGTACTCGCCCACCCCGTCGACGTCGTGGATCCGCGCCAGAAGGGCGCCCGGGGCCAGCCGGCCGACCACGGCGGCCACGAGATCGTGCGACGTGACGACGCCGATGAGCACGCCCGCGGGGTCCACGACCCCCAGGACCCGCGTCGACGGCGAGGTGCCCGCGCGCCGGATGACGGCGTCGAGGTGATCGTCGGCCGCCACGAGCACGGGCTCGATGGCGAGGAGGCCTTCGGCGGCGGTGATCGGCGTTCGCGGCCCGTGGGCGGATCCGGGCGGGTTGGCGTCCCCCTTATCGGGCGTATCGTCGAATGCCATGGCGCCCGCCTCCGTCTACCACTCGGCCCGCTGCTGGCGGATCGCGATTCCCTGCAGGATGCCGAGTCCTATGGCCATGCTGATGAGGGACGAGCCGCCGTGGGTGATGAACGGGAGGGGGATCCCGGTGATCGGCATGATCCCGAGCACCATCCCGACGTTCACGGTCAGCTGGAAGAGGATCATCGAGGCGATCCCCACTCCCACCATCAGGCCGAACGGGTCGCGCGAGCGCCAGGCGATCGCGAGCGCCCTCCAGATGAGGGCCGCGAAGAGAAGGAAGACGACCACGCACCCCACGAAGCCGAGCTCCTCGGCCAGGATCGCGAAGACGAAGTCCGTGGTCTGGACCGGCAGGAGGTCCGCCTGGTTCTGCGCTCCGTTGGTGAGCCCCGCGCCCAGGAGGCCGCCGGAAGTCACGGCCTTCTGCGCCGTCAGCAGCTGGAAGCCGGCGCCCAACGGGTCCCGGCCCGGGTCGATGAAGCTCGTGAGTCGTTCCCGCTGGTAGTCGTGGAGCACGTACGTCCAGACGAGCGGCAGGGCCGCGAGGCTGGCGGCGGCGAGGGCCCCCAGCCAGCGGAGGCTCGCGCCAGCCATGAAGAGCATCCCCCCGAGAATCGCGAAGAAGACGAGCGACGTCCCGAGGTCGGGCTGGAGCAGGACGAGGATCCACGGGGGTGCCATGACGAGGCACGCCCCCAGGATCGTGGTGAGCGAGTCGAGCCTCCGTTCCCGATCGGCCAGGTAGCGCGCGAGCACGATGATCATCAGGATCTTGGCTAGCTCGCTGAACTGGAACTGGAAGCCGAGCACCGAGATCCAGCGCGACGAGGCCGCGTCCACGTCGCCGAGGAGGAGGGTGGCGACCAGGAGGGCCAGGTTCACGACGTAGATCGGCCACGTCAAGGTCCGCAGCCAGCGGTAGTCGAAGACGGTCGCCGCCGCGTAGACGACGAGGGCCAGGCCCGCCCAGACGAGCCCGCGCGCGAACGTCGTGCCCGCGACGAGGGCCTCCCCGAACTGGGCGGTGGTGTGGCTGTAGGCCATCGCCAGGCCGATCGCGGCCAGGAGCACCGCGTAGACCGTCAGCTGGATGTCGTAGTCACGCCAGGCAACGCCCGACGCCTTCGCCGCGAGGCCCGAGGCAGCGCTCCGCTCGACGCGCAGGACGCCCATCAGGTGCGGCCCTGGTAGAAGTTGGTCCGCTTGAGGAGCTCCGGGATCCGGTAGTCCTTCTCGATCCCGAAGTGGAGCTGCAGGTAGTACTTCGCCACCTCGGTGGCGACGTTGCCCAGCGTCCGCGAGTCGTAGGTGAAGACGGCGAAGGCGAGCTGCGCGTCGGGCTTCGTGACGCTGCCCGACGGGTTGTCCTTCTTCCAGGCGTTCTTCGGCACGAACCCGGCGAACCAGTGGCTGTACGGCAGCACGCCCTTCGTGTCCCGGACGCCGAACTCGGCGGTGCCGGTCTTGCCGGCCACGACGATCGGCAGGTCAGCCATGTTGTACGTGTGGCGGATCGTCACGACGCGGCGGGCCGCCTGGCGCATGGTGGTGAAGACCGCAGCGGGTGCCTTGATCGTCCGGATCAGCTTCGGCTCGAACGGCCGGACGACGGTTCCGTCGGGTCCCCGGATCTCCCTGACCACCTGGGGCTGGTAGAGCTTCCCGCCGTTGGCGAGAGCGGCATAGGCGTTGGCCACCTGGAGGACGGTCGCCACGTCGAAGCCCTGGCCGATGCCCGCCTGGAGCACCTCGCCCGGGTAGATCGGCAGCCCGAAGCGGTCCATCTTCCACTGGTTGGTCGGGACCAGGCCGGCCGCCTCGAAGGGGAGGTCGATCCCGGTCGGGCTCCCAAAGCCCAGCTGCTGCGCCCAGTGGGCCAGGCGCTCCATGCCAAGGTTCTGGGAGAGTTGGTAGAAGTACGTATCGCTGGAGTGGCCGAAGCCTTCGATGACGTTCAGCGGGCCCCAGCCCCGCTTGTCCCACTCCCAGAACTTGGTGCTCCCCAGCTGGACGTAGGGCTTGCTGGTGATCGTCGACGTGGTCGTGATGACCTTGTCGGCGAGGCCGCCAAGGCCCGTCACGAGCTTGTACGTGGAGCCGGGCGGCTGGATGTCGCCGATCGCGTGGTTGATGAGCGGCTTGTGCGGGTTGTCGAGCAGGGCCTTGAACTGTGCGTTGGTGATGCCCCGGGCGAACTGGTTGGCGTCGTAGGTGGGGAAGCTCACCATCGCGAGCACCTCGCCGGTCTGCGGGTTGAGCACGACCATGGCGCCGCGCTTGAGGCCCGCCTTGTCGAGACCCCACTTGAGGGCCTTCTCGGCGAGCTTCTGCTCCTTCGTGTCGATCGTCAGGACGAGGGAGCTGCCGGCGGTGGGCGGCGTCTCGATGCCGATCACGCGAACCGTGCGCCCGGTCCCGTCCTTCTCGACGCGCTCGGTGCCGTAGGTCCCCCGCAGCTCCGCCTCGTAGGTCAGCTCCACGCCGGCCTTGCCGATCCGGTCGTCGGCGAGGTAGCCCTCCTTCGCGAGCTCCGCGTAGCCCTCGGGGGAGAGGGCTCCGGTGTAGCCGACGATCTGGGTCAACAGGGCACTGGTGAGGTAGTCGCGGCGCGGTTCGACCGTCACCTCGACCCCGGGGAGGGTCAAGCCGTCCTCGGCGATCAGGCGAGCGGTCGCCTCCGGGACGTCGCGGGCGATCGCGACGGCGTCGAAGCGGGAGGCGGAGCCCGCGTCCAGGGTCGCGTTGATGGCCCCCGGGGTCGTGTCGAGCAGTCCCGCCAGGCGCTCCACCACCTCCGGCCGCCGGGAAAGCGGCAAGTCGGCGGGGCGCACCCGCACCGTGAAGGTCGGCACGTTCGCGACGAGGGGCCTGCCAGCGCGGTCGTAGATGAGCCCCCGGGTCGAGATGACGGGCTGCAGGGCAGTCTGACGGGCCTCGCCGGCCGCGCCCGCGGGCGCGCCGCCTGGTTGGGCAGACTCGGTCAGCTGCAGCGAGGAGAGGCGGAGCGTCAGGCCGCTCAGGACGACGACGGCGGCGATGCCGAAGACCACGAAGCGGCCGGGCCGCCGCTGGTGGGACAGGGGCTGCTCGAGGACGCTCACCAGTCGACCCGCTCGGCTTCCTCGACGCTGGTGCGTCGCGCGAACGCGAGCGCGAGCGGCGCCGCGAGCGCGGCGACGATCGCCGCGAGGATGGTGGAGGGCACGAGGCCCGCGGTCGGATCGACGCTGCCCGGGACGTCGCGCAGCGCCTGGTAGAGCAGGACCGTGAGCGGGGCGGCCAGCGTCGCCAGCGTCGCGGCGGTGACCACGATCACGGGATAGAGGGCGCGCACGAAGACGCGACCGATCACCCACGCGGCGCCGACGGCGAAGAGGTCGATGAACGCGGTCAGCCCCAGCGGCCGCATCAGCAGTACGTCGATGACCAGCCCTCCGAGGAAGGCCCAGACCAGGCCACCCTCCAGGCCCAGCGCCATCGTCCAGACGACGGCGATGACGAGGACGAGATCGAGGCCCCCGCCGCCTGCGGCGGCGAATGGGAGGACGGTTGACTGGATGAGCGCAGCCACTGCGGCGCCGACCGCGGCGAGAACCAGGCTCAAGACGGTCGTTCCTCAGTTCGCCCACGATCGCCGGATCGACCCGGCACGACCACGGGGTCTGCGGGTCGAGTATACCGACGGCGCCCGGAATGGGGCAATGAGGCCTGCCGCGCTCCCGGCCGGGCCAAGCCGACGAGACGCCGCGCCACGCGAGGCCGGTCGGAAGACCCGAACCGGTGGACCGCCTCTCCATCGACTCCGTTTCACGTGAAACGGCTGGCGCGCGGCGGGAATTCGCGTCCGGAGGGAGCCACGAGTACTGGCGAGCCGCCGCGGCACGCGGGTGAAGTCAGCGTGAAGTGACGGGTGAGCGACGAGCGTCAGACTGCGGCCCGCCGGTGAGTGCTGCCGGGAGTGCTGCCGGGAGTGCTGCCGGGAACGCCGACGGGGACGCCGACGGGTCGGCCCAGGGGGCTCTGGACGACCGTCCGCCGGCGATTCGGAGGCGGCAAGGAGGAAGGAATGGGGACCCGATGGTAGACTTCACGATCGTGATCCCCGCTCAGCCTGGCCGGTAGATGGGCCAGACGATTGCCTGCGCCAACCAGAAGGGCGGCGTCGGGAAGACGACCACCGTCGTCAACGTCGCCGCGTACCTTGCTGCCGATGGCGCGCGCGTCCTCGTGATCGACCTCGACCCCCAGGGCAATGCCACGAGCGGCCTCGGAGCCGCGCGCGCGGCCGAGGGACGGTCGGTCTACGACGCGCTCGTCAACGACGTGCCCCTCCACAATCTCGCCGTTCCGACCGACGTCCCGGGCCTCCATCTCGTGCCTTCCTCGATCGCCCTCGCCGGGGCGGAGGTGGAGCTTGTGGCGCTCCCCCAGCGTGAGCGGCGTCTCGCCCGGCTCCTGCCGCCCGTTGCGGAGGCGTACGACTACGTCTTCGTGGACTGCCCCCCGTCCCTGGGCCTGCTGACGGTGAACGCGTTGACGGCGGCCGACGCCGTCCTCGTGCCACTCCAGTGCGAGTACTACGCGCTGGAGGGCCTCAGTCAGCTGATCGCGACCATCCACCTCGTCCGCGACCACCTGAACCCCGCGCTGGCCGTCAACGGGATCGTCCTGACGATGTTCGACGCGCGGACGAACCTCTCCGCGGAGGTGGCGGCCGAAGTGCGGCGCCACCTTGCAGACGCCGTCTACGAGACGGTGGTCCCGCGAAGCGTCCGCCTCGCGGAAGCACCGAGCCACGGTCTGCCCATCGCCCAGTACGCGCCGGAGAGTCGCGGCGCGGCCGCGTACCGCGCCCTGGCCACCGAGCTGCATCGGCGCGGCGTCCGCCACGCGATGGGAGGCGCGGCGTGAGCGCCCGGCCGCGGACGGCGTCCCTCGGCCGCGGGCTCTCGGCGCTGATCCCCCAGGCTGTTGCCTCGACGCCGGGCCCGGCAGAGATCCCGATCGACCAGATCGAGCGCAACCCGTACCAGCCGCGGACCTCCTTCGCCGAGGAGGCGCTCGCCGAGCTCGCCGCCAGCATCGCGGCCCACGGCGTCCTGCAGCCCGTGCTCGTCACGGAGACGCTGAACGGCTACCGTCTCGTCGCGGGCGAGCGGCGCCTGCGGGCGGCCCAGATGGCGGGGCTGAAACGGATCCCGGCGCTCATCCGGCAGGCCAGCGAGCAGGATCAACTCGAGCTCGCGCTGGTGGAGAACCTCCAGCGCGCGGACCTCAACGCGATGGACGCCGCGCGGGCGTACCGCCAGCTCCGCGATCTGTTCGGCTTGACGAACGAAGCGATCGCCGATCGCATCGGTAAGGCCCGGCCGACCGTCGTGAACACGCTGCGCCTCCTCGATCTCCAGCCAGAGGCGCAGGACGCCATCGAGGCGGGGAGAATCAGCGAGGGCCACGGCCGTGCGCTGCTCGGCCTCGCCCCGCTGGCGCAGCGCGAGGTTCTTGGCCTGGCGGTCGCGCGCGGCCTCTCGGTCCGGCAGGTCGAGGAGCTCGCCCGGCGGCTGCGCGAGGGCGGCGGGCCGGCCCGCGCGACGACCGCGGCCCGCCCGCCCGACGCGGAGCTCGAGCGCGTCGAGGACGACCTCCGGCGAGCGCTCGGAACCAAGGTGCGCCTCGCGCGGTCGCGGCGCGGGGGCCGAATCATCATCGAGTGGTACAGCAACGAGGAGCTGGGACGGCTCTACGAGCGGTTGACCGGAGGCAACGGGTGACGGATCGGGCTCGAGCGACTTCCGGGGCCGCGAAGTCGGGCGGCGGGCGGGCCCGCCGCGGCGCGGGGGCGGGCGAGTACACGGCGGCCAGCATCCAGGTCCTCGAGGGGCTCGAGGCCGTGCGGCGCCGGCCCGGCATGTACATCGGCTCGACCGACGCGCGCGGGCTCCATCACCTCGTCTGGGAGGTCGTGGACAACTCCATCGACGAGGCCATGGCCGGGCATGCCACGCGGATCGAGGTGCGGATCCTCCCCGACGCGACGGTCGTGGTGACCGACGACGGACGCGGCGTCCCGGTCGGCAGGCATGCGACCGGCAAGGACGCGCTCGAGGTCGTCCACACCGTCCTCCACGCCGGGGGCAAGTTCGGCGGCGGCGGCTACAAGGTGTCGGGCGGCCTCCACGGCGTGGGTGTCAGCGTGGTCAACGCGCTGTCCGAGTGGCTGCGCGTCGAGACGGCCCGCGACGGGCACGTCTGGGCGCAGGAGTACGTCCGTGGCAAGCCCTCGACGCCGGTCACGAAGGTGGGGCCGCAGGGATCCCGCAAGGGGACCCGGACGGCCTTCCGGGCCGATCCCGAGGTGTTCGACGCCGTCGAGTTCGGCTTCGAGACGATCGCCCAGCGCCTCCGCGAGTCGGCCTACCTCAACAAGGGGCTCTGGATCACGCTCCTCGACGAGCGCGCCGACCGCGAGCGTTCGTTCTACTTCGAGGGCGGGCTTGTCTCGTTCGTGCGGCATCTCAACCGCCACAAGGAGGTGCTCCACCCGCGGCCGATCGCGGTGGAGCGGCGCGACGGCGCCACCACGGTCGAGGTCGCCCTCCAGTACAACGACTCCTTCACGGAGAACGTCTTCGCCTTCGCCAACAACATCAACACGGTGGACGGCGGGACGCACATCACGGGGTTCCGGGCCGCCCTCACGAGCTCGCTCAACGACTGGGCCCGGCGCGCCGGGATCCTCAAGGACAACGACGCCAACCTCTCCGGCGACGACGTCCGCGAGGGCCTGACCGCGGTGGTCTCCGTGAAGCTCGTGGAGCCGCAGTTCGAGGGCCAGACCAAGGCGAAGCTCGGCAACGCCGAGGTCAAGGGCCAGGTCCAGGCCGCAGTCGCCGAGGGGATCGCCCAGCACCTCGACGAGAACCCGGCCGACGGCCGGCGGATCATCGAGAAGAGCCTGACGGCGGCGCGGGCGCGGGAGGCTGCGCGCAAGGCGCGTGACCTCGTCATCCGCAAGGGCGCCCTCGAGGGAATGTCGCTGCCGGGCAAGCTCGCCGATTGCCAGGAGCGCGACCCCGCGAGGAGCGAGCTGTACCTCGTCGAGGGCGACTCGGCGGGCGGCTCGGCGAAGATGGGACGCGACCGCCGCTTCCAGGCCGTTCTCCCGCTGCGGGGCAAGGTCCTCAACGTCGAAAAGGCGCGGCTCGACAAGGTCCTCTCGAGCGAGAACGTGCGGCCCCTGATCATCGCCCTCGGCGCCGGCATCGGCGAGACCTTCGATCTCGCCAAGCTGCGCTACCACCGCGTGATCATCATGACCGACGCCGACGTGGACGGCGCCCACATCCGGACGCTCCTCCTCACGTTCTTCTATCGCCACATGCCGCAGGTGATCGAGAATGGCCACCTGTACATCGCCCAGCCGCCGCTCTACCGGGTAAGCACCGGGAAGCAGACGCTCTATGCGCAGAGCGAGAAGGAGCGCGAGGCGGCCCTGAAGAAGCTCAATGCCAAGAACGTCAGCGTCCAGCGCTTCAAGGGCCTCGGCGAGATGAACGCCGATCAGCTCTGGGAGACCACGATGAACCCGGAGACGCGGACGCTCCTGCGGGCAGAGGTCGACGACAGGGTCGAGGCCGACGAGATCTTCACGATGCTGATGGGCGAGAAGGTGGCGCCGCGCAAGGACTTCATCAAGTCCGAGGCACGCAAGGTCCGCAACCTTGACGTCTGAGGTCGCGACCGCGGTCGGCCGCTTCGAGGTCTCGCCGCACGCCTGCTTCGCCTGCGGCGCGCTCAACGCGCACGGCCTCCACCTCGTCCTCCACGTCGCCGGCGACACCTGCTGGACGGAGCTCACCCTCCGTCCGGAGTTCTGTGGCTGGGAGGGGATCGCGCACGGCGGGATCGTGGCCACCATCCTCGACGAGGTGATGGGCTGGGCGCTGGCCAGCGCGGAGGCCTGGGGTTTCACCGCGAAGATGTCGATCGAGTACAAGCGGCCGGTCCCCGTGGGCGCCCACATTCGCGGCGAGGGACGGCTGGTCGAGCGGCGGCGGCGCCTGCTCACGCTGACGGGGCGCCTGGTGAACGCGGACACGGGTGAGGTCCTGGCAACCGCCGAGGCCCTCTACGTGGCCGCACCGGAGGCGCAGCGCGCGGAGCTGAAGGCACGCTACGGCTTCCGGCTGGTGCCGGAGGACGCCGCGCCCGGGGAGGCCCCGTGATGGCGGCGATCGCGGCCTCTGTGGCCGCCGCGGACCGGGCGCCGAGCGAGACCACGGCGGCCGCCCGCGCGTTCGTGACCGACCACCTGCCGGCGGCGCGTGCCCTGGGGCGGGCCCTCGCGGATTACCTCGACGACCCGCGCGCGTTCGCCGACGCCACGCGCACGGGCCTCGCCGCGATCGCCGATCCGGCGTGTCGCGCGGGCCAGCGACTGGTCGCACCGGGGATCGGCCCCAGGCTCGGGATCCGGACGCCGCTACTCGACGCGCTGGCGGCCGGCCTCCGACGGGAGGTCGGGGGAATCGGCCCGGCGCGGCTCCTCGTGCTGGCCGAGGCCCTCGCGGGCGACGAAGCCCGCGAGCTGCGCTGGCTGGCGATCCACGTCCTCGGCTGGATCGTCGCCGCCGACCCCGAGCGGGCCTGGCAGGTGATCCGGCGGATCGGGCGCGACGCCGACGACTGGATCACGGTCGACACGCTGGCCGGCGTGACGGCCGCGGGGATCCTGCTTGAGCCGTACCGCTGGGCGGAGCTGGAGCAGCTCGTCTACAGCCGCAGCCGCTGGGAACGCCGGCTCGTCGGCTCCACGATCGCCACCATCCCGCACCGAGACCACCCGTCCGCGCGTTCCGCCTCGCTGGTCGCACGCGGCCTGGGCCTCGTCGGGCAGCTGATCGGCGACGCCGAGCCCGAGGTGCAGAAGGCGCTTTCGTGGGCGCTGCGCGAGCTGGCCAAGGTCGATCCCGCGCCGGTCGCCGCCTTTTGCCGAGCCCAGGCCCGCGACGCGGCGGCCGCCGCGGACGGTTACCGGGCGTGGGTGCTGCGCGACACGCTGACGAAGCTGCCAGCCGCCGACGGCGACGCGATCCGGCCGACGCTGGCGGGCGTCCGCCGGACGCCGGGAGCCCCCTCCACGTCGATCGCGGCCGCGGCCGCCGCCGCCTTCCTCGCCGCGAGCCCGGGCCGCCCGGTCGCGGGAATGCCGCTGCCATGACCCGCCGTCCCGCCGCCTGCAACCGGAGAACGCGACCGTGACCGACAACCTGGGCAACGTCCGCTCGATCCACATCGAGGACGAGATGCGGACGTCCTACCTCGACTATGCGATGAGCGTGATCGTGGCCCGCGCCCTGCCGGACGTCCGCGACGGGCTCAAGCCGGTCCACCGCCGGATCCTCTACACGATGGGAGAGATGGGGCTCTCGGCCACGAGCTCCTTCCGAAAGTGCGCCGCGATCGTCGGCGAGGTGATGGGGAAGCTCCACCCGCACGGCGATGCAGCGATCTACGACGCCCTCGTCCGCATGGCGCAGCACTTCTCGATGCGCTACCCGCTGATCGACGGGCAGGGCAACTTCGGCTCGGTGGACGGCGACTCGGCCGCGGCGATGCGCTACACGGAGGCGCGCCTGACCGCGATCACGGCCGAGATGCTCGCCGACATCGACCGGGCGACGGTCGACTTCGCCGACAACTACGACGGCCAGCATCGCGAGCCGACGATCCTTCCCGCGAAGCTGCCGAACCTGCTCATCAACGGCTCCACGGGGATCGCGGTCGGGATGGCCACCAACATCCCGCCGCACCACCTCGGCGAGATCGTGGACGCCGAGATCGCCCTCATCGACGACCCCGAGCTCACCTCCGACGACCTGTGCGCCTTCGTGAAGGGCCCCGACTTCCCGACCGGCGGCTCCATCTTCCGCTACGAGCAGCAGAAGAACGCCATCACGGGCGCCACGGAAACCGTGGACGCCATCCGCCAGATGTACGCCCACGGCCACGGGCGCGTGGTCATGCGGGCCCAGGTCGCCTTCGAGGAGGCCCGCCGCGACCGGGTGGCGATCATCGTCAGCGAGCTGCCGTACCAGGTGAACAAGGCGACGCTCCTCGAGAAGATCGCGGACCTCGTGAAGGACAAGCGGATCGAGGGGATCGCGGACCTCCGCGACGAGTCCGACCGCGACGGGATGCGGATCTACGTCGAGATCAAGAACGACGCCAACCCGCACACGGTGCTGAACAACCTGTTCAAGCACACGGCGATGCAGCTGGCCTTCAACCTCAACATGCTGGCCCTCGTCGACGGGCAGCCGCAGACGCTCCCCCTCAAGTCGGTCATCGCCCACCACATCGACCACCGCCGCGAGATCGTTCGGCGCCGGACCGAGTTCGACCTCGCCAAGGCGCGCGACCGCGCCCACGTCCTCGAGGGCCTCAAGATCGCCCTCGACCACCTCGACGAGGTGATCCGGACGATCCGCGAGTCGGCGGACGTCGAGACCGCCCGCAACAACCTCATCGCGCGGTTCGAGCTCTCCGAGATCCAGGCCCAGGCGATCCTCGACATGCGCCTCGCCCGCCTCGCAGCCCTCGAGCGCAAGAAGATCGAGGACGAGTACCTCGCCGTCATCCAGCTCATCGCGGAGCTCGAGGACATCCTCGCCAACCCGTCGCGCGTCCTGGCCATCATCAAGGACGAGCTCACGGAGCTGAAGCGGAAGTACGCCGGGGAGCGACGGACGCGGGTCGTGGACGACTCCAGCCGCGAGATGACCGACGAGGACCTGATCGCCGACGAGGACGTCGTCGTCACCATCAGCCGGCGCGGCTACATCAAGCGCCAGCCGGTCGCCACCTACCGCCGCCAGGGCCGCGGCGGGAAGGGGATCATCGGCCACGTCACGCGCGAGGAGGACGCGGTCGATAGCCTCCTCGTGGCCAACACCCACGACTGGGCGCTCTTCTTCACGAACCGCGGCCGCGTCTTTTCCGCCAAGGTCCACTCGGTCCCCGACGCCAGCCGCCAGGCCAAGGGGATCCCGATCATCAACCTGCCCGGCGTCCAGGTTGAGGCCGGCGAGGTGCCCACGGCAACGCTCGTCGTCCCCGACTTCAAGGCCGGCAGCTTCCTGGTGATGGCGACCCGCCGGGGGGTGGTCAAGAAGACGCCCCTGGAGCAGTTCGAGAAGGTCCGCTCCTCGGGAATCCGGGCGATCACGCTCGCGGACGGCGACGAGCTGGCCTGGGTGGACGTCGCGGCCGGCCGCGACGACGTGATCATCGCGACCGCGCTCGGCAAGCTCGCCCGCTTCGCCGAGACGGAGGTCCGTGCCATGGGGCGCGACGCGGCCGGGGTGATCGGGATCCGCCTGGCCCGGGCTGGCGACGAGGTCGTTTCGATGAGCGTGGTCCAGCCGGAGCGCGACCTCCTGGTCCTCACCGAGACGGGCTACGGGAAGCGCGTGGCGCTCTCCGAGTTCCGGCGCAAGCACCGCGGCGGCCAGGGCGTGATGCTGATCCCGCTCGAGGGGCGCAAGACGGGCCGCGTGGCGGCGGTCCAGCAGGTCACCGAGGCCGACGAGGAGCTCCTCCTCATCAGCGCGGGCGGCCAGGTGGTCCGGACCCAGACCAACACCATCAACCGCTACTCGTCGGGGGCGCGCGGCGTGATCACGATGCGCCTCAACGAGGGTGATCGTGTCGTGGGAATCGCGGCGTTCAGCGAAGGGCTGGCAGAGCGCGAGGGCATGGGCGACAATGACGGCCCCGACGCGGGACCCGGCTCCGGGAGCGGCTCGGTCTCGTGAGGGGGTTTGGCGCGGAGGAGGCGCCCGTGTACTCCGACTCGTTCGACGTCTACACCGGGAACGCCAACTCGGGCCTGGCCCGCAAGATCTGCCGCTACCTCGGCGTGCCGCTCGGCCAGGCCGAGGTCTTCTCGTTCGCCAACGAGAACATCTTCGTCAAGATCCTGGACAACGTCCGCGAGAAGGACGTCTTCCTCGTCCAGCCGACCTGTCGCCCGGTCAACCAGTCGATCATGGAGCTCCTGATCATGATCGACGCCTTCAAGCGGGCCAGCGCGGGCCGGATCACGGCCGTGATCCCCTACTACGCCTACGGCCGCTCGGACAAGAAGGACCAGCCGCGCGTCCCCATCACGGCCCGCCTCGTCGCCGACATGATCACCGTGGCCGGCGCGGACCGCGTCCTCTCCATGGACCTCCACCAGGGCCAGATCCAGGGCTTCTTCAACATCCCGGTCGACGAGCTGACCGCCGTCCACCTCCTCTCGAACTACTTCCGTCAGAAGCACCTCGAGGACCTGGTCGTGGTGACCGACCTCGGGTTCGCGAAGCGGGCCCGCACCTTTGCCGAGCTCCTCGACGCGCCCCTGGCGATCATCGAGAAGCGCCGCGTCGGCAACCTGGACCGGGCCGAGGTGATGAACGTGATCGGCGAGGTCCGCGACCGGCGGGCGATCTTCGTCGACGACGAGATCGACACGGCCGGCACGCTTCTCGAAGTGGTCCGCGCGCTCCAGCGCGAGGGCGTCGAGGAGATCTACGCGTGCGCCACGCACGGCGTCCTGTCCGACGACGCGGTCGACCGGATCGCAACGTCCGGCCTGCGGGAGGTGGTCCTGACGGATTCGATCCCGCTGCCCCCGGAGAAGCGCCTTCCCCGGATCACGACGCTCTCCGTCGCCCCGCTCATCGGCGAGGCGATCCGGCGAATCCACCGCGGCGAGTCGGTCGGGGCGCTCTTCTCGTCGGAGGTGACGCTGACCCAGGAGATGATCCTCTGGGAGGACGGCGTCGAGCACACGATCGACGCCCGAACCGGCGCCCACCTGGAGCCGGACCACCCGGTGCCCGGCCACCGGGCCCCGCAGCACGCCCGGCTCCCCGACGACGACCGGGCCGTCCCCGCCGCCCCCACCGCCGGCATCGCGCCGGCCAGCACCCTTGGAGACCGATGACCCTCCAGCTGCACCGGCCCGACGGCCAGGGCGGCCTCGAGCCGCAGACCGAGACCCCGAAGGACTGGCGCGACCAGCTCGAGTCGCCGCGCTGGAACCTGCCGCCGCTCAAGAACCCGGAGATGAACCCGACGAGGACCTCGGCCGCCGTGCTCTTCTGGCTCGGTCTGGCGGCACTGACGTTCGTCCTCCTCCTCGTGGGGTACGGCTCCGGCTTCTGGAAGTAGCCGTGGAGCGGCCCGAGCCCGAGCCGGCCGCGCCGCGATCTGGCCGGGGTCGTGCAGTCCGCCCCGCTGAGAGGTGCCCCGGGGGAGCGTAACGAACACCTGGGGGGCGGCGGAAGTCGGGTCGGTGCCCCGCGGGGGCACGATCGGCCCGCCCAAGCCTCTGAGCGCGCGCGGCGCCCACACGGCACGCGACGCGGACGACGAGACGACGGGCCGGCGCCGCCGCCGATGCCCGACCGTTGGTCGTTACGCCCCTGGGGAGCACCTCGGGCGGCGCCCCGGGCAGCGGACGGGCGGCGCCCACTCGGCCCCGCCGGCGGCCCTCGAACGGACCCACCCCTATACTGACCCGGCCATGGTCATGGGTTTCCTGTCCCGATTCGTCGACTCCAACGACCGCGAGGTCAAGCGGATTCAGCCCCTGGTCGACGCGGCCAACGCGCTCGAGCCGGAGCTGGAGCGCGAGTCCGACGCGCAGATCCGGGTCCGGGCGGACGAGATTCGCGCCGAGCTCGCCGAGCTGCAGGCCGACTTCGGCCCGACGCAGGACGAGCACGACCAGCACGACCCCGAGCGCCGCCGGGACATGGAGAAGGCACGCCGGAAGAAGGAGAACGAGCGGCTCCAGGCAGCCCTCGACGACGCCCTCCCCGACGTGTTCGCCGGCGCCCGCGAGGCGATGAGACGCACGCTCGGGATGCGCCATTTCGACGTCCAGCTGATCGGCGGGACCGTCCTCCACCAGGGGAAGATCGCCGAGATGCGGACCGGCGAGGGCAAGACGCTCGTCGCGCCACTCGCCGCCATCCTCAACGGCCTCACGGGGCGGGGCGTCCACATCGTCACGGTCAACGACTACCTCGCCCGGCGCGACGCCCAGTGGATGGGCCCGATCTACCACTTCCTCGGGCTCTCGGTGGGGATCATCGTCCACGACACGGCCTACGTCTTCGAGCCCGGCTACCCGACGACCGACGAGCGCCTCATCAACCTGCGCCCGGTCACCCGGCGCGAGGCCTACGCGGCGGACGTCACGTACGGCACGAACAACGAGTACGGCTTCGACTACCTCCGTGACAACATGGTCACGGAGCTGGACCAGCGGGTCCAGCGCGAGCGCTTCTTCGGGATCGTCGACGAGGTCGACAACATCCTCATCGACGAGGCCCGGACGCCCCTCATCATCAGCGGCCAGGCCGAGGAGTCGGCCGACCTCTACTACACCTTCGCCCGCCTGGTCCCGAAGCTCCAGCCGCGCCCCGAGGGCGCGGAGGAGGGCGGCGACTACTTCGTCGACCTCAAGGACCGCGCCGTCTCGCCGACCGAGGACGGCGTGGACAAGATGGAGAAGCTCGTCGGTGTCGAGAACCTCTACGACGCCGACCCGCGCCTCGCCCGCCACTTCGAGCAGGCGCTTCGCGCCCACGCCCTCTACCGGCGCGACAAGGACTACCTCGTCAAGGACGGCGAGATCATCATCGTCGACGAGTTCACGGGCCGCCAGATGCCCGGCCGCCGCTGGAGCGAGGGGCTCCACCAGGCGATCGAGGCGAAGGAGGGCCTGCGGGTCCAGCGCGAGTCGGTGACGCTGGCCACGATCACGTTCCAGAACTACTTCCGCCTCTACGACAAGCTGGCCGGCATGACCGGCACGGCGATGACGGAGGGCGAGGAGTTCCACAAGATCTACAAGCTCGAAGTCGTCGCCATCCCGACGAACCAGCCGATGATTCGCGAGGACGACTCCGACCTCGTCTTCCGCAACGAGAACGGCAAGTTCAGCGCCGTGATCGACGAGATCGAGGAGATGACCGCGGCGGGCCGCCCGATCCTCGTCGGCACGGTCTCGGTGGAGAAGTCGGAGGTCCTCGGCGAGCTGCTCCGCCGGCGCGGGATCAGGCACGAGGTCCTCAACGCCAAGTTCCACGAGAAGGAGGCCGGGATCGTCGCCCAGGCCGGGCGCACCGCGGCCGTGACGATCGCCACGAACATGGCCGGCCGCGGGACCGACATCGTCCTCGGCGGCAACCCGGCGGGCCTCACCTCGGACATGCTTCACCAGCGGGGCCTCAACCCGGCCGAGGTGGACAAGGCCACCTACGACGGGGTCTTCCGAGAGGCCAAGGTGCGCTGCGACGCGGAGCACGACCTCGTCGTGACCGCGGGCGGGCTCCACATCATCGGGACGGAGCGGCACGAGAGCCGGCGGATCGACAACCAGCTTCGCGGCCGCGCCGGCCGCCAGGGCGACCCCGGCTCGTCGCGCTTCTACCTCTCCCTCGACGACGACCTCATGAAACGGTTCGCGTCGGACCGCGTGGCCGGCCTGATGGAGCGCCTCGGCCTCGAGGACGACGTGGCGATCGAGTCGCGCCTCGTCAGCAAGACGATCGAGAGCGCCCAGAGCAGGGTCGAGGGATTCAACTTCGACATCCGCAAGCGCGTCGTCGAGTTCGACGACGTCATCAACAAGCAGCGCGAGACGATCTACGCGGAGCGGGACAAGGTCCTCCACAACGAGGACCTGACCGACACCGTGCGCGCCTTCCTCGACGAAGAGCTCGAGGCGCTCCTCGACCAGCACTGCGCCGGCGAGCACCCCGACGACTGGGGCATGGAGGCCCTCTCCATGGCCCTGCACGCCATGGGCCTCGACGGGCCCGGGACGAGCGAGGACGAGCTCTGGGACGCCGGCGGCCGCGAGGCGCTCGCCGGGCACCTCCGCGAGCTGGCCGAGGCCCGGCTCGTGGCGAAGGAGGCCGAGGCCGGCGAGGTCGACTGGGCGATGGTGGAGCGGCTGGTGCTGCTCCGCACGATCGACTCCCTCTGGGTGGAGCACCTGACCGAGCTCGACGACATGCGGCGCGGGATCGGCCTGCGCGGCTACGCCCAGCAGGACCCGCTCAACGAGTTCAAGAAGGAGGCGTACAGCCTCTACGATCAGCTGCAGGCGCTCATCCGGCACCAGGTGGCGACCACCATCTTCCGGGTCCAGATCGTGAAGCAACCGTCCGCCACGACGCCCGACGAGGCGCAGCTCGCGGCCAGCCTCGCGGCGGGCGCCACGGCGATGGCGAGCGCCTCGCACGCCTCGCACGCCTCACGCACGCCACGCGCGGCGAGCGCGCCGAACGCCGCCCCCGCCCGCGTCGGCGGCGTCGTCGCCCGCGGACTCCCGACCGGGCCGGCGATCCGGGCCATGCAGCAGCAGGTGGGCGACCGTGCCGCGGCGCCCGCCCAGGGCGCCGGGCCGGGAGCGAAGCTGGGCCGCAACGATCCCTGCCACTGCGGCTCGGGGCTCAAGTACAAGAAGTGCCACGGGCGCTGAGCGTCGCCGGCCGCCGCTCGGTCGGCCGAATGCTGGCCGCGGTCGTCGTCGTCGGTCTCGCGGGCACCCTCGCGGTCACGGCGTACGCCACGTTCCGGATCTGGCAGCGGGGCGACCTGGACGACGCGCCCCGCATGGGGACGGCCGACGCGATCGTCATCCTCGGTGCCGCCCAGTACGACGGCCGCCTCTCCCCGGTCTTCCGGGCACGGCTGGATCACGCGATCGCGCTCTGGCGCGAGGGACGGGCGCCGCTCCTGGTGATGACCGGCGGCCGGCGGGAGGGTGACCGGTGGTCGGAGGCCGCGACGGCGCGCGACTACGCGATCGGGCAGGGCGTCCCGGCAGCGTCGATCAGGATGGAGGACCAGGGCCGCTCGACGCTCGAGTCGCTGCGCCGGGTTGCGACCATCCTCGAGCGAGGGGCGCTCGCGTCGGCCGTCTTCGTCTCGGATCGGAGCCACATGCTGCGCGTGATGTGGATGGCGCGCGACCTCGGCATCGACGCGTACGGGTCGCCGACCTCAGACTCCCCGTCGGACGCGACGATGGCACGCCGGGTGAATGCCACCCTCCACGAGCTCGGGGCGCTGGCCTGGTACGCGCTGGTCGGGCGGCCCGCCCCGGAGGTGGCGTCGAACCGCTCCTGACGGCTCGTCCCGGGCGCCCTCCTGCGGGGTCCCGGGCGCCCTCCTGCGGTGGTCGCCTCCGGGCGAAAACTCCCTCTTGGCCGCGCTGCGTTCGCCGCATATACTCCGCCTGATCGTGCGCACGCACACGGCGAGCGCACCCGGTGACCCCAGCAATCGGGCGCCCCGTTGCCATACGCCCGAACCGGCCGGAGCGAGGGAGTGGTGAAGCAGATCGAGGACGCCACCTTCGTCGATCTCATCGCGTGCGAGCGCGACTGCCGTTCCTGCAGCTACGCCGCCGCGCTCGACTGCGATGGCAACTGCGGCGTCTGCCCGCACAACGCGTACTGTCCGTGCGTGAACCCCGTCGTCGCCCGGAGCAAGACGGCCTTGCGGCTGATCGAGCTTCGTCCGATCCTGCTCCAGGACGCCCGAGGTCGGATCTAGTGGATCGAGCCGACCTGCACGACCTCGTCGAGCGGATCCGCGCGACCTCGGGGCGTCTTTGACCTTTCCGCCCGGGAATCTCGCCTCGCCGATCTCGACGCGCTGACCGGCACGCCCGGCTTCTGGGACGACCAGCGAGCAGCGCAGAAGGTCCTTCGCGAGGCCGATGGGCTGCGGACGGAAGTGGGGCTCTGGCGGGACATGGAGTCCCGGGCCGCCGGCCTGGACGAGCTCTTCGACCTCGCCACCGAGGCCGACGATGCCGAGATGCTGGCCGAGATCGGGCGCGACGCGGAGGC
>Ga0315284_10001433_pt1 | contig 33991 bp, 32 predicted proteins | sample YL17G09_16_MG_FD_203696 | JGI IMG/M metagenome (GOLD analysis project Ga0315284, IMG submission 203696) | Sediment microbial communities from Yellowstone Lake, YNP, Wyoming, USA - YL17G09_16 | ecosystem: Environmental > Aquatic > Freshwater > Lake > Sediment | place: USA: Wyoming | collected... | reverse complement strand
AGATCGATCAGATCACGCACGACCTCCGTATATCGCTTCACGTTTTCGTACTTGAGCTTCCGGAAATTTCCACTTGGGAACTTCTTCAAAAGGAACTTTTCGCTTTCGCGGTTAGGATTGAAGATGCTGTGCTTAAGATTCTTCCGAATCCAGTCCTCCATCTCATATCGCCAGTCGGCTCCTTCACCCTTGGCGAACTCCATCCCTCCAGAAAGATATGCTTTGAGTGATTTACGAGCTTTCACATGCCCTCCAGAGAAATGTTGCGGTGTGCATGAGCTCAAACGCCAGACCCTCTTTTCGAAGTCCATGCTGAATCTGTACCAGGCAACCTGGATTTCCCGTTACGACGATATCCGGATGAACAGCCCTAATGTTCCCGATCTTGCGATCAAGCAGCTTCATCGCGTCGTCGTAGTGAACAATGTTGTAAATTCCGGCGCTTCCGCAGCACCACGTGGACTCCGGCAGCTCAACGAATTCGATATCCGGGATCATCTGCAGCAACTGCCTCGGCTGCTGGCTAATCTTTTGCGTATGGACGAGATGGCACGCGTCGTGATATGTGACGCGCTTGCCCGCTAATGACCTTCCTGAGTGGACTCCGGAGCTTCGGGCGCCATTGGATGCAGGTCGAAAACCTGTCTGCACGAGGAACTCGGTGATGTCTATTACTTTTCGGGAGATTCTCTCTGCCCGCCGCCCCAGTTGCTCGTCGTCAGCGAAGACATGTCCGTACTCTTTCATGAAGGCTCCGCAGCCGGCTGAGTTCATCACAATATAATCCAAATCGTCGCGATCAAAAAGGGCGATGTTCTGGCGAGCCATGCGACGGGCTGTCACCAGATCGCCGTTATGAGCCTGCAATGATCCGCAGCAGGCCTGCCCCTTAGGGATCACGACCTCGCAACCGTGATGGAGAAGCAGCTGAACGGTGTCGAGATTAATATCGGCGAACGCCACATCCATAATGCAGCCGGTGAGGAACCCCACACGGTAGAGAGGTTGACCACTGGGACGAATGATTTCGGCCAGCACATCGCTGGAGAATTGTTTCGAGATGCTCGGACTCAGAGGTTGGATATCGTGCAGCTTTCGAGACAGAGCCTTGAAGAGACCGGCGCCCTGCAGGAACCGCTGAAGTCCGGACTGCTGATAGAACCGGAGCATTCGCGCCAAGGCCTTCAAGCGATTCTGCTTGCTGAACGCCCATCCCATCATCGTCCGTTTAACTAATCTCGACATCCTCCCCTCGTAGCCTCCCTGGAAGATCTGCGCTCGCGCAGCTTCAACAAGCGATCCGTACTTCACTCCCGCCGGGCATGCCGTCTCACATGCTTGGCAGTCGAGGCAGAAGTTCATCTCACGGATGAATCCTTCGGTGATTGGCAGATCGCCATCCGCGACCGCCTTGATGAGGCGAATTCGCCCCCGCGGCGAGGATGTCTCCAGGCCGGTCAAGGCGTACGTAGGACATGTCGGCAAGCACAGCCCGCAATGCATGCAGTTGATGATGACATCGTAATTGGGGATGTCGACACCACCGAATGCAGAAGTTGTCGATTGTCCGGGGGCCATCTTTGCTTATCGATATTTCCTGAACGGGAGAATGAGAATCAGTCCTGCAACGAAACCACCGACGTGCGCCCACCACGCGACGCCCCCCATTCCTCCAGTTTCGTAGCCGAGCGAGATCAAACCGTTGAAGAATTGCATCACGAACCAAAACCCAAGAACAACCAGCGCCGGTAACTCGGCGAATTGAAGAAAGAAGAAAATCGGGATAACCGTGAGCACCCGGGCACGAGGAAACATGAGCAAGTATGCACCGAGAACTCCGGAGATCGCACCGCTAGCCCCAACAGTCGGCATGGAGGAAGAAGGAGCGATGAACACGTGAAGGAGCGAAGCAGCGAGACCGCACACCAGATAAAACACCAGGTATCGCCCATGGCCAAGTTTGTCTTCGACATTGTCTCCGAACACCCAGAGGTACAGCATGTTCCCGGCAAGATGAAGCCACCCCCCGTGCAGAAACATCGATGTGAAAAAGGGGAAAACGGCACCAATGCGGAATTGACCCGACGTGAGCGACTCGACGATGTCACTCGGCACAACACCGAAGGTCAAGAAGAATTGCTCGATCCTCGGACCAAGGGAGACCTCATAGAGAAAGACTGCAATGTTGGCGACAATAAGCGCTATGTTGACAACCGGAACCCGTTGCGTCGGGTTCTTGTCCTTCAATGGAATCACTTCAGGAGATTTTTCTTCAGAAACTCGACCGTCCGTTTGTGGGCATCCTCGGTAGCAGCTTTGTCGTGCTTCGGATTGCTCGGATTCGCGAAAGCGTGATCAGCGTTATACATCTTGACGGTGAGTTTCTTGTGAGCCTTTGACATGGCCGCTTCAAACTCCTTCACCTTCGCGGGAGTTATGCCCTTATCCTGCTCACCAAAGATACCGAGCACCGGAGCATTGAGCGTCTTCAACTTCTCGACGTCTGTCTCGGGCATACCGTAGTACACCACGCACGCCAAAACCCGCTTGCCGCCCATCAGAGCCGACTGGAGCGACCAGCCTCCTCCAAAGCACCACCCTATCGTCCCGATTCGCGCCTTTGGACCTGCATAGTCGAGCGCGCCATTGATGATAGCTCGTATGCGATTCTCTTTCACCTCACGCACATACTTCGACGCGTCCTCGCGCGTCGTCGCAACTTTCGAATCGTAGAGGTCGAGTGCCAGGACATTGACGTTCCCCAAGTCCTTCTGCAGCTTCTCTGCTTCCTGCTGGATATAGTCATTCAAACCCCACCATTCGTGGATCACGAAGAGATACCTGTTCGTTCTGGTTGCTGCTTTCACCTCAAATGCGCGCCCGTCTGTGCCATCACTTGTCTTGAATGTGATGTTCGTGCCGCGTTCCGGCGCGAAAGTGAATGGGACCGGCTCCTCGTGGGTTGCTTTGAACTTCTCATCCGACACCAACATGACAAATTGCTCCGTTGATGAGGTCGAACAGCACGACTTGGCTGCCTGAGCGAAGACGGAAAGTGGCAAGATGAGCACCAAGGCCAAGAGTGTTTTCATACGGAGGTCTCCCCGTTGATTTGTGTGTTATGGTTTTTTGAATAGCACGATCCGATTGGTGTTTGTTCCGCTTCTGTTGTTCCGGATCCCCCAGATGTTTGAGGTCTTCGTGAATCGTTGTTGATTGATGAGTATCCCCATGCACGTGAACCCTGCATCGATTCCTAGGGGAACAACAACTTCATCAAGCCTCAAGTTTCGTTTGCGAATCTCACCAACCTCAAAGGCCACGTATCCGCCGGGACTGGTAATGCGGCGCAGTTCGCGGAACGTTTGACCTATTGTCTCACGCCACGCCTCGAGTGACCGCACAACCGTCAATTTCTCACCGATTGTCTCATGGTTGATCCCGTTAAACCAACACCGCAGCCAGTTATCCTGAGCATAGTTCACTGTGTCAAGAAACGGCGGCGATGTTACCGTAAGCTGGATGGAGTCGTCATGAATGGATCGCGTGCACCAAGCGTCTCCAGTGAGAAACTTCGCTCGGCGCCCGGCTGAACTCAAATTTCGTCGTTGCTGGTCGTTGAGATTGCGCAGAAGCGCTCGGGATTTCTTCAGGATAAGATCTTTGACGTCGCGATACGCCGGCGTCTGTCGCCGCTTGCGGTTGATCTTGCGCTGATTCTGTGGCGTCGCTGCTTGGTTCGGCGGAAGCGTATAGACCGAGAAGAACCCTGAGGAGTGCCCTGTCAACCTGTTCGTTGCCACCATGCGTATCCACCGGTCAATGTGATCTTCTCTCCCCCTTGCCTTCCTTCGCCTCAGGTACTGTTGGAGCGAGACAATTTCAGCAAGAGTCTTGGGATGATAGAACATCGACAGATCGATAGTCGTTTTTGCCTTCGCGGTGAAATTGATATAATCGATTCTCTCTTCGATCTCATCGAAATGCGGTACGTTGAGACGAGGCTCTGTGAGTATCCGGCTCAACGGATTGCAATCATTCCCGACGACGAGTCTCCCCAGCAGGGCCGCCTCGACGAGAGTCGTTCCTCGGCCCATGAACGGATCGTAGACGAGGTCGCCAGCGACTGTCAAACGCTCGACGAAAAATCGCGGAAGCTGCGGCTTAAAGCATGCCCGATACGAAATCTCGTGGAGCGAGGAAGCCTGTCGCTGCCGTGGGGTCCAGAATTCAGCGGTGAACCGAGGAACCCGCTCGCCATAAATCTGAAGCTCATCGGTCCTGAGGCCCGTCCGAACGGCTCTGCCGGGCGGGCTTGGGCGGGCGGGCCCGATCGAAGACTCGTTTCAGTGAAGAGAATATCGAAAAGATCGATGGCGGAAGTTCGCTTAACGGGAAAGTATTTTTCAGAAAAGGCTGGCACGGACTACGTAAATGCTCCGAGGTCGGCGAACTTCTTGATCTGTTCCCTGTTGGTGGGCAGCGGCCCTTCACACCGCGGTCTCAGTGAGAAGATTTTGCCGGGATTCAGCACGCCATTGGGATCGATCGCGAGTTTGATCTTCCGCATCATATCGATGGCCGGTTCGCCGGTCAGCTTCTCCAGAATCTTCTTCTTTGCCAGTCCAACTCCGTGCTCGCCGGTTATCGTGCCGCCCATCCGGACCGCTTCGGTAAAAATCTCTTCGAAGGCGGCCTCGGCGTGATGGATTTCATCAAGATCGCGTTCATCCGTAAGACACGTTGGATGCAGATTCCCGTCACCAGCGTGGCCGAAATTGCCGAAGGTCAGATTGTGGTTACGGGCAATCGTGTTGATCCGCTCGAGCATGGGCGCCACTTCACTGCGCGGCACGGTCACATCTTCCAAAATGGTGGTCGGCCTTACGCGCGCTAAAGCTGAGAACGCCGACTTCCTTGCAGCCCGCAATTTGACCGCTTCCTGTTCGTTCGCTGCCACTTTCAAATCGACTGCGCTGTGGCGTCTGCAGATGTCCATGACCTTCGCCGCGTCCTCCTCGACCTCCCCCCGGCGTCCGTCAACTTCTATCAGCAACAGCGAATTGACGGCTGTTGGCAGCCCGAGGTGCGCGTACGCTTCGACGCTCCGAATGGTGGTATTATCCAGAAACTCCAGCGCCGCGGGAGTGATCTTCGAGGCTATAATGTCCGACACCGTTTCAGCCGAGTCGCTGAGCCTGTCATAGAACGCAAGCATCGTCTTCGTCGCCTCGGGCTTTGGAATCAAGCGCAGGAGCACACGGGTTATCACTCCGAGAGTGCCTTCTGACCCGACCAGGAAATCCTTGAGGCTGTACCCCGCGACATCTTTCACCGATTTCCCGCCGGTAAGGACAACGTCGCCGCTGGGAAGAACGACTTCCATCCCGAGAACATAGTTCTTCGTGACCCCGTACTTCAACCCGCGCAACCCGCCGGCGTTTTCCGCCACGTTGCCTCCAATGGTGGAGATCGCCGCGCTCCCCGGATCAGGCGGGTAGAAAAGACCCAGAGCTTCAACCGCAGAATGGAGCTGTCCGGTGATCACCCCGGGCTCGACCCACGCGGACAGATTTTTCTGATCAATCTCCAGTATTCGATTCCAGTGATTGAAGAGAAGGACAACCGAATTCTCCACCGGCACCGAACCCCCACTCAAGCCAGAGCCCGACCCACGGGGAACCACCACGAACGGCTCTTCGTTCGCGAGCTTCAGGATTTTCGCAATATGCTCGACCGATCTCGGAACGATCACAGCATCCGGAAGCTGTTTGAGGAGAGGCGTTCCATCATACGAGTAGGCGATCTTGTCTTCGGGCGAGTCGAGGAAGTTCTCTCGACCGACGATGGAACGAAGCTTGCTGAGCGTCGTTTGCGGTATCATTGGTGATGAAGATAGGAGAACAAGCCAAGAAAAGCAAGGTAAGGTCGTTGGACCTCTTGGAGCCTTTGAACCTTTGCAGGATTTCCTTCGTCTTGTATCTCGAGCATTATTCGTTTATCTTCGAAAAAAAAGTTTTGGCGTGTCAGAAAAGGAATACAAGACAACCATGGAAAAACTGAAGAAACGATCGTGGGCCGAGCCGTTCAAGATCAAAACCGTCGAGTTACTCAAAGTCACGACCCGGCAATATCGTGAGCAAGCGCTGAAGGAGGCCGGATACAACACGTTTTTGCTGAAATCGGAGGACGTGTACATTGACTTGCTGACGGACAGCGGCACGAACGCGATGAGCGACTACCAGTGGGCGGGTTTGATGCTCGGCGATGAGGCGTATGCCGGCAGCAAGAACTTTTACAACCTCGAACAAAAGGTTCAGCAGTACTACGGCTACAAATACCTCGTTCCCACACACCAGGGCCGAGGCGCTGAGCATCTCATCTCCCAGATTCTCATCAAGCCGGGAGACTTCGTTCCCGGGAATATGTATTTCACCACGACGCGCCTCCACCAAGAGCTGGCTGGCGGGTCCTTTGTCGACGTTATTGTCGACGAAGCCCACGATCCGACAAGCACATATCCCTTCAAAGGAAATGTTGATCTGCAGAAACTCGAAGACCTCGTGAAGCGCGTGGGTGCGAAAAAGATCCCTTATGCGTCGATCGCGGGAACGGTCAACATGGCTGGTGGCCAACCCATCTCTCTCGAGAACTTGCGGCAAGTGCGGCAGTTCTGCCAGAAACACGGAATCCGAATTGTTCTCGATGCGACAAGAGCACTTGAGAATGCTTATTTTATCAAGGTCCGAGAAACGGGTTACCAAAACAGATCGATCGCTGAGATTCTGCGCGAGATGTGCTCGTACTCTGACGCTTGCACGATGAGCGGCAAGAAAGATCTGCTGGTCAACATCGGTGGATTTCTCGCCATTCAGGAACACGAATCCGAGATCTTTGAGGAGGCGCGCAACCTCGTAGTCGTCTACGAAGGTCTCCACACGTATGGCGGACTAGCGGGCCGTGACATGGAGGCGATGGCGCGCGGAATCGAAGAAGCCGTCAATGAGGATCACCTGAAGGCGCGGATCGGACAGGTTGAATACGTCGGCGAGAAGCTTCTCAGCATCGACATCCCAATCGTTGTGCCTATTGGTGGGCATGCAATATTTCTTGATGCAAAGCGGTTCTTGCCCCACCTCAACCAGGTTGAATTTCCGGCTCAGACCCTCGCTGCGGAATTGTACGTCGAGTCTGGGATACGATCGATGGAACGCGGAATCGTCTCAGCGGGCAGGAACAAAGAGACCGGCGACCACTACTATCCGAAGCTCGAGCTCGTGCGCCTCACATTTCCTCGACGAGTCTACACACAAGCACACTGCGATGTCACTGCTGAGGCTGTCGAGGCTGTGTTTGAGAATAGGATGAATATCAGAGGCTTGCGGATGGTCTACGAGCCGAAGTACCTGAGATTCTTCCAGGCAACGTTTGAGAAGCTGAACTGACAGCCCAAGAGAGATTCCCGGAATCTCTAAGATTCCGGGAATCTACACTGCTATTGACGCCCTTCCGATCAGCACACACCGCGCTCTACAACGACTTCACACGGCGAAGCCGGCAGCACCTCGACCGTTCCGAGCTGAGCGAAAGGTTGCATGAACCGCTCAACGCTCGCGCGATCCGCGGCCTCGAGCGTCAGGTGGAGCGTATGCTCACCGTTGATGACTGCCTCGCTCTGAATGTTGATGCCGAAGCGCTGCGCGTTTTGCTGCGACAGATGAGAGAGAAGCATCGACCCCATCGCCTCGTCTCTCGCAGGGCATGACTCCGGCTTATGCCGATGCTGCACAACGAAGAGTGCCATACGAGTTCTCCTTTCAGAAAGTGTCCGAGAAAAACAAAGCCCTCTCCTTGACGGGAGAAGGCTTCATGTGGAAAGTACATCCACTCCGCTCAAGGAATCCTGGAAGATCCTCCACGACAACACGCCATACAACAACAGGCCGCAAATGCATCCGTTTCCGCTCTGTCTGATTTCGCAGTCATGGCATTGGACAGGAGAAGTGCCAACTAGTGCCTCTACAACTAAATCCTTTTACAGACGAAGAGGCACAGTGCTCGCTCCAACTACACAAAACGAGTGGATCGTACAATCATTTTGTTGGAGCGGCACTAGTACCGTGGCAAGTTAGAGTCGATATCGGCCGCCCATTGGTCAATCCCGCCTGCGAGATTCGCGACTTTCGTGAATCCCATTTGCTTCAAGAATCTCACGGCCATCGCGCTTCGGCTTCCATGATGGCAAAGGACGACGATCTGACGTGATGAATCCAGTTCATTCACACGCTTCGGCAGATCGCCAAGGGGGATGAGATAGCCACTGATGTTCACCAAATCGTACTCGTGCGGCTCGCGAACGTCAAGAAGCACGACGTCATCGCCGCGATCCAGGAGCTCCTTCAATTGATGGACAGAAACATGCGGCACCGCACTGTCTCCGACATCCGCCTGCTGCACCGTTACTCCGCAAAAGGCCTCGTAGTCGATCAACTTGCGAATCGTCGGGTGATCACCGCAGACCGGGCACTCAGGGTTCTTTCGGAGCTTCATCTGTCTGAATTGCATCGACAGCGCATCGAACAGCAGCAGGCGTCCATAGAGAACATCGCCGATTCCCAGAATAATCTTGACGGCCTCCGTCGCTTGAATTGTGCCGACGATGCCTGGGAGGAGCCCGAGGACTCCACCCTCCGCGCAGCTGGGAACCAATCCCGGTGGAGGAGGCTCGGGATACAAACACCGATAGCACGGCCCACGCTTTGCGTCGAAGACTGAGGCTTGCCCCTCGAAACGGAAAATGCTTCCGTAGACGTTTGGTTTTCCGAGAAGCACGCACGCGTCATTGACGAGATAGCGGGTGGGGAAATTGTCCGTCCCATCGATTATGACATCGAAATCCCTAAGGATGTCAAGCCCATTCTCAGACGTAAGCTGAACTTCAAATGGTTGGACTTCCACATAGGGATTGAGGGAGCGAATGCGATCGGCTGCCGAGTCAAGCTTCGAACGGCCGATGCTCGCCGTTGAATGGATGATCTGGCGCTGCAGGTTCGAGAGCTCTACAACGTCAAAGTCCACGATACCAATCTTTCCAACGCCTGCAGCCGCTGCGTAGAGCGCCGCCGGCGATCCGAGGCCACCGGCACCGATGAGGAGTACGCTAGCTGCCTTCAACTTCTGCTGGCCTGAGAGGCCGACCTCCGGCATGATGAGGTGCCTTCCGTACCGCCTGATCTCGTCTCGCGAAAGTTGCAGGTCTTCGATCATTCCTGTTCTTGGTGACTGCGACGCCATGCTAGAACCTCCCTCCGGCTATTGCAGGGATGATGCTTACAACATCGTCTTCCCGCACCGGGGTTTTGTTCTTTTGCAGAGACCGAATATCCTCGTCGTTTACGTACACGTTTACGAAGCTTCTGAGCTCTCCGCCGTCTGTGAAGAGATGCCTCCTCAGTCCTGAATATTGTGAGGCTAGCTGCTCGAGCAGCTCACCTACAGTTTCACCGTCGAGCACAACTGAAGCCTTCTTGTCGGTGAATCCCCTGAGTGGCGTAGGGATCAACACTGTTGTCGGCATAGATTCGAATTCTCCTTTTCGTGCATTTTTTTGCCCATCGTGGACGGCAGAACGGGCCCTTCAATGATAGGCTTCGATCTTCTCTTGCTCGAAGTGAGACCGGTCGTGCTGCAGTGACCAGGAGGTCATCGCCCTTGGCACTCCGTCGTCCACGGAGATGATCACGTAGGACCAATTTGGCAGCGCATGCTCGAGGTCGAATTGAGAAGGAGCGGCCGGGTGATCCGGGTGCGAGTGGTAGAACCCAAGGATCTCGATTCCCTCGCGCTGTGCCTGCTCCTCTGCCTTCCGGTAGTCCTCCGGTGTTACGAGAAATCGCCTCTCTCGATTTGCGTCGTTTTGATTCCTGAGCTCAACAACGCTGCGGACAATCCTGGCATTGCCTTCACCTTTTCCGAGCAGCACGCCACAGCACTCCTCGGGATACGTCCGCATTGCGTGAAGCTGAATCCTGCGTAATGAATTGTGGTTGAGCTTGAGCATGGTTCGCGCTACGATATCAGGAATTCACAGGGATCATTGGGATACCCGCACGAGATCTGACCGACCCCAGATGGACTCGGAAAGATATTTCCTGCCGTCATCACTGAAGATCGTGACGATCACTCCCTCGTCAAGCCCTTGTGCAACTTTCAGACACGCTGCAAGCGCCGCTGCACTTGACGGCCCAACCAGTAACCCTTCCTCTCTCGCCAACCTTTGCGCTACGATGTAAGCCTCTTCAGTCGACACTTCGAGGTTATCATCTGCCAGTTTCGGATCATAGATCCCCGGAACAAGAGATGTCGCGAGATGTTTGAGCCCTTCAAGCCCGTGCATTGGAGAGTCGGGCTGCACCGACAGAGTCTTGATGGCAGGGTTGAGCTCCTTGAGACGCCTCGACGTCCCGACAAACGTGCCTGTTGTTCCGAGCCCGGCGACGAAATGCGTGATCTCCCCCATGGTCTGATCAAACATTTCAACCGCGGTCGTCCGGTAGTGGGCTTGCCAGTTCGCCGGGTTGTTATACTGGTCAGGATAAAAGTAATCATCTGGTAGCTCTTCAACAAGCTTTTTCACACGTCGCTGGGCGCCATCCGTACCCTCGAGGGGATCGGTGTAGATCACATCTGCCCCAAATGCTTGCAGAATCTGCTTTCGCTCCATGCTGGCGTTGGACGGGACCGCAAGCTTCACTCGATAGCCCAGAGCAGCTCCTATCATCGCGTAGGCGATTCCAGTGTTGCCGCTCGTTGCATCGATGATCGCCCTGTCTTTCGTCAGCTTGCCTGAGCGCTCTCCATCAAGGATCATCGAAAGCGCCGGACGATCCTTGACCGATCCGCCTGGATTGAACCATTCTGCCTTTGCATACAACCGAACCCGGGGGCTGATGCCTGAGTTCACAATATTCCTGATCCGCACCAGAGGTGTGTTACCGATGCGAGAGATGATGGAATCTTTTGATCCTATTTGTATGGAATTGGCAGCCATTGCAGAAACCGAACGGGTGAAATGAAATCACCGGTCTAGTATATACAGGGAGACGCGTCGGAGCTCGTTACGCTTCAACAACAAGCGCAGGGACAACAGAGAGGGGTCGACTTTACGTGAATGGTTGGGAGGTGGAAGTGAGAAGAGGCTAACTTCAACTGGCTGCTGGCTAGAAGGTAGACGGGATTCGTTATATTGATATCGGGTATCCTCATATGCACTAGTATGAACGCCGTAACGTCCGCACGAGTTCCCAGGGCCCCGTTCCTCAAGCGTGCCGCGAAAGGGCTCGAATGATTGCCTGGCAGAAATCAGGCAAATCCTTAGGGGTCCGGGAGCTGATAAGGTTGCCATCCACAACCACGCTTTGATCGTGATAGATGGCGCCTGCGTTCTCAAGGTCATCCTTGATCGCCAAGACGCCCGTCACGTTCTTCCCCTTAAGGATCTTGGCGGAAATTGGCACCCAACCAGCGTGACAGATAAACGCAACCGGCTTGCCGGCTTCGAAGATTGTTCTCGTGATCTCTAGGACCTTTGGATAACGACGCAGCTTATCAGGGGCAAATCCTCCGGGAATGACCAACGCGTCAAATTGGTGAGCCTCAATTTTTTCGACACCGATATCAGCCCGACACGGATAGCCATTCTTCCCCTTATACAATTTCTCCTCGGGTCCCGCGACGACAGCGGTCGCTCCCTCCTCTTCAAGCCTGATCTTCGGATACCAAAGCTCCAAATCTTCGTACGTCTCTTCAACAAAGAAGAGTACCTTCTTGCCAGTTAATTTGCCCATTTCTTTTCCTTGATCCGGTTCTTGGATGATTCAGTGCACGTGGAAATGAAACCGAAATGAAGCTGCCAGCCGGGCGCTACAGTCCCAAGCGCTGTGCGTCGCCTTTCATCGCACTGATGACGAATTGAATGTGTTCATCAAGCGGTACACCCAGCTCCTGCGTCCCTTGTAGAATGTCCTCACGGCTCACGTTGCGCGCGAAGGCTTTGTCCTTCAGCTTCTTCTTCACTGATGAAACCTCGAGATCGGCAATCTTGTTCGGACGGATAATCGCACACGCGTTGATGAACCCGCAGAGCTCATCGCACGCGTAGAGCACCTGGGCCATTTTTGTGTCACGAGGGACGTTCATATAACTCGCATGACCCAGAATCGCCCGCCGAATCTCTTCAGGATAGCCCTTTTCCCTGAGGATTTCGGATCCTTTTGCTGGATGATCGGGGGCGGAAGGGAACATTTCGTAGTCGAAGTCGTGCAGGATGCCGACGATCGCCCACTTCTCTTCGTCCTCTCCTTGCTTCCGGGCATACGCGCGCATTGCAGATTCAACGGCGTACATATGTTTTCGCAGCGCGTCGCTCTTTGTGTATTCATGCATCAATTGGAGAGCTTCTTGGTAATTCATCTTTCCCGTCCTTCCGAAATTAGCGATCGTGTTTTTATCAAAGTCACCAAAAATTGATGGAAAATCAAGGCGAACATCGTTTGGGATTTTCGCCCAGAATCTGTATATTGCCCGAGGGCAATCGACCAACGGAGGTTTCGCATGGAGTTGATGAATCGTCTCGTCGAAGACTACTTGAGTGACATCGTCCCCGAGCGCGACTCAGTGCTCATGGATATGGAGGAGCTCGCGGCTAAGGAGGATTTTCCCATCATCGGGCCGCTGGTTGGGCGCTTGCTGTACATCATCACGAAAGCCAGCGGAGCGCATCGCGTGCTTGAGATGGGCTCTGGTTTTGGCTACTCCGCCTACTGGTTTGCGAAAGCCGTGGGAAAAGATGGTAGGGTCGTTTGCACGGAAAAGAGTGATGAAAACGAACAACGCGCACAGGGGTTCTTCAAGCGCGGTAGGATTGCGGATCGGGTTGAGTTCCACGTCGGCGACGCGCTGAAACTCGTTGACAAAATCGAAGGCGAGTTCGATATCATCTTCATCGATATCGACAAGGCAAATTACCCGAAGGCCCTGAGGAAGGCAATGCCAAAACTCCGAAAAGGCGGCCTCCTGATGGCCGATAATGTGTTGTGGAAAGGGAAAGTCTTCGACAGGAGACCGGATGCCGACACGGCCGGAATACTGACGTTCAATCGTATGCTTTACACCTCGAAAGACCTCTTCACAAGCATCGTCCCTCTCTGGGATGGCGTCTCGATCAGCCTGAAACAATAAGGGCTGAAAAACTCTCTCTGCCTCTACCGGTGCATCTTCAAGAACTGCTCTGCTGACGGGCAGAGTTTCATCAGCGTGCACTCAGGACAGTCCGGTTTTCGCGCGTCGCACACCTTTCTGCCGTGCCATATCAGCATGTTGCCAAGGTCGTGCCACTCCGTTTGCGGCGCAAGCCCCATCAGGTCAACCTCGATTTTCCCAGGGTCATCACTGCGAGTGAGTCCCAAGCGATAAGCAACGCGCCTGACGTGCGTGTCAACGACCACGCCGGAATTGATGCCGTAAGCGCCCCCCAGGACACAATTCGCAGTTTTCCTCCCCACTCCTCCAAGCTGAACAAGCTCTTCCATCGTCTTCGGGACCCTCCCGTCATGCTTTTCCACGAGTGCTTTGCAGCAAGCGATGATACTCTTTGCCTTGTTTCTATAGAAGCCGGTTGATCGTATGTCCTGCTCGAGCTCTGCCTGATTTCCGTTCGCAAAGTCGCGCGCGGTCGGGTATTTCCTGAAGAGCCCAGGCGTCACCTTGTTGACTCTCGCGTCAGTGCATTGGGCAGAGAGAATTGTGGCAATGAGCAACTGAAGCGGATTGGCGAAATCCAGTGCGATCTTTGGATTGGGGTACTGCTTGTGCAGAAGAGCGATGATCTTCTTCGCACGAGAGCGAAGCTGCTGAGGAGATTCTTTCTTTGCCATACCCCTGTCTTTCTGGTGTGAGATCAGGAACGAATGCTCAGGAGGTACTTTTCCACTTTCTTCAGGTCCCAGGCGTTCACGACATCTTTTGCTTCGAGCCACCCCTTGCGGGCGATGCCGACGCCATAGAAAACGTCTCTCAACCCATCGGCGTTGTGCGCATCGGGATTGATGAAAATCGGCACCTTTTTTTGTTTTGCGTACTTGACGAGTCGCCAATCGAGGTCGAGTCGCAAGGGATGGGCGTTGATTTCAATTGCCTTTCCATAGTCCGACGCTGCGTTGATCACTTCAACCATGTTAATCGGATATCCTTCACGGCTCAGGAGCAACCGTCCGGTCGGATGACCGACCATCGTGACGTACTTGTTCTTGATCGCTTTGATCACCCGCTTTGTTGCCTCGGCTTCGGTCATTTTGAATTTGCTGTGGATCGATGCGACGACGTGGTCCAGCGATGCAAGCAATTTGTCGGAATAGTCGAGCGTTCCATCGGGAAGAATATCGACCTCCGTGCCGCTGAAGAGCCGGAAATTCTTCAGGCGAGCATTGAGCTTCTCGATCTCCTTCAATTGCTGTTTCACCTTGCTCTCGGAGAGCCCGCCTGCGTATGCTGCGACCTTGCTGTGGTCTGCAATTCCGAGGTAAGCCCAGCCGAGTCGCCTCGCCGCCTCAGCCATCTCTTCCAGGGTATTCGCGCCATCACTGTAGTTGGTGTGGCAATGAAACGTCCCTCTGACATCTTTGTCCTCGATCAGTTCTGGAAGCTGCTCCTTTTCTGCAGCCTCAATCTCGCCCATATTCTCGCGCAATTCCGGAGGAACATACGCGAGGTCGAGCGATGCATAGATCTCACTCTCGTCCTTACATCGGGGAATCGACCTGACCTTCTTGCCTGCCGCACCCTCTACCCTTGTGAAGCCGTATTCATTCAAGCTGAGCCCGTACGCTCGCGCACGCGATCGCATCTCGACGTTGTGCTCTTTGCTTCCGGTAAAATAGTTAAGCGCAAAGGGGTATTCGGCATCATTCACTATCCGCACATCGCAATTGATCCCCGCCTTCAAGAGCACACTCGATTTCGTTTCCCCACGCGCGATAATGCGCTGCACTTCCGGGTTGGACACAAATACATCAAAAATCATCTCCCTATGCCTCTCCTCCGCGCTGACGACAATGTCGATATCGCCGATGATCTCCTTCTTTCTTCTGAGGCTCCCCGCAACCTCACATCGCTTCACTTCCTTGAGCTTCTGAAGAGCGGTCATCATCTTCTCTGCGGATTCCCAAGCCTGCGGATAGAGATGTTTGTCACTGCTCTTGGTCAGCAGCTCGATGCCCTTGAGGATATTCTCTTCCGTTTTCTCACCAAATCCCTCCAGCTTTGCCAAACGGTGGTTCTCGCAGGCTTCCTTCAGTTCGGAAATTGATTTCAGCTTGAGCTTTTCGTAGAGGACTTTGATTCTTTTGGGACCAAGTCCAGGTATGCGCACCATTTGAAGCAGCCCTTCGGGAAGAGACGCTTTGAGCTGTTCGTACTCCTTGGATTTCCCGCTCTTCACAAGATCTGTGATGATTTCCGCGAGATGTTCGCCGATACCCTTGATACCTCTGATGTTGCCCGAATCAACAAGACCTGCAAGGTCTTGCGTGAGAGCTTCGATTACGCGAGCGGCGTTGTGAAAGGCGCGGCACTTGAATGGGTTTTCCCCCTTCAACTCGAACAGAGTCCCCATTTCATCAAGAATTGCAGCGACCTGTTTCTTATCCATAGAGGAGGCCCGGGTTCGTTCGGGGTAAACAGGAAGGCACTATGCAGGAACGACGTTTACGTCAGATGATTGCAGGGATAATGCGTAACGCTCGATGCGATCAACGATCGGAGATACTTCTATGTGCTGCATCAGTTCGTGCCGGACCCTGGCCGCGTTGGGCAGGCCACGCAGGTATCCGGAATAATGCTTTCGAAATTCGATGACTCCCCTGCGCTCTCCTTTGAGTTCGACAGAGAGTCTAAGATGCTCAAAAAGCAACCGCACTCGCTCCTCGATACTCGGAGCCGGAAGTAGCTCCCCGTGATTGAGAAAGTGTCTCGCCTGACGGAAGATCCACGGATTGTCGATGGCACCGCGACCGACCATCACGCCATCGCATCCCGTCGCATCGAAGACCTGCTGAATGCTCTCGGGCGTCGTCATCCCGCCGTTCACAAAAATCGGGATCGAGACAGCCGATTTCACCTTCGGAATCCAGGAGAAATCCGGCTCACCTCCGTGCCCTTGAGCGCGTGTCCGGCAATGGACAGTCAGCCCGCTGACTCCGGTCTGCTCCAGCATTTTCGCGACATCCACAATGCGAATACTTTCCGCATCCCAACCGAGCCGAGTCTTGACAGTGACCGGGAGCCCCACATTTCTGACGACACGGCAAACAATCCTCTCCATACGCGGAAGATCTTTCAACAATCCCGCGCCTGCACCGCGCATCGCAACGTCCTTCACCCAACATCCACAGTTGATATCAATGAGATCGGGACGATACGATTCCGCAATTCGCGCAGCGCTCTCCATCGAAGTTTCCTCACCGCCATAAAGCTGGATACCGAATGGCCGCTCCTCTTCAAGAAACTCCATTTTGTTCTTTGCTTTCACGGAATCGCGGATGAGGCCTTCCGAGTTCACAAACTCGGTGTACACCATGTTCGCGCCGAGCCTTCGACAGATGACCCGGAACGCAACATCGGTTACGTCTTCCATCGGCGCGAGCACAATGGGCCTGTCTATGTCAATCCTGCCGATCCGCATTGAGGGGCCTGTATTAGCTTTTTCCTTTGTCTTTGGGTGAGCCAGTATCGAAGCTTCCGATGATCCATCCCAATCCGACAAGAATCAGAAGAATCGGCCAGTAGCGTCTCCACGAGAAATAGAAATCCAGGTAGCCAAGGTTTTTCGCAAGGAAGATTGCACCAGCGGCCGCAAGAACCAATCCCCAATAGACTTTGGAAAACGTATTATGACGCATTGGAAATTCCCAGCTTGCTATTGTGCCTCGATTTCGGCGACGATGGCATCCGTCATTTCCGTCGTGCCGACGAAATGATCGGGATTAAGGTCCCTCGTCACGTTCTTGCCTTCTTTGACGACCTCGGCAATCGCCCTCTGGATCCTCGACGCCCCATCCAATTCGCCGATGTGATCGAGCATCATCGCGCCCGCCAGGGCAAGTGCACATGGGTTTGCGAGATTCTTGCCCGCGATGTCGGGGGCGCTGCCATGGACAGCTTCAAAAATTGCGGCTTCATAGCCGATGTTCGCGCCTGGGGCCAATCCTAGTCCTCCGACGAGTCCAGAGCACAAGTCGGAGAGTATGTCGCCGAAGAGATTCGTCGTGACGATAACATCGAATTGCTGCGGGTTGAGGACCAGCTGCATCGCCATATTGTCAATGATTCGGTCATTACACTCGATCTCCGGATACTCCTGTGCGACCTTCTTTCCCACTTCTAGGAACATCCCGCCCGTGTATTTCAAGATATTTGCTTTGTGAACGATTGTCACCTTTTTCCGATCATGCTTGCGTGCATACTCAAACGCCGCCCTGACGATCCGCTCGCATCCCACCCGGGTGACAACGCCGATCGTCTCCGCCGCGCTCTTGTTCGCGTCGATATAATGTTCGATACCAGAATAAAACTCTTCTATGTTTTCGCGGAAAACAACTAGGTCGACATTCTTAAAGTGGGAGTTTAATCCCTCCACAGACTTGGCGGGCCGAAGGTTGATGTACAGATCGAATTCTTTCCGGAGAGCTACATTGATGCTGCGAAAACCTGTCCCCATTGGAGTGGTAAGAGGTCCTTTAAGTGCAACCTTGTTTCTCGAGATCGAATCCAGCACTTGCTGAGGCAAAGGGTCCTTGAATTTCTCGATGGCAGGGATTCCAGCTTCCTCCACTTCCCACGAGATTTGAACGCCCGTCGCAGCAATGATCCTTCGAGTGGCCTCAGAGATACTCGGGCCTATGCCATCACCAGGAATGAGAGTTACATTACGCAACTTCAAGTTCCGATCGTATTAATGATTACGGGCGTTTTTTGCAGCGGCAAGGACAATATACGAAATCGACGAAGGAGTTACAAGGAGCGGATTGCAGCTTGCACGTTTTTTGTGTCCCGCTGTTGTTCAGCGGGAAAGATTGAAAATTGCGCGTTTTGTGCGTCCCGCCGTTTTTGGGCGGGATAGATTGTCAGCTTGCAGAGAGGATTCGCTTGAGCTGATAGGAGGAGATGAGATGTGCGATGTCAGGTGGGAGTCTTCGAGAAATCTAGATTGCGTAGAAGCTTCTATCCAGACTCCGATACTGAATGGCTTCACCCAAATGCTCCGGCCTTATCCGCTCGCTGCCGGAAAGATCGCCGATTGTCCGTGCGACCTTCAGGATCCGGTCGTACGCGCGGGCTGAGAGTCCGAGCTTGTTCATGGCGTTCTTCAGAAGCTCTGCTCCCTGCTCATCGATTTCACAGAACTCCTTGATTTCGCTCGAGCCCATATCCGCATTGCAGAACAGACCTTTTCGCCCTGTGAACCGCTTGGCCTGTAACTCCCTTGCCCTCACCACTCGCTCTCTAATGGACGGGGACGGTTCTCCGGTCCTCTTTGAAGCCAGCTCGCCGTATTTCACAGCCGGCACCTCGACGTGAATGTCGATCCGATCCAAGAGTGGGCCTGATATCTTGCCGACATATTTCTGGATCTGCATCGGCGTGCAGGAGCACTCCTGGTTTGGGTTTCCATAGTTGCCGCAGGGGCACGGATTCATCGCGCAGACCAGCATGAAGTTCGCCGGATACTCAACAGACATCTTTGAACGGCTGATGGTAACTCTTGCGTCTTCAAGAGGTTGACGCATCACTTCTAACACATTACGTGCAAATTCAGGAAGTTCATCCAGGAAGAGTACACCGTGATGAGCAAGCGAAATCTCGCCCGGCCTTGGGATGGTTCCTCCCCCAACTAACGCAGCATCGGAGATCGTATGGTGCGGAGAACGGAAGGGTCGAGTCGAAACAAGCGCGGTATCTGGCGGCAAGATTCCAGCTACGGAATGAATCTTCGTTGTTTCGATGGCTTCCTCGAAACTGAGATCTGGGAGAATCGTTGGCAGCCGTTTGGCAAGCATCGTCTTACCTGAACCAGGCGGTCCAATGAGAATGATATTGTGCCCCCCGGCAGCGGCTACCTCCAAGGATCGCCTCACGCTCTCTTGACCTTTGACATCGGCAAAGTCAAGCGAGTACCGTCGTTCGAGTCCGAAAATCTCGCGAGTATTGACTCGAAACGGGGCCAGCATTTCGTATTCGCCACCAAGGAAAGTAACCGCTTCGCTCAAGCTTTCCATGGGGAATACATCGACCCCCTCCACAAGTGCCGCTTCCTTCGCGTTCGCCCTCGGAAGGAGCAAGCCCTTGAGTCCCCTGGCTCTTGCCTCGAGAGCGACAACCAACGCTCCGTGGACGGGACGTAGACTCCCGTCAAGAGCAAGTTCGCCCAGAATGACATATTGATCGAGAACTTGTGAATGGAGCTGATCAGAAGCTGCCAGAATCCCTAGCGCGATCGGCAAGTCGTAGCCCGAGCCCTCCTTTTTGATGTCGGCCGGGGCAAGGTTTACGGTAATTCGGTGATTCGGAAACCGGAAGCCGGAGTTCTTGATCGCAGCAAACACTCTCTCGCTGCTTTCCTTCACAGCGTTGTCCGGGAGACCCACGATGAAGAACTTGTGAACAGTTCTCTCGATGTTGGTCTCGACCCGCACGAGATACGCGTTAACTCCAAAGGTGGCGCTGCTCAGAACTTGAGAGAACATGAAAAAAAGCGCAATAATGAGGGGGGATGTATGTCTCTACTGTTTCCCGAATGACTTGAGCCCGAAAAGCTTGCTTGGCGCGGGAAAGGTTGGTCTTGAACGGCTATCTACATTGAAGGAATGTATCTCTTTCCGGCTTCGGCAGTTAGTTCGTTTGACTTCAGTTCACTCAGCAAGCAATCTCAACGGTGTTGGCGAAGAAACTCCAGGCGGTCCTTAAGTTCCTCAGTCGACTTCAGCAATTTGTCCTTTCCGAAAACGGCCTCCTCTTGGCTGGTAAAAACGAGCTCATACTCGCTGCTCATAACGATCGCCTCTTCGGGACAAACCTCTTCGCAGAAGCCACAGAAGATGCATCGGACCATATTGATCTCGAATACGATCGGATAGCGTTCCTTCTCGAGCTCCGTTTCGGAAGCTTGAACTTCGATGGCCAGGGCCGGGCAGACTCGTGAGCACAGACCACACGCCACGCATCGCTCCACGCCGTTTTCCTGGACAAGGACAGGACGCCCCCGAAACGACGGCTCGGGTTTGAACCGCTCCTCAGGATACTGATACGTGAACTTGGGCTTGAAGATCTGACTGATCGTAAGCCGGAGTCCCTTGAAAATCTCCGGGATGTAGGCCTTTTGCCAGATCGTGAGATCCTTCTTCCGAATCATTTTCCCATTAAAACCCATACGCTCCTTACTCCTCCGATCTAGATCAATAGCAGAACGAGGCCGGTCACGAGCACGTTGGCGATGGTCAGAGGCAACATGACCTTCCAGCCGATGCTCATCAATTGGTCATAGCGGAATCTTGGCACCGTCCAGCGAATGACCATGAAGAACAAAATCACAAGAAGCAGCTTGACGCAGAATGTCAGGACCTGCAGGATGCTCAACGTGAAGGGCGACAGACCGAAGCTTTCCACATAAGGAAGATGCCAGCCTCCGAGGAATAATGTCGTGATCACGGCGCTTGCCGTAATGACATTGGCGTACTCCGCCAGCATGAAAAGACCCCATTTCAGACCCGCGTACTCCGTATGATACCCCCCCACCAGCTCCGGCTCGGCTTCCGGAAGGTCAAAAGGCAGCCGGTTCGTCTCCGCAAAAGCTGCAACCACAAATGTAATGCAAGCCACCGGCTGGAGGAAAATGTTCCACGCGGGCAGCCACCCCCACAAGTACTGAGCTTGATGGAGAACGATCTGGTCCAGCCTGAGGGTCCCGGAGATCATCAGCACGCCGATGATCGAAAGCCCCATGGAGAGCTCATAACTGATCATCTGCGCTGACGACCGCAGTCCGCCCAACAATGAGTATTTGTTGTTTGACGACCAACCGGCCAGAGTGACGCCGTACACTCCGAGGGATGTGATTGACAGGATATACAAGATCCCGACGTTTACGTCCGCAATCATCAGCTTGACGTGGCTTCCAAAAAGCTCGATGGTGTTCCCGATAGGAATCACAGCGAACGTGCTCAGAGCAACAGCAATGGAGATAACTGGTGCGAGATCGTGAATGGGTTTGTAGGCATTCTTCGGAACAATATCCTCCTTGAGCAGCAGTTTGATGACGTCAATGAAAATCTGTAGAATCCCTTGTGGACCCACCCTGTTGGGACCGAGCCGGTTCTGCATGAACGCGCTGAGTCTCCGTTCGACCCATCCCAGGATAATAACGGAGAGAAGAACAACGGAAACATAGGTTACAAATTTGATCACTGATATCAGAAACACGTCACCCATAAGCTTGTGCACGTTATGCGTGAATAGGAACAGCCTCAGGCACACTCAACATCATACCCCGGGCGCCCAGCTTGAAATAGCTCATCGACTTGAACGCTGGCACTCTTTCCGTGATTTCTTTGAAGACATCCTCTGCAGTGTTGTACCTCATTTTCGATCCGAGAGCGTTGCCGATCGCCGTGAGTATCCGCCACGTCGGGCGGGCATCTTTCTTTACTGGGCGCCCCCACCGGTCATTCTGAGAGGCAAACTTGTCCCAGCGACTCATCGCGAAGCCATCAAGAGCACGATCCTGTTCGAGCGTTGTCACAGCCGGCCGTATTTGCTGAACGCGCCCCTGAAAGTTTGTGAAGGTTCCATGCTTCTCAGCATAGGTCGAACAAGACAACACGATGTCGGCGTGCTCGGTGGACTTGTTCTGCACCGACGAATGCACGATCAAGAGCTGCAAATTCCCCAAGACAGCTGCAAATTCCGAAATTGCCGCAATATCATCTTCAAGGACGTATAAAGCCTTGATGGCCCCGTCCTGAATGCCGCGGATGATTCCCTGAAGATCCATTCCCCCCTCCCCAGGCTTCACACCGACAGCTCGAGCACCGGTGCTATTCGGGGTCTTGTCGGCTCGAATCAGCAAATCATCCTCGTCCCCTTCCCTGATGTGCTGAACCAAGTCAAGATTCTTCGTCCCCAGCACATCTTTCATCAACTTCTGGAAGACGTAGTTGTCCTCGTTCGTAGCAAATGGAGACGCAATGCCCGCAATTTCTGACCTCTTGAACGATTTCAGCTCCGAAACCACGCGTGCGATCGCTTCATCCCAGCCAACCTCGCTCAATGCTCCGTCTTTACGGATCATCGGGCCGTTGAGGCGCTCTTTGCCGTTGACGAACTTGAACGTGTTGAGCCGTCCCGGATCACACATCCAGTACGAATTGACCTCTTCGTTCAAGCGAGGGGTGAGACGCAGGATCTCATTCTGCCGAACCCAGACGTGGGTATTGCAGCCGCGAGCACAGCCCGCACATATGCTGTCCGTCGAAGACATTTCCCAGACTCGCGCCTTGAAACGAAAGTCCGTGCTCGTAAGCGCACCAACGGGGCACAGCTCGATGACATTCATCGAATAGGGATTGTCAAGCTGCGTGCCGGGGAATGTCGTGAGCACAACGTGTGTTCCCCGCTCGGTGAAGGTGAGCACAGGCTGCTTGGCGATTTCATCTGCGAAGCGGATGCAGCGAGAGCACATGATGCAGCGCTCATCATCGAGCACGACGTGCGGACCCAACCGGACGCGCTTGGGTTTGTGCACTTTGTCTTCGTCGAAGCGGCTGTATCCGACACTGTAGTGGTAAGCGTAGTCCTGAAGCTTGCACTCCCCCGCCTCATCGCAAATCGGGCAATCCAAGGGATGATTGATCAAGAGAAACTCCATCACTGCCTGCCGCGCCTTGATCACGCGCTCACTTTTCGTCTTCACGACCATACCATCGGCAACCTGCGTCGCACATGCGATGGCGAGCTTTGGTATTTTTTCGATCTCGACAAGGCACATCCGGCAATTGCCGGAAACCGAAAGCTTCGGATGCCAGCAGAAGTGTGGGATCTCTATTCCCTGTTCAGCGGCTGCTTGAATGACGCTCAGCTTTGGATCAACGTTGTACTCTGTTCCGTCTATGGTGATCTTCGCCATGGTGTTCCGAATCAGATTGTCTGATTGTCAGCGTGCGAAACTTTTCTTGTACGCCTCAAGGCCGGAGCGCAAGATGAGTAAGGATCGTTGAAGATTCTCGCTCTTCAGCATGAATGCCAGTCGCACCTCATTGGTTCCCCTACCCGGCGAAGCGTAGAATCCTTGCCCGGGAGCAAGGAGAACCGTCTCGTTGTTCTCCTGGTACTCCTCAATAAGCCACTTCGAGAAATGCTCCGCGTCCTTGACCGGCAGACCGATCATGATGTAAAATGCTCCCTCGGGCTTGTAGTAGGTCACTCCGGGGATTCTGCCCAAGCCTTCGTAAACCACGTCTCGCCGCCGCCGGAACTCCTCCACAATCGGCTGGGTATATGTGCGTGGAGAATTCAGCAGGGGAACCAAAGCGAGCTGCTCAATAGACGCGACGGAGAGTCGAGCCATCGCGAACTTGAAGGCCGAACGGACAACCTCGCTGTTGTGGCTCGCCAGAGCACCGATCCTCGCACCGCACACGTTGAACCGCTTCGATGAACTATCGAGTAGGACCGCGCGGTCGTGAATCTCCGGGAAAGCCATGACACTATAGACAGGTGCGTCGTACGCGAACTCGCGATAGACTTCATCGGAAAGAAGAAAGAGGTTGCGGCGTTTGACGATGCTCACCAATCGCTCCATCTCCTCTTTCGAATAGATGGTTCCTGTTGGATTCGCCGGAGTGCAGATGAGGATTCCCCTCGTCCTCGACGTGATGTGCTTCTCGATTTCCTCCGTCTCGGGGAGATGAAAGCCATCTTCTATCGAGAGGGGAATGGGATTCAGCTTGACATTAGCAATGCTGGCGAAGCCATTATAGTTTGTGTAGAACGGCTCAAACACGATGATGTCATCCCCCGCATCACAAATCGCACACATGGCGAAAACGATCGCCTCCGACCCGCCGGATGTAACAATGATTTCCTTTTCTTCAACCTCGATACCGACGTGATGAAGATAGCTCTTCCACGCTGTCACCGCCTGGGGTAAACCATTCGAGGGGGCGTACGCCAGAGTCGAGAGTTTCAACTCACGGATGGTGTCGAACACGATCGGAGCAGTCGGGAGATCGGGTTGTCCAATGTTGAGGTGATAGACCTTGATGCCCTTCTGTTTGCGTGCTTCCGCCGTGGCAGAAAGCTTACGGATGGGCGAATCCTGAGTTGTCCGTGCGCGTGTGGAGATCGATGGGTGGCCGACGTCTTCCACCAGTGGCGCAGGTTCTGTATTACTGGCTCTGCTGTTCATAGGTTTATCACTTGGTTTGAGTCATCGCGCAGGATTGAACACCCATCAGGCACGACGAGATTTGCTGCGGTTACGGGTAGGCCCGTTTGACTCACTTACCGGCAAGCGGTCTGCTGATTTCCCATCCGGCAGAAAGATGACGGTGGAGAGCTTCTTTTCGACAAACAACTCTTGGGCAATGGCCTGAATCTCGTCTTGTCTCACAGCGTCAATCTGCTTCACGATGGTATCGATCGGTTGGAGCGCGTTCAGATGCAGCTCCGAGCTTCCAAGCCGCATCATGCGGTTGGGAATGCTTTCCAGACTCAGCATCATGCTTCCTTTGAGCTGAGCCTTCGTCCGCTTCAACTCCGCGTGCGAAACGGGCTTCGTCTTGAGTTTTTCGAGCTCTCTCATGATGAGATCGATCGAAGCGGAAATATGATTTCGATCAGTCCCGATGTAGGAACCGAAGACACCTGCGTCACTCATCATCGATACATAGCTGTACACCGAGTAAGCAAATCCGTATTTTTCGCGGATGTTCTGGAAGAGTCGGGAACTCATCCCGTCTCCAAGCAGAGTGTTCAGCACGAGCATCGGATATCGTTGCTTACTGCGGATGCTGAAAGCCTGCGAACCGAGACACACGTGGGCCTGCTGGATGGGTTTGGCAAACTCCTGCCGCTCCGCCTTGTGCAGGCGCGGCCTTGCACGAGCAGATGAGCCATTTGTCGAGTCGGAGGACAATCCATCAAGATACTTTTCCGCAAGCTTGACAAGCGTCGTGTGACCAATGTTCCCAGCGGCCGCGATCACCATCCTGCCCGGGATATAGTGGTTTCTCAAGTGAGTTTTCAGGTCGGTCTGCACAAATGACCGCAGGTTCGGTTCCGTCCCTATTACGGGGAATCCCAACGGATGAGATCCGAACAGCGCCTTATCAAAATAATCGTGGATAATGTCATCCGGATCATCCTCGGTGTTCTTGAGTTCCTCGATCACTACACCCTTTTCCTTCTCCAGGTCCTTTTCCGGAAAGGTCGCGTTTTTTACCAAATCCGAAAGGACGTCGAGTGCAAGCTCGCTGTATTCGTCGAGCACACGGGCGTAGTAGCATGTATGCTCTTTGCCGGTAAAGGCATTGAGGTATCCTCCCACGGATTCGAGGCTCTGAGCAATCTCCTTCACGCTGCGATTGCTCGTTCCCTTGAACACCATGTGTTCGATGAAGTGCGAGATGCCGTTGCTGGACGCGTCTTCGTCTCGAGAACCGGTATTGATCCAGATTCCGATGGAGACGGAACGCACATGGGGAATCTCCTCAGACACAACCCGAATGCCGCTGGGTAAGATTGTCTTTTTGTAGGAAGACTCGATTGTTCGTATTGCAGGCTGGGGCGGATTGACGAAGGATTTGTGTGTGGGATGCTTCACGCTGAAGTTCTTCGTTTCTCGAGTGGTTTCGAAGCGTTTCTTCTTCCGCAGATTTTCCAGGACCCGATCATCCACAGGAATCCTTGGAAAATTCTCGGATTTTCGCCGTCAAGATACCTTTTTTTCGGAGGATAGTCAAGAAAACGCGGACGGCTCGCCCTTGCTTTTGAAGAGAATTGACCCGACGCGAGATGCGGTCCTACCCGATCCCTTCGACCCTTTGTCTCGACATCGATTTGATCTTCGTGACAACCATATCAATCGCCACGCTGTTCTCCGCGCCCCGGGGAATGATAATATCCGCCCAGTGCTTGCTCGGCTCGACGAATTGAAGATGCATCGGCTTCACCGTGCTCATGTACTGATTCATCACGGAGTCGACTGAACGGCCGCGTTCAAGGATGTCCCTTCGTATCCGCCGTATCAATCGCTCGTCCGCATCCTCATCGAGAAAGATCTTGATATCCATCAGATCGCGCAGCCGCTTCTCAACGAAGATGAGAATTCCATCAACGATAATGATTTCTCTCGACTCCACACGGCGAGTTTCCTTCAACCGCTGGTGAGTTGTGAAATTGTAGATCGGCTGATCGATGGACTCTCCCTCTCGGAGCTCCTGCAAATGCCGAATAAGCAGCTCGGTCTCGAGCGAATCCGGATGATCGAAATTGATCTTGTCAGGCGTCATGCCGCGATAGGTCGAGATGTCCCTGTAGTATGAATCGTGCTGGATGACGACAACACGCTCCCTGTCGAGCGATTCAAGGATTTTGTTCGTCACGGTTGTCTTCCCAGAACCGGTGCCGCCGGCAATTCCAATGACGAGTGAGTTTTTCATCCGGATGTGCTTAAATGTCTGCGTGAGTGAATTGATGTTCGTTCGTGGAGCAATGCAACGGTCAACAGCTCCGACCGTTCTCTCCTATGCAATCGAAGGGAAATATAGACGTTAAATGAGGAAGTTTCAACGTGAATCCCTGTTGATAAAAAGGGCTTATTTTCCGATAATGAGGCACACGAGATCCATGAGCATACTCCACGTTTGCCTGATCCTGCTGACCGTTTACTACTGCGTCGTTGTCCTCGGACTAGCTCTTGGACTTCGTCGCGTCAAGTTTCAAAAGTCAACACGCCTGCCACTAGTTTCGATTGTCGTTGCCGCTCGCGACGAAGAGGAGAATATCGGTACACTCCTGCAACGGCTCACGCAGCAAGCCTATCCATCCTACGAAATCATCATCGTCAATGATCGATCGACAGATCGGACGCGCGACATCATCGCTTCGTACCTACAATCGCACGCCAATCTGAAGAGCGTCGACATCACGACCCTCGCAGGAGACATGCCGGCCAAGAAGAATGCGCTGGCGCATGGTATTGCATCGAGCAACGGCGAAATCCTCTGTTTCACCGATGCGGACTGCGTTCCCCCACCAGAGTGGATCGCCGAGCTCGTCTCTGCTTTCGATGCAGACGTGGGTCTTGCGGCAGGATACTCCCCTTACGATCCGTCTCTTTTGCCGCAGCATCCGGAGAAGAAAGGCTTTCTGACATCCATCTTCCACTCGTTCCTTGAATACGAAGAGTTCAAAGGAACGGTGTGGTCAGCGGGAGCGATTGGGCTACGGAAAGGGTGGCTCTGCACTGGTCGCAGTCTCGCTTACCGCAAGGCCGTCTACGAAGAAGTCGGCGGTTTCGAGAAGATCAAGCATTCGATCAGCGGAGACGACGATTTGTTCCTTCAGCTCGTCAGACGCGAAACAAAGTGGAAAATCCGGTACGTCACGGACCCCAAGAGCTTCGTTCCTACCGCGCCCCCCACAACACTGCGAAGTCTCATGCAGCAACGGGCGAGACATTTCTCTGCGGGGAGATTTTTCCCTCCGTCCATGAAGCTCTTCTTCTTTCTCTTTCATACAGCCAATCTTCTCGTCTTCCTCGCCTTTTTTTCCGTTCTTCCGTCCGTTGGTGGCTCACTGCCGGTCTGGACCTTCGCGGCGAAGATCGTCGTTGACATGGTGCTCTTCGTTTCCGCTGCGCCGATCTTCAGCGGCTGGCGGTTTGCCCCATCCTTCGTTCTGATGGAAATACTCTACATTCTGTATAACGCGATCATCGGCCCTCTCGGCTTCTTGAAGCGATTCGAATGGAAACCGGAACCCCGGACATAGGCAATCCTGCGATCCAGCGAAGAAAAAGCCGACTGCGGTTTTGGCTTCTTCTCGCCGTTCGAATCATCGTGGCAGCGCTGATTCTCTATGCGGTTGTCCAGACAGTCACTGCTTCTGAAGTCGTGCGCGCGTTTGATTCGGCACGCGTAGAGTACATCGTCGGGGCAGCACTCCTTGCTGTCGCGAACCTCGGACTTCAGATACTGAAGTGGAGATACTTCGTTCGCCTGGCGGACCCATCAAGCTCGAATCTCGAAACGATCGCTTCGCTGCTCTTCGGCATAACGCTTGGAGTCATCACCCCGGGTCAACTCGGAGAATTTGGCGGACGCGCGCTGCGGCATCGATCACTCTCCTCGGCAACAATCGTCGGCCTGACACTGGTTGACAAACTGCAAATGTTGCTCGTCATGGGAATCGCGGGCATCGTGAGCTACGTGACGCTGCTCTCTATCACAATGTGGCTACAACTGCTTATCATCGCCGTCGTGTGGGTAACATTCCTCTACATCTTTTTCCGGCCCAGGTTGCTCAAGACGGTTTCTGGTATGGTTCGACTCAAGATCTTCCGCCAGCGATGGGCTGAGGACTTTCTTTCGTCCCTTTCGTTGTTTCAGCCTGCGGCTCTTCGGTTCGCTCTCTTCATCTCTCTCGCCTTCTACGGAGTGATCTATCTTCAGATGTACTTGCTGCTCAGCGCTTTCTCGCCTGTCACTTTATGGGATGCCTTTCTCGGATTTGCTGCAATGATGTTTCTCAAAGCAGTGCTTCCCATCTCATTTGGCGACCTGGGGATCCGGGAGGCGAGCTCGGTGTATTTCTATTCCCTCGTCGGAATTCCGCAAGCCGCTGCCCTCAATGCATCGCTTCTGCTGTTCGCCGTCAATATCGTGATCCCTGCGATGCTGGGATTGTTGTTCATTCCGAAATTCCCCTTATCGCGTGGAGGCAGTTCCAGCGCAGAGAACAGAACCTTGGAGAAGCGAGGATGATCCACATACTCGCCATAGCGCTTGGTGCTTCTTTCGCGTTCTACCTCTGGTTCTTGTGGACAGTTTGGCGCGGCCTCGGGCATCTGAGCAAACCTGCAGTTGCTTCTCCGGTCTTTGTGAGTGTCATCATCGCCGCGCGCAATGAAGACTCAACCATCGAGCGTTGCCTGGACAGTCTGCTCGACCAGGATTATCCACTTGATGCATACGAAATCATCGTCGTCGATGATCATTCGACCGACACCACGTTTGATATCGTCACGAGCATGACGAATGCGCGGCCAACGGGCAAGATCTCTGCAAGTTCCTTGCGTGGAGGAGCAGCGAGCGGCAAGCCTCAGGCTATCTCCCGCGGAATTCAGAACGCTCGAGGTGAGATCATTCTCTGCACGGATGCAGATTGTGTCGCCCCGCACCAATGGATTCGATCAATGATGAGGTGTTTTGAGCCCTCTGTAGCGTTCGTTGCAGGCCCCGTTCTTGAACTTCCTTCGTCGTCGATCTTCTCGCGGCTCCAGAGTCTCGAGTTCCTCGGACTCATCACGACGGCTGCAGGACTCATTGGATCGGGCAAACCCATTATCTGCAACGGGGCGAGCATCGCATATCGGAAATCGGCGTTCCTGCACGTGAGCGGCTACGGCGGTCAGGACAGCTCTTGCGACGACGAAACGTTGATGCAACGGATCGTCACTCGTAACATCGGCCGCGTGGTGTTCAATGGCGATCCCGAGGCAACGGTTGTGACGTCATCTCCGAATTCGTTCCGTGAGTTCTGGCGTCAACGGACACGGTGGGCAGCGAAGAGAGGTCGCTATGAGAACGCGATGATTCTCTTCAGACTCGTTCTGCTCTACTCCTTCTTCGCTATTGCTCTTCTCTCCGCAGTCTTTGCGTTGTCTGAACCTGCTCTGTGGACCCTCATCGTGCCGATTTTTCTCCTGAAGACCGTTGGCGATCTCCTCGTACTCCAACGAGGAGCAAAGATGCTGCGACAGAGAATCTCCCTGCTGTACTTTCTGATTGCAGAGCTTTTCCATGTTCCGTATATTGCCCTCGCCGGATTGATCGGCCAACTTGCTACAATACGTTGGAAAGGTCGGACGCTGGAGAAATGAGTCTTCTCACAAGAACGCTCGGGCAGGTTCTGTTTCCGTCCGTCCTCTGGCGCACGGATGAGCAATCTATCCACCTCACCTTTGACGACGGGCCGCATCCCGTCGCTACACCGAAGGTTCTCGATGTCCTGCGTAACCGCAAGGTTCGGGCAACGTTCTTTCTCGTCGGGACCCACGTCGCCCAATACCCTGAGCTTGCGCAACGAATTGTGCAAGAAGGTCACTCCATCGGCAATCACACGTACTCGCATCCTGTTCTCTTCTTGAAGGCAAAGACACTGCAAGCAAATGAGATTGGTGAAGCAGATAAGCTGATTGCAGATCTCGTCGGCGTTCGGCCTCTCTGCTTTCGTCCTCCCTATGGTTACTTCGATCACAACACTCTGGGCGTTGCTCGCGAAATGGCCCACAAGGTCGTGATGTGGGATGTCGACTCCCGCGACTTCGATAATCACCTAAACTCTGCCGTCGTCGAAAAGGTGGGCAAAATGGCAACGCACGGATCGATCGTCCTCTTCCATGACAACCACTCTACAGAAGGGAAGATCGACAGCCTTCTGGATGGCACGCTTGATCGGCTCGAAGAACGCGGCTTCCACTTCTCCCCTCTTCCGGCATGACACTCGAACCGCTGCTGATCGTCGCCCTCGCTCTATACCTTTTCCAGGTCTCGCTCTCGCTGTTGGGCCTGCGTCGCCTCAGGGACGAAATTCACGACACATCTCCGTTTATCTCGGTAGTGATTGCCGCACGGAATGAAGAGCAACACATCGCTACGTGTCTTGAATCGGTCCTCCAACAGTCCTATCCGAAGGAGAAGTTCGAAGTCATTGTCGTCAACGACAATTCGACCGACAGGACAGAGACCATCTGCCTGGAATTTGCCGAAGCCCACGACAATCTTGTGTACGTCCTTGCGCATGAGGACAAGGCCCTCCTGGGGAAAACCAATGCCCTCGACCAAGGAATTGAGAAGGCCCGCGGCGATGTCATCCTCGTCACCGACGCCGATTGCACAGTTCCGCCGACGTGGATTGAATGGACGGCAAAACGCTACGGAGACAAGGTTGGAATTGTTGGGGGCATAACCATTCAAAAGGCCTCAAACGGATTCGAGGGAATGCAGTCTCTTGACTGGGTGTACTTGCTAGGGCTTGCAGCATCAGCCGTAGCCTTCCGCAATCCTTTAAGCCTCATCGGCAACAACCTGTCGTTCCGAAAAGCAGCCTACCAAGATGTGGGAGGTTATAAGAAGATCCCATTTAGCGTCACGGAAGACTTCATGCTCTTTCAGTCGATTGTCAGGACAAACAGGTGGAACTACCTGTATCCCATCGATCCTCGAGTTCTCGTCGTAAGCGAACCTTGCTCCGCATTGCGGGACGTGATCCGGCAGAAGCATCGCTGGGGCAGAGGTGGATTGGATATGAAACTGACCGGCCTGCTCATCATGGCCGCGGGGTTTGGGGCTCATTTCTTGATACTCCTCACCTTTCTCATCGGAAGCTTCTTCGTGGCAGCCACCGGATTGATGGTGAAACTCATTGCTGATTACGTCTTCCTCTACACCATATTGAACCGGCTCGAGCGCACCGATCTCCTCAAGCACTTCTATTGGTTTGAAATCTACTTCGCCTCGTACGTCTTGCTGCTTCCCTTCATTGTTTTCTTCGGGGGAAGAGTTGTTTGGAAAGGGAGAACATATTGATTGATCCCCCGAGCATACCGTGGTATCTCCCTTTCCTGCTTTATGCAGAAACGCACTATCGGTTCCACTCCTTCATCAGTTTTCTGAGAAAGAACGAACCCGAAATTCTCGCTGATGCTCCGCACAGACTGGAACCCGGCTCTCCGCTCCCGCTTCTCATCATCGCAAAAGATGCTCATCAGTACCCGTGTACGCTGAGGCAAGTAAGAGTCGAAATTCGAGAGCAGTCGAAGAAGGTCTATCAGGCAGAATTGCTCAGAAAACCGAAGCCCTTGAACGAACGGCTATGGTGGGAGATCTTCAAGCTCGATGTATCGAAGTGGGCAGGCTGGCTCGAACTGGACGTGTTCATGACACTAGAGCGGCGAGGAAAGGTGAGGACATACCGCTCCGACAACCATCGTACCTCGAGCCACAATCCCCTCCGCGTCTTCGTCGCAAACGATCCTCTTCCCCGCTTCGCGAACCTTCATCTGGGAGATGCACACACGCATTCGAGCTGCACGGATGATCAGGTCGAGTTTGGACCTCCTCTGAAAGCCTCACGCGAGCTCTGCCAGGCAATGGGACTGTCCTTCTTCTGCGTCACCGATCACTCGTACGATCTGGACGATCACGTTGATACCTACCTGGCGAATCACCCGGATTTGCCTAAATGGAATGCACTTCAGAGAGAAATTGATGAACTGAATGGTTCAAGCTCCGCGTTCACCATCGTGCGCGGTGAGGAGGTGACCTCCCGAAACGCAAATGGCAAGAATGTGCACTTGCTCCTTTATGGCAACAGGATCTTCCTCGCCGGTTCGGGTGACGGCGCTGAGCGATGGTTTCAGACCAGAAGTGAGCACTCAATTGCGGAAGTCTTGAGGGGAAAGGAAGATGGTGCTGCGGCGTACGCCGCACACCCTCGGGAGCGTGTGCCACTTTTTCAACGCCTTCTGCTTGGCCGCGGCAACTGGTCAGATGGAGACCTGCAAACGGAAGGGCTCCACGGAATCCAATATGCCAACGGAAATATCGGGAACGGATTCAGCAGCGGCAAGCAAGCTTGGATTCGGGCACTTCTTGCAGGCAAGAGACTCTTTGCGATCGCGGGAAATGACGCGCACGGCAATTTCAACCGGTTCCGACAGATAGGTGTGCCCTTCCTCAAGATCAAGGAAATGGACAGTCAGGTCTTCGGAAAAATGAGAACAGGCGTGTTTGTCGAGGGGGCGATCACAGAGGACTCTGTTCTAGAGGCTCTACGTCAGGGAAACACAATCAGCACGGATGGGCCAGTCGTTCAGGCGGTCATAGTCACTCGCGACAGCGGACGAATACCCCCGGGGGGATCCACGCGAGAGGACACTGCTCGGCTATCGCTCAGAGTTGTGTCCACACCCGAGTTTGGAGAAGTAACGACGGTGCAGATTATCCTGGGCGAGCTGCAAGAGAACCAAGAAAAGACGGTTGTGAGCTTTAATGAACGCATGGGTTTAGATGTGGCCAAGGAGGTTGTGATTCGCCCAAAAGGTCCATGCTATGTGAGAGTCGAAGCGTTTACGTCAACTGAAAACCTCTTCGATCAACAGACTCATTGGTGCTTCACGAACCCGATTTGGATTTACCCCTAGCGGCCTGCTCGACTCCCGGTACCGTTCAACTCTCCCAAAAACACCGACGCCCTCGCAGGAGGGCGTCGTTCCGAAATCCTTGCTTCCACGTCTCAGAGTCGCTGTCGTGCGCTTGGTATCACGAGACGTTTCAGCTTGTACCGCAGCGTCTGCTCCGTCATTCCCAGGAACGATGCTGCGCGAGACTGGTTGAACCCGAATCTCGTCAGTGCACGCTCGATAATTCCCTTCTCGATGACATCGAGAGAATTGTCGAGAACGAATTCCTGACCCGAGATAACGTTGTTGATCATCTTCACTACTTCTGTCTTTTCATCGGTCAGTTCTGGAGGCAGAGTGAACTTCCCGCCCGAGGAGAACAAGATCGATTTGTCGATAACCGCTTTGAGCTCGCGAATGTTTTCTCTCCATGGGTGTCGCACCAACACATCGATCGCGTTGATGTCGAGTGCGACG
>Ga0315284_10001432_pt1 | contig 34007 bp, 59 predicted proteins | sample YL17G09_16_MG_FD_203696 | JGI IMG/M metagenome (GOLD analysis project Ga0315284, IMG submission 203696) | Sediment microbial communities from Yellowstone Lake, YNP, Wyoming, USA - YL17G09_16 | ecosystem: Environmental > Aquatic > Freshwater > Lake > Sediment | place: USA: Wyoming | collected... | reverse complement strand
GCCTCGGATTCACGTTAATCGTGGGTTCTGCGATAAAGAGGCTGAAAACCACGCAGAAACCCATCAAAATAACAAAATGAAAGAGGAAAAAACATGGTAGATCATCCAGATTCAGTACGAACAGGAGTAAACCGAAGCAATCTAGTTGTAACAGGAGAAGTCGTGGACGGAACATTCACCACTGACCAAGCCATAGGAACCACACCAACTCTAACTATCACTCTCTCAACAAGTACAGGCGAACCCGTCAAAAAGTTTCTGTTGGAAGATGTGCAATTTGCCTTAAACTGCACCAATGCTGTAACCTATCAACTTTATCTTTTGGAAGCAGCAACAGCAGATGATGTATTACAAACTACTGACTTAGCATTCTTCAGTCCAGCAGCCCAAGCAGACGCCGTGAACTACCGTTACACCAACGCAGGATACAGTGCCGCTTTAGGTACAGCAGAAGCTGCACAGTACAAACTGCCAAGAATAGTTGAGTTAGAGACACCGAACACCTTGTACTTCATGTTAGACTGGTCAGCAGCACCTGGAGCAACAACAGGCATCATTAAGATTCGCGGTAGACTATTAAAGTAGGCGACGAAGCATGGCAGATCGAGCAGAAACAGTCGTTTACAGAGGCAAACTTGGAGCCGTCGGCTTACGTTACGTTGTCTGTGAAGTCATAGCGGCAAGCACGAATGATACGGTGACGATTGGAGAAATGACTGATATTACAGCGGCAAGTGCATGGCGATTGGACACGGGTGCAACTCTCACAAATACCGATGCCACTAATGTGGTGACGATTACGACTGCGGCAATAACCAACATTCCCGTTCTGATTGTAGCTACAGGATACTGAGACTATGCCTTACTCAGATAAACTTGAAGTTGAAACATGGGCACAAATCAGCGAAAGCGACCTCGGAGCCAAAGGCTACGATTACGTCAGCACCCTTGAATACTTAATCAATTTAGCAGACAGAGCCATCGACAATTACTGTATGCAACCAGACGGACTCTTCAACGGCGGCGGTGTAGAAATTCAGAAGGAACTGCATGACGGCGCAGAATTCGGATACGTCGGCTTTACCGTTTTTCTTTCATCTCACGATTACAGACCTTTCCTACGTTTGAAATACACACCAGTCCTTTCTGTCACGAAGTTTGAGGAAGAAACCACAGCGGGATCTTGGACTACACGGACTGAAGGCAGATCAAGCGACTACATTGTTGACGAAACAGGCATTTACATTATCAGCAATTTGCCAGATTATGATTACCGAAACATCCGAGTCACATACAAGGCAGGCTACACGGTCACGCCTAGTCCCATTGTCGAGTGTAGTGCAAGATTAGCAGCAAACATGGCGCATCGCATCATTGATTCAGCATCAAGAACAAACAGTGGCAGCGGGTCCGTAGCGTTAAGCACGGGTTCAGAACTTGTCGGTTTAGGAAAACCTGTTTTGACAGATGAGTTGAAGATGCTTGTAAGAGATTACATGCGTAAAGTGTCAATCAAGTTGGTGTAACATCATGAGTGAATTAGCAATACCAAAAATGAAAGGCGACAAAGTCAAATCGTTATGGATGCAGCAACTTCAAGATGCTTTAGGCGGCGGCTACCCTTCGCAAGGAGCCAAATACATTGTTTTCAAAGACACAACTGGACTCTATAAAGCAAGAAACGGTTTAGACGGCGACATAGACTTTGAAGATGCAGACTTTATAGACGTAGTAAACCCCGCATTACTTGCTTGCACTACAGGCGGAAGAGTTCATGTATCGCAGAATTGCACAGGAGCAGTTCACGCTACCCCAATCAAGATTCTTCAAGACGCAACATGGTTAACCATTGAAGCAGGCACAAGCCTCGTCAACAGCGGCGCAGACGACGCACTTCAAATAGGCGATGCAACCCACACCGTCAATTATTCAGGCATAGACGGAATGGGAGGCAGTTGGCTAAACCGCGCAGCAAACGGAGGAGCCAACGGCATCCACCTTTACGATGCCCATGTCTGCGAAATCAGAAACATCAACATCAACAACCACGACAACGCCGCATTAAAGATTGAGCGTTCATGGGAAACGAGAGTCTTCGGTTGCGACCTCAGAACTAATGGCGGTGACTACATCATAGACATCGACGGCATCAACGGAAACCAAAGCAATGACCTTTACATCGCGCATAATTGGATACGCGGAGCAGCAATCGCAAACATAGACATAACAGGAGCCGCACCTGAAAACATTCTTATCTATCACAACGGAATAAGCGACGCAGTAAACGGTATAGTCGCCCATGACTGCGCTAATCTGAAGATTGACCACAACTATTTTGAAGCAAACACCGACAAAAACATCTATCTACAAGGCGACACCACTGAATTAAAAGCTCCAAGAGTTGTGCATAACTGGATAAACATTCTTGCCGCAGCCGACTATGGCATTTACGTTGCTGATGCAGACAGTGCAATCATCAAAGACAACAGTATCACACAGTCAGGGGGAGCTTGCGTAGGTATCTACCTTGCCGCTGCAGCCACAAAGGCAACAGTTTGGCCTAACTTCCTTGATGCAGGAGTCACCAACACTATTGTAGCCAGTGCTTCTTTGAAGGTGAATGCTGAACATCAAATACCGATCTGCGCAGGTGAACCTCCTGACACTGGATGGTTAGTGAATAATGCTGGATGGGAAACTTCAGGCCCAGATGTATTCACGTTTGACCCTGACCTATATCCCCCTATCGTAAGCATCAAATTACGGGCACTGATGAATGCAGGGGCACATCCCGCGTTAGTTTACACTAAACTCTGGAATTGCACTCATGGCGCAGATGTAGCGGGTTCATCAATCGTTACCACAGATCACAGTACATGGCAAAATATCACAAGTTCAGATTTGAAAGCAGAATTTCCAAGCGGAACGCATGACTATACACTCATGTACGTCATGGATACAAACAATGGGTATTTAGGCAAAGTCGTTTTGGTCGTTCAAACCAATTAGAAGGATTTCTATATGCCTGATGAAGCACACGCAGACTATTGCCGCGCAGACTACACACGCGCAGACGTTTACATTGACAATTTCAGTCCACTCCTCGCAAAACTTGAAAGTTTAGGAACAGTCTCCTGCGCTCTCACACGACGATACCTCACTTTAGGCACAAGAGATGCAAACAGTGGATGGCGAGATAAAGAATGGACAGAAATCGATGTTGAAGGCGCGTTGATTCCTAAATCGAGCCAGCAAACCGCAACCAAAGTTGGCACATACGTCCGCAACGATTATCTTCTATTGACACAGGACGGTTTCAGAGAAGGCGATGAAGTTGAAGATGAAGCAGGACAATATTTTGAAGTTAAAAGCACACGCGAACACATGCTTGGCGACAGTTTCAGTCACCGTGAAGTCGATCTAACTCTCCTGTCTGCCCATGCGGATGTAACGTTCACCACTTACGTGGGTACGTTTCTGGTTGACGATGCACGTTACCGAACAAAAGTTTACTTGGACACTTATTGGACTATAGGAAACTGTGAAGACGACGCAGGCGACCCATTAACGGTTGTAGCCATGTATGAGAACTCGCCATATCCTTTGACTCTTGAGTTTCTCAGAGGAGAAGACGATGACGTAGACGTGATTTTAGCAATAGGCAAACCTGAAAGCACTGCCATAATAGGACATGACCACATCGCATTCGGTTACAACGAGAAAGTTCCAATTACCATTCAAGCAATCAACAAAACCAATTTGACCGCCGACAAGGCAATAACTCAATGTGAAAATGAAATCAGAAGAATCTGCCAAACCTATCCATTGGGCAGTCTTCGCATGTTAGAAACGATACGTCCAGCCACAACCAAACCCGGAACCACGTTGTATGGTGCAGAATACGTGATGAGATATACTAGGGGAACGACATGACTAACCCAGCAATCACGCATACACATGGATCCCTTATTGATTGTACTGCTGCCCAGATGCTGGTTATCACTGAATATAAAACAGTTACCATGCAAGCAGGCGGATACGTCGATTGCGTGGCAGGAGACATAAACCTAGCAGTCACCGACGATGCTGCAGCAATCGGCACATTATCCTGGTATAACAACACATTGAGAATTTGGACAATTAAACTCACAACATTCCCAACAGTCATCGCCGCCGGGTCAGTGATGGATGTCACTGCTGGAACAGGCGGAGGAACAAGCACTGGAACTTTAGCCGCTCTCTTATATTCAGACGGCGACGTATTGACTTTGACTCTCACGCCCAGTTTGGCTACCGACGAATACATGTTTGCCGAATTTCATTTAGCGACAAACATTAGTACAAGCATCTACACCAAATGTAAAGTCAGATGGAAAACCAGCGCATCCATCAATGGTTGTGGATTGCGAATCCTCATAAAATTCGATACTTACGATGAAGCACAATCAATCGCAGACAATGTGACAGATGGAGATGCAAACTGGATCGTCGGTTCCACTGCACCCGAATACAGCACATTATGGACTGTGTCAACAGGGACACTAACCACGGCGAAACTTGTGGATAAAGTCTGTATCTTCGCAGACGACGATCCAGTTACCATTGCGACTGGACCACACTACGTTTACGTTGACTTCGTCCTCATATATGCAAATGATTTCACGTTTCCAACCTGTGAAACTTCAAGGTTTGAACCAAACCCCAAATACGCAACCATTCCTATTCCGGGAAGAGTAGGCGATGACACACAGAATCTGGGAAGTAATAGCGCGCAATGGCATTGTGTTTGCAATCTAGATTTGAGCAATGCAACTGATGATTGGAAACGTCCACAAGGCACTTTGACCCCTAAAGACGACTACATTGTTGGGCAGGTGTTTGATGAAATAGCCCATCGAAGTTACACGGAACCTTGGCAATGGCTTGACACAGGCAACAGACAATTTAAAGTCACAATGGAAAATCCATCATTCACTTATGAAGGCGAAAAACATACTTTAGACTTGTTATTCACGGAGAAACGACGACGTTGCGGTTCAAACGAGACTTACGTTGAAAGGTTTGGACTGAACCTTTAATGTCAGGTATTATAAAATATAATTTCCCTGACGACGTGCAGAAAATCTATGATCTACCTCAACGGATACTACAGGCAGGGCATGATGCACTTAGAACGCAAGCTGAATTGATGAAAGGACTCGCGCAAATCTACGTTTTAGTTGACACTGGCAGTTTACGTGACAGCATCAGAATTGAGGAAGTGCCTACAAAGGATCAGGATTTTGCTAGGTCAATTCGTGTTAGGGCTGGAGGTTATGTGACGAATCCAAAGACAGGCAAACTCGTTGATTACGCAGCATATATAGAAGCGAAATCACCGTTTATGGCTCCAGCTTGGGCAGATGTGAAAGGTCAAGTATTAGACGCATTGGAAAACTTGGAAGCGCAAAGGTCAACTTAAATGAGTGAACAACACAGCATCGACTATCTTCTAACCGTCAACATTGAGCCTTCCTTCACTAATCTACGCAGACTAGAATTAATACTGTACCGTAACATGAACTATCTTAAGCGTTTGACAGGACGAGAAGATGTGGCGGGCGCGGTCAGCATGTTACAGAATCTTATCATGTGGTTGCGCATGGCTCAAATCGCATTACGGGCTTTTCAAATGGCATCGGGACCGGTTGGCTGGGCTTATTTTGCAACTACAGCAATAGGGTTGGCTTTCACAACTGGCGACATGCTTCTAGGAATGGGTGAATGAGATGAGTATTCCAGTTTCCAGAGTTGAAGTATGGCAAGCCGGCGCAAAACTTTACACGTGGGATAATATAGCAAGTCAAATTCACGTTAAAGAAGTTCTCAACGGTGTTGGAACATTCAACGTGACAGTTTCAGTCAAACCTGACGATTCATATTTGTACACTGATATTGCGTTAAATGATACAGTCAAAATCTTTCTAGGTTGGGACACAATTCCCGCAACGCCTTTGACTATAGGCAAAATCTGTAAGATCACAGGAACTGATGCAGGCGGTTACCTGCGCAGTTTTGAAGGAAAAAACCAGGCTGAAGTGCTTGAACGCAGATTAAAAGACGACTACTTTTTCGATACAAACGCATCCGATCTTGTCACGGAATTGGCCAATGACTTGGCTCTTGGTGTTGGGGATATTGATGCAACAGTAGTTAAGAATGAAACCTTAGCCTTTGATGCTGAACCATATCTTGCCGCATTGAAAAAAGCAAGCGACTACTACGTTGATGTAAGCAATGTAAAAAAAGATTTTTATGTTGACGTAGATAACCATTTGAATTGGAAGACAAGGCCTATCCGAACGTTCGGTGTTGAAACTTTAACAGTTGGAGAAAACCTGCCAGTCTGTTCTGTATATCGTGATATTTTACCAGTCAAAAACAACATTATCGTTTACGGCAGAAAGAACAGGCCTGAACCGACAAATTGGGATGCTTGCGAAGCCACAACAAACTGGACGAAGGAAGACGGGTTCAGTCATGGAACAGATGGTGCTGATTACAAAGTTGGCACAGTTTCATATACCGCACAAAGTCCACTAGAAGCAACCCCACGCGTCATTGTATATTATTCACCTCCAAACCCAGTTTATGGGGGAAGTTTAAGAAATGGGTTTGACAGCATTCACTTTTGGGTTAAAGTTACAGGTGCAGGAGCCGCCCCCGACGTCTGGCGCGATCTTCGCTTGACCACAAGTGTCGCTGATAGCCACTGGTTTGATCGTGATCTTGCAGATCCTTGGGGACGTTCAACCTATGTTTTCGGCGAATGGAATGAATATGACTTTACAATAGGTCCAAGATATGCCGCGAACGGTTGGACAGCGGGGGGTTCCAATGACAATGATTGGAACGATGATATTGAACGGGTTAGATTTGACTTTTCAAGTTCAGGTAATGGTACGATGGTTGTGCGAATCGATGGATTGTACTTTTACAGTCAAAGATGGTATTGTGCGGCACAAAATAACCCAGCAAGCATTGCAAGTTATGGTCAACGCGACTTGATTTATGTTGATGATCGTTGCGTTAGTGATGCTGATGCACTTTCCCGAGCGAAAGTTCTGCTTTACCTTCTTAAAGATCCGCCTGTGAGGATTGATCTAACTACGAAAGGAAATACTAACGTCAAGATCGGTGACAGATTATTGATGACTGTTCCTGCTGAAAATATATCGGCGACTACTTTTCCAAACGGTTTTGACGTTCTCAGTGCAGAATATGACTGGATTAAAGATATAGGGTTTACCGCGAAAGTGTCGATGATAAGCGCAAGCGACATGCGGCAACTTCCTGTTGCTACGCCGCAGGAAGGGTTTTTAAGGAAGTTTGAAGGATTGAATGAGTTAGGCAGAGGGTTCGAGGTTCATAAATGACAGAGTTACAGATCGTCGCTTTAATTGAAACGTCGATCATGGTTTGCTTAGGTTTAGGTATTCTCGTTGAGAAACTGTTGAATCGTTGGACAAGTTCTTAATCGCTTCTTTTCTGCATCTTTATTTGTCTTCAGCGAAAGGTCTATTTATTCTTCTCCATGTCCATTCATACGCTATTTGACTGGGCAAATCCCAACGTAACGTTTTCATTCCTGTTTTCCCTTAAAGAAAAAAGGGAATTATGGCCACCAATCCCAATGTTGATGTGCCATTCGAACCAAACACTCTCGACTTGCACTTGCCATGTATTCACTGTTGCCTGCAAACTTCACAAAGAACCTGAAATCTTCAGAGGCGTATTTCTCCACAAAATATGCGAAGCCTCTAATGTCCGTGGTTGCCATGACCTCGTATTCTCCGCCTATGATGAACCAGACTTTCGCGTTAATGATTGGTCGCATTTCACCGTTCCAAGTGTACCAGACAAGCCTAGCCACCAAACAATAGCCCGTTCTTCCGCTGTTGACTGGCCAATACGTCACGTTTAAAGTTGATTTCGTTAAAGGTGTTGCAAACGCTAAGGGCATGAAAGCCAAAGCCAGAACCAACAGCATGGTTGTATAGAATTGTTTTTTCATTATGAATTCACCTCCTCTCCAAAAAATGTGTGTGTGTAATGGATATTTCCAATTCAGTAACCTTCTCAAGATTCAAACAGTAAACTCCGAGACTTGGTTGCAACAGGTACTCCAGTTTCCAGAGAGCATTGAACCATTGATTAATTGTACGGTTATCTACTCCTCTACATATCATTATAGCTTTAGCTATGTCATCGTAAGTGTAGCTATTGAATTTCTTTGAAATCAGTGTTGTCAAGATTTGTTTAATCTTTTCTTTCTGATTCATCCCCCTTCCATACCCCTTTACATTCTAACTTGATACACCCAAGATCCAGTCCTTGCACAAGTTTATCCTTCTCCATCCTCAGATACCTATGGTTCTTAACGATGTCACCGACAAAGTCTATGTGAATTGGTCCTTTACCATCAATCAATCCCATTTCCACAGCCATCCACAATTCTGTCATGCTATGAATAGTCAGTTTCCTTTTACGCGCACACACACAGTTTTTCAATATCTGGTCACTCTTTCCTCATGTTTACAGGCTGCAGCCCGTATGCGGCTGCTTAATCGGCAACCGTCTAACGGACAGACTGGTCTATCGTTTCTGAATTTTGCTTCTTCTTTGCGTACCCAATGTTGCCGTTTGCTGCACCAGTAGTCTTTGTCGTGGTTGTGAGCGTTTGCGTGGGCTAATACTAAGTTTTGAAGAGCTATCTGTTTCAAAGTGAGTTCTGTCATGTGGTAGAAAACACCTTCATTTGATTCGGCTCCACATAGGCGTATCCAATTTCAAACCGTACTTGTTTTGTTTCACAACTTGGTGACCTGCCAAACCTTCATCCCGCAACTCACGCAACAAAGCTAAAGCAGTCCGGTACGCAACCCGCGTATCTTTCGCAAGTTTCAGTACGTCAACTTGACCCACAGGCAACTGTAGAAACCAGTCTCGAAACCGTTTTCTCCGATCTCTTCTCTGCTGCAAATCTGGACTGACTTCATAATTCAAATACGCTCTACTCATTCTTCCCCTTCCCATCCACATTCTTCACAGCGAATCTTCCCATCCGAATATTCAATTACATCGCCACCACAGCGAGGACAACGACCAGCTTCCAAATCATCAACACTCATTTTTGGATGTCTCCTTCTTCTTTTCATCTGTTGGATCTGTCCATTGGCAATCTCGATAAGGACATCCATAGTCTTCACAGTCATCGCAACCATGCTCATACTGCTCTGCACAACTGATTTCTTCTTCACTCATGGTTTGTCCTTCTTCTTGTTTTCAGGTTCAACCCCATCAGAACCCGCAACCAAAACTTTCATTAATTCATCAAAGATTTCATCGATCAAAACGCGATAATTGAAGTCCTCTTGACTCTTGAGAGGATACGCGATTTTCCATTCTTTGCGTTTTGTGTCAAGTAGTTCTGAGAGTTGTTTGCGGTCCACCGAAACTTTTGCCTGTTCCAATGGAAAAGTTTCATCAAAAACCTTCAAGATTCCTTCTCTTATTTGGTCTCGTTTCCAAGGAGGAATTTGTAACTCGGAACTGATACATCGGTGACTATTGAGAAACTCTTTGATTCCATCATCTAACAGTTTTCTTAGTGCCTGTTCCTTCACGGTTTGGTCGGCTAGAATCTTCTGTAAATGGGCGGTGACAGTTTCAACGGAAAGCCATAGTCCGCTAAAGATTTCTTCAGTTGTCATTCCGCTGCATTTTTTGGCTTTTGATTTTAGGGTTCTCTGCAAATCATTTGGGGAACTCATGCTTTAACCTCTAACATTCGTGACTCATGACTTGAATAATCATCCCATCCACAACTTTCACACTCAACTGCATCGGCATTTCCTTGTCTATCAATTCTGATTTTGATATGGTGTTCTTCTCCGCAACAAGGGCATTCTGGAATCTGCCAGTCTCTTTTATCCTTCTTGACTTGAAGCCAAAACTCTGAAAAATAAACCTCTTTCTGCAAATCAACCAAACTCATTTTGAAGCCTTCTTGAAACATTCTTCACATAGAGTTTTGAAATTACCATCAGGAAATTGAAGCGTTGGAATGTCTCTGTCATCACCAGTTTTACCACATTGCTCACACTGCACGATGATGGTAAACGCCAAATTTCCAGCCTTTCTTGTTGTGGGTTCTTTCCTTGAAACAACATCACTCATTTCATGTCACCTTTCACTTTTTTCCAATGATTCGTTAGTTGAGCATAATCTTTTGGAGTTACCGCCACAATCTCACCTCTACTATCTGTGGCAAGAACCCAACATGTTCCACAATCACATTCGGTTGTTGGTTCCCCACAATCGGAACAAAGTTCTATCAAGTCCTCTTCTTTTGCGGTACATTTACCCAACTTGCCTTTAGCAGAAGAACATTTTTCCACTTCAGGATATTCTTCTTGTAAGATACAGAAATCTTGATTAAACTCACAAGGACTCATTTTTGGATGCCTCCAACCTTCTTAACCTCCACCAATTTCCTGCCACATTGAATACAATGTCCAAGTTCAGGGTACTGAGGAAAAGTTATGTCACATTTTGGGCAGACTTTCATTTTTCTACATCTCCATCCTTCTCAACAAGTTTCTTCTGACATAGATCTCGAGGTTTGTGGTCAACGTGTTCTCTGGGAATATGAAACGCTTTCAATCCCATGACTTTCCATTCTTGAAGTAAAACTCTCTCGATTACTCGACCTGCATTACGATAAGCGTAGAAATCGTCAATTTGTGCTTCTTTCGGATGATCTTTCAAGTCTTGAAGGATCCGCGATTCTATGTCTTCTGTTTGGTCCCATTGAAGAAACCACACGTTTGTTCTCCAACGATTCTGCCTCCAACTAGAAAGCAAAATAGTTCCGCACTTAGGACAGACAGACATTTCTAGATTCCTCCGTCTTTCTCAACAAAAGCATACACCCGAATCTCCCGAAGATGATTCGAAACCCGTTTACTTCTGACATACCCAACTGCCTCAATCTTCTTATGATGCTGCAACCTAGCAAACCAGGAGCCTATGTCATGCTGTTTGTCACTGAAGAAACGGTCAAGCTGCAACAAGAAAATGTCATCTGCACTGAAATTGTTTCTGCCTTCAATTTTGCATACTGTTTTCAAAGTGCGAAGCACATCCAAATCACGAGCATTCAAACTGAAATCAAATGAGGTTTGGCTCATGGTTTCTGTCTCCCATCAAAAATGATTATGCAAGAAGGAAAAGGAGCGTTGAACTTACCCGTACTGAAATTCAGTCGACCGCGAATAAAGCGGACTTCCTTTGCGAAAGGTAGAACATAGTCGTGAAACCAAGTAGTATCTGTACGAGCAGCAACTAAGAAAACGCAAAGTTTCCCTTTAATGCTCTCTTCATATCCATGCTTTATCCATATCTTAACTTGGCTATATGGTGGATTGATGAAATTCCGTTCCTTCCAATCACCTAGCCCATCATAATCTCTGAACCTGTCGACCATAGGGCACGGATCATGGTCAAAGTGAAATTCTGAATTAAGTTGGTCGTAGAGAGATTGTGGAGTACGCCATTCATCCGTCAAACTAGAGAATAGTGGTTTGAACTTGTTTTCTTGGCGGAGCATCCCCACACCCGTTTCTACTGAAGGTCTTTCGCAAAGAACTTCTTTCATGGTTTTCTAGTGCTCCCTATTCAATGTCAACTTCACGTATCAATTCTGCCTTTCTCGCTTCAACCTTGAAAAAGCTGGAACCCTCTTCCACTTCAGCAATAGCCTTCTGAACTGCAACCTCTAATGTGTCAGCTACGACTGTTTCAGTTGACCAATGATCCCAATGTTCAGGTTCCTCTTCCCTTGGTTTAACTGATACTACCCACATGTCTACATCCCAAATCTTCAATATTTTTCACCTCTCGTTCAATGCTCCCTGTTTATTCGGCGGCTTGCCAAGCGTTGCTGAAACTTACGGAATCTACGATAAGTCATGGTTCTGCCTTCTTTTCTTTGAAGTTGTCACATCTAGCCAAATCAGGATAGAGAGGACTATCAAGGATTGATACGCTAGTTCTGCCACAGACCATTGCTTGGTTGAATTTGCAATTTCTTTTCAGACATCTAACTTTAGTCATGTTTTGATCTCCATGATTTCATACACTATTGTTTCTTTCAGAATGCCACAGTTGTCAAGGCGATGTTCCAAGGAATCTTTGAATTTGTCGAAAAAGTCAGGGCTAAAAGTGTCTAGGAAATTGTCTTCATCAAGGAAAGCCTTTATCACGATATGATAGCGTTTTCTTAATGAATGTTCTTTCGATAAAGAAAGTTCTTTCATGCCTTCGCCTTCCTTCCAGCTTTGTCGCATAACCTTCTGATTTCTCTATTGAATCCCTTCTGGCGCAAGGCATTCAAAACTTCATGGTCTAACAGAATCTTAACTTGAGTCACCAAACGATCCAAGCGGTCTATATCTCCAAACATTACTGCATTATCTACTTCCTCTTTCACAGTTTCAATGAACCTATCTGCAACTTGTCGAAGTGCCTTTCTTTCTTTTACATTCATGTTCTAGACCCCAATCCTGACCAATTCGATTCTTCCGTTTCGATGTTCAATTTTCGCTTGCTGCCCCGTTCTAGCAGTTGCCAATATTTCTTTGACTTTATTCTCTGCCGCAACTAGATGCTTGAAGTTGTAATGCGCTATTCCTTGACCAAACCAAACCGTGAAAAACTCAGTTCGCTTTGCATCAGGACTGACAAAAGGACCAGTTGAAATAATAATTGCTGGCAAATCTGCATACGTCTGTTCAACGGCCTTATAGAGGTAGCATTTCTCAATGGCTTCCATCTCCATCAGTTCCCAGAGAATTTGTTCACTCATTTTTTCATGCCTTCCTCTTATCCCAATTAATAATTGCATCCCTAACTCGAATGTCTAGATCGTGAAATTTTTGGAAATCACTTTTCTTCATCTTATCATGCCTTCTTTCTCCATCCTTTCAAACAAATCTTGCATGTTGGTAGGTGTTTCTCAGAGGGAATCACATCGAGAGGATGCCAATCTTCCAATATTAAGGCGGCAAAACCGCAGTAGGTTCGATGAGTTTTAGGATTGATAACGTGGCAACAGCCTGTTTTGGATTGCCAAAGAAAATCTTCAAGTTTCATCATGTTTGTACCTTCCTTGTCATTTGACTCATTCCTTCTTCGTGTCATATAGAAAGACTTGAATCTCAACCCAATTATCCTTCAATTCCTTCCCAGACCTCAATAGACTGTCAAATTGACTTTTCGCGTGTTTGATAGCGTTCTCAGATTCTCCAATTTTGTATCTTCCTAACAAATGCTTGAAATGCTTCATTTTTTCATGCCTTCACTCTTGGTTCAAAGCGACCACATTCCCACGGATGAATAGAATTGTCTGCTACAGACTTGTTGAAGACCTGACAAACCCTCGTCAACGCATAACATTTCCGACAATCTAGACAAGTCACTTCATTCATATTCATGCCTTCTTTGTCATTTGGAAAACCAAATCAACCACCAACTTCCGAGTCCGCTTCTTCTTAACTAGGCGTTTGCTGGTTGCATTGAGCCATTTGAAACAAGCCCAATTCATGTCACAATCTCTCCCTCAACAATCTTTGCCCTAGACATTGAATGATCTTCCAAAGCGGGATTCTGAATAGTGTCATAGATTTCTTGGATTCTTTCCCCAACCGTTGTAACCGAACCATCAGGCAACTGCATGACAGTTTCACTTAGAAACTCTTTTTCAATCGTGCTAAGTCCCCATGTGACAGCTTCAAGCTTCGTCTTCACCCAATGAAAAACAAGCCGCCATTCCTGATTCTTGTTCTCAGTCTGAACCAATCGACCATACTGACGTTTGCCGATGGGGATGTGAGGAGGTTTTATCTGATATGCTCTTCCAACTTTGACCCCTTTAACCTGAACCAAAACTTCAAACATCAAAACCTCTTCATTGTCATCGGTAGCCCACACCACTTTCTTGACCCCGTAACTCTTCAAGAGTTTCTCAAGTTTCATCTTGGTCTTTTCAATCGGAACAGTCGTGTTTGAATAGGGAACTCTGATTCGCAACTTTTCAGAACTCATTGTTTGTTTCTCCTTCTCCACTGCCGGATAACCTGCATATTCTTCAAACACTCTAGTTCACGCATGTCTTCCTTCAATTTGGCTTCAAGCCTGTCCAAACGTTCCATGATTAAACGATCTTCCATTTGCATCGTCATGGTTCCACCTTCACAACTGATAAGATTTCTTTTGTCACACGTTCCACTTCCTTCTGACTGGTCGAATCGTAACTGTAACTCAGAACCTTCAAGCCAGTCCGTTTCTTCAGTAAATCGCGGAGTTGTTCATCGCGGTCTTGTTTGCCACTGTGAACCGCTTCACCATCCAAATAAATCACGGTGTTTTTGGCTGGCAAGTAGATGTCTGGAATAGTTTCTTGAACACAGAAATGTCGGTCTTGAACAATTCCTGAAACGCCTGACTCGATTAGCGAAGCGATGACGAGGCCTTCTATTTTCGAGTGTTGAGGACTCATCTGAGCTTTGCGTTGTTCCCAAGAATCCAACGATCTAGGCGAATCAGTAGTTAAGACGACGTGGGGTTCAGGTTTCTTGCTTACCGCCGTGAAGTAACCGTTGAAACCGTCGGGGTCCGCTAACGCTTTCTTGTGACAAGAGTCGCAGAGTTGATGGTTATGCCATTCAATAGGGCTAGAAGTGGAAACGTGGCAACGGTCACATTGAACAGTATCTTGAATCTTAACAGTTTGGTTCGCAGGCGAAGCAGAACGGACTATGCCTGAAGTAAGACCGCCAACCTTACCAGCATCAACCTTTTGCGGATCTTTTACTTCTTGGGGCATGTACTTGTAAATCGTTGTCTTGCTGATTCCTGTTTGGTCAGCAATTTCTTCGACCTTCAAACCTGATTTCACTAAGAATGCGATTCTGTTTTGAAATTCAGTGGCAGGCATTTGTCGTCTGCAAAAGTTTGCCGCAAGTCTAGCAAGTTCCAACTTAACAGGAGTATCAATCGACTCAACCGTTACGCTGGCCCATTCTGGATCATCGTTCTGTCTGTGAAAACCATCAATGATACTGCCATCTTTGGCTTTAAGAATCGGGTACAGTGGACCTAACGCTTTTTTGCTTTTAGCAAGATTGTAATCTGATTCAGTCATGTTTTTCCCTTCAATGCTTTGCGCCCAATGGTTTCGCCGTCTCGCATCAACCACACTCTGTAATTGTTGCCGCCGAAATCATGGAAAATCGGGTGATCCTTATCTTGAACTTCCGCCCTCAACATCCGATATTCTTCACTGTCCATCATTTTCAAAAGTTCAAACGGGCCGTTCGCTCCTTCCGTAAGAATCCAATAATTAATGGGGGTGCCAGGTGCTTGGGGTTTGATTGTTCCTGTTTCAACAACTTGAAAATGATTGATAACTTGAGTCATATCCTTGTGAACTTTCAAACTTAAGTCGCTGACATTCTTGAAGTATTCCGCTATGGCTATGAGGCCGTCTAGGAGTTTGGCTTCATCAATCTTACTCATTTTATCATACTCCAAAGAATCTTACAGAGTGTGACTGTCAAAACAAGAATACATGCGGCGCAAATCAAAATCACTCCCCAGAAAAGATCGCTACATTCAAACATAGCATTTCACCATTGAGTTTCCTTTTCCATATTATCATGTGTAACCAGGGATTTCCTGTCCGCATTGGCAGTAATTCATGCGTTCTTGGTCATGGATTTTGACGGGGTTGAGGCATCGGCAACAAATCACAGTCTTCATTGTTTTTCAATCTCAGTTAGATCATAGAGAACCCAAGTTCCACTGCCAAATTCCCCTGTCAATCTATGAATCTCTCGCTTGATCGAAGGCAATACATGGGCTAAATCTTTTGCTTGCCGTTTGAATTGAACGTCTGCGTTTTGTATGCGATTTTTCAAATGGACTCTAAACAACTTCATGCTTTCGCCTTCTGTTCATCAAAATGGTCAAATAGAAAATCCATCATTTCTGCAAAAGTTTTGAAGACAGAAACGCCGCCACTGAAGTCTAGAAATTTAACGATGTATCCGTTTCCAGCTTTCTCAATTTTGACTTCCCTCATTCTATGCCTCCTTTTTCGATTTCTTTTCAATTTGGCATTGATGTTGCGCGTTCAACACGTCATCGCAGAGGCGACGCAGTTCACGGACATTGGCTTTGAACTCAGAGTCCTTGCGAACCAAAACCTAAGCCTCCTGAACGTTTTCTAGAATCAGATCAGTGACAAAGCCTGCAACAGTTTTCTTGGCTTTTTTGGCTTTCTTCTCAGCGACTTGATAGGTTTCTTTTTTCATGGTGACGGTTTTCTGTGACGGTTTCGGCAATGTTTCGCTTTCTCCTTGTAACCGTTCCTATAACCGTTCTAGTATATTAAACCTATTGAGAAAAAAGTGTTAACGGTTATCTGCACAGTTCTATAACACTCTTCTAGAAGATCATACAACAACAAATAAATAATGGTAACCGTTACTAATCATGTTGAAAGCCCATGCCAAGAGAAGGCCAAACAACCGTAACAATTCCAACTTACAGTTGGGAAAAGGCACAAACATACTTCAACAAACACAAGAAAGAACTGAAAAAGAAGGGCATCCATTCAACGTCTAAACTGATTGACTATTGGATTGGGAACTGCGCTCAAGGATAATTCGGCAAACAACACAGTCAAGCTTTTCATTTGGGTAGAGTTGTTGAAGTTTATATGTTTGAGATAAAGAAAGGGAGATGATTTTCTCATTTTTATTGTTGTTATGCTTCATTTTACAATTTCACCTTAACCTACGGAAATAATGGATAATGACAAACCTAGATATAACTTCTACCATACCACTGAAAACCCTCTCCGAAGAGTCAGGTTAAAATGAACAAGCTATTCTTTGCCTAAATCATCCAGAAACCGTTTGAACCTTTCCGCAAGTTTCGGCTCTGAAAGCAACTCCAAAAACTTCTGTTCTTTTGCATTTCGCACTTTCAACTCTTGATTCTCTTTCTCTAAAGCCGCAATCCTTCGTTTCACATCCTCATCCACAGCCTGCGGACGCAACGACAAATATTTCTCGTAGGTTTCAGGAAACATCTCCCGAATATCCTGCTCTAATCGTAGAAGATAAGTTTGTTTGTCTCCTGGAATCTTCTTACCCACATAATAGTCTATTTGATAAGGGTTCCATCGCGCCTGTGTGAGTTGTCCCATAACCCACTTGCGGAAAAGATGACTGTGAACTGAACCCGTAGTAATAATCCCGCTTTTTTCTGCAAGTTGATGCAGCATTTCGTTCAAGCCGCCTTTCGTGCGAATCTTAAACATCGTTGGACCTTTCCATTTTTGCCAGTATTTCTTTAAGTATTCAATGGCCAAGGGATTCAAACCAGCAAATCGTGGTGCTCCAGTTTTGCCGCGTTGTTCCTTAATGAAAACAAACCGTTCACCGACTTGTTCTGCTTGAGCAATCAATTTCTCAACACGTTCACGGTTTAATCCTAAGACACCGCTGAACTCCCAACCCAAACTCGCAAACGCGGCAACAATAGCCTTCTGTTGCGGATTTCCAATGTCAAAGATCCGTTGAATGTCGCTGGTCTGGAAAATATGCGAATCAGTATCCATCTCACTCTGCAAACGCTGTCCACGGCGCAACTTGAAGGTTTTATGTCGATGGTAATATGTGAAGCTGGCTAAGGCTCGCAGTGAAGTTAGAACCGTGTTGACAGCTAAAGGTTTCAATGCGTCCGGTAATGGATTGTTTACTGCAAAGTTTTGAAAGTCGAGAGCAATCTTTTCCCAGCACGGTTTCTTTTCATTCCAACTAGGCAGCCGCAACCATTCCGACAAGGGTTTCCTGTACCAGCGTTTGAAGTTTGCAAGTCCAAAAAAGTATGCGTTGCGACTCTGCCATCTTGCATAACTGTTTATCCATTTGTCAACGAGATCCCGATCCTCCATAGGAAATTTGTACCGCTGTTTATATGTTCTTGGCACCCTTCAACCTCCTCTAGACCGAAGGCTTTTTTCTGCCTTTCTGTTTTTTTTTTCCAACTGCATCTCAAACACTTCTCGTTGACGATTTCGCATTTATACCAAACTAAGCGTGTAACGCCACCGCATTTTGGGCAAGGCATTGCGTCTTACCATCCTAAACCGAATCTAGTATGGGTACGACAACATATCGTGGCTTGTAAATCCTCGGCAATCTTTCTCACCAATCTAATCTGGTTCCTAGTTCATCTTTTCGCGTTGTATTCATTGAATAACCGCATTTGCACCTGTAAAGACCTCTTGTTCCAGACTCTTTTTGAAGTTCGTTCCCGCATTGAGGACAGAAATGATGCTTCATCATTCACTATCTATGGTGAAGTTGCTTAAATAAGTATCGCTTCCCTATTCTTACGCCAAGGTAACTATAAGAAATGGATACGTATTTCATTATAGCAGGATTAGTCTCTTTTTCAGTTCGTCAGGGGGCAATTCTATGAGCGACCTCATTATTTTGAGGGCTTCGATGGTCTCAGCGTCTACTTTCTCGTCAAGAGGTGGCTTCTCCAGCTCTAGCATTTGGTATCGGCCCTTCTTTGTTATCTTCAGTTTGGGTTGGCTTTGTATGAATGCAATCAGGTCCACCCATTTGTTGACAGATTTTGGTCCAAGCCTTGTAAGACCTCTAAGGTCAGATTTGTGGATTATGTTATTCTGAAACAGCACTTCAAAAACCGACTTACAAACCTCAAAATCTGTTCTTTTCATTTTTCCTAATTCACCTATTTCTATTGGAAAGGCGCAACATATACTAGACATAAATACATCCATATAAAGTTATCTCACATATGTTATAATATAGCAAACTTTTTAAGCAACTTAGGTATACTATACCTTTGAGGAAGAAAGAAAATGGATGCCCGCAAAATCAAGCCGATAAGCAATCATGGAAAATGCCCTAGACGTAGAAAATGGTTCGCATACTCACCAACATACTGCACAGAAGGCGGCTGTCCAGAGTCAAAGAAGTGTCCGTTTCCAGATGAATACGGCAAACCGTTAAAGAAGTGAGGTTGAAAAAGAATGAAAATCAAAGTTCCAAATATTTGGACCGCCGTAGAAGTCCTCGATCTATTGCATTGGGTAATTCCTAAACATCCACAAGCAGGACATCATCGAATTAAAACGGTAGATGGCTATGAACTAGAAGCTATAGCCATAGTTGACTACTACGATTTCTCATTCAATTATGACCGCGTAAATACGATTGAACAAGAAGCTGAAGCTAACATGATTCTTCACCGTGAAGTTGACCTATTCATAGATCATCTACGGTTGACACGAAAATAAAGAGGCACAAAAAGAATGAGTCCTTATGTTGATAAGGAGAAGCAGAAAGCATACATGCGAGAATATGCCCGCAAAAAACGGGAACTATTCAAGAAACTGTTGGAGAAAGAGGTGAAAGAGAAATGAGTGAAGAAGGTGAATTCAAAAAACGATTCGGTCTTCAAAAGACATTTTGTGTCCATGAACCAATCGAAGAGACAAACGGTAACATAACGCAAGAAGTACATGGGAGTCATCGCTATCCAACCCATGAAGAAATCGAGCAAGTTGTGGATGAGGCTCGCAAAGACATCTTTGAACAACATTGTAAAAACGTCTGTCCAATGTATCCTGCAACTTGCTTGAGGTCATGCCCAATTTTAAAGTGGTTTGGTTCTGAGAGCGCGAAAAACACCGTCAAATAAGCGGTGTACTTTCCACACCATAGTATCTTTTCTTACACTTGGGGGCACTTTAACAACTTAGTGTAAGTTTTATAAGGCAGTACCGCCTTCCTAGACTATCGTTATTGTTATCTCACTCGATACCGCGTGATCCCTTAAAGGTGAACGTGGAGACAGGTGACTTGACCGAAATGCAAGGTTTCAGAACCCCAGAAATGGAAGAAGCTTGGCGCAAATTATACTTGTTAGATCTTAAGTTTCGCATGATAAGGTACATTTCAAATAATTTTGATTCTGATCCTCCTGAACTGAAATCGGTATGGCCATTATGAGCAAACATACAAGAAGTCTAGAAGGCCTCAAACGCCGAGAACAGCGCATGAGTGCAAAACAGTTTATGTGGGAAAACAGTTTCCAAGATCCCATTTTAGCCGAAACCGTAAACCTTGTTGATTCTCATATCATTCTCAGTTTCTTAGGAAATAAATTCGGTGAAGCCATGCCAAGCGCAATCCCAACAGCAGCATTCAAAGGTTGCGTTTTGAGCGATTCACGTGGAAACGGCGATTTTCAACAAGTAAAATGTCCGCATACGGACGGCGTGAACTGTGACGGTTTCCCGAATTGTAGAACGTGTACCGTGTTTCTGAAAAGATTTGGAGGTGTGTGTTAAATGAGAAAACTCGCTTGGTTCGTTATTGCCATCCTGCTGATCGTCACCATAATTGCAGTGACATGCGCTATAGTTCCATCAGTCAGTGCAGCAGTATACAACATTGGCGTGAACTATATCGGCCTGACCATCGTTAAGTATGCAACAGGTGCGATAACGGGTATGATGGCATGGGGAGCAACAGGTTTAGGACCAGCCGCCGCCGTATTCTTCGGCATCGGCATAGCATTCACTGTACTATGGCTTGTTGTCTTGAGAAAATATGTTTGGACTCCAATCAAAAATGCCCCCGCTATTCTGAAAGGTTCAACACCGACCCTAGCCAAAGAAGAACCCCGCGACATAATAATGACTGAAAACGCAACACCAACAAAGAAGAAGGAGGCCGCAACAACTGAGTAGATTCATGCCTAAGTCTCTTATCAAAACAACATCAAAAGAGAAACGTGTCATTTTCGTAGGCGCAAAACGCAGCGGAAAGACTACAGCACTCGGCTTGCTAAGTTTAGCTTGCGATCTGCTCAGTCAACAAGATAAAGCATTCAGTCATTACATAGATGAAAAGACCAGTGGAATCTGTCAAGTTCCAAGTGACCTCTGCCAAGGACTATTCCCAGAAGAGACTCCTAGCGGCTTCGTTTATGAAGCCCAAATGCACATCCGCGAGAAGAGACCATTCAGAGAACGCAATGTGACCGTCCCAGTTTGTGAGACAGCAGGCGAAGATATGGAAGTTCTCACAGGACCATATCAAGATAGCATTTACCATCAGAAACCTGATTGGCAATCTAGTGACATATTGAACAAGTACATCTGTGACAGCCACGGCTACATTATGGCCTTGCCTGTTTCGGCAGCAAATATTCCTTGGGTTCCAGATGAGTTCAAAGACAGCATAGATGAACCAGTCGATGAGCAAGGCAGATACGTTGACCCAGACTTGGTTTTGAAACGCATTCTCAGCGCAATCTTCCGCTATAAAAGTAGAAACCGAACCAGCCCACCTGTCGAAGGTTTAGCGGTGTTGCTGACTAAAAGTGACAAGATCATGCACTTCTCAAAAGGCCATGGCATGGACTTAAACACGCCTGATGGTCAGCAGAAGTTTCTCAACATGTACTTCAGACAAACCATGTCTGTTCTCAAATTCTACGGCTTGGAAAAAGTCAAGTTCTTCCCGTTCTTCGTGGAAGTCGAAAAGATCCGAGGACCAGACAACAAGATTATCATTCATAAAAACAACATGGGAAAACCGCAAATCGTCATAGACCACGAAAACAACCTGCCCGTATTCAGCAAAACAACTGCGGGAGAAGCGATCCATTGGATTCTGGAAACTTTCGGTTGAAAATCTCGCAATTTCTGTTCGCTAGTTTCCTCCGTGTCGGTTACAAGGTCGCCAAATCTAAAGATGTAGACTCCAAAATCAATGATGGAATCATTGTTCACTTATGCCAAAAAGGAGGGATAAAAGGTGAACAGACCTTCGTTCACAGTTTCCTACCGAACGAGAAGATCCTAGCCATATCTTGCATAACGCCATCTTTAGGTAGTGATGGAAGACCAACCAGCCAAAACCGCACTATCCTCATAGACACAAGAGACTTAGAAGAAATTGTCAAGTCATTTTTGACCGCTGAAGTACCTATATCTCTTCCCAAACAATTAGATGAGATTGCAATAAATGTGGAGATAATACAGTGACCGATGTAGATTGTGAATTTAAAGATAAATGTACTAGCTTTCCAGATTGGTGCGGAACTTGCCAGCGAAATAAGGCTAAAAGAAACTACTATATCCCTCAACCCTATCCACAACCATATTGGCCTTGGTATCCTTTCTATCCATATCCGTTCATTACAGTGACTATAAACAGTGGACCAGGAAGCTACTACATCCCAGGATGTCAAACCACATGAGCAAAAAGAAATGGTTAGCTCTAATCATATTCCTAGCGATCTCTCTAGGCTACATACTATACCACTTTAATGTAATACCTCAATTCACAGGCTTAGTCAACTATGTCCTAGCCTATCTACAAGCCGGGTTCCAAGTAAATCCTTTAGGCATCATAACAGCCGTCGGCGGAGCGATCACTGGAGTGACTACTGGAGCTAAACTCTTATGGGACCGCACAAAATCTGGGCTAGAAGGTTCATACAATTTTGTCATGGGTCAAAAAGACGAACAACTAGAGAATATCTCAAGTGCATATAACACCATCAAAACCAAAGCAGACACGTTACAAGGCCAATTCACCGCGGTACAATCAGAACTTCAAGCAACCAAAGAGACACTCACAACAACGCAAATCGACTTGGCTAATGCTTTAAGTCAGCTTCAACGGAAACAAGACGAGATAAACGCTGTAACCACTATTAAAGCCGCAGAACTCAAAATGGCCAATACAACGGTCACGGTAGATTCAATCATTGATGAATTAAACCAAAACATGGACCCCGCAACAATCAAGAATCTTTTAACCAGTAAAGGCATAATTGTGACCGTGCCGTAACTATGATGAGGTTTTTTCCGCGTCAAGAACTCAGTTTCCGCGCACTCTTCCTAACTGTTTTTTTCGCTTTGTTTATAGGTATACTCATAGGCTACGCGGCACACGGCAACATTATCCCGTTAATCAAGTGGCTGTTAGGACAAGGCTAAAACCATGACTAACAACTGCACCCAATGCGGACGCGAAATCAAAATCTACGACAAAGACGAACAGAAAGGTTGGTTAATCATGCGTTGCGATTATTGCGGCTTAAACTACCATTATAAACGTGGCTGGGGCAACAAATGGACATTACGCAAAACATCGAAGTTGCTGTATATGAGTGAGAAAGCAGCAAAAACGTGAGACACCTCTAACATTCTCCTTCTCCTTTGCTTGAGTATCCCTCATTTTATAATGGTTGGAGGTGTCTCTCCCAATCACAGAAGAGGAAAATATTATGACTCAAGGTAAACAAGTCAGCAGAACAGAATACATCACACCCAAAACCGAAAAAGAAATCATAGCAAAAGCCATGGCAAAACCAGAAACACCCACGGACATTCAAGGAAACATTAAATCGGAAACAACACTAAAACAAGAAGCAATAAACAAACTAACAAACCTAACCCTCCTATTCCAGAAAAAAATAGAATCCAAAAAAACCAGAGACAACGAAAGACAAAAATGGGCAAGACTAGAAATAGAAGCAATACGAACCCTAGGCACCCTACTAACACAAAAAGTAGAACAAGACATCCACAGCGAACACACCGAAACACACCACATCCTACACCTTCACCTATGGAAGCCCGACCCTCTTGGCTCAACAACTTGAACAACACTGCTACCTACGATACTACCCTTTTCCTAAACAACAAACATTCCACAATGACAGATACAAAATACGGCATAGAGCCGTCTTCAGCGGAGTAGGCGCCGGCAAAACCCTTTGCGGATGCTTCGAACTTCTCAGCATACTAGTAGAAAACCCACATAGCATCGGATACATTTTTGAACCTACATATAAAATGGTTCGCAGAATCCTCATTCCCACATTAGAAAGCAAATGGTTGCTAGGCCATCCAATAGAAGACAATCCAATAGTATCAGACTATAGACACGGCGACAACTGCATCGAATTCGTAGACGACCAAACACTATGGTTCGGCGGATTAGAAGAACCTGAGTTTGCTGAAGGCACAAATGTTGATGTAGTATTATTGGATGAAGCACAGTACGTTAAGAAGTTTGCTGAATCCCAGGACGTAGTATTACGCAGACTCAGAGGTTCAGGAAAAACACACACCGACATTGCAAGCAGTATAGTAACAACAACACCACCACCACTCATCCCGGACTGTAGACTCTACGATTTCTATGAGAACCCTAATAAACGGAATCCACAAAGCAAAGTCTACCGTTGGAGCATGCTTGATAATCCGTTTTTGCCTGAGAAGTATAAACAGGAAATCCTTGCCACACATCATGGAAGCCTAGCAAAACGGTTCGTTGACGGCTTATTTGCTCCGGCAGGAATAGGAAGTTTTGATTATGACAGCACAATCCACGAAATGCGCGACATACAGCACGACAAGGTACGGGATGTCATTTACGGGGTCGATTTTGGCTGGACAAATCCAAGTGCTATTGTTGCCGTTGGTTTCGACAACGACGGGAGAGCCTTCATACTTGACGAATTCTATCAGAATAGGATTCAACAGGAAACGCTTATTCAAGAAGCTAAGGAAATGCAAACACGCTGGGGCAAAGGCCCAATCTTCTGTGATCGGTCAGAACCGCAAATGATAGACGTATTTCAAAAAGCAGGGTTAGATGCTTATCCAGATCAAAGCAAACGTGAAGACGGAATCCATAATTTAGGCGGCCGTTTCACGGTTCAGGGTGATGGACGACCTCGCATTTACGTGCATAAGGATTGTGTCAATTGGATTCATGAAGTCATGGTGTACGATGAAAACGTGAAAGAGAATGATCATGCAGTGGATGCGACACGGTATGCGTTGATGGGTAAACGTGAAGGCGGAGGAGTAGCATTCATAAATTGGTAAAGTCTGGGGGTGAGAACACTGGATCATAAATGGGAACCAGTACCTCAGTAAGTTGCCGATGACCGCGTGAGGCAGCGAATTAAACAAACAATAGTACACTAAGTTGTTATTACACACTAAGTTGCCATTATATAGTAGCGGCACAGCATACCAAAGCATAATATAGTCATATATTGTGTGATGCCGTGAAGCTGACGGCGAGCGTCCACAATACACGTAGCAGATTGATGATTGACGGACGCAAGGAAATCTGCGAATATCTTCTATAGGAGAATGATTGATTATGGTAAACAAAAAACCGTTTCGTATTCGCTTCTGGGAAATCCTAACTAGAACGCCGTATGTGAAGAAAGACACATTTGAGAAAGCAGTAACACAAGCTATAGAGAATCAGCGTAGAAGCCAAATTCTTGAACGCACCGAAGTAGAAAACAAAGTCACTGAACCCGAATACGACTACAATTTGCTAGTTCGTTACAGCATAAGCAACGAGGTATTACGCACTGTTCATGAAGCCATCATTAAAGAAGTCACTCGCAACAAATGGGAGGTTAAGCCGAAATGGATGAGCAAATGCGATTTGTGCGGAGCCGAATTTGATTCAGTCAAAAAGGAATGTCCACAATGTAAAGGCAAAGAGCTGCGTGAACCTGATCCTGAACAGAAACAGATTCTTGAAGCCTTTTTGGAAGATCCGAATCCTGACGATGAAATGAATGACATAATCAAAAGCATACTCCGTTACACGTTGAGCGTTGATGATTGGTATTTGAGCATTCAATACGCAACTCATGAAGTGCCTTTAACCACGTATGTTGAAGACAGCGTAACCATGCGTATAGTAGCCGACAAATTCGGGCGATTGGGCAACAATGAATATTTCTGTCCCATTTGCACACGGGAACATCCAGAGAAAGCGTATCCTAAAGGTCAACATTGCACTGAACATCCGGACATCGAGTTGAAGCAAACTGCTTATGTTATGTTGAAAGACGGGTTCGTAAGAGCCAGGTTTGCTAAAGACGAAATCTTACACAGTAAAATGGATAGTTGGCTACCAAGCCTCTATGGAAACAGCAAGATTCTCAGTTGTTTGCGCGTGGTCTTAAGTATCACTGCAATGGACAAATTCAACCTAGACAACTATGCAACTGGCAAACTTGCGCAGATGATTGTGTTTGAAGGCATGACAATGGACGAAGCCACTGACATTGCCACGCAAGTTGAAAAACAAAAGAACCTAGTGAAGGCTGAGTCGCCTGCGGGCACGATAAGTTCACGGTTAAGCACATTGTTCATTGGCAGTAAAGGTAAAGGTGCTACAACAAAGTTTGATGCGATGCCGCCATCTGAGAAAATGCAGAGTTTGGATTGGTGGAAGTTGTGGCGTGAAGCCGTCTGCGCAGTGTACGGTGTAACCCCGATCTTTACCGGAGTGATTGAGCAGGGCAAGACTGGGAATAATCCGCGTATGCAGATTGATGTGAATAATAATACTACGGAAATGTATCAGCATGGGTTTGAAGATCCATTCAACAACGTGATAGTGCCTAAACTTGGTGTGACGGATTGGTTGTTCAAGTTTAATCCTGTTGAAGAGAAAGATGAAATGCAAGACATCACGATTTTGCAGACAAAAGTGGAAACGGTGATTAGAGCTTCTAACGCTGGCATGAATGCGGAATTGACTGATGAAGGTGACGTTAAGATCAGTGGGAAACCGAAGCCTATGATGCCTTTTCAACAGTTCGGGCAAGGTGAAGAGGGAAAAGACGGTGCATTTGAAGGGAAGAAACCGTTTCAAACTCAAGAAGTCTTTGCCACTGAGAAAGGTTTGCGTAAGAAAACGTGGATTGTGACGGAGGTGGATAAGGACGAGTAATGATGAAATGTTGAAGCAGTGCGCTCTCGCGTTTGCTCAAACGAAGCCGACGGAATGGGACTATTTCAGACAAGAATGGCTTGAGAAAATGACTATAACTATAGCTAAGATTGAACCTACAGCTTTCAATGTTGAAACAGCGGACAATTCAGCGAGTATTGAACCACGAATAGTACCATACGAATCAGAACCTATAGAACCATTACCAGAACAGAAGGAAGAACCGAAGCCTCATAGATCACGCGCACTCAAGAAGGATGAAGAATGACTCCAAGTGTAGCAATTACTAGATTGTTCTATAAATTCTACAGGTTCTTTCAAAATTATTGTAGGGAACAAGGTAAACCTAGTTTCATCTTGGATATTCTTCGTTCTGTTATGACGTTATTTAGGGAGAATGAATTTGCATGACCTGTCTCCAACACGTTATAGAAGCGGTTGAAGCAGTCAAATCAATTCGCCGCATAGACCGCGACCAGTTTCCTGTTCCAATCACGTTTTTCAGTGTTGCAGACGTTTGGCTGTACGTTGCAGTCACAGATGACCGTACCTGTTTGGAGTGTCGGCAATGGGAAAATGATCCGCAGTTTACGGGGAACATGGTTCGAAGTTTCTTTCCTTTCTTAGAAATCGTGGATACTGATAGGATTGAAGTTCATAACCATCCAAATTGTAGATGTTTTTTGGAACGTGTGATAGAGGTAGTAGAAAACACATGAAAGTAAAAGGTCATCTTAAAGTGATTTCGATTCTGGGTAAAAAAGAATTGGAATTTGAACTTGAAGCTGACAACTTTGAGGATATAAAGAATTTGGTAAAAGTCATTGATGGAATGAGCTTGAGATGAGTGAAGGCATTTACTCAACTGCAAAACGCAAGTTACAAGAAGAAAACTCAGCAGCGAAACAGCAGGAAACACTTCAGCGAACAGTTTCTCTACGTGAGATTGAGCAAGCGGAAACACGTTTGAACACCCTATTGGAAAAGGTTGAAAACCTTCCTGTAGGCAGTCCTATTCCTGCAAGTTTACCTGAAGAACTGTTGAAAGCCACAAAAACCGCGTTCACCGCGTACACTGCAACTTCTAAAGATTTAATCAGTCAAATCGAGAAATCCAGCAAATTCAGCAAAGAAGAAGTCACTGACATCAAAACGTTTCAAATGACTATTAACAGCAAGTTTGAGCAGTTGTTGTCGATGTTGGATAGTATTTGGCATGAGAAAAACAAGAATGCTAACCTTGAAAACGAGACGTTGTTGCGCGTGAACAGGATTCTTGATGTGACGGAAAGGAACATGATTTAAACATGGACTTGTTTGAAGTTCTGTTAATTTTCGGGTTAGCTTGCAGTTTCGGCGGTTTCGTTGGTGGCTATTTCGCAGCGTATAAACTGAAACAGAAATGTAAAACCTGTGTTTGGAGTCCTTGAATATGGGTTTGAAAATTGCTGAAGCCTTCAAAGACCGTTGCTTCCTAACAGTTTTAGCAACAGGCGCACCCGCAACACTACTCGCAGACGTAACATGCGTTGAAATAGATCAATTAGGCAATCGGGCACCACTGGTTGTGGCTGAAGAAAGCGATGGATGGTACACAACTTCATTTACTCCTGATGCAGCGGGTACTTGGGCTACGGAATGGAGCAAAACACTTGTTCCAGAAAACTACGTGTTCCATTATCCTTACAAAGAGTTTAAGGTGGGCGGCGGACAGGAAGGTGATATTGAAACTGATGTGGCGGCGACTCATGTTCATGCGGCAAACGCTGAAGCTGACATTGCAGCAGTTCACCTCCACGTAGCCGACATCATAACGAAAGTTAACACTATTGACGATTATGTAGACACTGAAGTAGCCGACATCCACACTGACGTTGGAACGGCAATCGCTGATGTCGCCGCCATTCATGTTCATGTTGATGACATTCACGCTACCGACTTGCCCGATCTCCACACCGACGTAGGCACCGCCATCACCAACATAGCAGACATTCATACTGATGTAGGTACAGCCATAACCGCTATTGGTGACCTTCATGCAACAGATGTTCCAGACATTCATACCGACATAGGAACTGTTCACACCGACGTAGATGCAGTTCGCGCCCGAACAGACCGACTTGAAATCATTAAAGCCTTCTTTGGACCATGCCTGATTGCGGCAACTGCTGACACCACCCATACCGACATAGCATTAGGTTCGGTTACGTTGCCGAACATTACGGGAACAATCACCCACGTTTATGCAGGCTTCAAGTTTCGCATGTTGGAAAACACGAATGTTGCCGCAAACAAGTTGAATGGAGCACAAGAGATTCAGGTTGATACTGTAGACGCAATCAACTTTGTTGATCATCAATTCGGTGTTGCCGCAAGCACAAGGGAAGGCGGTGACTGCATTATTGGTGCAGTGGATTTAGTGGCGACGGTTGACGTGTTCAATCATGCGTATGCGTTTGTGTGGGATGAACCGTTGACGGAAGTGGATAGTCTCGTGTTTAATGATGTTCAACCGTTTCTCATAGTCAGTTACTACTAGATGGTGATGTATTTGGCATATAGTTACAGCATGACAGTCCGAATAGAAATCGGTACAGTTGAAGCAAAAAAGAATGCCGTGCGAGATGCGATTATTCTGCAACTTCAAAATGCGAAGACGGCGGGCAACATTGAAGGGGCGTATTGGAATGTTCAGGAAACCCTGATTATTGAGGGAGGCAAAATCTAGTTGGCAATCTTCGGAAATACAGCAGACGATTCTGGCGAAGGAGATATGGACACTGACAGAATTAGAGGCGGTGACTACACTCCCGTAGATGGAAACGGAACTGCTGATAGTATCAGCGTTCGCCTCAAACGAACAAGCGCCGGCAATACGACTTTTAAATGTGCACTATACAATCATGCTACCAACGCACTCGTTGGTTCAACCGAAGAGCGAGTTTTAACATTGACGACGAGTTATGCCTGGTACACATTCAACTTCACAGATCCGAAACCTGCAATCGTCAACGGAACCCTCTATGTCATCGTTGTTTGGGTGGACTTTGTCTCAGTCTATAATTGGCTGGCATATTCGGGAGGCGCAGGTGCAACAGATCATTATAGAGACGAAACTTACGGTGCATGGCCCAACCCTATAACATTCAATCATTATAGCTACTCAAATCCTTGTATTTATTGCACGTACACGCCAAGCGGCGGCGCAACCGTCAAGAAAGGCAGCAACCTAGCCAACACCATGACCACCATGTTAAACAGTAAAATGCTGTTCAGCGCATGCAACCGTTTTCCAAAATTGAGTCCGAGAAGATTCTAGATGCCTTGCCAAAAACCAATAGAAGATAAAACTCCTTGCGGTTGTGAAGATTGCTGGGAATGTATCTATTTCCGAGGTACTTCTAAATGAGTTACTTCACTTCTGACGTAATAGCTAAAGAACAGTTACACGGCGTAGTCGGAGCACCGACCATTGTACCCACTGTGGCTGGAATAGGCGGCGGCTCAGAAATCATTATTCGCAGACGCAAACCCAAAGGAATCCCGAACAGTTTGCTTTTGGCGTTGCGTGAATGGTTACAGTTCAAAGTAAAAGAGTATGATTAAAAATGCCTGAATTCAAGTTAAAAAAACGATCTCTTGAGGAGCGAGTCTTGAATCTAGAAATGAAAGTTTCCCTATTTGAGATCAAATTGAAAAAATATTTGGAGGAATAGAAATGCCTTTTGCACGTTGGAAAGATTTCGCGTCTTGTGAAACAGAAATGATGAACACAGGACACGACAAAGAATCAGCCGATAAAATCTGCGGTTCAATTCAAGCGAGAGCAGAAAAAGGTGAACTCTACAAAAGCTGTGATCAAGAAAACTATGACATAATCAGCAAAAGCAGTCAAGACTTAATTATCGGCGGCTTCGCAAGTTGGGAACTCGTGGACCCTGAAAACGATTTGATCACTACGGAAGCTCAAGTCAACTATTTGCAGAAACTGTTCAAACTGCCCGTTGAATACCGAAATATCATGGTGAAACATGGAAACTACAAGATCGGCACACCATTACTTAAGTATCAAGCCGCTGACGGAACAGAACATTTCAGTCACGTCAATGAGAAAGGATTGTATCTTCTAGCAAAAATCAGAAATGACGAGTTTCAAACAACTCAGAAGTGGCGTAACAAGATTTTGAACGGTGAAATGAGCATGTACAGCATTGCAGGGCAACCGTTGCCACCTATCAAAGAAGAAATGCAGGGTACAACGTCAATTCGGACGATTGTGGATATTGAGCCTTGGGAAATCACGATTTGCGAGAAAGGCGTGAATCCAAAAGCAAACTTCAAAGTCTTAGCCAAACAAGAAGAACTCTTAGAGAAACAAACATGTAATACTGATAAATGTCATGGTGCATGTTGCTCATTCATAACACAATGGGAACCGCGAAAAGATTCTGACCTGAAGAAATACATGGCATTACACGGTGTAATCTGCAAAGAAGATGAGTCCGGTACTGGTATGTGGCTGAAAATGCCCGTACGTTGCCAAGCACTTGACCCAGAAACATATCTCTGCAAAATATACAAATCCAGACCGGGAATATGTAGTTTCTATCCAAAGCGTGAGTCTCCATTTATACGAAAAGAAGAATGTTCAATGCTGACAGACACAACGGAAACAATTCATAAAGAAAACCTGTCTGTATTCGAGTCTTTTGAAGAGTTCAGACCTAAATGTGAAGCCGCCTGCAAAGGACTTGTTGCTGATCCAAAAGAGTTTTGCGGTGCATTCTGGACTGACAAAGAACAAGAACAATATTGGCATGGTCCGTTGAGAGTGGAACTGTTGAAGGCATTGATGAAGGCAGAGAGCAAAGTTGAGGCAAATACCCCTACCCAAACAGTGCAAAAGAGGGCAGTCACGATGTATGATGCTTTCGATGAGGCATGGAATAGGAAGAAAAAGAGTGAATGATTAATGTATCCAGTCGCTACAGTTCAATATCAAAAAACCAAGCAACCCCAACACTTGATGCGCGTAGGTGAATGCAACAACTGCGGAATCTGCTGCAACCTCTACGATTTCAAACTGCAAATCTATCGACTCTGCGAACATTACGATGGAACCAAAGAAAAACACTGTATGATCTGGAGTAAACGACCGAAAATGTGCAAAGAATACCCGCGTGGACCAATGGACATTATTAACAAGCCAGAGTGCAGTTACGAGTTTTTCGATGAGAACGGGCGGAAGTATGATTGTTACATGGACAAGCGGGTTCGCTTGACTATTGTAGGCAATTTGCCTGAAGAATATCCTTTTAGCAGAAAATTCTAGTCATTGCCTCTGCCCCTAAAAAGGCGTGAGACATTAAAAAAAGAAGGAAAGAAAAATGTCAGAAAAACAAGATGAACACAAATGCCCAACAGATGAAGTTTGGAATGAAGAACAAAATAAATGCGTAGCAAAAACCACAGAGAAATCAAAAACTGAGGAACCGTCATTAATGACGCGCATAACCGCAGTCATCGAAGACGTAATGAAAACGAAACTTGATGCTTTTGAAAAGAAAATAGACGAGAAAATAGAAGGCATCCTGAAAACTAAAGAAATTGAAGTTGAAGCAGCTTTACGCAAAGGATTCGGACTTGAACAAGACCCCGTCGTACACATGAGCGACATGATCACTTACGGACGCAAAATGGCACTTGAAAAAGCAGACACAGGCAAACGTACCCCTGGAAAAGAAGGCGAAAAAGGACCAGAAGGCACAGCTTCAACCAATCCAATCGACAAAATGTTTGAAGAAACAAGAAAAGGAGGACTAAAGTAATGGTACACGAAAGTATGCCCTTCGACAAGTTCCTACAAGGTTACTACCGAGGATACGGTCCTCGCGTAGATCCTGAACTCGCAGAAATCATGAAAGAAGACACAAGATACAACTACACTGCAACACCAACATACTTTAACGCTGCATACTCTGCAAAAGTAAGTCTAGAAGCCCTCAGCAGAAGCACCACCCTCTACAAACTCTTGCGCAAAACAAGTTATCTAGGCGAAGGAGACAGTTTCCACTACATCAGCACCGACGCACACACAGGACTCTTACCAATCTTGACAGCAGGAGCAATCTTCGGAGCAGACACAAGCATCCCTGCAATCACTGATGTAGACTTCATTGTTCCAGCAGTCCACACCCTACAATGGGAAGACACATTGGTCGCTCGTGAACTAAGCAAAATACAAGCCGCACCAGTCACCGACGCAGAATTCATACGCCAATACATGACAGAAGTATTCACCAACAACATCGACCAAGCTCTCGCAGGAGTCTACCTAGACCCAGATGCTGCAACATACGGACACGGCGTAGACACGCCAGCAAGCTACACGGCAGCCGCACCAGGAGTCGCAACAATCGAATGTATCGACAGAATGCTCACAACAAAGACTGAAGGCGGAACAGCAACCTATGTTAGCGCAGACACTGATGGAGACATTTTCTGGGGACCAACTAACAAAACTGGCACAGACACTGCACGTATAGACAGAAGTGCCAGCACCGCTTGGGACTGCCAAATCAGACTACCTACAGGCGGATCAGCCGCTGCAGGAGAAGCCTACAACATTCTAGACGAACTAGACGATTTGATGGCAACAGCATTAACATACGCGCCAAGCGATGGTAAAAACTACATTGGATTATGCTCGCCTAAAGCCCTCAACAAAATACAGAATGAACTTGACCCCAAACAACGCTTCCTAGAAGGCGCAGCAGACGTAACACAAACGATTAACGGAGTCAGCACTAGACCAGGCGTAGAAGGCGGCAAAGTTTCAGTTGCAAGCCTAACCATTTGCGGAGTCAAAGTACCATTCTTCACAAGCCCCTATCTGCAAGGCACTTCAGCCTCAAGTTGGCTATGGAAGAATGCAAAGCACACTACAGGCGGACCAGGCAACATTTACTTGATCAACATGGACGGCATGGAATTCCGCACGTTGATACCAATCACGTATGAAACTTGGCCATCTCACACGGAAGTGCAGCCTGGACTTGG
>Ga0315284_10001431_pt1 | contig 34007 bp, 41 predicted proteins | sample YL17G09_16_MG_FD_203696 | JGI IMG/M metagenome (GOLD analysis project Ga0315284, IMG submission 203696) | Sediment microbial communities from Yellowstone Lake, YNP, Wyoming, USA - YL17G09_16 | ecosystem: Environmental > Aquatic > Freshwater > Lake > Sediment | place: USA: Wyoming | collected... | reverse complement strand
TCATCCGATAAAAACCCAAAATATATATTCTTGCCCTGCTCAGAAAATGCGTCTGTGAAGAAAACGTTGTCGCTTTTTTTTATGTATGCTTGCTTACTGCGTGAGTCTGCTAGCTGTAATGTGTCACTTTTTGTTATTCTTGCCTTCCTTGTAAATGCGTCTGATAGATATAGTGTATCACCTTTGGATATAATTACCTGTTTGCTGCGTGAGTCTACTAGATATAATGTGTCACCTTTAACTACGTTAGCCTGTCTTGTAAATACATCTGCTATACTGATGCCATCATTGAATGTTTCCGTATAAGTAGATGAATAGGTACTTCTGCATATCCCATGATCAAGTTGAAACTCATCTATCAAACCATCAATAACAGTGTAAGATCCTTCTATAGTTCCTATACAAAACGGCCAATTAACATGAAAACCGGTCCAAGAATCCGTCTCCATAAGGGAATAGGTAACAGGTATAGGGCTACCATTCACCTCAAATATCCAATTAGGCGAATTATTGTTATCTGCTTGTGCGGAAATATGATACCACGTATTTACAGCAGGAGACCAATTAGCACGTTTTATATAATATCTATTAATAGAACCATTATTTCCAGCATGTAGAAATTCTAAATAAGTTCCACTCCAACTTACATGCCAGCCATCATAATAGTTACTGCCTATACCACAAATGTAGCCAGCATTAAGATTTGTTAGATATAGCCAAAAATTTATTGAAAACTTACCCCCGATTAAAGGATAGGGAAGGACCCAGTCAACTGAACCTGGGTACTCAACCGCATTCTTCGAGCCTGCCTCGAAGTGCATCGCACCAGCGCCGATCTTCTTAATCAATGTATCTATATATGGCAAATGATTAGGATAATTATTTTCGTGTAATGTTGGGGTATGTACATCCGTATGCCCTACCGAACTATCGGAAAAATCTGTATCCCCGGTTACAAGTAATTTTGTATAACTATCATTCACTTTTCAATATACCCTACATTTATTGACCATAACTCATTGGCATCTAAAATATTCTTTTGCTCTAATTTTACCCTTAGACTGATCGGTGATACTCCCCTGCACCCTGTCCGATGTCCACGCACATCATAACTCGATGACGGATTCAAGAAATACTCTGTGGTTTCTTCTGCATGATCGGTCAGTGTCAATACATAAGGTTGTGGATTGCCTGGGTAGTTTGCCTTTATGCTGATTTCGGTGATCATGATCTGTGAAGGCAATCTCAAGTTGTGTAGTTCTACCATCACATTGATCGGATAGTAGTTGTCCGTCTGACCTTTCTCTAGCTCGTATATGTAATTCGTGTCTGTCACCGCAAGTATAGTTCTCTGTGACGTGCTAGAGTTCTTTACTACAAAGTCTGTGATGTTATCGTGATATTCGTAATAACGCCATGTAGCGACTTCTCTGGATAAGTCTAGGATATATACCGTATCGCTGACACCATCATTGTTCAAATCCAGCAATGCCCATAACTCGTTGCCGTAAAGCATAAGTACCGACTTTTCGAGATTAGCGGTTGTTATCTCTTTCAATAAGCTGTCTATACTCCTGCTTAATGACTCAGGATCAGGATTACCATTGAATACATATATACCATCTCTCGATACGAAGGTATGACTGCCACGAACATTGCAAATAGCCTTAGTCGCTATTGCCCCCTGTATTGACGCCATCTCTTTTAGCGAATAATCATCTGGTGGATTCGTAGGCTTATCACAGCCCCACAGTAGCCATACACTGCCATTCTTGAAGTATATAGCCATCTGGTCTGATTGTAATGGTAGAATCCCTATTATGCTGTATGGATAGCCAGTCTCTAGTTTGTTTGTCAATGGCACAAAGTCTGGTATAGGGTCGCCTGTTATTCCAGTCGCACCATCTTCCTCTAGCTTCTTGGTCATGTACAGTATATTGCTATCCTTCTCTGCAAACCATACCCGCCCTTTCCATATACACCAGACATTCGGTATCAGTGCAGACTCACGGAATCCTGATCCTGTATCGTCTGTGTCTCTGATGGTGTAATGGTCTTGTGTCTGTAATTCTGCCCCTAAAGCTGATGTGGAGGCGCTATCAACAATATTTGGCGGTATTACAAGAGCAGAACCATTAATTTCTCCTACAAGTTTATATGTGTCGGTTATCTCATCATCAGTAGCGCTCATGCCTAAATCAGAATCAAATTCCCTTCTGTAAATCCTTATCTTATCTACTGTGACATCTGATGGTTGAGGGGATGATATTAAGAAAGTGGAATATGCACTTGCTGTTTTAACTCTTCTTTTATCTGATGGTCTGCTCTCTATCCCATATTTTATATTATACCAAGTAAAGCAATAATCATATATATGTTGGTCGTCTAATCCTGAAAGATAATACGCATAATTCATAGGTGAACTAGACCAACCATGCGCCTCAGAATAATTAAATCCGCCTGTTGCATTCGTATAGCCAAAGGCTACAAAGAATTTATCGCCTGCGCCAGCATTATAATTATCGTAATACGAGTTATCCCCCTCGATTACCGCATGATAGACAGTACCTAATTCTAAAGTAAATGATTGCTTAAATGGAAAACTATACCAAACATAATCCCCCCAAGTGCTTGGAGGATGATCGTCATAAATGCTTTGGACTGGAATCCAATTTGTTTCAGCGCCATCAAACGCTAGTGTTCCCGAAGGCTTGCCACCATCGTCTGTTTCAATCCTCATTTTAATCGAACCTGATTTATCAAGCGCATAAAAAAATGCTATTCTAGCTTGTAAAGACATAATCAATGTATCTCTAGTGACGATAATTCTCGATGATATTTTCTTTTGTGTAACAACATTAATATCATATAAATTAATTCCTGAAACACAGGGTGGCTCTACCCATGAAGCATAATTGCCATCAGGGGCAACCGAATTAATAATTGAAGTGCTTGTCGGCTTTTCTATCCCTAGATTGAACGCATTGGGACCAGTTAATTGATCCATATCCGTCCAGTAAGCGTCTGTGTCTGTGCAAAATAAACACCGTTGCTCTACCGTCAGTATCGGTCTCGGTGATGTAGCGGTCTCATCAACTATCAACTGCGGGTCTAGCGTTGTTTGATGGGCAACATACCACTTGTTATCGCTGATTACTAACACTCTCTCAGTATTTGCCGCTTGAAATATGTGTATCTGCGTCCCTGGCGCTGGCAATGCCTTCTCATTCCATTTGGTATATCCCTTGCGGACTACTAACTTGCCCATTTCGTAGTCTACGAAATAGTTTTGTAACCTTCTTAATGTGTATAGACGGTCTTTCCTTAGCGCAGCGTCTGGTACGCTTGCAAGTGCAAAATCCGATAGTGACAGATATTTGATATTGGGTTGTGATATTCTCATTATAATCCCAAAAAGTTAATTTTCATGTTTCACAGTGAAATGTCCGAGTAGAAAATAGATAGTTTTGAGTACGCCCACAGTACCAATTGAGTACGCCTAGAATACCAATTGGTTAAAAAAACAAGTAAAAGTTCATTTTTGAGGTACGCTCACCGTACTACGCCTTGAGTTAAAGTCTATTTTTGAGGTACTACTTTCAACCCCTTATTAATACTATTGCCATGAGTAGCACCCTTTACTAACCAATCAGTATTGGGCTTATATGTATTAGGAATATGATAACCACCAGGGGTTTTATAAATAAATTCTTTGGTTTCAAGTTCTTTAATACAATCCTGTAAAGTTGATTTACTTATATGCAATATCTTTAATATTTCATTGTAAGTAAACTCAAATTCCAAGTCACTCTTGTCTTTATCCCTTGACCACTTAGTTAGCAATAATATGTAAACCTTACTAGCATTTGCCGAAAGTTCATGATCTTCTTGGCAAGGAAACCAACGAACTTTAGTCGTTGGAGGAATTGCCTTCTCCTTATTTTTCTATTGACTTTACATTGCATATATGATACAATATATATACTATGAAACTATCAATGAAACTTAAATTAATTACAAACGAAACTCAAAAACAAGCATTGCTTGACACTATGCAGCGCTTTAATTCTGCCTGCGACTATATCTCTGATGTTGCTTTTGAGAATAAAGTCTTTGGTCAAATTAATCTTCACCATCTTACCTATTACAAAATCAGAGAACAGTTTGGTCTTGCCTCTCAAATGGCTATTCGCGCTATCGGCAAGGTCGTTGAATCTTATAAGGTTGAGAGGAAAGTTAAGCATACCTTTTATCCCTTCGGCGCTATTGTCTATGATAGTCGCATACTCAAGTTTAAGTTCCCTGATAAAATCTCTATATCCACACTTGAAGGAAGGCAAGTTATACCGTTTATCTTCAAGAATTACAGAGATATTGAGTTGAGACGTGCCTCTGGTCAATCCGATCTTGTTTACCATGATGGTATCTTCTACCTCGTTGTCTGTGTTGACCTTCCTGAACCACCCAAAGACGATACCAAAGAATTTCTGGGTGTAGACATGGGCATTATCAATATATCTTCTGATAGTCAGGGAACTCAATACGCTGGTAACAAACTCAATTCTATCCGTAACAGATATTATAAACTTAGAAAGAAACTGCAAAAGAAACGCACTAAATCCGCTAAACGTCTGTTGGCAAAACGAAAACGTAAAGAGAAACGATTTGCTAAAGACGTTAATCACGTTATCTCCAAGAAGATCGTTGATAAGGCAAAGGCACTTGGTCTTGGTATTGCTCTTGAAAACCTTCAAGGCATAAGAGACAGAGTAACGGTTTCCAAGTCTTACAGGCTTCGACATTCTAATTGGAGTTTCTATGACCTTAGAACCAAGATTGAATACAAGGCTCAACTTGCAGGCGTAAAAGTCGTTCTTGTTGACCCTCGCAATACAAGTCGTATGTGTTCTGTATGTGGTTACATATCTAAGAAAAATCGTCCTAATCAAAGTACCTTCCTCTGTAAATCCTGCGGTTTTGCCTGTAACGCAGATTTAAACGCGGCGACCAACATCGGTTGTCGGGCGACAGTCAACGCGCCTAACGTGGTGTGCGATGAAACCAAAGCCGCTTGACCTTGAGTCAATGTCGGAACTGCGGTAGAGCATAACTACAAGCCTACGACTTCAGTCGTAGGTAGTTGACTGTATTCCTTACTAAGAATAAGGTTATGTGGAATCATTAGATAAGGTTCTGGACATAGTAAATAATTGGACGCGCGATTCTTTTTCCTAGACACACAATCATCTCCCTTGTATAAGACTTAGCAAGTTGTCACCTACAAGGACGGAACACTGTACGGGTGTTCCAGTGACAACTTGCTAAGTGTGTCTTAATATTTTAACCTATTTCTTCTTTGGCGTTTTCTTTTGTATTCGCTTCTTTTGTGCCTTCTTCTTTTTGGACATTCCAGCCTCACTCATCGCAATCGCCAGGGCTTGGCTTCTCTTTTTTACTATTTCACCAGAACCACTATGCAAGGTCTTATTCTTGAACTCGTGCATAACAACAGGTATCTTCTCTGCACCATGCAGACTCTTTCTTGCTTTCGCACCAGCGCCTAGTTTACTAGAATGTTCCGTTGCCTTCTCTTGAGCTTTTGTAAATTTAGCATTTCTTTGTGCCACCCTTTTTCACCTTCCTGAGTTTCTTTGGTTTTGCCTTTTTCTTCGCTGTTTTAGATACTGGAGGAGGCACCCCTTCCATCGGTCCACCAGGCAGTCTAGGATCCTGTGATGATCCAACTAATATTGCTTTTGTCTTAGCCATGTTCGTCACTTCCTTACTCCCTTACTTCCTTACTACCTTACTTTCTTACTACCTTTGGATTGTTCTGTGGATGTGGGTTTTTCCCTGTTTCCTCACTCCAATCCGTCTCAGTCCTTGCCGAAGGATTCGCACCCTTCTTTACCTTTGGATTAAACCTTGCTTGACTGCTTTTTCCAGTTTCCTCATCATAACCAGTCTTGGTTCTTTCTGATGGGTTTCCCTTGCTCTTGCTCTTGTCTTTCTTTTTATCTAACATTTGTCTCACCTTTCCATTGATACGTTGATTGTGTTAATTGAGAATTCGTTAGCCGCACCCTCTCCATTTCTGCACCCGAAACATACGTTTAAGTCCACTGTTGGAATATTGGTTGTGATTATGCCCCTGTATATCTCATCTACAAAAAAGCATACCCTATACAAACTCACTGCGTTAAACCCTAACTTTACCTTCACGCCATTCGCCATTGACACGCCAGCAGAAACCTGTGTCGGTGTGGATGCCTTCGTTGATTCTATGCGTAGCAGACCGTTCCCATCTGTGTCTGCAAGTGTATAAAATCCGATGCCATTGACACGGTTATCGAACATATTGCCCGACAGTATCTTTGCGCATAACCCGAAGTATATGTCAGCCTTTGCCACAGTCTTAACGATTATCTCTGCCGTACATAACGTGTCCTTGCCCGCTATCAACCCGAAATGTGCATATTTGTTGTTGTATGCGTAGTAGTTGTTATCCGAAGCGCCATTAGTAAACTTGGCAAATGCGCCTCTTCCTGCCACAGGGACAAGTGCCGTACCTGACCCGCTTGCGTCCACATCCCATACGTTAGTTGTGTCTACATCATAAAGCGAACCGAATGGGAACTGCTTGTTGTTCTTGAACTCCGAGAGCAATGGCTGGTTATGCCACATTGACCGCTTGTATCCATCACCACTAATACCATCCGATGCTATCCTTGTTATCCCTATGGGATCGCTAGGACTTTCATATAACCGCCTTTCTGCCATCTTGAACCTATTATCACGTCTTGCATTAACCATTTTATCACCTCCCTAAATCATATTTTAATCCGCTGATTGCACCTTCAAACCGTCCACCCGATCCCCCTCGTCCCATGCGGTTATCCCACACCGACAAAGGCGTGCTTGCGGGAGGTGCTTGTGAGTCTAATGAGTAATCATTCATTGATGTCCTGTATTCCTGTTCTAAAAACGTCAGATGTGTTGGGTTGTTTGTATATACACCGCTCAATTTAGATGATTGCCAGTATGCGCATTTTATCAGCAATGGTCGGTAGCGATCATCTATTTCAAGACGGTCATTATCGTCATCTGGTAAATCAGGCACTTTGTTGTATAGCATTATGATACTGGCAGTCCCTAAATCATCATTAAAATCTGGCGTAGGCGCTATACAAAATACTCTCTGCTTTAATCCCTTTGTCTCTATCTGATACTGATCGCACTTTTTTACCGAACAGACAGTATTCGCATTTGGCATACCACCGATCCACCGCTCAACAGTAAGATAATTCTCGTATACTTCTTCTACTTGAGCATGTTGACCACTCGAAGCTATTACAGTATCACCCGTCTCTGGTACTGTTGTTAATACACCGATAGTCCCTGTTACCTTCGTAGCCTCAAATATCGTATTTGTGATAGTCGCTTTTGAGGCGCTGACGTTGAATTTATTTGTTACGCCATCCCTTAGCCCAGGGTGTGGAATACTTCCTGATAACACGATCTCCGTTGCAGTTCCAACTCTGTATGGGTCATTTGGTCGTATTCTCAACTTTGCGCCCTGCATGTTTTCATAAGTGAGATAGTTTATGGCAACATCAGTCACGTAACCATAAGACGTAGGAATACCCGCCCAGGGATTGCAGATTATATCCCATGGATAGACACCTAATGCCACAAAGTTTTTGCTGACATCCCATAGCTGTGTCGTTGTTGTGTTAGCGTCTGCGAACCCCCTGGCTTTCTCTGTTGAGATATTCAATGCCTGCACATAGCCAAAACTGCCATCGCTCAGATTCCGTATAACTGCCCCTGGCTCTATCCTATACCCTGATAGTGTATTGCCAAAGTTTGCGCCTTTGTCAACTAAGGTACGTATTGTATCTTCTGTGACGTAACTCTCTGTGATGTAATCATAAACAGGAGGCGCTTGCGCCCAAAAGTGTACTACTGCCCTTTGCATACGTGGATAGGTAAACGCTAATGGCGTGTTTGATGTGTCCGTGTCTGGCTGTAGCCCTTCCATGAATCGCTCAGGCGGATAATATCTCAACTCATTGCGCATACCTTGCGAATCCACAAAAAAACATGCTCGAATTACATCTACATCAGGATCAAGGGGGTACTGATATTGACCCTTCATTAATGGAAAAGACTTTTCCACAAAACATGCCTTGCAATCCTTCGCAACGATTTTTAAAGAATTGTGAATCGCAATATTTAAGATGGAATCGGATAAATTGCCATCCTCTTTATCAACATCAAGACCAAATGATAACTTTATGTCATCTCGTAACTCTTTTCGTGTCATAGCTTTATCCTTGTAAAAACAACACTTTTTAGTTTTTCATCGAACAGAGGGGTCGATCCCCACTGTGTGTCCGTAATTGGAATTAGCCCAGTACCAATCCCCATACCCAGTCGTAAATGCAGGTGCACTCACTGAAGGTCGCCACCGATTATTGCTAACACTATACAGCATTACCGATATGTCGTTCATCAAGAGTAATGCTTGAAATGCGAATCCATGTAAAATTGCCATATCGCCACAGCCTTCTATTAAGATTTACTCCATCTATGATTTATCAATAATTCTGATTTCATGCCAGTATGCCAGCGCCTTACGTCCTCTACGGAAAATTGATCTGTCTCTAACACAAACGCACCTTGTCCGCCTATATCCGCCGAAATGTAATTACAAAAGTCTTTATCTATGGAGGCATTATATTTTCTTGGGTTGTTCCAAACATCCGTCCCTGGGTAAGGTACAAAAGGATAAATCCCAATATCGTCATAATCTAAAGATTTTAAGATTTTTGTTGTCTCACTTACCGTTTCGTCTGTTTCTCCAGGGAATCCCACAAGTACGAATATTCTTAATCTAAGCCCTGCTCTCTTTGCGTTATTGATCGAATTTATATTTTCATCTACTGAAGAAGGCTTATTCATTGCCTTTAGCATTTTATCTGACATACTCTCAATACCGATAGAAACATAATAACATCCAGTTTCTTTAAGCATGATGGCGTTATCAGTCGTCATCGAGGGTGCGCTTGTCATAATTCGATACTTAACATTTCTTTCCCCTAAAGACTTGCAGAGAATATCTGGCGAATCCACTACATCCAAAAAGTTATCATCATTAATCTTAATGCTATGTATGCCCATTTCTGCTAGACTATCTACCTCTCTGAGAATATTGTCTACCGTCCTTGATCTATACTTGGATAGCTTAAAAACAGAACTATTACAAAAATTACACCTATTAGGACACCCCCTAGAGCATAAGATACTTACGACTTTCTGCCCATCATTGGTCCTTGAATACCGATCTAGCACTTCCTTGTTGTATATTGGAAAAGGTAGATCGTCAAGTCTCTTAATATCAGAATGTTTAAGTCCAAGACAATCGAGTACGGCAGATTCACCTTCACCAATAACGAGATGATCCCATTCCCTTATACATTCCTCTGGAATTGACGATACATGATACCCCCCTGCAATATGAATCGAGTTTGGATGCCTTATCCTTAATTTATGACTTAATTCGAGGCATTTATTGTAATTGTTCGTGTATGTGCTAAAACCATAGGCATCCGCAATAGGAATATCTTTTACATCTTGACCATGAATGGCGCAGTCGTGAACAATGCAATCGTATCCTTCGTGATTTAGATAAGACTGAATGTAGAGTAGCCCTAGCGGTGCTTCCAGTCTATTATCTAAAATATTCGGGCATGGTATGTTAATTAATACTATCTTCATCTATCTCTCTCATTATTTCTTGTTTGCGAAATATCGAGTATAATGCCTTTGTATAATAATTGTCTTGCTCTAGCAACTCTCTTGTAATAATATCCTTAGTTGGCTTCAATGATCCCCATAGGTGAATAACGAATACGTCATTAGTTAATTCACCATCTCCGTATATTTTATCAAACTGTTTCCAATTATATTTGTAGAAATACTCCTGCGGACAGATAATCATATCCTGCGTAGGTTCATCTATTGAGTATTGGGTAATCAATTCTGGACCCAAAACGCCATGCCCGCCAGTTGTATCTGATTTGGCTATACAGCGATTGCGTAATTTTTCTACATCCTCATTTTGAATATTTGAGGCATACATTATAGCACCATTACAGCGATTCTCGTCCTGCATACCAACAACCAATTTGTTTAAGGGAAAATTTGAATGAAATGGCTTTACGCATAAGGTATCTAAGTCTAACCAAAGTCCGCCATAATCGTACATTAGGCAGTATCTTAGATAATCCATCTTGTTTATTCCCCAATAAGACTCAAATGTATTCAGGTATTTTTTATCAAACGTAATTATATCGGCTATCTTGCTTATCTTATCATACCATCTTGTCTTAGGTATTTTCCCGTCTGTCCATAAAGTAGGACGGCATTGATGAACTACTAACGCTGTTGAAACTGCAATATAATCGGGCAGTGATAACTCATAATCTCCATAACATACAAAATTTACAGATGATATTGCTGAATCAATATCATACTTGGAGTCATATTCAATGTATCCTATGCCTGCTGCCTCATATCTTTCTTTTGGCAGATAAGTTTCTGGATAGGCAATTTTTGATGATTTATATATTCTTGATAACCTGTCGAAAAACAGATCAGTTCCGTAATAACATTCCCTTCCTTTTACAGTCCCCTGGCGTATCTGTACCTCAATATCATGGAGGGCAATAGTTCCGCCATCTCTAACAAATTTAGAGTGATATACAAAATCTTTGTATATTTCATTGTATGAATGTCCGCCATCTATGAATAAAATATCAGCCTTTCTACCATTCAATATACTTGATACCTTTTCTTTCACTTCTAAAGAATGAGAATCTCCCTCGATTAGATATAGTTTTTGTCCTCTATCAAACAATCCCTCAACCCTCTGCTTATCAAAATGGCTCATATCTATATCTATACATATAATTTCTGAATTATCAGTAGAGATATTTCCCAATATAGCCGTGGATGCGCCATAATAACTACCAATCTCAATTATCGTAGACGGTCTAACCGAATCTACAAACTTGGCAAACTCTACTATTTCCCGCCTATTCTGATAACTATTTATCTGCAAACATCTGTCAATAACCCTCTCTATGATTTGCTCTTTTAATACCCCTTCCTCGTCATTTGCGTACAATATATCGTTTCCAATAGGTTCTTGTTTTGGCAACGGAAATGCCAATGGCGATTCTATTGACGAAAATGTCCATTGTGTTTTGTAGTCCAGTACAACATTTTGCCATTTCTTTCTTATCAGCGCACCCGTCTTTTTATACCTCTCTTCTCTACGCCTAATTAGTTCATCGTTATTTTCCTCAATACCGCCAGTTCTTAAATGATATACCGTAGAATCAAGAACTTCTGCTTGTGGGCGATGCACTAAAAGGAGACGATAATAATAATCTGTGTCCTCTCCTGCAAGCACAAATTGCTCGTCATACAAACCAATAACTTCAAAACAACTTCTTGTAAATACTGCGCATGCGGTATTCATATTTTCAAAAAATAGGTATCTCGGATATTGCCTTACTTCTGGAATAGGCAAATTGTTAAAACTTTCTAACCCATCATATCCACCCGAATGGATTGCGGGACAGGCACACCAAACACGATGATCATGCCGCATAACATTTAGTATATTGTCTAACCAATATTGTTTGAAGACAACATCATCATGGATATGTGCGAAATATTCTATTTCAGGATTTTGCAGATGATATTTTATGCAATGATTAAATGACTCAGCAAAACCGAGTTGCTTGTGGCTTTTCTGATACTCAAATCCATTATCTAAACTTATACCTTTTATTTGCCTTGATACATCAGGTTCGCTGTTGTTGTCAAGAATCAATCCTGTAAACTGCATATTCGTAGAATCACACAACGTTTTGATTGCGTTCTTAAATAATTCCAACCTATTTGCTGTTACCATGTATAATCCAATCATGACGTCAATTCCTTTATTAAAGAGTCCCACTTATCCCTGTAAATACCAATATTGAAATGCTCATAGATAATCTTTCTTCCATTTAATCCAACATATTTAGCATACTCAATATTTTTCATCAGTTGATCGATATAGTCTCTCATTTCTGTTACGTCATTTGAGATAAACCCGCTTATGCCATTCTGTATGTATTCTTTCCAATCTGCAAAATCTGTTGTCACAACTGGCATACCAGAAGCCATCGCCTCCATATTATTGTAACCCATACCGCAATCCACAGTTGGGGTATATAACAGTAATCTCAGGTTTTCCATAAAACCTAAAACAATAGAATTTTTGATCATGCCTATACTTCCTCTACGAAATACATTCGAGCCTCCAATTATTATTCTTGGAAAATGTTTTGTAACGTCATCGTAAAATTCTGGCATTAGTTCTGTTCTATCGAATAGGTTGTTTGCTACCGTTAGTATTATAGGGATATTACCATTGTAATTGTAGCTATAAGGAAACTCAACATAATGTGGAATAATTACTTTTTTTGGATGATCAACGCCGATAGAATTTCTCTTACACAAAAACACCAGAGCGTCAGGAATGCATTCCATTCCGTCATACTCACAGAATCCATGCGTAATTCCAATCATAGGCCCCGTAAAGAAAGTCTTTATGTCTTTTGCCTGTTCTTTATTATGCACAATGGCAAGATCATAGTTTCCGTTGCGGCCAGCATTTAGCAATACGTTATTTGGTTTTTCCCCAAAGAAAGTATCCCAATTACAATCTTTATTAATCATATAAAAATCGTGATTAAGTGCCTTCGCCAATCTTGTTGAATACCCTGTGTGTGCCATATAACCTATAATTTTCATTCCCATACCTCGAACAAATACATATTATCCCAAAATTTTATTTTCATTTCATAACTGTACTTGTCCAAAACATATAAAACGCTAGAAAGTCTTTCTGCCCCCGTTGCTTCTAAAAATATTACAGGGTGTTCGTTTTCCAATAAATGACTCATACCTTGCAAAACAAAAGACTCAAAACCCTCTACATCTATATTAACAAAGGATATATTTGATATTCCTAATGAATCAAATGGTTTAATTTCAACCATATTTCCCGCAACTATAAAAGCACCGCCCATATTATGTGCTTCGTTGATTAGGTTGCCCGTACGGTCTTTTTCTCCTAACGCAAAGTTAAAAATCTTGATATTTGGGTATCGCTCCGTATTGTGTTTTAATAATTCAAAATTCATTGGATGCGGCTCAAATGCGTAGATGTTTTGTAGTTTCAGGAAATTTGCAAAAAATACTGAATGATTCCCGATATTTGCACCTACGTCCAACATCCCTGTATTGTCAGGATAATTGTCTAATATATACCACAATAGTTCTTCTTCACAGAAATGCCCCCCTCTTAGAGTATTGGAAATATACTCGGAATGACTATAAAAAGACATTTCAACCTTTTTTTCCCTAAACTCTATAAATCCAGTTTCTATCATATTTTGCCCACCATCGGACAACCATGCCCTATACATCCATAAGAGAAATCATCCTGCTCAATTCGCTTTCTTAGTTCTTGGTATTCAGCACCGCTCCATATTTCTTCTAAAGTCTGAGTATTTAAGTCTCCGAGTATTTTTTCGTTATAGCAACAAACCCGAACTCTACCGTCCCTCTTTATGCTTATATCCGTAAATGGCAATGTGCATTTCATCTCCGATTTCGGCAAGGATACCCCTGCCTTCAGGCACGGGGAGGAATTGCCTTCTCCTTTTTAATGTTAAAAGTAGGCGGTAGTTTTGACGCAAGCTAAAATAAAACTTGCCCTGAAACTACCAAAACAGGTAAGCAGTCTTCGCCAATGTTGTATGCGGTTTACTTGCGAACAGCACCACTCCTACCTCTCAGAGTTTTTAACCATCCGCCGTAGTGTTCGGCACTAGACTGAATATCCCGAAGTACCTATATGATTCGCACACAACGTAGTCTCAGTTGAGACTTAGGCTAGTCAACAAGAGTTGCGTCTAAGTTTCAACGCAAGCCCCCGCATTTATGCGGGAGGTTATTGACAATTTTTCCTCATTACAATGCGTAACTTTAACCCCGATTATATCCCCAAGCATCGACGCCTTATCAAAGTATTTCTTCTCTATCCCAGGCGCAACTACTGATAAATCCTCTGCTATCAGGTTTGAATGGTGTGGATTAAGGGGTTGAACCCTTATCTCGCCGACCTTCAATTCCTTTGCTAATTCTACCATTTCGGGCAATTCGTAGATATTTGACATCATTGACGTAAACGCAAATATTAGTTTTGGCATTTGCCTTCGCTTCTCGTTAAAACACCTATACAATTCGTAAATGCCCTGCTTAATGTCATCCAAATGAACGCCAACACGAATCCTTGATAACGTTCCTTCTGTTGCACCGTCTATACTGACTATTATTTCGTCTATATTTATATCGGAAAGATCATTGGCGTATTCCAATAACTTTTTCCCATTGGTACTGAACCTGTGCTTCACGCTGGATAACTGTCTCATTTTATTCAGAATGTATTGAATCTCAGAATGTGCGAATAGTTCACCATCGCCCCACCATCCGATTACTTTGACATTTTCCAAAAACGGTATTATCTTTTCAAGAAATTCCTTATCGAAATCAAGAAATTCCTGCTTTACCGCCCTTCGCCAGCAGATCACACAGTTGGCATTGCACTTGTCTGTTATGCCTATATAGACCGTATCTGGATATGGATTTGTGATCATCTTGTCTCCAGCATAAGTTCGTGTGGCACTGTCGTCATCACGCCTGTATAGAAATCCTCTTTGTATTTGCTCTGGTATTTCTTAGAAAAATCCTCTAAGCCATCGAAACATGACATATCACGCCACCCAGGCGCATTTACTATTGATGGGATATATTCCAAGTCTCTATATTTCAATACGTGGTATATCGCCCATGACTCTAACGTCCTTTCGCCCTTCTGGATTATCTTGATTCCTGTATCGCCCCATCCGCCAGATAAAACATTTCTTGTATGTTTTACAACCTGCGACTCAAAACATCTAATCCATCCGTAATGATATGCCATAGCGTTTGCTAAATAAACCTTTGCGAATTCGACTGTATCTAACCTATCTTCTAAGAGATAATGCTTGGCGTACTGCTTTCTGCATATCATCGGATATGATTTAACCGTAATTCCTCCCGCTGTCCTGATATGCTTTACGTCTAACCAGAACTCTATCATGTTTCCGTATACAACGTCTGGTTCGCTCTCTAATGCCTCTTTTATGGATTCTATCCCTGAATACAAAACGTCAACACTCGATAGCCAAACGTAATCACTATCCGCTTTTTTCAACCCTTCCAAGACCTGTTGTTTTTTATCCCATATACCATTGAGCAATCCATAAGTGCCTGAGATATAGGTAACATTGTCGTGGCTCTTTATGATCTCTGCGCTGCGGTCTGATGATATTCCATAAGATGATCCATCAACAAAAATTAATGAATCCACGTGATTCACAACGTTTGCGATAAATTCTGGTAATAACTTTTCCTCATTATATATCGGAACTATTAGCGCTAACGTTGACATCCATCCCCTCCAATACTTTTAATAATCCCTTTGCGGTCTGTTCCCAAGTGTATTTCTTTACCCATGTTGTCGCAAGAAGTCCCCTTGCCTGTGCCTCTTCTATATGCCTTGATATATCTTTTAGTCTCTCTACTATGCTGTCCACACTAGGCACACGCCAGAACCCATTTGTTTCTTCTAGGCAATTCCTTATTGGTATGTAATCCTCTGACATCTCTATCCAGTAGCCTATCTCATTGTTGAAGTACTCCATCGGTGACGATACTCTTGATAGCATTGCGCACATTCCAGTTGCCATTGCTTCTATTGGGATGATTCCAAATCCTTCGCTAAGATGTGGGTGTAAGAGTATGTGATATTTTGAGTATATCTCCATTGGGTTATCGTAACTGGTGTCGTCAAACGTTATATTCGATATACTGCCATACTCAGTCTTTAATTCTTCTCTCATTGGCGTTTTTACTGATGACCATATCGTTAGATGAAACCTATCGCTTTTCCCAAATGCCCTTATAAAACCCATGATACCAAGATCGCTACCCTTGCGTATCTGCGCCGCACCTGCTAATAACACCTTCAACTGCCCATTCCAATCTCGGTTCGCTAAAAAATACCGTTCTGGATTATATCCTAATGGCACGATTTTGATTGGCACATCCAGGGGTGATTCGTAATACGCCCTTGAGGAATATTCTGATGGGCATATCAGAATGTCGCATTTTGTAATATTCTTTAATGCCAATTCCCGCCCTTCGGACTTTAGCGATTCCGCTTCTGATAGCGCATACCCAATCTTGTATTTGCTTTTTCGTGACCACTTCCATTCGGAAGGATCGCCCCACCACATCTCTACGCAGTCGGATTCTTTCGGCGGGTAATCAGCAAGATTGTCATACACCCGCGTAAGCTTCCGTAACGCTTTCAGTAGTTCCAAATACACTATCGTCCACGAGCAGTTGTGTAATGTTGGACACCTCAGCCAAAGGCTCATCTAGCACCCCCTTTATAACGCCATACACCCTTTCAGCTTTAATTGATTTCATACAAACGTTGTCTAATCCTTTTGGACATTCCCGATACCATTCTCCGTTATCCCAATAGCAAGGCTGGCATATCCTTGTGTCTATCTTGTATTGCTCGGGATATGAGAACAGATAACCGCTTGTGGGTCCTCTTAGCACGAATACGTTAGGATTTCCTACCGCATTTCCTAAGTGCATCAATCCGCCTTCCGTGCAGATAATAGCAGTTGCTTTTTTTAGCAATGACAGTAACTGCTGGATTGTCGTGTATTGCCTTAAATCTATTACGCCCTCTATATGCTGATCATATTTTGTCCCGACCTGCACTACTGGGTAATCAAGCAGTTTTACTAACCGTTCCCACTCGTCATGTTCCCACGATTTTGTTTGTCTTATGCCTTTATGCCACACATCAACGCCATTGCTTACTACTATGTATTTTTCTGGTAATGTAATTCCTATATCCTCATACTTAAATATTCCACACTCTATCTTTTCATAAGGCAATCCTAGTGATTTGTTCGCTGTCTGGATTAAATTTAGCTTATATTTCTCTAATTTATTGCTTCCCATGGGATGATTGTCGTATATTTCCTTGAACTCTTTTTTTTGTTTTTGTTCCTTACCTTTGATATACCACTTGCCTACCCCTGTCTTTATGCAAATCAGAACATCAAATTTCAATACCATGTCTCTTATCGCATCCTCATACTGCAACATGCCGACTTCGATACATCCCTCTATGTATGGATTTTCTTCAAATAATTCTTTGTATTTCCGTATTATCAGGTACGGCTTGCGACCACAATATTCATATAACTTCTTGGCATGATCGCTTAATGTCACAGTTCCACCTAATCCTTCGAGCAACATTATCCCTACCTTACCGTTATGCTTTACTCTGGATGCCTTTAGGGGTTTTTTACACGCCTTATATACTTTTCTTATATTTATAGTCTTCAGGTCTCTAGCATTTAGGTATTGACAGTTTTCATAAAACCCATATAAATAGCCATAATTCTCAAATCCTATCACTACTGTCGGAATATGCAATGCCCCCGCTATGTGCATGGGACCTGTATCTACGCCAATAACCATATCTAATGCTGATATGTGTACCATTAACTGCCTTAATGACACATTGTCTATGTACGTGATATTTAGGTCTTGTAGATATGGATAACGTTCTTTTATTCCCTGTCCTATAACGTGGACATGATACTTGTACGTCAATGACTTAACTAATTGCCCCATGTACGCCCAATCTTTTTCTTGGTGTCTGCTTTCTAATACTACCCCTACATTAGTGCCACCATTTAAGTCTCTAAGCCTTTTTGATTCCTGTTGTTCTTCTGGCGTTAGGTACAACTCTGGTTGTTTTATGTCTGCTATATTGATCTGTACTTCTTGGCACATTAATTCTATCTTGTGTTCCACGTAGACATTTTCGCCATTTACCTGCTTGATTCCCTTGATGGCGTTTGCCATATCTATCAGGTTCACATCTTCTGGCATATCATCAAGCGTATATGCCTTGACGACAGGATGTGCGATAAATAGCTCTGGAAAACTCGATATTATGGCGACCTCTGTCTCCTCCGATAGCTTTCTTGCAACAGCTTCGAGCATTACCGAGTCGCCAATAAAATATGGATTGAATAAACCTATCATAATCTTATACTAAATCCAATTCGTCATCTAACCATTTTTGTAAAAACTCTTTGTGTGTCAGATTGAAATACTTGCCATATTTGGAAACTCTGGTTAAAGGTCTATATTGATTAGGTAAAAAATCAACAACATGCGCCTTGAAATTCTTTAGATTGTCTATTCCGATAAGCGCTAATGCCTTAGTAAATACCTCTGGCATAATTACGGATGATCCCATATTAATATACGTGAAATTATCTTTTTCAATAATGCCACATAATCTATAAAAATCATCATGGCATTTTTTTGCTATCAGTTCCCATTCATCACAGAATAACTGCCAAAAATCCGTTCCTAGTGCAGTAAATAACATAACATCAATGTTGTTCTCATAACAAAGACCTGTTACGGTTTTTTTTGGTACGTTTCCCCATCTAATCCATTCCCAAACAAGACTAGAAGCATGTCTATCAAGACTGTAATCTTCTAATAAGTCATCTAACGTATGTGAATGAGATTCAAGGTTTTCTGTATTCCTTTGGAAATCGTGAAACACAGAAGCACCGCAATGTAATAACACATTTATTTTTTTTGCCTTAATAACCGTAACCAGTTCATCCATTGCTGTTTTAATTACTGCGCCACCGATCCCCATTAGAATCATATTAATTTCACGCATTTCTCTGGAAATGACCAGAATCCTTAAATGACTTCCAATTCCCACCCCATTCATTTTTGGGATTGAGATCACACCAATACTTACCAATACTCGCTGGACATTCTATCAACTTGCCTTTGTCAAAAAAGTTTAAGTCAATCGCAAGCTTGTCTAAGTGTTTGCTAATCATCGTCTGACTGAGACCTTTTTTCACGTATATCTTTTGTTGTTCTTTTGTCCGCCACAGTTCTCCACCACTTGCCGACCATCCCCAAACATTGATATAGTTAATCAGTTTTGCCACGTCTAAAAGAAATGCCCATTGCTCGTTTCTCATCTTAATAACCTCCCTTGTATAAGACTTAACAGCTGCCACTTACAAGGACGGAACGCTTGCAAGGACGTTCCAATAGCAACTGTTAAGTATGTCTTTAATATTTTGTTTTAGTTCAGATTGCTTGGGCTATATTTCAAGCCCAAGATTTTGTTGATTTTATTGCTTACATGGTATCCGCCACAATACTCCGCCTGCCAATAGAGATGTGCCTGATGCGTCTGCTTTCAGAGCAATACCAAGTGGGCTGCCTGTGTGACTAGCACCCAGAGCAATTCCTGCTATCGTGCCATCTGCACCATAGCCTATTATGGTATCCCCTACGTCAACAGTACCATCTGTCAGACTGGCATTATCGCTAGGTCCCTGTTTCTTTATCCAGACGCCCCAACCAGTAGTTGTAGGTGCGGAACAGAACTCACCAGCGCCCATATTGGCTGTGGTAAGAACTTTTGTGGCTGTGTTGTAATCCATTGTTACTGCATAAGGTTCAGGAACATTCTCAGTCCCGCTCACGCAAAATAGCGCAAGCCGTCCTTTTACCGCCGCAACACCGCCATCTCCTGCATGGAAGTACACGAATTCATATACTCCGTTTGCGTTCTCATAAGTATCGCCGTAGTGATATTTACCCTCTACTTTTTCGATTACCGTTGGATCTGCATTGATTATTTTCATTCGTTATACCCCCCTTCTACTTTACTTCCCAACCGTGCATTGCGCCTGTTCCGATTGGGTCTATACAGATGTTGTTTGTGTTGTAAACTGCGGTTGTTCCGTATTGGTTCGTTCCGCTGATCTTCTCATAAGGAACGACCTCTGGAGCGAATGGTGCGTCCATGATCGGGAAGATCACCTGCGGATCGTAGAACCACAGCGAATATGGATATAGCAAGCTTGCCAGTGGGTCGGTGTAGAATACGCAATCAAACATATCGTAGCTTATCGCTGAGTCTATACCCAAATCTGCTCTCATGCGCAGTGCCTCGTCTGTCTGTTGCTTTTGATTGACTAGGAAACTTGCTAGGAAGTTGTAGTGTGCGAATGGCAAGCAACAAAGTAGACTGTATCCTCCGCCTGTCTGGAATCTGCTTAGGAAGTCCGCCACTACGTCAACACTGAACTCTCCCAATGCACCAGTAGCCGCCGCATCGTTTGTCACTACGTCAATGTTTATGCCTGTCGTGGCTCTAGTTGGCGTATAGCTCGGTGCGTCCTCTACCATACTGCGCCATTCGGTATTTTGTGAGGATATATTCCCGATGTATCTATATGTTACGGCTTTTCTGATTAGCATAGGGATAGAGTACGGTCTGTCTGTGTTGCTCAGATAATGAAGTACTGTGTGTGGCGGGTTTCTGTGACCCAATGCGGCAAGCGTGGTATTTAAGTCTAAGTCTAAACTTGAATTCAGATCGTTCCACTTTGACCACAAATCCCAGTTCCTACGCCATGTAAGCGTCTTTCGCATGGCTATGAGGTTTTCTTCTGCCAGATCGATCAGCGATCTGGACCCATTCTTATAATGCTCTTGCTGGAATCTGTTTATTGCGGAACTTGTGTTGAATTTGTGCAATCCCCACATCTGCTGTGTGATCGGGTCTAAGGTCTTGTAAACGAACACGGCGTTTTCTGACATGCCATAGGAATCCTGCATGTCTATGACCATGTTCACGTTAAACTTTTCATCAGGAGGAAAATCATACTCCTGTTGGTTCTCTTTGAAAATACGCAAGGTCGGCATTACGTCCTTATGATTGTCTATTAGCATCGGACTGATCATACGGATCGTTGCCGCATATTGAGTTTTTATTTCTTCTGCTGTTGTCTCGTTTTGTACAGTCAACGGCATTTTTATCCACCTCGTTTTTCATTTAGCGGGGTGAATCGAAAAGTCATCCGTTCATCTTGACGGCGTTCATCTTGCGCAGCATTTCCTCTGCGTCTCTCTTTCTCTGCTGTCTAGCTTTCATCTCGTTCTTTGGGTTGGTGATAGGCTTCTTACTAGCCTCTGTCGAGGGTTCAAATACTCCCTTTGATATAGTCTCAATCTCTCTCTGCTGTTTGGCTTTGGCTTCTTCTCTCTCTTGTTTCAGCATAGCGGAAGCCATTGCCTTTGCGGCACGCAAACTGTACGAATCCGCTTCGGTGATCAATCCCATAGCCTTATCTGGATCGTTGCCATAACTCATATTCGCCTCTAAATCATTTTTACGTGCAACGTCCATGCTTCCGACTATGGATTCTATCTCATCTTCATCAGCAGATGGGAACTCTTTTTTTACCTGCATCCGCAAAGTCCGATCCCTTGCCCTTGAGAAACTCTGACTCTTTTCGATCAAGTCCCGCTGTTGTCTTTCCAGGTCTAGTCTTTGATCTACTAGACTCATTACCTTTTTTTCTATTTCTTCGGGATTAATCTGCTGGCGGGCAGGTTCTACTCTGGTCTTAAGGTTTGTGGATTCTTCTTCGGTTGCAAAAGGATCGAAATCATCGGTTTCCCTCTGCGTCTCAATTCGGCTGATCCTGCTATTCGTTTCAAGCAATGACTTTTCTGTTTTTAACCGCTCAATCTCTCTTTGATAGCCTTCTTCTTTTTTGGCTAATTCTGCGGTCTGCTTGTCAAAGTCGCTCTGTTTTTGTCGGAATAGTTTGGATTCATTTATCCTCTGCCTAATCTCTTGACCAGTGTACGCCTCTTTGGTTAGTGGATTTATCACGTAACTTCTTGATAAATCTACTTCAAATCCGTCAGGTTTAGATACAGTCTGCCCTTCTGGATCGGACACTTGAGTTTCTTTCTCAGTCTGCCCTTGCTCGTTGGACACTTGCTCTTTTTGTTCTAGCATTTTATTCTCCTAGTCTGCTCACCATGCTCTGATGAACACTTAGTTTCCCAAGAACAATCAGGCTTGCTCTTGCGGACTAATATTTGTTCTAATTTCCTCTAGCAAGGAATCCCAATCTGGTGATTGTTCTCCCTGCTGAGGTTGTGGCGCTGTCTGCCCTTGCATCTCCTGACCTGCAAGTTGCGCTCCTAATTGTGCCTGTTCTGCCTGCATCTGTGTCAATTCCGCTATCTTTTTCTGTAATAGCTGGATCCAATCGTACGTGTACGGTTTATTCATGTTTTTCAAAGTCAAGACTGTTGATTCTAAAACATAAGAGTCTTGGCTTTGTAATACCTGCGTTACCATCTGGTTTATCAACATTACATCCTGTTGACGAGTAATATCTACCATAGGGGTTGTGCTTCCGCTTACTACTACCCTTATGAAACTCGCTAATAGATAAGCGTCTTTCCACTCTAGGCTTAACTGCTTGCCTTTGTCGCTTACGTTGATAATGCGACCTTCCTCGTAGTTCTGCTGCATAAGACCTTCCAAGACGGTGCTTATGTCGTATATGCCACGCTCTAATTCTGCCAATGGTGTAATCAATGGCGTGAAACTAGCTTCCTGCGCTCCCGCCATCACGCCGTACGGTGTATGGCTTGTACCCATCTGAGGATTACTGCCCAATCCTCGTATTAGATCATTTATTCCCGCCATGTCGGATATTGCCCTCTCTTTGCTCTCTTTCTGTTGAAAAACATAAGCGGGTAATGGCGACCCCTGTATGATGTGTATCCCTGGTTGTCCTCTGCTCACGTTAGGGTTGTTGACGAATATCTGCCCAGGAAACCATTGAATTGCGTCTGGCGGTAGGTTGTCTATAAAGCCTTTCATCACTTCTATGGCTGGATTTGCTAGTGACAATGCGTTCTTTTGTATTGTTGTACATAAGGCGTTGAAACTTACCTGTATCGGTATTATGTCTGTTACCGCACCTTTGGCGCAGTATACACCATTTCTACCGTCTGGATCGCTTGTAGCTTCCCAGTACATAGGGACGAATGGATGCCTTTTACTGCCTATGATGTGATTTTTTAGTTGTGGTTCTAAGTCGGGATTTTCTTCTAGTTCTAATAGGTCTCTATTTGAGGCGTTGGGGTTGCCTATTTTTCTGACGATATGGTCTCTTACCATTGTCGCTACTATACCATAAGGGAAGTCTCGCTCCTCGATGGACTCACCAGATAATAGGTTGCTATCGGATGATACTGTCGGGAACAGCCAACATTCAAATACTTCTTCTAAATCCTCTACCTTCGATTGTGGGTCTTTACTGCCACCCCCGCCAGTACCAAATATGGGATTTATGAGTTCTTCATTGACGTAATCCTTGACTCTACTCCATCTATCACTTTTACCTCTAAGGGTCTTTCTGCCTTTGGCGTTGCGTTCACCTAGTGCTATTTCTCCTTCACTGCCAAACCTTTCCCTGATATATGCTTTGCTGTGTCTGGTTACGTGAACAATGTATCGTAAATCTAAAAGCCTCTGATCGTTCAATCCATAAGGGTCAAGATATAGGTCTTTGTGCGGTACTACTATCCCACCTACTTGCCCATTGCCTGTAAGATGATTGCTTGCGTCCCAAAAATACTTGCCCACACATAACCCCGATACTACTGTCCCCTTCCAGTGCGTCTGGATAATGTTTGATACATTACCGCCATCAGGTCGCCAACACGCACCTAGTATGTCGTCAAGATTGTTTGCTAGGTCACCGTCATGCGGTCTGTCTGAGTACGGATAATGACGCACTATTGGCTTGTTTTTTAGGCTGATAGATACTATGTCTCTTACATCTTTGGCTATACGGTTTTCGTAAGCTATGGGACGTCCATTGGGGGATGTGTCTACCTCTACGTCATCATCACCATGAGGCATAAGCGCTTGATTTGTCAAAAGCGTATACTTCCACGCCCTGGTGTGATTTTTCATAAAGGAAATCCTGTCTGTGTGGTTTTTGGATTCCTCAACACACTTTTTTATTAATTGCGGGGTTATCCAATCGAGGTCAGGTATAGCCATTTTATCACCGCTTTGAAAGCCAATCACGTACAAAGTAAAAGCCAATCACGACAGAAACCTCGTACGTGATTGGCTTTTAAGTTTTATATTTTAATTTCATGGTTAAAATTTTTAACTTATATGGTTAAATTTTTTAACATGGTGAGGTGGTCGTCAAGCCATAAGTGGGTGTGCCAACCCCTTGACGACCCAAAGCACGCTTTATAGTTTTATGAGATGATTAATGTTATCATTTTTTTATTTTTTCCTTTACTGCAAGTTTAATCTATTGTATCTCAAATGTCAATGAAAATTTTTAGGTCGCTCTCATATAATACCTTTAGCACGCATTATGGCAGGTCTTACCCACTGTTTTTGAAATCCTGACCAGTCTTCCTTATAACGTCCTGATTTATCACGGTATAACATGGCACAGGGTATAAACCCCGCATCAACGACCTGAAAAAGCCGTCTCTTAGCATCTTCCATTGTATCATGGCGCCACCCGATAAGGACGTAACACCTTAAAGACCCCTTAGTTATACCCGCCATACGAAGTTTCCAACTAGCGTCTCTGAGTTCATCCAGCCTTCCAGGATGTTCATAATCGTATGCGAAAAACATCTGTTTCGGTCTGAGTTTTAGTAGCCAGTCTATTTGCCACATCTGTAACCTATGAGCTTCAAACCCGCCAGTAAACTGTATTCTCTGTTTCTGTAAAGTCTTGACCGTAAGGAGCATACTGAATACGTCTTTAATATGTTTTTCACTACATGCCAGAAGATTATCGTCAAGGACGTTCCAGCCCTCTGTGATAGGTAATTCCCTTACATCACCTTCACGTTCATGCACGGAACAATACTCACATGAATTATAGCAACCTCTGGACGTGACAACGTATCCTTCTCTAAGATAGAGACCAGGCGTAAAGTTTTCCCCCTTCATCCCTGTTCCGGGTCCGCCAATCTTTACAGGAGCGACTTTACTCCAAGCATCAGCTAACATATAAGCTCTATCCATATCATAAGTGAATGTGACAGAGACATGCACTTCATCTATACCACCCGGAATAAACAGTTCAGGCACATCATAAAAAGCCAGATTATCATCAGGAGTAGCGTTTGTTTTACGTGCAAAAACACGAGCAATCATTTAACATGCCTCCAGGTTTTTCTTAATAGCTATCGAATAGATTACGCTATCTGGATTATTGGACTATATCTGCCAGTATCTACAACCAATCCAGTACCGTTGCAATTTAGGCATTTGGATTCTCCTATATTGCAATTCAACAGATTGTGTTTTTCTGGTTTCTCATGATTGATCCAGTCTGGTAAAAAGGTAACTTTTCTTACAATCCCGCTACCACCACATAAAGGACATTCTACTGGATTATGACTCATGCCTGATTTTCCTCCTTATCATCCATCGCTCTATGTATGGACAACTTCTCTCTAGCCATCATGTCTTGCAACAATGCTGGTTTAGAGAAAACGTATCTGATAGCGCCAATTATAAGCCTATCAGCTTGCTTAACCGCCTTCATCTTGCCTTCCTCTGTCCTTTGTGAGAACGGATCAGCTATCCTGCCAACATCCCTTATTATTACCTGTCTCATGGCAGTGATAAGAACAGGATCGGTTATGTCAACTGTCCACTTTTCAGGGATATGCTTTGTCAACTCTCTGAATGGCTCTAAGTCCTTGAGCAATTTGGATTGTTCTTTGACTTGCTTTTCAAGCCTTTCTAGTGTGCCATCCTTGATAACGATTTCCTGTTTCATGTTCTTGTTTTCGGTTATCAGGGCATTATAAAAATCCTCTGCTCTTTTCGCTTCGTCTATCGCCATGTCTTACTCCTTTTTATTTCTTCCACTTTTTTATTACAAAATCTTGTGGAAAATCTTTAACTCGAAAGACCGCCAACCCCTAGACGTGCTTTCGTGTCATGCCCACCTAGCATTTTTTGGTTGTTCTTGTTTTCTGCCAAATGCTTTAGGGTTAATCATAATTATACCATTCTTAACATAGTAATGTTCTTTGATCTCCTCTAGGTTCTCTTTCTCAAATCTTGGGTCTATATTATAAGCTTGTTTAATTGCCATATCCGCTAATGCACTTGCAAACAACCTGTCATCTGCTTCGCCCTGCGCCGCCCTGTAAACACCGCTTTTGTCCCTTATAAATTTCTCTGCTTCCTCAAAGAAAGACTTATCTGGTATCGTGATGTATCCGTCCTGAAATGCCCTGTACGCTTCACTTATGGATAATCGCATAGCAGTAACTAGATACGGTCTCTTATACGCTGACGTATACCACCCTGGACTCTCTGATGGCATATAAACCCCCGATCTTAAACTCTCTATGGTCGGCTCAAAATATATGCTCTGATACGCATACGGCGGAAAAGACACATATTTTGTGTCTAGCCCTGTCTGCAAATACTGCAATGTTGTCCTTCCATAACTTACGGTCTCTACGCATACTGTCGCTGGATTTAACTCTACGTCACCATAATAGTGTCCCAATAACCACACTTGCTCTGCTAACTCTACCTCGTCTAAATACCCATGTAACCCCGCCACGATTGCGTGTGTATCACTTCGCTTGACATACGCTACACTCGCATCGCCCCTACTACTCTTACCGCCCGCCGCATCTACTCCCGTGTAATACTTGGGCTTGATTCCCGCTGTCGCCTTAATGGGATGTTCCCAGATTTTTATTATGAAACCATCTTCATATTCTGGCTTGTCGGGGAAGGTTTCCTTGTCTTCTACGAAATGCACTTTCAAATCTTCGTCTTTCTCGTACGGATCATATTCTAAATGTCCGTATTGCGGGGTTGATACTTCTGGATGGAGTGTAAGGTAATCTTTGAGCGTCTTTATCATGTCCTGATTGAACGCCGAGCCACTCACGTAGAGAATGAATCGTCCTTCCTCTCTTGCCATTATCTCGTCTCCTGACATGCCCGCCATTCGCTCTCTGGCGAGGGCATGATTAAAGTATTGATTATCCTTGATGTCAAGGTATACGACATCCACTAGGGGTCTGCTTTTGGGGTCATTCTCCCAGGGCAATACGATTTTATCTCTCATCCAAATAACGTCTCGTATGCTCAATGGGCTTTCTGAATCAATCACTGGAGTAAGGGTTGTCCACATTGTTCCCTGGAATTTATTAAGCCTTGCCTGACATTCTCTATAAATGGCTTGTTTGTGCGGTTCGTCTAACATGGCAAAATGTAACTTTGTTCCCTTATACTTTTCTACGCCCATTTCTTGCCATCTAAATTCGATTCGTCCACCTGCAAAGTCAATCCAATGGTACGCACCACCTTCTTTTTTGGCATGTTTAATATACTTGCCAAGTACCCGATCCAGCACAGGTTGAATTGTTGATTGTTGCACTTTGTCAGAATTGCTGGAAATCCATCCCAAAGTTCCTTCGGGCGGAATCCTAACACGCCGATAAGGATTGATCGTGAATCCAGTTTTCCCTTCAAGTGTTTCTTCGGGAATAACCCACCAAGCACATGCAATTACGCCAATAAAGGTCTTACCTGAATTATTTCCTCCCCCCGCAACTATCTCCTTAAAATTCGGGATAGAATACTCACAAAATCTTTTCTGTCCGCCGTCCAGTGGCTTGAATTCTGAAAGCACGTCTCCCGAAATCTCTATTTTTCGTATGGACTCTGATAACAAATCTCTACGCATTATGATCCTCTTTATCTCCGAACCAGATTGAATGTTTTAGAGTTCACGAATCAGTATACAACTTTAATTTCTATTGTCAAGAATTACTTTTCCTGAATCTCTGATACTGTTTTCTTTGTCTGCTTTTTATCTTCAAAATTACGCTTTTCGAGTTCCTCTGTCACCAATGCGAGTAGATCCCATTCCTTAAATGTTGCATATGCAAGAGCCAACATACAAATATCATCCGTCTGTACGATTGCTAGGTAATTCTTGAGTTCTTGGTAATTGTCTGATTCCACTAGATTTTAACCCCCTTTAACATTGTACCATGTATCTCTAACAACTTCTCGTTATCCACCAAAATCTCTGAATCTGTCTTGATCTTGATTGACCTTAACGCATAAGTGCCATCGTCATTGAAACGTAACTCAATCTCTGCATTATCGTTGGATAAGAAAATCTCACCTATTGAAATTTTCAAACTATCTAAAATGAAGTCAGGAAATTCCAATGTAATCTTTTCTGCCAACAGTTTTTCTGCCATCTTACGATATGCTTTGCTCATAAAATCCCCCTATTCCAAATGGTAATAATTTTTATGCCATCTGTGCTTTATCCATCTCTTAAACGGTTCAAAAACCACAGATAACGCACAATATCTATAATAATTCTCCTCCTCTTTGTCAAAAGCCAGCAAAATCGCACCAGTCCAAGCAGAGATTATAAAATTTATATCCCTATAAAGATGGTATCTTTTGACAAAGTTTACGACAACAAATATAGGTTTTACTAACTTGCCAATCAATTTAATGTGGTTGCATACCCACCCGGTAACTCGATTTGATATTAGATTCACTTTCTTACACCTTCTTCCTCAAAAATCCAACTTAAATTATTCCCATAGATCAACTCCGAAACCAGTACTGCTAACTGATGGACCAAATCCTCTTTATCGAGAGAGTCGTTAATCAATCCCATGATCTGATGGATTACCTCATATCCAATTAGACCTAAGCAGGTATATTCCTGCGGATAATATCGCAACTATCCAGATTACTACTACGATTAAACAGAAATCCCATTTTTGATCATGTCTAAAAAATGAGATGATCGCAGTCAGCAGCCAAAGACCACTCGTAATAGTAAGAAACCATCCCAGGTAGTATAAAAATATTGTCATAGTAATCACTCCTTTCTCATAGATAATAAGTTATGGTTGGGTATCATTCTTTTCTGGTTGATGGTTTACGATAAGGTTGGCAATATGTTCCATCACGTGTTCGTTGATAACAATTATTTGATGTTTATATGTGGCTCTGACCCCAATGCCTGTCTCGTTATAGAGATTAGCCATGTGGATTATTATCGCTGCTAAATCTTGTTGGTCAGTAGTTGTGTAGGTGACATAGGATTGTTTTTTGATATGTTTAATATCTACCATGCGTAACTCCTTTGGTATGGGTCAGCATACACCTTCAATGTCGGACAGTTTAATCATAGTAACTTTATGATCCTCGAATCGTAAAACCAACGGGCTTTAGTTGTGGGAGTGTGTCAGCGATTCTCTCCTCACGGTAGGTACCTAGTTACCCTAGCTTCATTGCACAATGATTGGTGCACTAATTCACACGCTTCTAACTGTGCTTTAACCCCCTCTATCAGGTTATTCCACAGTGCTACCTGCAACTTGCCATGCGCTTGCGTCGATACAGTCTTCTCATACAGAAACTGTACTACCATATCAGCCAATGCTGTTGCCCTTCGCCTTACGTCTATGGGGTGAGGATCTACAGGTAGCGATCCCTCCATTATCATACCGAATAGCTCGTCTATCGTTTTATCACATACGCCAAACCGCTTCTCCCTGATACTAGCTTCTTCTGCCACTAGCCACCTCCTCCATACAACCATATATTTCACCATACCTACTAGACAGTATATTGGCAAGATCACTGCCAGACTCGGTGATATCGATATACCATACACCACTAATTCTGTTGCACTCTGCGAAGCCTGCACCGATTAGATCGTCAGCTGCTTGAGCTATATCATAGCTATGTGGATTGCCGAACAATCTGTGGCTGAAGTCCAGTCTGGTACCTATCCTCCAGAGCGGGTACTGCAGACTATAGATAACTGACTGCAGATTGCCCTTTCGTATCCTGCCACCAGCTGCTCCAAGGTACATTAGTACTATATGCCTTAGCTTAACGTTATCTACCACCCAATCACCTCTTTGATCTACCACCACAGGCTGAAGAAGTACTCACCGAAGAGTCGCACTCCCTCTTCCATTCTACGCAGTTCTTCCTCTCCGTCTGTATTTTTGTAGTGCTCAAACGCCCATATGATCTCGCTCAGTACCAGCGACCACGCCTCAGCACCCACCTTACCTCCGTACTCGATACCGGCAGGGTAGCTGCAGTTACCCTTCCTAAACCCTTTTAACCTAGGGAGGGCGAACCGTACTATCGCATAATCCAGGTCCCATAGGTCGCAAGGCCAGAACCCGCACTTAATTCTATACAACAGCCACTTCACTCTTCTAAACACGTGGTACCACCCCACTCCTATTGATATACCCTTTGTAGGACAGCAATTAACTTATGATCCTCCAATCGTAAAACCAACGAGCTTTAGTCGTGGGTTATTGACTTTTCTTCCTCTCAATATATGCCTCTAGGTCAGACTCTTTCACCCTGATAACGCCACGACCAATGCCTACTTTTATACAAGGTAACACCTCTGCTCTTATCATGCGATAGATGTGCGAATAATCCATTTTCAATCTCGTTGCTACCTGTTTTATCGTTAATAGTTTGTCTTTTTTCTTTTTTTCCATAATTTTACCGCCTCTGAATTATTTTATCACAATCTGTAAATAATGTCAAGTATTTATTATTTTTCTCTTGACAATCACATTCACAAGAGGTACAATAATAATGTTGATTTCAATAGCCAAATGATATATAATATTCCTGCTACTAAAACTTCCATTGGCAGACGATTAATTACCGTTTGCCGTCAGGGGCGTTCTCTAGCGCCCTTGACACCTTAGCTAGAGATGAGGATTTATTTATGAAAGAAAAACCAGCTCAATTACACAACTTACCCGATTTATTCAAATCAATATTTGACCTATACATTCCACGAAGTCTTAGTCATGGCACAACTAGCCTTTTATTTGCCTTGATATACAAGTTTAACCAAGTTCCAGACAAAAAAACAGGACAGTACTTCCCTGAAACTTTACACATTTATAATTTTGAACTTGCGAAAATGCTCGGAATTACTGAAAAAACAGTAATAAAGTTAAGGCTAGAACTTGTTAATTTTAGATTAGTAGAAGGAAATGACGATACATGGCTAATAGGTTATACGTCTGGCGGAACTAGGGAATGTGGATTTTATCAAATAAACATCCATCTCTTAGAGAATATTAATCCAAGCAATATGTCAGTATATTGGTGTCAACTTGAACGCCAAACAGAGAATAATGAGATTCCGAAAAGTCACGATATTGGTGTCAACATAGAGCACGGAATTCCCGAAAAATCAAAAAAAACGGAATTCCGTGCTCCAGAATTCCCAAAAAATGAAAAAAGTGGTAAAAAATTACAGCCTTTCTCAACACAACTCAACACAACTAAACAAAACATATCATCATCAGTGGACCCCTCTTTAATTAGTACAGTTGAAAATTTAGAAAACGAAAATAATGATGATGATATAGTTGCTATCGCAGAGGAAATCGCAGACAAGAAAATCGAATTGACCGAACAGATAGTTTCTATCCAGAAGAAACTTATCGCAAGATACTCTTTACAGGAATGGGATAAAAAACCTTCATATCAGTTTATTAAAGATTTACTCAAAATCAATGAGGCATACGGAGGGTTTGAATATGTTATGGAAAAGATTGACCAAATGCCTATACCGTTAGAGATTTCAGAAATAGGAAAAGTACTAAGGGCGTGGTGTCAGCGACCAGGAAAAAGAAACAATGTAAATATCCAGAAACCACAAAAATCAGATTTTCAAATAGATATGGAAAATAGGATCGAGGACTGCCGCAAAAACATAGAATCTTGCAAGTCGGTTGAGGATGGATTTTGGGAATTGTTGAGTGAAAGAATGTCATTAGAGAAAGAAAGCACTTTCAGGGAAATACGAGGGACTGCAAGAGATTTATGGGATGGGTACAAATTAGAACGCATAAGACTTGATCCAGATAAAACACTGGAATGGTTTATGGAAACATTTATGAATGAAAAAGACCCAGATTCATGGGGATGGTGAAATCATCTATTCTGAACATCATACGAATTGTAAGGATGAAATATGACTCAGGGTGGTGCATTGCGTGTTAAAACTATGGCAGAAGCAAACAAGTACCTGAAGCCTATCACGGACAAGGAGGTAGAGGAGGAGATCGGTATTTCAGGAAGTAAGCGCCTTGTCTTAGCAGAGAAGAAGGTCAAATCACTGCAAAAGAAACTGAGTGCAAGGGATAAGGCAAATGCAGGTCTTATGAAGAAACTCATGGAAACGGAAATGAAATTAAACAAACTTATGGAGGAAAGAGATCATGAATGAACCAAAAGAATCAGACGATCTAGCAGACAAGTTAGTGGTGAAAGATACCTTTGAAATATCTGCCAAAGGGGTCAAAGAATTCGATAGTCTATTGGTTGAGATAAAGAAAAAGCAAGAACAGTTCCCGCATTTCAGTATGGACATAGTGTGCGAATGGGACACAATGGAAGCAGGATTTCTATATGGTAATGATAAGCGTCAATTAAAACTCAAGAATCTGCATAGCGATCAATGGAATATGTTTGTGAATCGGGTTATGAAAATCGAGGAGGAGATAATTACCTATCTTAATGAAGGCAAACCAGAAGATGTAGAACAAACTATCCCTATCTTTTCCTGTAACGTGAAACTAAGAATCGAGTTCAAAGATAAAGATGCCGAAAACGCACTTAAAGAACCAGAACAGTTATCATTATTTACTCCAGTCGGTGATCTTGCTCAATCTTATTTCCGTGAAAAGAATTTGTTAGGAGAAGCGATTGAATTGAGAAAGGAGATCAAAAATCTAAAACTCTTAAATGCCGCACAAGAAGATGGTACCGGTTTTGGCGAAGAAAGAATTACCGACCCACAAGAATACGCTAGGATACATGGTGTTGATATAGAAGAAGCCAAAAGGATCATTCATGTTGATAATCAAATGCGCCAGATCGAGAGAGATATGGTTGGTTCGGTATGATTGACTTCAAATGGATTATAGTGTTTTGAAAGGAGGTGGTGACTAAGGTAAAACAATGGTAGGTTTATTCAGGCGGGATATAAGACATTCGATTATCCCGCCTTATTTTTATCTCAACATGCCGGATCCGGAGCATTTTTTGCGCCCATTAACTTGGATAACGTCCTTGCTTATGTCAATCATCTTGTCAGAATTAGGTGAATACCCTGTGATATTCAAACCATCTTCGGTTTCGTATATGTCGTACTTACCAAAGACCTTTAACATTTTCTTGAATGGTTTTCTCTTTAACTCAATCGGATAGGTCTTTGCTAGTTCGTCATCAAGATCAATTTCGTCATCAAGATCAATCTGCGGGGGTGGTTCTTGAGCAACAAAGGTTTTAGTCCAGCGAACCTTATGCTCATTCTTTTCTGGTTCTTTATTATCATCCAGTTTCTTCCGAATCCAATCAGCGACCCATGACGAGTGCATATCCATACACCAACCATATATTTTACTTTGATTGTGTATGTAATCAGAAAGTGATTTTGGATATATACGTATTGGTATATCCATTATCTTTTCCCATAGTCTGATACCAAACTCACTCAGTTTCAAGTACTTTCGATTAGATTCTCTATTAATTACTCTTTGGTCTTTTTCTGGTTCTTTTGCCTTAAACGGACACCAATCAGGCGGAATATGGTTTTTTGGCTTATTCTTCTTAAACCTAAATAAGACAAAGGAAGGATCGCTATATCCGTAATCCCCCATATCTATTATGTGACATACAGCAAAATCGGCATACTTGCCTGATCCACCGTATCGAATCTCATTGCATTCGATACAATCAGTCGGTATTGCCT
>Ga0315284_10001430_pt1 | contig 34032 bp, 49 predicted proteins | sample YL17G09_16_MG_FD_203696 | JGI IMG/M metagenome (GOLD analysis project Ga0315284, IMG submission 203696) | Sediment microbial communities from Yellowstone Lake, YNP, Wyoming, USA - YL17G09_16 | ecosystem: Environmental > Aquatic > Freshwater > Lake > Sediment | place: USA: Wyoming | collected... | reverse complement strand
TGACCAAGCGGCGCGAGTGGCCGAATCAGGCCGCCGAGGCGCGCAACCGGGCCGCCGAAGAAGCCCAGCGCGGCGCGCGGTTGCTCCGGCCATTGGTCATCGGCGAGCGATTCGATGCGACCGAGACATTGCGCCGGATCGCCGGGGCGCTCGATGCGCTCCAAACGATTTTGAGATTTCTGGAACAAGTGGGCGCCCAGACACGCCCGGAATGATGTCTGTGGACATGGAGCAATAGCGATGGATAACCAAACGGTGATTACGAGTACAGGCGTTCAATTGAACGCCCCTACATATATCCCGGACATGGTCGGCCTGGACGTGATTGACTCGAACCCGTGGCAAACGCGGTTGGAAGAGGATGAGGCGCACGTGATGACGCTGGCGCGGGACATTGCGGCGAATACGTTGCTGCAGCCCGGGCTGGGACGCCGGTTGGATGGGCGGGTGCAGATCGCGTTCGCCCATAGCCGGCTGGCGGCGTTCAAGTTCTTGAACGTGACGGGCGACGCGGCGGGGCACTTTGGCGAATTCCCGGTGATCATCCGCGAGCTGAGCGACCGGCAGATGAGCGATTATGCAGCGGCCGAGAATGCCAAGCGCAAGAACCTGTCGGCCATCGAGGTCGCTTCGGCGATTCAAAAGCGGATCGCGGACTTTGGGCTGACGCAGCTTGAGGCAGGCGAGCCGTTCGGGTATATGAGCCAAAGTAGCGTGGCGCATTTATTGAGCTTGCTCAAGCTGCCGCCACAGATAAAAAGTTTTGTCAACGAGCGCTTGTTGCCCGAGCGATTGGCGCGGCGCTTAGTGCCATTTGCGGTCATTGCTCTCGACACTGTGATCGAGATCGCAGATAAGGTTGCGGGCGCGCCGGATAGCGAGCGGGACGACGTGTTCCAGGATGCGGTGCAGGAACTGCTCGATAAGCATGGCGAGATCATGCGCGATCTCTGGCCGCTCGAGTGGAATGCGGAAGAGGCGATGCTCGATGGCGAGCGGCAAGCGATTGCCAAGTGCCGGGGTTGCGACTTTCGCATCATGGCCATGGGTGATTATCATTGTGCGCGCCCAACCTGCTACGCGGTCAAGAAAGCGTTGTGGACAGAACATGAATTGTCTCGCTTGAGTGAGCGATTAGGGTTGCCCATCGCTGGAATGGACGATACGACGATCGAGCCAGTCATGATCAACTGGGAAAATGACGATAGGGCAAAAGCGTACCTCAAGCGCAAGACCAAGCCGGATCTGTATCTCATGCCCGAAGATGGGCAACTGCTACCCAACTCGGGATCAGTAAAGGGTTATCATCATCGGCTGCTCGATTGCGCAGTCGTGATGCTCGGCAGTACGAATCCTCATCTGTTTGATCACTCTGACGACAAACCCGCCAATGGCAAGAGCGTGGCGGCGGATGTCTCCAGCGCCGTGGAGGAAACGCCGGCGGCGGATGTCTCCAGCGCCGTGGAGGAAACGCCGGCCGCGCGCGCCAAGCGGATCGAGCGTGAGGAGGCTGAGGCCGAGGAGCGACGCGAGGCGCGCTCGGCGATTCGCAAGGCCAGGTATGACTTGGTGTGGCTCATCATGCATAACGCCGAGATGCTGGCGGTGGACTTGCCGATCACGGGCCAGATCGCGGTGTATTGCGCGGATCTGACGCGGCGATACACCAACCAGCCTCAGTACGAGTGGCCCGAGTACATGACAGCCTATTCCCCGTTGGAAGATAGATTGCGGGGCCGCAGCCTTGACATCCGGCGTGATGCGGATGTCTATGAGGTTCGGCGTTTTATTTTGGTGCGACGGTTTGCGTATGCCGTTAGCGGGTTCAAGTTGGAGGAGCAATTCAATTGGACGCGCGGGTGTAAAAAGGTTGAGGATGTCGCCGAGGAGCTGGGGCTGGCGCTGCCGGCGGATTGGGATCAGCCGCCGGTGCACAAGACGGAAACGAATTGCCACGTGTGTGGTGTGTTCGCGCCTGGCCCGACGATCACGGGCAAGGATGTCGAGCGCGGCTGGGTTGAGGTTGACACTCCAACTGGGCACATGGTGTTTTGCTCGGAATCTTGCGTTGCCACATTCAATCGCACCAAGCCAACCAAAGCCAAAGAGGACGCAGCGCGCAAGTCGCAGACAGTGAAGAAAGTCGCAGCCAAGAAGTCGCAGGCGAAAAGCAAGAAGTAACCGTATCGGTAATGGAAATTCACAAAACGGAGGGTATCAGATGAAACAGTCAGCTTGGAATCCATGTGTCGGGAGCATGGCCGCAGCACAATGGCTTATCCGCCGGATCGCGTTGGATGGATTCACACCAAATGCGAGCTTTGCTGAAAGAATCAGTTCGCATCCAGTCATGTGTTGGTTGGATCACGATGGATGTTTGTTCATAGCGACGCCAGCAGTCCCAGTCCAGGATGGAAGCGCGTTGCTTGATAGCGTCGAAAAGGGAATCGGCGAACTTGAGAATGATGTCAAGCGTGTTTTGGCTGAGCAGCGTTTGTTGAATCTCATCAAGAAAGATGAGCCTGATGAGCCTGTTGAGTATTGAGTGAGGCATGGCATGAAACTGGCAGTGGCTGAGGAGTTGGCGGGCAAGTTGCTCGAGCGGTTGGGGCCGGTGTGCGAGCGCATCGAGGTGGCCGGGTCGGTGCGGCGCAAGCGCCCGGAGCCGCACGATTTGGAGTTCGTGTTGATCCCCGTGATGGAGGATCGCGCGGTGGACTTGTTCGATACCAAGCCGGCGCCGATGATCGAGCGCGTGATCGAGGAGATGATCGCGGGCGGGAACATGGCGTGGGATCACCAGGTGAAGCGCAACGGGCCGCGTTACAAGCGCCTGGTGCACGTGGCGACGGCGGCGGTGGTCGAGTTGTATTTTGCGCACGCGGATAATTGGGGCGTGCACCTGGCGGTGCGCACCGGGCCGGGGGATTTCAATCGGACGTTGGTGACGCGCATTAGTTGGAGCGGGGCGATGCCGCTCGACATGGCCATGCGGGATGGCTTCTTGTGGCGGCGCGGGCAGCGGCTCGAGACGCCGACCGAGGAGAAATTCTTTGCCGAGATCGGCGTGCCGTGCTGGTGGCCCGAGATGCGAACGAATGAGCGTTTGTTGGAGTTTTTGAAACGGCGGCGCGCGGGCGCGGTGGACCTGGCTGAGGAAATGCGGCTCGCCGATTTGAACGAGAGATGGTGAATTTGAGAACGCGGCGCATTGTTGTGTGATTGTGTGGTAGCCAAGCATGACGAACTGTATCAATTTGAATGCAGTTGTATGCAGGCTGCAGAGAGACCCGGTATAAATGACCCTTTATTCGATTTACGAGACGCATGACCGTGTGGCTGAATTGCGCAAGCTGCGCGGAATCGGCGATTGGCTGATTTACATGGATCTGTCACACGCGCAGGCGTGCGTGTTGATCCCGGAGCCGAGCGCGATTCATGCGCGCCACATCAGCCGGGGGCAGGTGAATAATTTTGTTCAGGGGCGCCGCGAGATTGATCCGCGCCAGGTCCGCGCGATCGAGGATCACACGAGCAAGGTTTTGACCGACGAGTTGCGCCGTGACTTTCACCGGCCCGAGTCGCGCGAGTACCGCGTCGAGATCACGGTAGGCGTGCGGCGATGGATGGTGAAGGCATGGGTGCAGTGTGTCAGGTGCGGCCGATTTTATAATGCGACGCGTGAGCAGACACGGCGCTGCAGGCGTTGCATCAACAGGAGCAAGAGGTGAGCATGGCGATGTGGTTTTTGCCGAGGCGGGATTGGGCGAGGTATGTGCCGAAGCTGGTTGACCAGGCGAATGATGGCGATGTCGTGTTGACGCATTCTGATTTTGCTTGTGCGTGCGTCGAGAGTTTTGTCGCGCGCAGCGGTAAGGCGCTGCGAGTGCGATTGTTGGCAGAGGCGGGAATTCCAGCCCGCGCCCCGCGCGACCGGGCCGAGGGGATGCGGTGAAGTTGATCGAGCTTGCAACACGGATGACCGTGCGCAATCAGCCCGGCTAAAGCGCTGACGCTTCGCGCAGCGAATGCCGGAATCATGATGGCGCGGGCTGGGTTCTAAAATTTCAATTGAGGTGAGGGTCATGCCTGCCATTGTCATTATCGCTCTTATCATTTTAGGAGGAGGCGCGTTGAGCAACGCGGATATGTTGCTCAATCGCGTGACCGCCAAGAATTTGTTGGTGGTATTGATTTTGATGTTCGCCTGTGTTGTGTGTTCCTACGTAGGCGGTGGTAACGGCGCTGAATTGCTCAAGTGACGTGTAGTGGTAATCAGAGTTATCTGAAGCAGGGGAGGTGGTGGAATGGTTGAGATAATAATGGCGGCGGTGATCGCGTTTTCGGTGGGCGTTGTTGTTGGCAGGCTAGTGCGCGCGCCGATCGGCCGGTGGGCGCTATTGGTGGCGGTGATCGCGGCGGTCTCAGGCGGGGCATACGTGTACGGCATGATGGGGGCGCTTAAAGTCAGCCAAGCGGCGCCGTGGATCAAGTTGTTTCCCAAGTTGTGGTGATGACGTATGCGTGGACAGGGCGTGGCTGGTCTATTGATTTTGCTGATGCTCATGGCGTGCGCGCTTATTGCTGTTCTGGCGCAGATGGGCGTGTCGGCCACCATGACCAATGATGGTGTCATGGTGGCTCGCCCGGAGGATTTGGCAAAGGGCACGGCGATGGTCCTGGCTGCCAATGTACAGGCGGCCGCAACGTCCGCCGAGGTTGGAGTGCAAGTGATGGCGACTTCGACAGAGGTGAGCCTGCGGGCGATGGCAACCTCGACCGCCTTGCCCTTGTGGGTGACACGGCAGGTCATTGGCAACGAGGCGCTGGGGACGCGGACGGCCAACGACACGCGTGTGACGGCGACGGTGGAATATGCTCAGGCAGAATCATATCGTCATGGACTGTCAACCGGTTCGTTTGTGATTGACATGGCGGTTGTTATTATGGTGATGATTTACGTTGCGGGTGGGATATGGGTGTTCGCCGAGATTTGGCAATCGAGACGCCAACGTGATCGGTACTATTTCAGGGACGGGGGGATGCGATGAAGGCGAAAGTGCGGGCAAACGGAAACGAGCCCGGCGGTGATCTGGGCGGATTCGGACGTCGCCCAGGCGAGTACATCGAGCGGCAAATTACATCGGAGAGCGAATCAGCCCTGGTTGAAAAGCAGGCTTGGATTTTCACCAAGTCGCTGTTCGTGATCGAGTTGGCGGCGGCGCTGGTGGTGCTGGTGGCGTATCTGGCATTCGGCGTCATCGTTCTGGCGGCGTGCGGCGAGCTGGCGCTGGGGGTGGGCTGCCTGGCCTGGATCAAGTGGCGCGAGCATGTGGCAATGCAACAGAGTGAAACCAGGGTCGAGGTGGGCATTCCGATCATATTGTGGCTGGCAGCGTCGGTGGTGCTGTTTTTTACGTGGACGCTCATCCTGGATGCGATGAGCGAGCGCACGGCGCTGATGGTGCTGGCGCTGGTGCTGACGGGGTATTTCGCCATTCCGTTCATTATCCCGCGTACGTTTCTCACCTGGCGCATGGCGGCGGAGATCAGCGATATTGGGATCAGCCGGAATGCGCTGACGGAGTATTACAAGCCGATATGGCCGTGGACATCGAATGATACGCTGGCGCCGCTTCTCGCCGAGGAGAGCCAAGCGCCGGATTACGTGGGCGAGGTGGTGCGACCGATCACGATCAATGGCGGCGCCAAGCACGCGGACGCGGCGCCAAAGACTTGGACATCTGAGCGGACAGGATTGACGTGGCCGGCACAGGACAAGCCGCGCGTGGTGGAGCGCGAGAATGGGGCGCGATATGTTCTGTCCCCCACGGGTGAGTATCTGGCCGTGCAGGACTTGATGAATTTCATCCAGGTCGGGATTCGAGGCAAGGCAGGCGCGGCGTATCGCCAGTGGAAGCGGGACAAGCGGACCCGGCCGAACGGGTTGAGCGAGGAACGCTGGCGCTCGGTCGTTCACTACCTGGCTGAGATCGGGGTAGTGAATGTCCCGATGGACAAGGCGCGCACCGAGTTCATGGTGGATACGGTGCGGGATGCGACGGGCCTGTTGATGGATGACATTACGGCTGAGCAGGGGGCTGAACCGACGGTAAGCGCGCCGAGCGGAAACGGGAGGCATCCTCCGGTGGAGGTCGTTCAATTGAACGACCCTACCCCCCCACTGGACGATGGTGTGTCTGGTGTCAGTTCTGAGGAAGGGGTTGACAGACAGACGACAGACAGACAGGGATAGAGTCCAGGGCAGGGGGGTAAACCTGCCAGTTGCCATGTTATGTTGTTTCGCGTAGACAGGCTGTTCCAAGCGAAAATTGCACCGCCGGCATCATGTTGTAGCATTCACTCTTCATTAAAATTATGATTGACAGACTAGACAATCCCGATCAGATCTGGCAGGCGGCGCTGGGCGAGTTGCAATTGCAACTGACCGGCGCGACGTTCAACACGTGGCTGGCTCGGTCGAATCTGTTGGCGTATGAAGATGGCGTGTTCACGGTTGGGGTGCATAACGACCATGCGAAGGAGTGGCTGGAGAACCGGCTGCAGACGATGGTGCTGCGGACGCTGGATGGGATTGTGGGGCGGCCGGTGGCGGTGAGGTTCGTTGTCCAGGAGCACGCGAACGACCTGGCGCCGTCCGTTCTGAGAAGTTCCATTACAACAACGGGGGCAGAGCCTGCCGAGCCAGCTGCGCCGCGTCCGTTTGTGCCGGTCGAGTTCAACACGCACGAGGCCGGCTGGTTTCCCATCTCGGCTTACGAGTCGTCATTCTGGCGTCCGCTGCTGGGGCGCGTGGGCTGGGCGATCTGGGAGATCATCCGCGAGGGGGACCATCGCAAAGAGAAGGGTGAGTGGACGCCGGATCAACGCTGGACGGCGCCGACCCTGGCCGGGCAGATCAACTGCGGCAAGCAGGCCGTTACGGGCGTCAATCGTTCGAATGGGGATGGTCAGTTGCATCATCACGGCGGCGGATTTGATAGGCTTGTCATGCACGAGATCGGTAAGGTCTCGCGCCAGGGCGTCGAGCCGCACGTGATCTATGTGGTGAGCGTGCGGACGCGGCTGCCGCTGCTGTGCCCGGCGCAGGTCAAGCAGCTTGCCGACGTGCTCCAGGTGCGGCATGATCGCTGGCTTGATGCGCATGGATTCGATGCGCGGGATTGGTTCGAGGCTCAGTAATGAATGAATACGAGAGTGTCAGAGTCAGACGGGTAGTTTATGATGAGGGCGCAACATTCGTTCCCGTCTGCGACCGGTGTGGCCGCTTTGTCAAAGCGGACGATTCAATTATGGTCAGTGAAAGTGGACTCTCACCTGAGCCAAATGCGACATGCTCGAAATGCGGACGCACCTCGATGCTATTTGAGGGTTTCGTTTACTGATGTAAACGCACCAGTAAGAACGTATTAATACGTTTTTACTGGTGCATTCGCACAACAAACACACCAGTAACTTTTAGGCCGGTCAAGCGATCTTCGCTGACCGGCTCTCTTTGTGCCGGGCGCACCGGTGCACACGCGCGCGAAAGCACCGGCATGTCTGTGGACATGCGCACCGGTGCACGGGGCTACTGGTGTAAACGCACCAGTCTACTGGTGCAAACGCACACGTGTAGGGGTACAATAAAAGAATAAAGAAATAAGTGAAGAGAAAGAAGGGATATCCATTTGAAGAAGTTAGGACGTGGTCTCCTGTTTCATGAATGCACATTATCAAAATAGCTTGACAGACCAGAAAAAGAGTGCTATCCTCTAATCACTTGCCATGTGCTGTGCCTTGGCGCATCTGTCCTCCGGGGACGGATGCGCCATTTTTCGTCAGGAGCATGCACATGGCTGGTTGGCTCGAAACTCTCCGCTCGATTCTGCTGAATGCCTGGGCATACGATGGGGTCAAAATCATCGTTTGCCACACCCTCATCAATGTGGTGATCGCGCTCGCTGCCGCGCTCAAGTCGAATACGTTCGAGTTGGGCCGCGTCGGCGAGTTTTTGATTCGCAAATTGGCGCCCTACGTCGGGATCTACTATGCGATCAAGCTGGCCGGTGAGGCGGCCGGGCTGGGCTTTCTGGCGCCGATCACCTGGGCTGCCATCGAGGCCACGCTGACCGGCGATCTGCTTGATTCGTGGACCAAGCTGGGGCTTCCGCTGCCTGACTCGATCCAGCGCCTGGTGGTGAAGCGCGCATGACAGAGCCGACGCTCATCTCCCTGGCCGGGCAATATGGACCGTGGTTTGCGATGGCGCTCATGCTGATCTACATCGTCGCCAACAAGCTGGGGCCGCAATGGCTCAGTTCATGGTTCGAAGAGCGCAAGTTGATTCGTCAGGCTGAGGTCAACGTTTATGAGCGTTTCATCGCCCAGCAGGCCGAGACACTCAGATTCATTGGCTCGGCGGCCAACGCCATGAACTCGATGAATGAGAATTTTACCCGTTCAATGGATGGGAATACGCTGCAGCTTTTCCATCTCATGCAGGCAATCGAGCGCGGCGGGCATTGTCCCCTGCCCGATTGTCCCTACATCTCCAAGGGGTGACATGACATGGCTGATAGCAATCAGGCGTTGCTCGAAGCGGAAGAAATGCGCAACAAGTTCATTGGGCGTGTGCGGGGTGATCTAACGAATTTATACCGCGTGTATTGCCTCATGTCGGAATTTGCGCAGGCGATTGGGGACGAGGAGCTGCTGGGCGCGGTGGCTGAATTGCTGCGGATTTGGGACGATCTCTCGAACACGGTCGCGGTGAAGGTGATCGCGAATGGGTTCGTAGAGTGGATCCAGACGGGGTGCGAGGCCAACGAATCGCGAGTGGGAGATTGAAACTATTCCGTGAAGGGCGATTACCACAATAGTGTGGAAAATCTTATGAATGGAGCGGTCAGAGTGACAAAGCGCCTTTAGGCGTAGACCGCTCCCCTGAATGATGTGAGATGACACGGCAAGGGAAACTCTTTGATGAAACCGGCAAGCTGCTCGAACGCAAAACTCTCACCGAACTCGACGAGTGGCTCAAATCAGCGCCCGTGGAATGGCGGGACAGGCTGCGGTATTTCATCGCCTGTGGCGTGCCACGGGATAAGGCGTTCATCCCGGCCTGGTGGTCGCTGCCCAAGGATGCTCGCAAGGCGGGAAACCTGGGGACACTCTCGGCGCTGGCGGATTGGCTGGGCGTCTCGCGCGAGACGCTCGACAAGTGGGAGAATCAGAAGTGGGGCGATCCGCCTATCAGCCTGCGTGACATGGGCCGCCAGGCGCGCATCCGGCGCATGGATGAATTCGGCCCCGATGTGGACATGGCGCTCATTTCACAATTGGAAGGCGGCGATGCCAGCGCAGGGCATTTCAAGCTCTACTATGACATTGTCAGTATCACGCGCGATGAGCACACGCTGCATTTGGTTGGCCTGGGTAATGGCCCGGTTGAGCAGACAATCACGGTGAAGGCAGTTGACTATCGAGTTGCGGTTGCCCCGCTTACGAGCGGATCAGAGTCGGATAGCGATCCATCCAGCCAAGATCAAGTGCCTGGCGATGGGTAGGCGCTGGGGTAAAACTGTGTTGGGTGGATGCGTCGCACTCGCGGCGGCCAGCCAGGGCGCCCAGGTCGCGTGGATCGCGCCGACGTATAAAAATTCGCGGCCGCTGTGGCGCTGGGCCGAGAATGCTGTTGGCTCGCTCATGCGCGACAAGGCCGTATCGGTCAATCGCTCTGAGCGCGAGCTGACGTTTTCGCTATGGCATGGTCGGCTCGGCATTTACTCGGCCGAGAATGCGGACTCGATGCGCGGTGAAGCGTTTCACCTGGTCATTGCCGATGAAGCGAGCCGCATCGCCGAAGAGGCGTGGACGGATGTCATTCAGCCGACGTTGGCCGATCATAATGGCGACGCGATTCTCATCAGCACGCCGAAGGGCAAGAACTGGTTTTATGCTGAATACCAGCGCGGCCTGGCCAGCGTGGCGGATTTCATGTCGTGGCAATCGCCGACGAATGCCAATCCCTCGCCGCAGATCCGCAAGGCGTTCGAGCTGGCTCGCGCTCGAGTGACCGAGCGCACGTTCAGGCAGGAGTGGCTGGCGCAGTTCATCGAGTCGGGCGGTGAGGTGTTTCGCCTGGTGCGTGAGTGCGCGAGCGTGCCCATGACTGTGGACCCGAAAGCGTCGCACGGCGATGTGGTGATCGGCGTGGACTGGGGCAAGAGCAACGATTTTACCGTGTTCACGGCGTTGGATGTGCAGGCGCGGCGCGTGGTTGAGGTGGCGCGCAGCAACCAGGTGGATTACATGCTCCAGGCACAGCGATTGAAGGTGATGTGCGAACGATGGCAGGCGATCCAGGTGCTGGCAGAGAGCAATGCGATGGGCGAGCCGATCTTGGAGCAACTGCAGCGTCTGGGCGTGCCTGTGGTGGGGTTTGCGACGACAGCGACGAGCAAACCACCTTTGATCGAGGCGCTGGCTGTGGCGATGGAGAAGCGCGAGATCGCTTTCCCGAATTTGCCGGATCTGGTGGGAGAACTGGAAGCCTACCAAATGAAGATGAACCCGGTGACGAATCGGACGACGTACAGCGCCCCGGAAGGGATGCACGACGACATGGTGATGTCGCTGGCGCTGGCTTGGTGGGCAGCGACGGCGGGTGTATTGATCGGGAAGCTGGTGTATTAGCGCTAGCGCCCGTTCTGTGAATTGCCGTTACCAGAACAACGGATGGGGAAAGGAACGGATGGGGCCACGACGGAGCTTGGATTGCGAGTGGATTGACACGCCGATTGATCAGGTCGAGGGCGCGCTGCGCGCGGGAAGCTTGGTGCTGGCGCTGGTGGGCCAGGCGGGGCAGCTCGCGCGGGGCCGGACGGTTCAAGTTTTATCGGCGAATGGACACGATGGGCAGATGATGGTGCAAGACATCATGTACAATGATACAGCGTATCAACTGCTCGATCCGAAACGTTCGGTGTTGCGCGTGGTGATTTTCTCCAATCCCCTTTAAGGGGACAAATAGGAGCTGGCGCTTTGAATCTCATTGATCGACTTCGTTACGCAGTGCGCGCGTTTGTGCTGGGCTCACTCGTGGTGGAACGCTCCGACGAGGCATGGGGCCATCCGATCGAGGAGTGGGCGCCCGCGGAGTATGGCCAGTACATCGCCACGAGCAACGGCGTGTATGCCTGCGCGACGCAGCGGGCGCAGTTTCTCTCGTCGCTGCCGCTGGCGCTTTACAAATTGAATGCGCAGGGCGACCGGTCACAGGTGATGAGCGGACCGCTGTATTCGCTGCTCAAGAAGGTCAATAATTTTTGGACGTTCAACCGGCTGATCGAGATGACGGAACTGAGCTTGTGCTTATGGGGCCAGGCTTTTTGGTTCTTGGAGCGCGGGGATAGCGGGGTGCAGACGCCGAGCGAGATCTGGTGGGGGCGGCCGGATCGTGTTCGGGTGATCCCGCACCCGGAGCGGTACATTGCGGGCTACTACTATCTTCCAATAAATGGCGTGCGCGAGGTGGCTTACAAGCCGACCGAGGTCATGTGGATTCGGCTGCCGAATCCGAACGACGAGTACGCGCCCTTGTCGCCACTAGCTGCTGCACGGCTGGCGGCAGATTACGCGAGCGCGGGGATGAAGTCGAACAAGAATTTGTTTGATAACGGCATCCAAATGGGCGGGATGGTGTCGCCGCGATCGGGTCAGACATTCAATGACGAACAAGCCAAGGCGATTGAGGAGTCGTTGGCGCGGCGTCTCCGAGGCGTGGACAAGGCCCACCGGTGGGCGGTCTTTCGCTTCGATGCCGAGGTCAAGCCGGTCGGGTTCAACCCGAAAGAGGCCGAGTTCCTGGGCGGACTGAAGTGGTCGCTGGAGGATATTTGCCGGGCGTATCATTGGCCGATTGACCTGGTGGGCGGCCAGCGCACCTACGAAAATTATAACTCGGCGCTGAAGGCGGCGTGGGAAAATTGCGTGTTGCCGCAAGGCAAATTCGTCTCGACGGAGATCACCGAGCAACTCCTGCCGATGTTCCCGAACCAGGCCGACGTGGCCGAGTTCGACGCCTCAGAGATCGGCGTGCTCCAGGAGGCTGAAGGCGCGCAGTGGACGCGGGCCAAGGAACAGATCGGCGCGGGTGCGATTGTGATCAACGAGTGGCGCGATGAACAGGGTCTGAAGCCAGTGCCGTGGGGTGACGTGTGGTGGGCGCCGGCGAACTTGTTGCCGGTGGATAGTGGCGAGGTGGCGCCAGCGGGCGCGCCGGCAGCACCGCCTGCTGAATCGGCTGGGGCTGAGGAGACGGCGCCTCGGCAGACACGCGCGATTGATTACGGATCGGACGAGCACCAGAGGCTTTTTGCGCGATTCGTGCGGCGGACGACGGGCTACGAGAAGCAGGTGACGCGCGTGACTGTGGATTTGTTCCGCCGGCAGCAGGATAGCGTGCTGGCTCGATTGCGGCAGCGAGTTGCGCGGTCGGTGGAGGATGCGGCGGCTGAGCCGTTCGACATGGCGCAGTGGATCAAGGCGTTCCGGTCGGAGGCGCGGCCGGTGCTGCTGACGATCGTGGAAGATGCGGGACAGCAGGCGCTCGAGGATTTGGCGCTGACGATGGCGTTTGACGTGGCGCAGCCGGCGGTGGCACGATTCCTGGAGCGGCGCGCCCAGCGGTTCGCGCAGCGGGTGAATGAAACGACGTGGGAACGACTGAAGTCGTCACTACAGGAAGGGATTGCGGCGGGCGAGAATATACCCCAGTTCGAGCAGCGCGTGCTGGACGTGATGGCGGAGCGAATCCGCAGCACGCCGGAGACGATCGCGCGCACCGAGGTGATCGGGGCGGCGAACGGCGGGACGCTGGAGGCGTGGCGGCAGAGCGACGTTGTCGAATCGAAGACGTGGCTGGCCGGGTTGGACGAGCGGACGAGGCCCACCCACGTCGAGGCGCATGGGCAGACGCGCAAGATTGATGAGGATTTCGAGGTGGGGGCCGGGCGAGGGCCTGCGCCGGGCCAGATCGGGGAGCCGGAGGAGGACATCAACTGCAGGTGTTCGATGACGGCGGGGGTCCGATAGGAGGGCGCGGAGACCGCGCCCCTACCGTATTGGTAATGTAGATTCACAGAAGCGGAGAGTGGAATTGGAGGTTTTGTCAATGGCGAAAATATACTTGCGAGGTTACAGAATAAAGTCTAAAGATGAAAGCGATGAGCCAGGCTCACCGATGCGTTTTGTCGCATCCACAGAGGGCGTAAAGCGTGACGGTAAATCGCTTTCATCGTCTGACTGGCGGCTGGATAATTTTCGCGCCAATCCAGTTTTTCTTTACGTGCACGATTATATGGGCCGCACATTGCCGCCCGGTCGAATTGTGAATGTGGAGGTCACCAACAGCGAATTGCTGGCGGATGTGGAGTTCGACCAGGCGGACGAATTTGCGCGGCAGATCGAGAGCAAGTACCGGCGCGGCTTTTTGAACGCGGTGAGCGTTGGCTGGCAGGATGTCCAGGAGGGTAAAAAAACCTGGCATGATCTGTTGGATATTAGTGCGGTGCCGGTGCCGGCGGACCCGGACGCGCTCAAGGCGGAGCAGGTCAGGGCGCTGGCCGAGCTGGGCCGGGAGATCGAGAATCTGTTGGGCGATGTGACGACACGGGGGGCGATCCCGCCACACACGACGGATAAGGCGCCGGAGACGGCCACGTGGGATGGGCCGGGCGAGATGGCAAAGTGCGAGGCGACGGAGAGCGCCTTGAGACGGTTATGCGCGTGGGTGGATTCTTCGATGGAGCCCAACACGAAACGAGCGTACAAGCTGCCGCACCATACGGCAGAGGGTTTGGTGGTCTGGCGTGGGGTAGCTGCCGCGATGGCACGTCTGCTCCAGGCTAGCACCGAGATTCCCGACGCTGATCGGCGCGGCGTGTACAATCACCTGGTGCGGCATTATCAGCAGTTCGACAAAGAAGCGCCCGAGTTTCGGTCTGGCGCGGAGCTGGCCTTGCTGGGATCCGAGGAGATCCGTGGGCTGTTTCTGGAGGGCGAAGGCGAATTCATGGCCACGGACATGCTGCGGGCGGGGGCGATGCTGAGCGCGCGGAACAAGGGCGACCTGGAGCAGGCAGTGACGTTGATCCAGGCCGTGCTGGCGCGGGCGACGAAAGAAGAGGCGGCGTCCGAGGACGAGACGCCGGCGGGTGATGAGGGGCAGCGGAGCACGGACGAGACGCTGCTACAACTACACAAGATTTTCACAGGAGGGCAAAATGCCTAACGCACCTACCAACGAGGAGTTGGTTCGAGATATTCAGGCGCGCTTGACGACGATGGGAGAGCAAACGAGTGAAGCGCGGATCAATCAATTGGTCCAGACGTATCTGGATAAGCTGTTCGGCGCCGAGGGTGGCAGCCGCAAATTCCGCTTCGGCGGGGCGGGCGATCCGAAGCTGGCTGGCAGCAAGTTCGCTCGATGGGGCTTGACGCTGGCCGATATCGAGTGGGCGCACGACGTTCTGACGAGCGCGGCGCGCATGGGCCGGAGCAACGGCCCGAGCGAGGAATTGCGCAAGGCGTTCACGGAACTGTCCGAGGCGGCGTATGTGCCCGAGGCCACGGTGCGCGAGTGGGATAAGCGCGCGATTGACGACATGTTCCCCAAGATCCCGAGGGCCTGGCTGAGCGCGCGAGACGCGGCGCTGCACGGGCGCGGGCAGTTCGAGCAGATGGATGCCTACCAGCGCGCGCTGGGTGCGATCAACATGCGCACGTCGGACAGCGGCCAGTCGGGCGCGATGGACACGGCCGATAGCGGGTATGGCTCGCAACTGATCGGCGCGCAGTACGTGCGCGAGCTGTGGGAAGCGGCGCGGACTGAATCGCGCGTGTTCGTGCTGCTTGATTCGTTCGAGATGACGGACCCGGTGGCGTATCTGCCGGTGGAGGCTGACCTGCCGGAGATGCTGTTCGTGGCCGAGAACACGATCCGTGATCCGAGCGCGTACACGCCGAAGAAAACCGGCTCGAATCGGGTGACGGTGACGGCGTACAAGTTCATCATCCGCCAGATCTATTCGGGCGAGATGGAAGAAGACAGCATTATCCCGCTCGTGCCCTACTATCGCAGGCAAGCGCAACTCTCGTTGGCGCACTATGCGGACAGCGCCGTGTTGAACGGTGACACGACCACGGGCGCTTCGCCCGACAACATCAATATTGACAGCGATCCGGTTGGAACCGAAAAGCATTACCTGGCCTTTGATGGGATGCGACACGCTGGCCTGGTGGACAACACGGCAAACCAGAAGGACCTGGCGGGCGTGATCACGCTGGATGCGCTGATGGCGGCCAAGGGGCGCATGGTGGACGAGACGTACCTGCAGGATTGGGGACATCCAACGGATCCCAAAGACCTGGTGTATGTGGCCGATCCCTACACGGGTGACTCTATCGCCATGATTGACGAGATCAAGGCGTGGCGTCAGTTCCAGGGCAATTCGCCGCTGTTGAATGGGCAGGTCGGTGACATGATCGGGCATCCGATCATCAGCAGCATGGCGGTCAAGAAGAGCCTGGCGACCGGATTCGTGCACGCGAGCACGGGCAACAGTTATGGGACGGTGCAGGTGTTCAACCGGCGCGGATTCAAGGTGGGTTGGCGGCGGCGCGTGCGGACCGAGTTCGAGCGGTATCCGGGCCTGGATCAGAGCACGATCACGTACAGCCTGCGCTTCGGGTTTGGACGCTATAGCCCGACGGGGGCGGCGAGCGGGCTGGAGTGCGCGGATACGATCTATGACGTGACGCTGTAAGCAAGCAGGGCGCGGAGACCGCGGAGGGCGCGGAGACCGCGCCCCTACATTGGTAATGTATCTTCACAAAATAGGCCGGCGAGGTGGTGATGCCTCGCCGGTATGAGGAGCAGGAACATGAACGAGACGACGAAAAAGTATTTGGCGTGGCTCATTGTGGTGGTGGCGATCCTGGTGGCGGGCTACCTGGGCGTGGTGTATCCGATTCCGGCGCCGCCGACGTCGCCAGTGGTGGAACCGCAGGCGCTGACGTCGGGCGGCATCAAGTGTCACAGCGTCGGGCCGACTGGGAATTGCGTCGAAATCTGGAACGGTGGTGACGTTCGAATCTACAGTAACCAGGGAACGACGTCAAAGTTTGCCGTGGATGGCGCAACGGGTGACACGACTATCGCGGGCAGCCTGGCCGTCAGCGGCTCGACCGTGGATGGAGGCGTGATCGGGAATAATACGGCGATCACGGGGACGCTGACGGTGACGGGGGCCACGGCGCTGAATGGCGGCCTGGCGATGGACACGAGCGCGTTCAGCGTGGCCGATGCAACGGGCAATACGGTGATTTCCGGGACATTGAATGTGACTAGCACGCTATCGCAGGGGGGCGTGTCGTTCACCGGGCCGATCAAATATGGGACGGCGGCGACGTACACCTCGGGGGCGAGCATCTCGCATGGGTTTGCGACGACGCCGACCGTGTGTATTTTGACTCCGGCGCGGGATGTGACGGCGACGCTGACGATCACGACGACGGGCTTTTCATCTGATACCGCCACCCGGGCTGCCCCAATCTATTGGCTGTGTGGGAAATAACCAGGAGGTATGACGATGGCTGAAATTGCATGTCGAAAGTACACGGTGAGGCGAGGCTATGGCCGGATTGGGCTGTTCATGGGGCCAGGCGACATGGTGGAGCTGCCGGCGGAGGTGGCGGCCTGGATCGAGCGGGATAGCGTGGGCACACTGGTGCCAGCTACCGATGAGGCGCCCGAGATTGTAGCGCGCGCGATGGAGGCGCCGCCGGAGGACCGGATGGTGCGCCAGGCTGTGCTGCGCGGGGAAGCTGCGCTGGACGAACCGATCACGCCGCATGTGGTCGTCGAAGGCGCGACAAAATCGGGCAAGAAACGATAGCATTGAGGGGCGAGGAAGAGGGCGAGGAAACCTCGCCCCTACGGTACGGATAACTGGTATTACATGAACAGAACAACGAATTTGGGAGGGAACGAAGGCGATGAGTGAAATCTGCACGGTCAAGGTCAAGGTGACGACGGCGGGTGAGGCTGCGAGCGCGGTGGGGAGCGCACAGACGGAGGCGCTGCAGGGTTTCCTGCTGGACGTGTTCCTGGATTACCACGCGAGCGCGCCCAACACGACGGATGTGACGATTGCGTACACCGAGCGCGGCGGGAACATTCTGGCGGTGGCGAATAGCGCGACGGATGGGCTGTACGCGCCCAGGCAAAAGCCGGTGGACAATGCGAACTCGGCGATCACGAACGCGCACGACCGGTTTCCGCTGAACCAGCCGCTCACGATCAGCGTGGCTGGCAGCGATGCGCTGACGGCGTGCGTGACAGCGCACATCCGGTATCTGCGAGGGTGAACGCATGGCCATTGCGCACAGGATTTGCTCGAAATGTGGTATTGAGAAGCCGCTGGAAGATTTCTATAAGACTTCGAACGGTAGAGGCATTGGCGGTTGCAGGGCCGCGTGTAAGGAGTGCGAAAATAGAGCATCAATTATCCGTGTCGCAGAATGGCGCAAGGCGAATCCAGGCAAAAGGGATGAACAAGACAAGCGGTATAGGGAACAAGTTGGATACGATGTGCTGCGTGAGCGAAGCAAACGCAGTGTCTCAAAGAATCTAGCATACTATGCGCTGCGTGCGGCGCAGTGGAGAGCAGAGAATCCCGACAAGGTGAAGGAAATATGCTATAGATACTGCGAGACCCATCGATGGGAGCGTATCTTGCTTGAGAGAGAAAGGCAAGCCAAGAAGCGCGGCGCACCAGGTGCGTTGACCAAGCAGGAATGGATGGAGATATTGGAGAGGCACGAGTATAGATGCGCTTATTGTGGTAGGAACGATGTGAAGATGACAATGGATCATATCGTTCCGCTGTCGAGAGGCGGCCAGCACGTTGCCAGTAATGTTGTTCCAGCTTGTCGGACATGTAATACTTCCAAAGGTGCTAGGCCAGTGGAAGTGTTTCTAGAAAGGTGTTAGCTTGATTACAAACGGGTATGCGACGCTGGCCGAGATCAAGGGCAGGCTCGGAATCATCACGGGGGACACGGCCGATGATACGAAGCTGGAGAGCATCGTGGAGGCGATCAGCCGGGCGATTGACATGCAGTGCAGCCGGCGCTTTTACGTAGATGCCAACGATGCGACGCGCTATTTCACGGCAGAGTTCGGCGACGTGTTGTATCCTGGGGACCTGGTGAGCGTGACGACGCTGGCGACAGATGTGAGCGGCAGCCGCACGTATGGAACTGCCTGGGCGGCGACGGATTACGATCTGGAGCCGTTCAATGCAGCACTCGACGGCAGACCCTACACCAAGGTGTGCGCCAGCCCACTCGGCTTGTATTCGTTCCCGACATTGTCAAAGGGCGTCAAGCTGATCGGCAAGTGGGGCTGGCCCAGCGTGCCGAAGCCAATCGCGGAGGCGTGTTTGCTGGCGGGTGAGAAGCTTTTCAAACGCAAAGACGCGGTTTTTGGCGTGGTCGGGTCGCCGGAGATGGGTCAGCTTAAACAGATGCTCAGGGACGATCCAGACTTGGCGATCTTGATGAATCCCTACATCAAGTTTGACATTTTGGGGGTGTGATGCCGGCACAGGTCCAGATCGTGGGATTGGAACGGCTGCTGAAGAAGCTGGGGCCCGAACTCATTGGCAAACCGCTGGGAGATTTCTGGAAGCGGTGCGGGGTCACGGTGCAGTCGGCGGCGCGCGAGCGGGCGAACCGAGACGCACACGATACCGGCCACCTGGTGAACATGATTCAATACGAGGTGGACACGCGCGAGGTGCCGCTGTGGGCGAAGGTGGGCCTATTGAACGCGAGCGCGGGATCGCCGTTGTGGTACAAGGGCCGGGCAATGGAGTATGGCACGGGCAGGATGGGCGATCCCGAGGTGAGCCACAAGAGCGGGCATTGGCCACCGGCTGCGGCGCTGGACGTGTGGGCGAGCCGGCACGGGTTTGCGAGCGGGGGGCAGGTGGCGCGCATCATCGGGAAGCGGGGCGGATTGAAGCCTCGGCGGTTTTTGCGCGGCGGATTTGAGGATAGCCTGAACAAGATTCGGGGCTATCTGCAGCAACTGGGCGATGACATCCAGGCGGCATGGGGGAGGCGTTGATGGCCGTGACTCTGCAGAGCGCGATTGACGAGATTATGGCGGACCTGGTGGCGGCGCTGACGACGGTGCGGAGCGCACCGGACGATCCACCGGAGCAGGTGGCGGCGTTCCCGTTTATGACGGTGCATCCGGGCGCGGGGGCGTGGGAAGAAGGCCCGGCGGGGATGAAGACGGGACTGCACTCGATCGCGGTGGAACTGCACGTGGCGCGGTCGCAGGGCCTGGCGCGGGCGGTGAGCGAGGCGCTGGGGTTCGCGGAGTCGGTGCCGAACACGATTTTCAAGGGCCGGGATGCTGATCAGTTCAATCATACGATTGATACGTTTGACCGGATCACGTACACGTTCGGGCCGCTGAGCTGGGCGGGCGTGGATACGTTCGGGTGGATTTTCAAGGTCGAGGGCGTGAAGCAGCAGACGGTGGTTGCCTAGCGCGGAGGGCGCGGAGACCGCGGAGGGCGCGGGGACCGCGGAGGGCGCGGGGACCGCGCCCCTACATTGGTAATCAACGTTATCAAAATGGAGAGGTGAACGATGGCAGCAGGTATCAAGGCGTTGAGGAAGTTGCAACTGTACACGGAGGCTGTGGTGGGAGTATCCGCTCCGGCGACAATCCCCTGGCGCGGGACGGGGGAGTTGGAGGACTTGACCACCGTGACGCATCCCTCGGAGGATGTGGGCTACCTGTCAGGCGTTGACCGGGATTATATCCCGATGGTGGGGGCGGGCCTGAATCTCAACGCTGTACCTGCTTCCTTCGAGCATCTGCCACTGCTCTTGGAGTGCGGTGTGAAGGCGGTGGGGACGGGCGTGGCCGATGGGGGCGGGACGGGCAAGGTGTACACGTATGCCATGCCGACCACGGCACCGAACACCATCCGCACCTATACGATCGAGGGCGGGGACAACAACGAGAAAGAGGAATCGCCTTACTTTTTCGCAGAGGAGATCAAGCTGGTTGGCAAGCCTAAAGAGGCCGTGATGATGAGCGCCAAGCTGACGGGGCGGCAAATCGCGGTGATTGAATACACGGCCAGCACGATTGCCTTCGTCCAAGCGACCAAGAAGATTACCGACTCGGCTAACCTGTTGGCTCAGTTCGTGACAGGCACGACTATCAAGGTGACTGGCACGGTAAGCAATGACGGCATCTATACTGTGGCAACGGGCGGCGTGGCGGGTGAAATCGTCACGACGGAAGCTCTGGTGAACGAATCGGTTGGCACTGCGTTCACGATTCAGGATTGGTTCGCTGGTGGCCCGACCGGCTTGACGCTGCCGACGCTCGAGGTGATGAACTTTGGAAAGTCGAAGCTCTACATTGACCTCATCGCAGGGACGCTGGGGGCGACGCTCAAATCGAACACGCTCCTGGGTTTCGATTTGACGATCAAGACGGGCTGGTACCCCGTGTTTTCTGGCGACGGGAACCTCTATTTCGGGTTCATCAAATGCGCGGAGCCGTCTGTCGTGTTGGATGTCACCTTCGAGCACGACGGCACGGCGCGGGCTGAGAAGGCTTTTTACCGCGCGCTGACGTCGCGCTTGCTTCGTCTCAAGGTCGAGGGGACCGCGCTCGGAACAGCGGGCACGTACACGTACAAGACCTTTATCGCGGACCTGGCGGGCAAGTGGACGAAGTTCAGCGTGCTCGGCGAGCAGAACGGAAACGATATCGTGACGGGCACGTTCACGTCGCGCTACAACGCGACGGCGGCCAAGTTTGCGACGTTTATCGTCGTGAATCTGCTGGCGACGCTCTAATGTTTGACTGGGACATTGAGCCTGATCCAAGATACAAAGAAGAGCCGAGGTTCCGCGTTGTTCATCTCAAGCCGGGGCTGGGCCGCTTTCATACCAGGGGGGAGGCGGCGCGCCGGTCGGGTGAAATTCGGGGCCGTTGTCAGCATGACAAGATTGCGGCCAGGTGGCGCAACGTGCAGCGGCACGTCGAGCGGATGCGTGATGCTGTTCTGTGAATTCGCATTACATGAATAGAGGAGTGGGCATGATCGAGATACGAATCAACGTCACGCAAGACCGGCTGGACATGCTGACGGTCGAGGAAATGGTGGCCGTCGAGGATGTGGGAGCAGGGAAGATCAATCTCAGGCTTTTGCGGGATGTGGTCGCCAAGTTCATCGTGGATGATCAGGGCGTGTATTGTGCCCCTGCTGATGCGTTTCGCGTCATCAACCATCTGCTCCGGCCTCAATTTCACGAGGTTGTCAAAGAGTTCTTTGCGGCGGTGAACAGCACGGCCGTAAACCCTACGACAGACGGCAACTGATCACTGCCGTCTACCATCGGGGGCAAGGCCCGGCCTGGTTGGGGGCCATACAGGCGTCGAGCGCGTGGCACATCCCACCCTGGGAAACGCGCGGCGAGATGAGTCCCTCGCCGGCGAAACGCTATGTGTGGCGGGTGCGGTGGGCCGAGTATTATAATCTGATTGCGAAATCCAAAGAGGATAGAGCGTGAGCGAAGAACTTAAGATCATCGTCACGATGGTTGATCAAGCAAGCGGCGGATTATCTAAGATTGGCAATATCGCCGCGGGCGCGCTCAAGGTTGGGTTGGGCGTTGCGCTCGGAGGCGCAACGGCCCTGGCTGGTGGACTTCTTGTAGCCACCAAGGCAGCGGCAGACGCTGAAGATGTCCAAGCCGATCTTGCCGCAACACTCCTCTCTACAAAAGGCGCGTCGGGCATGACGCTCGATTCGCTGAATGCGCTGGCCACCGGTTTTATGAATACGACCAAGTTCGAGGATGATGTCACGCTCAAGGGTCAGGGTATGCTTCTGACCTTTACCAACATCGGCAAGGACGTGTTCCCGATGGCGACCGAAGCCATGCTCAACATGGGGCAGAAGTTTGGGAGTGTGGACGCGGCGGCGTTGCAATTGGGCAAGGCATTGAATGACCCTATTGCGGGAGTGGGGGCACTTCGCAAGGTGGGCGTGCAACTGACTGATCAGCAAGAAGCGCAGATCAAATCCCTGATGGCTCTGGGGGACGTTCAGGGAGCGCAGAAGATCATCCTGGGGGAGCTGCAAACAGAGTTTGGCGGGCTGGCTGTGGCAGCGGGTCAGACACTCTCTGGCAAGTTGGAGATTTTGAAAAATAAGTTCGGCGACATCCAAGAGAAAATTGGCGGCGCGATGTTGCCGGGTCTGACGAAGCTAGGCGAGGGATTGATCAAGGCGCTGGATAATCCCGTCGTCACCAAGGCAATTGACAGCATCACGAATTGGCTGGCGGAGGCGCTGCCCAAGGCAATTGACGCGGGCGCGGGCCTTTTGAATACCTTGAGTACGAAGGGCATTGGTGGCGTGTTATCCAACATTGCCGCCTGGTCGAATGACCCCAAGACTCAAGCTATGTTACAGGCAGCGGGAGAACAGATAGGCAAGGGCGCGATGGCGGGCATCAAGGCAGCGATCACGAACGCGCCGGCCTGGACAAAAGCGGCCCAAGACATGGGTAGTATCGCTATGCCTATTATGGCTAATGTCGCTCTTGGGCTTGGGTACGGTTTCTGGGCGGGCATAATCGAATCCCTGACAGGATTCAAGGCGAAGGATTTCAAGGCTCCCTTCAAAGTGCCCGGCTTCGCGTCGGGTGGAACTGTGCCCGGTGCGATTGGCTCTCCGCAACTCATTGTGGCACACGGTGGGGAGATAATTAATCCTGTGGGCGGCGGCGGGAGTGGAGGCGGCGATAGCTTTGTGTTTGTCTACTCGCCCATGATAAGTTTGGCCGATGAGCGGGAAGTTCAATCAAAGTTGACGCCGGTGCTCAATTCCTGGTGGGCGGGCGCCAAACGAATGAGGACCGCATGACATGGCGCGATATGGAACGTTCAAGTATGGGTATGCAAAGTACGGGGCGGAAATGAGTGTCAATCTACTTTGGGCGTTTGAGGTGGACTGGGACAACGACGGATTGTTCGACGGCAGCGGTGAGCACACGCGGCTGAAGGCTCTTTCCATCACGCGGGGGCGAGAGGGCATGTTCTCATCGTCGTCTGGCGGCGAATCTCGATTTGCGAGGATGCAGGTCGGTGTATGCGATCTGTCGTTGGATAATTATGACCGGCGCTACGATCCGTGGTATGTGACGAGTCCCCTCTACCCCGACGTCCAGCCCGGGCGGGAAATTCGGTTGAGGGTTCAGGATGGATCAGGGGGCGGGACGTACAATTTGTTTCGAGGCAAGATAGACGAGATACCTAATTCGGGCGGCAGAAAGACAGCCCTGGCGCGGCTCGTGGCCAGCGACGGCTGGAGAATCCTGTTGGACCGGCGGGCGACCGTGGCGCTCAGGACGAACACGACGGCCGATGTTTTGATGGACGACGTGCTGGACGACGTAGGCTGGCTTGCGACATGGGGACAGTCGCTGGATGTGGGGAGCGACGTGATTCCCTACGGTTGGGTCAACGATCAGAGCGCCTTTGACGCGCTGCACGATTTGAGCGAAAGCGAGATGGGGCTTACCTACATCGGAGGCGATGGGAAGATTTATTTCAAAAGCAGGCACACATTGCTGCTGGAAGCGGCGGCCTTGGCTCTCACGGAAAGCGAAGTCGGGAACGAGCCGGTGGTGACGAACCCCTGGGAGTCGGTCAAGAACAAGATCAGTGTGCGGGCCTATCCGAGACAACTGGCGGCGCTGGGGGAGATTTGGCGGCTGGATGAGCTGCGGGCTGTACAACCCGGCTCTGCGGTGACGCTGTGGGGAACGTTCAGAGATCAGAATTATAACGCGACGATCGCGCAGGATGTGGTGCCGCCAGCGCCGACGACTGACTATACGATGAACACGCAGGCGGACGGCGGGGGCACAAATCTCACCGGCAGTTTCACCGTGACGGCAACGCTCTTTGCGGGGAGCGTCAAGCTGGTGGTGACGAATGGGAGCGGCTTTGAGGGATACATCACGCTGCTAAAGATTCGGGGCAGGGCGCTGGAATCGTTGAACGTATCGGCGAGTATCTCTGAGAGTTCAGCGAGCCAGGCGGTGTACGGCAGGAGGCAATTGACGTTGGAATTGCCTTTTCAACAGCAAACGCTGGTGGCGAATGACATGAGCGATTGGCTGTTGAGCTGGCTGACGTCGCCGCTGCCGACGGTGGTGGTGGAGATCGTGGATCGGCCCAGCGTCCAGTTCGGGTATGACCTGGGGACGCTGATCACGTTCACGTCCGCGTATTATGGCATCGCGCACTCGTTTAGAATTGCCAAGATTCAGCACGACAGCATGGAGTCCATGCAGGCGATCAGGACACGGTGGACGCTGGAGCCGGCGGCGGCGTTCCAGGCGTATTGGCAGCTGGGGGTGGCGGGGTATGACGAGCTAGGGGTCAATAGCCGGCTTGCGTTTTAACAACGGATTGGGAAAGGAACGGAGAAATGGACACAGCCTATAAGAAGATCATGAAGCTAGTCGCCCAGGTGGAAGCCCAGGTGGACGCCCAGGTGGACGCAACCGATAAGAAGATCGTGAAGCTAATCGCCTGGAAGGCCAGGCAGATAGACGCAGCCGATAGAATGATTTATGCGCAGACTGGACGCGGCGCCAGGATAGGCACGGCACGCGATACGATCGGGGCGCTCAGGAATGGGATGAAGCTCATCGCGTGGTTGGCGACCCAGGCGGGCGCGATTTGGCTGCCGTTCAAGGTAGCTGTGCGGGGAGCTGTGAAGGCTGAGATCAATCATGGCCGTTGGATCGTGCGCTGCCCGGCGTGCAGCGGGGCTGAGGAGGCTGATCCGGGCGAGCCAGTGTTTTATTGTCTGTCGTGCGGGAATGACGGGAATGGCGGACACGTGATGCAGGTGGTGTTCCCTGACGAATGCAAGGCGATTGAAGCGGCGCTGCTCCGGCGCGAGATGGGTAATCGGAATTGGGCCCCGGGGGAATCGCTGGGCGATCTCGAGCTGGAGAATGCGGAGCATGGACTCGGGGTGGAGGGCGCGGAGACCTCGCCCCTACGGATAACATCTATTACCAATACACCAGAGGCGGCGGGAGGGTAGAATGGCTTGGACTGCTCCGTCTACGAAAAGTACCGGAATGCTCGTCACAGCGGCGATCTGGAACGAGCAAGTCACGAACAACATGACGTTCCTAGGCACAAGCCATAAGCATGGCGGCGCTGCCGGTGATGGTGGAAACTTGTCTGTCGTGTCGGGCCTCATTGCGATTTTCGATGCTGCCTGCCCAGCGGGTTGGACGCGGGTGACGGCGTGGGACGGCAAGATGATTCGCGGGGCGGCGGCGTATGGGGCGACGGGCGGGGCGGATACGCACACGCACAGCCACGTGCATACGGTCACTGCGCATACTCACGTGCAAAATTACGGCGCCAAAGATAAAGTTGTGAGTGCAAATTTGATCGTGGCAACCGACTCGCTGGGTGTGTCTATGACGGTGACGGGCGGCGCTGGCTCGACGGCGTATCAAATGCAGAGTGGCGCCGCGTCGGGCGGAGGCGCAAACACCGGGACTGACGCGACCGCTGGAAGCAGTTTGCCTGCCTACATCGCGGTAGTGTTTTGCAAGAAGGACTAATATGGCTTGGTCAACGCCTACCACGCAAACGACGAACACCCACATCACGGCGGCCGTGTGGAATGCTCAGATCACGGATAACATGGCGTTCCTGGGGAACACACACAATCACGATGGGGGCGCGGGGGACGGCTCGCTGTATGCGCTGCTTCCACAGGGGATCATTTTGATTGCGGACGCGGCGTGCCCATCGGGTTGGACGCGAGTGGCCGCTCTCGATGGGCTGTTCGTGAGAGGCGCGGCGGCATATGGCTCGACCGGAGGCGGTGGAACGCACTCGCATTCTCATGCGAATACGATAGCCGACCACCGGCACGGTCAGAGTTATGGAGCACAGAATCAGGTCATTGATGCGGCCAAGTTGCTTGTTGCCACCGCAACGTCGGCTGCCGGGATGTCGCAGGAAGGCGGGGGAGGAAGCTCCGCCTATCAGCTAATTGCAGGCTTTGATTATTCGGCTGTGACGGTTGGGAATGATGCGACGACCGCAACTGTGCTGCCTGCGTACATCGAAGTCGTCTTTTGCAGGAAGGATTGAGGGAGAGGATGAGCAACAACGGAAACGGGAAACAAGCTGAATTTGCCGCGCTCGATGCGGTTGACCTGGCGACGATGACGCAGGACAAGGTGTGTATCGAGCACGATCACAAGACTGGTGCTATGGCGTGGCGGTTTGCGACGCCGCGGGCTGACCCGATCGGGTTGCTGGTGAAGGCGATGGTATATGAATTGATCCTCAACAGCGACCTGGCGAAGAAGGTCGCTGAACTAGAAAGGCGAATCGCCGAACTGGAAAGGCACGACGACTGAAGTCGTCACTATGGTGACGTATCGGTAATCGTGGTTAGCGAAACGGAGGACGGACATGGAAACTAAAGACACGCCCATCGTCATGGAATTGACTCAAGAAGAAGTCCAATATATCACGGAAGTGCTTTTGAACGCACCAATGCAGGTAGCTGTGAAGGACATGCCGCATTTGATTGGCATGGTACAGAGCATCGTCAAGAAGTTGCAACCAGAAGCTCCGAAGGAGTAACATGGCCTTCCCAAGCGTGTTTCCTGGCGACCTGGATTCATACGTTCAAAAGACGGACGGCATAGACGACGTGATGGCCGTTGACGTGAACGAGCTTCAATCTGCTATCCTGGCAATTGAAACGTCACTCGGCGTCGGATTCATACTCGACATTTTTGAGCCGGAAGATAACTCTGTCCTGACTTACGACCTGGTGACAGCGTCTTGGATAGCCGATCTGCCTTACGTGGTTGAGCACGGCATCGTCGGCGTAAAGCACACCACAAGTGGTAGAACAGCCGGACAGGTGTTGATTGCAACGGGAGCGAATGCTTTTGACTGGTCTGACTTCTTCTTTGTTGGCGCGACGGGACGAACGTATACGTTTCCTGCCGTGACAGGGAACGTGCCCCTGCTTGAGACGGCCAATACGTTTGCAAGCACTATTCGAACGATTGGCATTGGGGTTGGCGTCGCTCCAAGCGCCACAATAGGCATCAATATCAGTCCAACTTATGTTGACACATCCGGCGCAATCTACGGCGTCAATGACATCATATTTGTAGACCCTCCCTCGGCTTCGTCGGCGACGTACTATGGCTATCGTGGCGGCATTCGCAGTGTTGCAGGTTGTGCGCAGAATTTGACTGTGACTTTTCGTGGCATTGAATCGAATACGCTTCACACCGGCTCTGGAACTCTGACTGAGCTGAATGCGTTCATCGCTACGTGGGGGCTTACGGCGGGTGCTGTGACAACCGCTTATGGCCTGCGCATACTTGCATGTCAGGGAACGCCTGGGACGAAATACCCCATCTACGTGGCGGACACGGGCCAGGTTTATTTTGCAGGCTCGCACAAAGTCGTCGGAGCATTTGGATGCAACGGCACGACGCCGCAGACGGCCTACTCATTGGGCGCGGCCTGCACCGACCTGGCGACGGTGGTGGCGCTGGCGAACAAGCTCAGGTTGATGGCGATAGCGAATGGGACTGGGTCTGCATGAATGGAAGCCTCAAAGCCGCCAGTTGGCCACTGGCGAGGCCAGGCGATGGGCGGCTTGGATATCGGTTTGGGCGATGGCGAGGTAGCGGCGGACCATGTCGAGCGTAGTGTGGCCCAGGACCGCCTGCAGTGTGTAGACGTCGCCGTGGTTGCGAAGATATTGAATCGCGAACGTGTGTCTGAAACGATGCGGGTGCACATCGGCGATGCCGGCGCGCTGGCCGATGCGATGCAGCACGTGGTAGAGATCGCGCGCGTCAAGCGGGCTGGTGGAATGCCAGGCGGGAAACATCCAGGCATCGAGTGATTCATCGGAGCGCTGCGCCAGGTAGCGCCAGATGATCTTGGCCGTGTTCTCTGAGAAGTAGATCGTCCGCTCCTTGCTTCCCTTCCCCATGACCGTGATGTGGCGGGCTTTGAGATCGAGATTCCGTACGTGCAGCCCGCACAATTCAGACGCGCGAATGCCGGTATCGAGCAGCAGGTAGATGATGACGCGATTGCGCAGCGCTTCCGGGTTGGAGTGCTGGCATTCGCGCTGGCCCGGCCTGGCATAGGGCGCGCTCTTGTCCACGGCGCCCAGCAACGCTTTGACCTCGACTTGCGTAAAGGGGATGATGGTGTGCTGTTCGGGGATTGGCGCGGGGATCTCGCGCACCAGGTTGCGCTCGACGAGGGCTTCGCTGAGCGCCCAGCGCCATAGCGCGGATAGCCCAGCGTGATGGCCGAGCGCCGTCTTTTTGCTGAGATGCTCGAGACTGATCATGAAGCGCTGCAGGTCGGCCTTGGTGATCGCGCTCATGAGCGGATCGCCGTCGAGAAACTTTTGAAAGCGCGTCAGGATGGCGCGATAGAAGCGGATCGTGTTCGGGCTGAGCCGCCGGGCGCCCGCTTCGAGAAAGAATCCTTCGATTGATCTGGAGAGTGATAGGGTATTCATTTGGCCTCCGGTTCGAGAACGCTTGTTCTGATAATGTGAAACTCGTTCAGATAATTGGGTTTGGGCTTTTTTTTGAACCGGAAGCGGGGCGAGTTGGATGCTCACACGCTGGGGGGCGATATCGCTTTTGGCCGACCGGTGGACACAAGAGACGGTTTGGGCTATCTCTTGTGTCCACCGGCCGTGAAAGTCGGGGCGAGAGGATTTGAACCTCCGACCACTTGAACCCCATTTGAGACTGGGGGAGTTGAGCGCCTCCGGACACTCGAGCATGTCTGTGGACATGTTACCCCCTCACCGGCCTGGATGAGTTACTTTCTCACAGGATGCTCTATTCTTCCCGCTTCAGTTCACCTCGATTCATGACCTCGCGCTATTGTGGTAATCACGCTTCACAAAATAAGCGCGGTGTACGGGCGCGGTGTACGGGCGCGGTGTACGGGCGCGGTGTACGGGCGCGGTGTACGGGCGCGGTGACCGCGCCCCTACCCCTACGGGCATGCGCAGCCGGGCGGCGTGTTGCATGTGAATTTGAGCGAGATGCACGTATCGCCGCAGGGCTTGCTGGTTGTGCCGCAATGTTTGCAGCAGGCCCCTCCCCCACCCGCCGGCGGCGCGGTGGGCGCTATGACAATGACCTGCGTTGCGGTGGACAGCGGTCGCAGGGTTGGCGCCGGTGTCCAGGTGACGGCATTGGTAGCGGCGCGCATCGGGATGGGCGTCCACGTGGTCGTCATGGTTGGCGTGAGGGTTTGCGTGGGCGCAAGCGTTTCGGTTGGTGGGGCGATTTCCGTCGCGCTCGACGAGCTGGCTGACGTTGGCGCCACCTTCGGCGGCGCGGGCGCTAGTGTGGGTGCGATTGCTGGCGCGCTGGGGGTCACGCAGCCGGCTGCGAGAACGAGCGCGGCGATGGTGACGAGGCCCCAGCCTTTCATGATGCTATGCTCCTATGATGCGGGGCAAGGCCCCTGCCCTGCTCCACGACCTGGCCCGCATGTAGCGCCACAACGCGCAACGGCTTGACGGGCTAAGACTTTGAATCAGCAGCAACAGCGCGATACGGTTTTTCGCTTTTCTCCAGCGCATAGAGGGCTTTTGCATGTTCGATCACGTCCGCTTGATGGTCGGGCATGAGTGACGAGAAATAGGTGAGCAGATCTTGAGCGCTGGGGGTATCGCTGTCTGGCTCCGGCTCAGCAAGTCCGGCCGCACGCATTACTTCGATGTCTTTTTTGCCGAGTGCCTTCGCAATGGCGGTGCAGGCGTCGTGGCCTGCCAGCCTCTCACGATTCATCAACTTGCTGAGATAGCCCTGGCTCAGCCCTGATGTTTGTGATAGCCATGCCTGGGTTCTATCTATTGCGGCAAGCTCCGCTCTAAGCCAATCTGCGAAAGCAACTTTAGGCATTGAATTCATTCTAGCAGGCATTCCATTCCTATGGTTCAATCTAAAATTGCCTATTGACATTTTATGCTATTTGGTGTAAAATTCCATCAGTTCAACAAAAAGATGCCTGGAGTACAAGATGTCAGAGGAAAAAGCAGCGGCTCAAAACATTACCCTCTACCCTTCTCAGGTTCAGAAGGTCGAGCGCTTCATGCGCTTTTGGAAGATTCGAAAATTCAGCGCGGGCATTCAGAGACTTATTGAAGAGATGCCAGAGCTTGCGCTGGACGGCGCCGAAAAGTCGGACACCAACGGCGGTGCAAGTGCCGCTGGGAACATCGGCGCGTAGGTGTTGACGTGGCCCGCGTCGGGGTATGACGCGGGCCACGTGTGGTCTCCGCCGGGTTTCTCCTCCTTTACCCGGCTTTCCCCTGGGCCTGACGGGGGCCAGGCCCAGGGGCCTCTCGGAGGTAGCAATGAACGTGACGACGATCAATCAATTGGTATCGGTCAACATCCTGCTCGAGCGGGATGAGGCGATAGCGGCGCTGCGCGATCCGCGCGAGCTGCAGGCCAAGTTGCGCGAGGCGTTGGGTGATCTGGCGTCGGTGACGCTCAAGGCGAGCCGGAATGGGCATCGGAAGGCCGTCCCAAAAGCGAAGGCCCGGGCCTCGACGTTGATCTGCCCGGAATGCGGCGACAAGTTCAAGGCCAGGGGGCTTGGCATCCACATGGCAAAAAAGCACAGCACGAGCGATGCTCCCGCTGCCGGCGACTGATTGATTCGGGGAATTGGCGACTTGGCGTGAGATGTAACTGGTGCATAGGAGAGGCGCATGAACAAGATCAAGGTGAATCTAGTCAAGTTGCTCGAGCAGGCCGCACCGCAAGTGTGGGGCGGCGATGAGCGCACGCTTCTGACTTCGTTCCTGGCAGGGGTTCTATCGTCACAGTGCAACACGAACTTTGAGCAGATCGTCGAGATTGACCTGGATGAGTGTGTGGTGGGCGGCCTCAACCGGCTGGACGCGCTGGATGCGCTGGTGGCGTTGGCCAACGCGGCGCGCGCGCAGAGCAAGAACGTGATACTGTGCGACATTTTTCAAACCGAGCGCGGCGAGCGGGCGCTCATCGCCATCCGCAAGCGGCTGGGGCTGATGATCAGCCCCATCTCGTGAGGTGCATGATGCTGCATTGGCTGTTTGACACCTGGCTCTTTGACAAGGCGATGGCGTTCGTCGAATGGATCACCGGCTGTGGAGTGGATTACGACGGCGAGCGCCTCGATGTCCTTCGGATGAAGAAAATCCCGACGAAACCTGCTACAACATCGAACCCAGACGAGTTGAAAAAAAGCTGGGTGCCTAAGAAACGTGGTTGAGGTAAGACCGATTACCAATACAGAGGATCAAATGAAACCGTGTTGGTCATGTGGTAGTACATCGGAATGCTACGCAGATTGCGAATGTTCGAAATGCGAAGACCCTGATGGTTATGCAGATTGGAAAGAAAATTACCCAGAGGAATATGAAGCTTGGCTAGAATCTCAGAGAGAGTTGGAGTGATGATGACGCTGGCAACTGCAACCGCTACTAGAACCGAATTGGTTCCCTCCTGGGTCGTGATGCCCGATGCGCCGCTCCAGCCCGGGCTGGGCGTGGACGACCGCGACGAGGATGCGATCAAGGCACAGATATGGCCGATCGCGTTCGAGCAATGGATTGCGGGCGGCTGGCGCTCGCACGGCCACACGATCAGCACGCAAACCCGCCGGGCCTATCAGCGCTCGGTGGACGAGTTCCACGGGTTCATCGGCGACCGCTTTCCCATGTGGCGCGTGATGGGCAGCCAGGTGATCAGTTGGCAGAATTCGATGCGCGCCTCGGACCTCTCCGAACAAACGATCAACCTGCGCCTGGCCGGGCTATCCTCGCTGTACGAGTTCCTGTGTCACAAATTCTCGTTTCCCGATCCACGCAACCCGCGCACCGAAATGTTCCTGTGCGGGCGCAATCCCGTCAAGTCCGCCACGCGCACCAAGATCAATCCCTACGAGAACGAAAAGGCGGGCGGCTTGACCGAGGATGAAATGATGGCGATGCTGCGGGCGTGCGACCGCGCCAGCGTGGCGGGCCTGCGTGACTTTGCTCTCATCTCGACGATCTTTGCGACGGGCCAGCGCTCGGCGGCGATCGCGACGATGACGTGGGGCGCGATCGAGGTCAAGGGCCAGGTGGTGTTTTATCGCTGGGAGAGCAAGGCCAAGCAGGGCGTGGACGAATTGCCCGAGGCGGCGTACAAGGCGATCTGCGTTTACCTGCAGGCGGCCAAGCGGCTGGATACGATGGGCAAGGATGACATTATCTTTGTGCCGTTGTCGGACGTGGGCACGCGCCTGGCCGAGCGCAAGGCGGCAAAGAACGGCCGCACGTTGCCGCCCCGGGATGGGCCGAGCTGCTTGACCGGCGCGCGCGTCAACCAGATCGTCAAACACATCGCCCGGCGCGCCGGGCTGGATGAGACGCGCATCCACACGCACACGCTGCGTCACACGGCGGCGTTGTTCCTCAAGCACAAGGGCGCCGACCTGATCCAGATTCAACAGATGCTGCACCACAGCAACGTCAACACGACGATGATCTATTTGAAGGGCATTGACCGCGAGCGCCACCCGCTGTGGAAAACAGTGGGTGACTTTTTCGATATGGTGTAGACATGAGAAGCGATATCACGCTCGACATTCTAACGGTTCTCAAGCGGCATGCGCGCTTTGTCACACGCGCCGAGCTGGTGCAGTCAACACGCTCAAATGATCGCCAAGTGCGCGAGGCGATCTCAGATTTGCGGCGGCAGGGGCAACTCATCGTCGGGGACGAGGGTGGCTATCGGTTCGCGCAAACGTGGGATGACGTGTTCCATTGTATCAGCCGGATCGAGCACCAGGTGCACGTGTTGAATGAGGTCAAGTTGGCGATGCTGACGGCGGCGGTACAGCAGTTCGACAAGCCGACTGGTCTCTAGCAAGCGGGCTGGAGAGCGTCACACCTCTCCAGCCCCATTAGGCAGCCTGGCTCATCGGGGGGCGATGAAAAAGAGGGTTCGAGGCAGTACCCTTGCCAGGCTGCCTTACAAGGGGCGCGGAGGGCGCGGAGACCGCGCCCCTACATTGGTAATCACGGTTTACAGAACACCCCTGAAGGGTGTCTGAGGATAGGAGCGGTCATGGCATACATTCGGAAGAGTCAACCTGTGACCAATTTGGGCAAGCGCATCGAGTTCGAGTTGTGCGAGGTGCGCCTGGTGCGCTGCCTGGTGATGACCGTGCATGCGATCGGCGAGGAGGTGAGCGTGGCTTCGCCGGTGGGGGCGCAACTTGCGAATGCCAAGCCCGGCGACGTGTTGCAGGTGCACCAGATGGACGATGGCTATTTATTTGGTAAGGTTCTGTCAATCACGGACAGTGTAGCACCGGCGGCGGCATGAGCGAGATCGGGATCAGTTCCGGCGTGATTCGGGTCCTGGCGGGCTTGTTCGTTTTTGGCCTGCTCTATAACTGGGCCGTGGGCTGGTTGGAGAACCGGGGCTATGACGAGGGATACACGAGCTTTCTGGTCGTGATCGGCGTGCTGGTGACGCTGGGCGGCGTGGCCGTGCTGGATTGGCGCGCGGCGCTCTTGACGGTGGGGGCATTTGTGTTCAGCGGCGTGCCGATGATCGTGGGATCGTGGTGGAGACACGTGCAGGCCAGGCGGCGCGCCCAGGATGCGCTGCGGGGGACTGGATGACCAAGCGGCGCGAGTGGCCGAATCAGGCCGCCGAGGCGCGCAACCGGGCCGCCGAAGAAGCCCAGCGCGGCGCGCGGTTGCTCCGGCCATTGGTCATCGGCGAGCGATTCGATGCGACCGAGAC